>Ga0247732_10000119_pt1 | contig 51571 bp, 40 predicted proteins | sample UWRJL163409C2_FD_180940 | JGI IMG/M metagenome (GOLD analysis project Ga0247732, IMG submission 180940) | Plant litter microbial communities from Arlington Agricultural Research Station in Wisconsin, United States - UWRJ-L163-409C-2 | ecosystem: Environmental > Terrestrial > Plant litter >...
ATCACGACGACGGCTCCCTCGAGAAGACGGGGCAGCACGTTCTCGACGGTCATCGCGGCGATGACCACACCGAGAGCCTCGCGGCTCAGCAGCGCCTCGTCGCCTCGCAGCAGCGTGCCGTCAATCGCATCACGGATGCCGCCGACGGTGGGCGCGACCAGCAGCGGGCTCTCGGGGATCGCCCACACCGGAACGTCGGTCTTGATCGCGGTCTCCGCCCCCTCATCCGCCCGGTTAACGACGACGGCGAGCAGGCTCGCGTGCGCCACGGCAAGCTCGGGGATGCTCAGCTCGGCGATCTGCCGCATCTCGTCGGGGGTGCGGCCGCGCGACTCGTCCATGCTGCGGCCGGTGAGCACGAGCAGCACCGGGGCACCGAGGTTGGCGGCGATGCGCGCGTTGTAGCTGAGCTCGGTCGGGCTGCCGACATCGGTGTAGTCGCTGCCGACGATGACAACGGCGTCGCACTTGGCCTCGACGTCTTTGAACCGCTCGACGATGACGGCGAGGGCGGCATCCGGGTCGTTGTGCACGTCGTCGTAGGTGACGCCGACGCACTCGTCGTACTCGAGGTCGACGCCGTCATGCGCGAGCAACAGCTCGAGCACATAGTCGCGCTCGGTGATGCTGCGTGCGATGGGCCGGAAGACACCGACCCGCGGAACCTCGTGGATGAGGGTATCGAGAACCCCCAGTGCCACCGACGACTTACCCGAGTGCCCCTCGGCGGACGTGATGTAGATGCTTGTCGACACGGCACCAACTGTATTGGGGCTAGCTGACCAAACGGAGTGGGTGAAAAGCGGCGGCCTGTACGGCGCTTTTCATGTCGGTCGCGGATCGGACGGGGCAGCTTCGCCCGAAAATGTAAAGGACCCCTCGCGCACCCGCCAGAGCCCGGTTACCCTTGCTGCGTTTCCGCCCTGGGGGAGTTGGCCTGGATGGCGCCACGCGAGGAGCCGGGGTTAATCGTACCCGAAACGTACCGGTATGATTTCTGGAGGTCGCCGCCGGTCATCCGGCAGCATCCGTCAGGAGAATTCGCCTAGTGGCCTATGGCGCACGCTTGGAAAGCGTGTTGGGTGAAAGCCCTCGGGGGTTCGAATCCCCCATTCTCCGCCAGATCTCGTGGAGGGGCACGTGGAAACTCGGCTGCGTCCCCACCCCCACCTATTTCGCCGAGGAACCGGCGCGATCATCGCCTTCTTCGTGCCAACCTTCGGGGTTCTCTACTTTCTCTCCGTGCCGAACGGCCCATGGCCGCTCGTTCTCGTCACGCAACTGCTCGTCGCCGCCGCCTTCGGCTGCGCCGTTATCGCCTACCTTCGGCTCGGCGTGTGGGTCACCTCCGACATCATCGCCGAGCGCGGCTTCTTCGGCATCCTGCGGCGCTACACCCGGTCACAGCTGGGCACCACCATCTTCGTCAACACCTACCACGGCGGCTGGGTCGAGACCGTGCCGCAGCTGTTCATCACCGATCCGACGGGTCGGCAGCTGATCCGCCTGCGCGGCCAGTTCTGGTCGCGTGACAGCATGCAGACGGTCATGGACACCCTCGACGTGCCGCTCACTGAGATCGACCACCCGGTCTCGAAGAGCGAGCTGCACGCCATGTACCCGGGGCTTCTCTACTGGTTCGAGCGTCGCCCGGTCGTCGCTGCCCTGCTCTTCGCGGCGATCCTCGTCATTGGCTGCGCGCTGATCTACGGGCTGCTGGTGCTGCTCGGCAGAACCTTCTAGACCGCCCTACGGCGGCGAGCCATCGCCACGAGGATGCCGCCGACAGCAAGCAGCACACTCGCCGCGATTGCCGGTGCGGCGCTTTCGACGCCGCTGTTGGCGAGGCTGGGAGCGGTGACGGGGGCTGCAACCGGCGCTGCGGCCGCATAGGTGATCAGGTAAGCCCCAGAGTAGAGAGGCGTCTCCGGGCCATCATCGTAGGTCGCCTCCGGATCCGCCGCAGAGAATGACGCGATGTGCCCGCTTCTCGAGCTTGACCAGAGCGTGCCGTCGGAGGCGACCTGAAGGCTGTAGTTGCGGATGGTCGGAAGAATCCCGAGCCACGAGACCACGCCGGTAGTCGGCTCGATCGTATAGAGGGAACCGAGCTCGGTGAGGATGTAGCAGACCGCAGAGACGGGCGAGCAGGCGGTGGCGTAGATGTCGCCGCCAACCACGAGGTCAGAGCCGATCTGCGGGCCAATTACCGCGGTATCCAGATTGAGCGGGTAGAGCTTCGTGCCGGCAACGAGATATGCGGTGCCGGTGTTCGTGATGAACATGCTGCCCGGAAAGTTGGCGGGGTCGGAGAAGAAGTTCAGGTTGGTCGTGCCGTCCCAGATCTCGTGCACGACCGTGTAGTTGCCGGTGGCCGTGTCAATCTGCACCAGTGGCCACTCACCGTTTGCGGTGTTCCCGCCGAGAAAGTATGACGTGCCCGTCGCCGGGTTGAACGCGGGCTGGTAGCCGCACTCGACGGTGCCGACCGTCGTCTGCGAGCCGACGGACACCCAGGTCGAGTCGGCAGGGTTGACCCGTTTCAGCCCGACGTCGCTGGCGTTGCACGGGATCGCGTAGAAGGTATCGGTCGGCGGAAAAGCCGCAACCGCCTGGGCGGCACCCGCCGAGGTGAGAACGATTGATGCGGTGAGCAGCGCGAGCGCGAGGGCAGAGGTAAGTCGCTTCACGAGTACTTTCGGGTTTGGGTCAGTGCTTCCCTAGAAAGTACACCTGACGCGACGCTTTATCGCTTTTTAAGCGTCGAGAAGATTCCGCGCAGCACCTCGCGCACCACGGTCTGTCCGGTACGGGAGCCGAGGGCGTCGCCGATCGGGTTGGACTGCCTGCGCGTCGTCGTTCGTGTGGTCGTCTTGCGGGCCGCCGGTGCTCTCTTGGCCTTCGCGTCTTTCCACTCCTGCTCGTACTGCTTGGCGAGCAGCTTGTCTTCGGCGGCCCGCGCCTCCGCCTGCTCGCGTGCCGCATCCGCCTCGGCTGCCGCATTCATCTTCTTGCTGAGCAGCTCGTAGGCAGACTCCCGGTCGATCTCGGTGCCGTAGGTCTGCATCAGGGGGCTGGCGTTCACCGTCGCGAGCATCGCATCCGTTGCTGTTGGCTGCATGGAGCCCTGCGGTGCCCGCAGTCGCGTCCAGGCGACGGGGGTCGGGGCGCCCTTCTCGCTCATGACGGTGATAATCGCCTCACCGGTCGCGAGGCTGGTGAGCACCTCGCCGAGGTCGTACTGGCTGGTCGGGTAGGTCGAGACGGTCTGCTTGAGGGCCCGCGCATCGTCGGGGGTGTGGGCGCGCAGCTGGTGCTGCACGCGGGATCCGATCTGGGCGAGCACGTCGTTCGGCACATCCTTGGGCGTCTGAGTGACGAAGACGACCCCGACCCCCTTCGAGCGGATGAGGCGCACCGTCTGCGTGATCGAGTCGATGAAATCCTTGGATGCGTCCTTGAACAGCAAGTGCGCCTCGTCGAAGAAGAACACCAGCTTCGGCTTCTCGATGTCGCCCACCTCGGGGAGGTCGTTGAAGAGGTCGGCGAGCATCCACATGAGGAAGGTGCTGAACAGCGCCGGCTTGTCTTGCACCCCGGGAATCTCCAGCAGGCTGACGATGCCCTTGCCCTCGGCGGTCTGCCGCAGGAACAGCTGCGTGTCGATCTCGGGCTCGCCGAAGAACACGTCGGCGCCCTGGTCGGCGAAGGTGATGAGCTCGCGCAGAATGACGCCCGCGGTCGCGCTGCCGAGGCCGCCGAGGCTCTTCAGTTCTGGCTTGCCCTCGTCGCTGACCAGCCAGCTGAGCACGGCCCGCAGATCGTCGAGCCCGACGAGCGGCAGCCCCGCGCGGTCGGCGTAGTGGAAGACAAGGCCGAGGCTCGACTCCTGGGTGGCGTTGAGCCCCAGCACCTTCGCGAGAAGCAGCGGACCAAAACTGGAGACGGTCGCACGGATGGGGATGCCGACACCCTGCCCACCGAGCGTGTAGTACTCGGTCGGGCTCGCCGCGGCGACCCAGTGCTGCCCGATGCCCTGCGTGCGCGCGAGCAGTTTGTCGCTCGACTCCCCCGGACTGGCAATACCGCTGAGGTCGCCCTTGATGTCGGCCGCGAACACCGGAACGCCGGCCGCGCTCAGCTGCTCCGCGAGCACCTGCAGGGTGCGGGTCTTGCCGGTGCCGGTCGCTCCGGCGACGAGACCGTGGCGATTGAGCATCGCGACCGGGATGCGCACCTGCACGTCGGGCAGGGCATCCCCGTTGACGAGTGCGCCCATCTCGAGCACGGCACCCTCGAAGGCGTAGCCGGCGCGGATGCGCTCGATGCCTGCGGCGTCGAGCGGGCCGGTGGTCTTCGGGGTGGAGCCTTCGGCGGCGAGGGCGGCCTCTGCCTCTGCGAGGGCCTTTCTGGCGGCTTCGACCGCGGCAGCTGCATCCGTCATGCGGTTAAGACTATGGGCGCTCGGCCACAACGCTTCACGAGGAGATTCTGTCGACACGCCGAGGTGAGGCTGTTTTCGGCCGGCGTGTCGACAGAATCTCCTCGTTTAGTGTCGCGGGCGGCTAGAGGCGCAGGCCGAGCAACGGGGCCTCCGGCGTGCTCGACGGCAGCTCGGTGAAGCCGAGCCGGTCGTAGAAGGCGCGGGCGCCGGTGTTGGCCGCGTCCATCGAGAGGTGCAGGCCGGGCACTCCTCGCGCTCGCAGCGCATCCACAAGCCGGTCGATGAGCTGGCGGCCGAGCCCCTGGCCCTGCAGGCGTGGCAGCAGGTCGATGTGCAGATGGGCCGGGTAGTCCTCGACCTCAGGTATCAGCATCCGCTCTGGCCAGTGACCAAGATGACGGATGAGGTCGTCCTTCGAGACGGCCGGCTGCGTGTGCTCGTACTTCTCTGCAAACGCGGGCCGCCAATCGCTCGTGTACCGCCGAACGAAGGCCCGGGTGTCAGCGGTGCCGACGATGTAGCCGCCAACCTCGCCGTCGTCGACGACGAACGCGAGGTCGGGCTCGAACGCGACATATGGGCGCACGAAGATGTCGGGCATGAGGTCGTCGCTGACGTAGAGGCCGGTGGCGTCGCCGCCAGCCTCGGCGGTCTGCACGCAGACGGCCGAGACGGCGTCGAAGTCACTGGGCCGGTAGGCCCGGATCACTGCTCTCTGAGCCCCCATGCCTGCCCGTAGCCGCCCTCGGCCACCGGCAGCGCCATGAGATCGAGGAACGGCTTCGCGTCGAAGGCCTCGGGGCCGAGAACGCCGGTGCCGCTCCAGACACCGGTGGCGAGCAGCTCGAGGGCGATCACGGGGTTGAGGGCCGTCTGCCAGACGACGCACTGGCTCTCGTAGTTGGCCATTGTCCACTCGTTATCCGACACGTGGTACAGGTAGACCTCGCGGGGCTCGCCGTCGACGCCCGTGCCAGTGACCCAGAGTCCGGCGCAGGTCTTGCCGGTCATACGCGGGCCGAGGGTGGCGGGGTCGGGCAGGCCGGCCGCGACGACGTCGCGCGGCGCGACCATGACCGGGCCGTCAGCGGAGCGCACGCGCACCGGCTCGACCGAGTCGAGGCCCAGCTGGTGCAGGGTCTTGAGAATGCCGATGAACTCGTCGCCCAGTCCGTACTTGAAGGTGACCCGCTTCGCGTCGACCCAGCGGGGCATGAGCAGCACCTCCTCGTGCTCGACGTTGACACATTCGACCGGGCCGATGCCCTCGGGAAAGTCGAAGATCTCTGGTTCGCTGAACGGCGGGGTGGTGAACCAGCCCTTGTCTTTCTCCCAGATGACGGGCGGGTTGAGGCACTCCTCAATGGTCGTCCAGATGCTGAACGACGGAGCGAAGATCTCGTTGCCCGCCTCGTCGCGCACGACAAGGTTGGCACCGTCACGGGTGCCCAGCTCGTCGATCTCGCTGAACAGGTGGTCGGCGGCATAGCGCGCAAACACATCGCTGAGCCCAGGCTCGACGCCCATGCCGACGAGGGCGAGGCGCCCGGCGCTCTGCCAGTCGGGCGCCTGCGCGAACTGGTCGTCGCCGAGCTTCACGCCGGTCTCGGCGTGCGGGTTGGTCGGGTGCGGCTCCGACAGGCTCATCGCCATGTCGAGGTAGTCTGCACCCGCGGCGAGGGCACCCGCGAAGATCGTTGGCACGAACTTGGGCTCGACCGCGTTCATGACGTGGGTCGCGCTGTGCTCGCGGGCGACATCCGCGACGTTGTCAGGATCGGATGCGTCGATCTTCGCCGCCACGAATCGCCCGCGTGCGAGACCCTTGGCCTCGATCCACGCGATGGTCTGCTCTGCACGTGCGACGTCGTAGTCGCTGACGATGATGGTCTCGAAGAAGTCGCGCTCTGCAGCGATCTTGGCAATGGAGTTGCCGACGCCTCCGGCGCCGACGAGGAGGATTCTCATGACTGAACGCTACTCGGTGGCGGCGGGTCTTTCACCATGGATTCGCTGCGCGAGGGGAGCCCACACGATGATCGCGATGCCTGCTCCGATGAGCAGACCGCCGATCGTGTCGGTCACCCAGTGGGCGCCGAGGTAGGTGCGGCTCAGCGCCATCAGCACAACGTAGACGACACCGAGGGCAGCGACCCAGATACGCCAGGTAACGATGGCGAGAACCGCCATGAGGGTCGCCGCGTTGGCGACGTGGCCGCTCGGAAACGACCCGTTGTCGAGGGGCAGCAGAATGTCTTCCGGGCGTTCGCGCCCGAAGGCGATCTTCAACACCTGAACGATGATGGCGCTGGATGCGATGGCGATGAGCGCGTAGAGCGCGGTCCATCGGCGCTTCAGCACGAAGAACAGCACGGCGACCACCGCGAGCGAGATCGCCGTGGCGAGCCAGCCGGTGCCGACGTAGTTGAGAACGTACGACGGAACATCCCAGAGGGTGCTGCGGTGCTCGACGATCTCTTCCATCCACTCGGCGTCCGCCTCGAAGGGGCTATTCCCTCGAATAAGTACAACCGCGCCAAGGCCAGCACCCAGCGCGAATGCCGCGCCTCCCGAGATGAGGGGCCACCGGCGCTGGATCGTCGCGGCCTGGTCGGGAGTCTGCTTCATCCGTTCACTTTAACGTCACCCGTCGTTAACCTTCTGGGCTTGACGAGCTCAACCGATGGTCGGCCACCCGTCGGAGTCCCAGTCGATGCGCGAGATCGCGAGGCGCGGTGCGCCCGCCGCGTCGCCGTCGTAATAGTGGTACGCGAGGTAGCCGTTCGACGCCGACTCGCCCCCCGGCCCAACGCGCGCGCCCTCGGTCTCGAGCAGCACCGTTCCGCCGCTGTTCAGCAGCGGAACGCCGTCGCGATCGACATACGGGCCGCCCACCGTGTCTGCACGGCCAACGGCGATCCGGTAGGTGCTGTTGAGACCTTTGCAGCACGAGTCGAAGGAGACGAACAGAAAGTACTCCCCGCCATGCTCGACGATGGCCGGCGCCTCGATCGCGTTGGGCGGCGTACCGCGGTCGGCCAGGCGCAACGGCTCCGCCTCCGGGTCGGCTCGCAGCCCGTTCGGCCACTCCAGTTCAACCATGCGGATGCCGCTCCAGAACGACCCGAAGCTCATCCACGGCGTGCCCGCGGCGTCAACCACGATCCCCGGGTCGATCGCGTTGAAGTCGTCACTCGTCACCGACTCGATCACCGGCCCCTGATCCACCCACTCGTAGGCGGGGTCGGCCGGGTCGAGCGTCGTGTTCGTCGCCAGCCCGATGGCTGAGTGATTCGAGCCGAAGGTCGATGCCGCGTAGTACATGAACCACGTGCCGTCGTGCTCGATGAGGTCAGGTGCCCACAGCGGCCCGACCGCTGGATCGATCCACCCCGGCCGCTCTTTCCAGACCGTGCCCGCGTACTCCCACGCGATGCCGTCATCGGAGCGCCTCACCTGGATGGCGCCATGGGCCGCCGCTCCCCCGGTGGAGTACACGAACCACGGGTCGCCGTTCTGCCCGACCACGATGGCCGGGTCGTGGGCGACCAGATCACCGCTGAGCTCGGGCACCTGCGGCCCAGCGCACGCGGTCAGCGTGAGCAGGAGGAGCGCAGATGTCAGAACCCTACGCAAGGGAGAGGGCGGTCCAGGAGACGGGCGGAAGGGTGATGGTGATGGTGCCATCCGACACGCGCGCCGAGTCGTTGTCGATCAGCACGACGCGCTCGGGATCGGCGAGCGTGTTGGCCGCCGTGGTGTCGTCGTCGGTGAGGGTGCGCGCGGTGGTCACCGCGACATCCCCGAGGGCGCGCACGTCGATGGTGACCTCGGCCGCCTCGTCCATGCTGCGGTTGACGAGGAAGACCGCGGTGGCACCGGTGGTGGCGTCGTGGGTGGCGACGGCATCCACGAGGTTGACCTCGCCGTACTGCGCTGTCTCGTAGGTGTCCGAGCTGAGCTTGAGTGTGAGGGCCTCGCCCTGCGCAAGGCGCGAGGTCTCGGCGAAGGGGAAGAAGGTGGTCTGCCGCCAGGCCGGGCCGTTCGGCTCGGTCATAATCGGGGCGATGACGTTCACCAGCTGCGCGAGGCTGGCCGAGGTGACGCGGTCGGCGTGGCGGATGAGCGAGATGAGCAGGTTGCCGAAGACGACGGCATCAGCGACCGAGTAGACGTCTTCGAGGATGCGCGGGGCCACGGGCCAGTTCTCGACACCGGTAATCTTGTCGACGTCGTGGTAGCGGTCGATGTACCAGACATTCCACTCGTCGAACGAGAGGTTGATCGTCTTGTCGCTGCCGCGAACCGCCTTGACATGGTCGGCCGTCGCGACGACCGACTCAATGAAGCCGTCCATGTTGACCGCCGAGGCGAGGAAGCTGCCGAGGTCGCCGTTCTTCTCCTCGTAGTAGGCGTGGCACGAGATGTAGTCGACGTCGTCGTAGGTGTGCTCAAGCACGACGCGCTCCCACTCGCCGAAGGTCGGCATCTGCGCGCTCGAGCTGCCACAGACGACAAGCTCGAGCGACGGGTCGACCTGCCGCATGGCCTTAGCCGTCTTCGAGGCGAGGATTCCGTACTCCTCGGCGGTGCCATGGCCGAGCTGCCACGGTCCATCCATCTCATTGCCGAGGCACCACATGCCGATGCCGTAGGGCTCGGTGTGACCGTTGGCGATACGCCAGTCGGAGAGGCGCGTTCCGGCCTTAATGTTGGCGTACTCGAGAACGTCCAGTGCCTCCTGCACGCCGCGCGTGCCGAGGTTGACCGCGTACATGAGCTCGCTGCCCACGAGGTCGAGCCAGCCGGCGAACTCGTCGAGGCCGACCTCGTTGGTCTCGGTGGAGTGCCACGCGAGGTCGAGGCGACGCGGGCGGTCGGCGCGCGGGCCGACGCCGTCCTCCCAGCGGTAGCCGGAGACGAAGTTGCCGCCGGGGTAGCGGATCGCCGAGACGCCGAGCTCCTTGACCAGCTCGACGACATCGAGGCGAAAGCCGTTCGCATCCGCCGTCGGGTGCCCCGGCTCGTAGATTCCGTCGTAGACACAGCGGCCGAGGTGCTCGACGAAGGAGCCGAACAGTCGGCGGTTGACCGTCCCCACGGTGAAGTGCGGATCGAGGGTCAGATGGGCCTGGGGCATGAGGGAGCTTTCTGCGTGAGGAGAGTGAGGAGGGTTACTTGAGCGAGCCGAGCGAGAGGCCGCCCTGCCAGTAGCGCTGCAACGAGAGGAAGGCAATGACCAGCGGGATGATCGACACGAGCGAGCCGATGATGATGAGGCTCCACAGGGAGGTTCCACCACCGTTGTTGGCCGAGGCGAGGCTCTGCCACAGGCCGATGCCGACGGTGACCGGGTAGAGCTTGCTGTCGGAGAGCATCGCCAAAGGTAGGAAGTAGTTGTTCCAGGTCGCGACGATCGAGAGCAGCAGCACCGTGACGATCGCGGGCCGCAGCAGGGGCAGTGCGACCTGCACGAAGGTGCGGAACTCGCCCGCACCATCGACGCGGGCGGCATCAAGCAGCTCGTCGGGAATCGCATCCCGGGTGTAGACGGTCATCAGGTACACACCAAAGGGGCTGAGCAACGAGGGCAGGATGACAGCCCACGGCGTGTTCGTCAGCTCGAGCTGCGAGAGCATGATGAAGGTCGGTATGACGAGGGCCGTCAGCGGCACCATGACCGCCCCGAGCAGCACCGAGAAGGCGAACCGCCGGCCCGCAAAGCGGTACTTCGCGAACCCGTAGCCGGCCAGCACGGCGAGCACCGTGGCGCCAACGCCGCCGGTCAGCGCGTACAGCGCGGAGTTGGCGATCCACCGAAGGTAGATCCCGCCGTTGTAGGTGAAGAGCTCGCGCAGGTTGCCGATGTAGTCGATGTTCGGCGCGAACCAGAGCGCGCTGCCGCCGCCGAAGAGCCCCGAGGCGTCTTTCGAGCTGTTGATGACGATCCACCAGAACGGGATGAGGAAGTAGACAAGCAGGATGCCAAGAAATACCTGGGGCACAACGTTGCGCTGTCGGCGCGATGTTCGAAGCGCTGGGGTGGTGGTCATGAGAGGAAGCTCCCCCGCTTGCGAGTGGCGAACATGAAGATGTAGACGGCGATGAAGACGACGATTCCGAGCGAGAACGAGATCGCCGATCCGTAGTTGAAGTTCGCGAGTGCGAAGGCCTGCTGGTACGCGTACATGTTGGGCGTGAAGTCGGGGCCGATCGAGCCCGCCGCGAGGAACTTGAGCACCTGCGGCTCGTTGAAGAACTGCAGCGTGCCTATCAGCGCGAAGACGAGGATGAGCACGAGCGCGTTCGAGATAAGGGGCACCTTGATACGCAGCGTGATCTGCCAGGTGCTCGCGCCGTCGATGCGCGCCGCCTCGTACAGCGTCGGGTCAATTCCCTGCAGCGCCGCGTAGAGAATGATCATGTAGTAGCCGGCCCACTGCCAGGTGACGACGTTGAGCAGACCGAAGAAGATGAGCTGCTTGCTGAGCAGGTCGGGGGCCGTAGCACCGACGATGCCGAAGAGCTCGCCGAGCGGACCGAAGTTCTTGCTGTAGAGAAAGCCCCACATGATCGCGCCGATGACGGCCGGAATCGCATACGGCAGAAAGATCATCAGGCGCGAGAACTTGGTGAACCGCGTCACGACCGAGTCGAGCACGAGCGCGATGACCAGCGAGATGACCATCTGCAGCGGGATCAGCACGATGGAGAAGCGGATGACGAACCAGACACCCTCGAGGAAGTTCGGGTCAGTGAAGGCCTTGGCGTAGTTGTCGAAGCCGACGAACTGCGTGCCGCCGATGAGCGCCTTCTTGAAGAGGCTGAGGAAGAACGCGTAGGCGAGCGGCGCGATGAGGAAGACGAGAAAGACGAGCCCGAAGGGGGCGACGAACAGCCAGCCGACGGCAGAGTGACGGCGGCGCGCTCGGCGCTGGGTTGGCGAGAGGCGTGGCCTGACCACGGTGTCGGTTGTCATCGCTGATTCCTTCGTCGTTGAGGGGATGGTGCGGGCCGCCCGGGCTGGCCGGCCGGCCCGCGGGTGAGGCTACTCGGAGACCGTGAAGCCCTGCTCTTTCGCGTAGTCGACCAGCTTCTTCTGCAGGTCGTCTGCTGCCTGGGAGCCATCCTTCTCTCCCGCGTTGATCGCGGCCAACTCCTCAGTGAACGAGGCGTAGTAGAAGGAGCCGAAGGGGCTGTACGTGAATCCCTTGTACGCGTCAGCGGCCGGAACGTAGACCTCCTTGTTGGCCTGCTGGCCGTTGAAGAATCCCACCTCCGCGTTGACGAACTCGTCGGAGGTCAGCACGTTGTTGTTGAGCGGGAAGATGATCTGGTTCTGCCATCCGTCAGCGAGCGAGGCGTCGTCGGCGTAGATGCCGAAGGCGACCTTGGCGGCCAGCTTGGCGTCCGCGGCCTGCGCCGTCACGGCGAAGGCCGATCCGCCCCAGTTGACCGAGACGGGGTTGGCCGTGTCCCACTGCGGGAGCGGTGCGACCGCGAACAGTCCGGCATCCTCACCGGCACCGACGCCGGCACCACTGAGGTAACCGGGAGCCCAGGCGGCCGAGACGTAGGTGGCGTAGTCGCCGCCCACGACGCCAGAGATGTACTCCGGCGTGAACTGGTCCTGGGTGCCGACGAGGCCCTTCTGGACGAGACCGGCCCAGTAGTCGAGCACCTCCTTCGATGCGTCGTCGTTGACCTTGATGCCGATGTCCTCCGGCTTGGTCGGGTCGTAGGTGAACGGCTGCGCGCCGTTCTGGATGGCGAGCGCCATGAAGACCGCCGGCACGTTGGCGCCGAGGTCACCGAAGAGCGGTCCGCCGGCATCCTTGACGGTCTGTGCCGCGCTCTCGTACTCCGCCCACGTGGTGGGGACCGCGATGCCGTACTTCTCGAAGACGTCGGTGCGGTAGATCAGTCCCATCGGGCCGCCGTCGACCGGAGCGGCGTAGACCGACTCTCCGACCGAGACGTCCTTCCAGGCGCCCTCGCTGAAGTTGTCCTTGACGTCCTCGTAGCCGAACTCCTTGATGTCGACGAGAGCGTTCTGCACGACGTAGTTCGGGATGCGGTCGGCCTCGAGCATGATGACGTCGGGAGCGCCGGATCCGGCCGAGATCGCGGTCTGGAACTTGTCGTACTCGTCGTTGCCCTGGCCGGCATTGGTCCAGCAGACCTGCACGTCGTCGTGACCGGCGTTGAAGTTCTCGACCACCTTGTCCATGTTCGGGTACCAACCCCAGACGGTGACGGCGGGCACGTCGGTCTTGGTAATCGTGTTGTCGCAGGTGAGGTCGCCGGCATTGGTCGAGCCGCCACCGGCATCCGTGCAGCCGGTGAGGACTGCACCGAGCACAGCGGTAGACAGCGCTACCGCGATAACTTTCTTGTTCTTCACTGTGATTGTTCCCTTCGGTGGTGCGTGGACTTCGTTGTCAGAAGGTGGAGCGGGTCAGTGCGGAGGGGCGACTAGAGCGCCGAGGAAGGTACCGGGATAGGCGGGAGCCATCGCGAATCCTCCTTGATTCGTTCTGCCGGGGAGCCGGTTAGACCAATTTACAACGTTGTACGGTAAACGTTGTAATAGGTATCTTGCAGAGTGCGCGCTGACCTGTCAAGCATTCCGCTGGCCGCAGCGTCAACTGCTCGATTCACGCACCACTATGCGGAATGCCGAGAGCAGCTCCTGCGGCTCGCGCCGGGTACCGCTCTTCTCGGCGATGCGTCCGAGCAGCAGGTCGATGGCCGTCTCAGCGATCTCGCGACGGCCCGGATCAACCGTCGACAGGCTGGGGATCGAGTAGCGACCCTCATCAACGTCGTCGAAGCCGATCACGGCGACATCCCTCGGAATCACCTTCCCGACCTCCTGCAGCACACGCATCGCGCCAAGGGCGAGCTCGTCGTTCATGGCGAACAGCCCGTCGAACTGCACGCCGGATGCCAGAAGGCGCCGCATTGCCTCTGCACCGTTCGCGCGGTGCCAGGTGCCCACGTAGGCGATGAGGGACTCGTCAAAGGGGATTTGCGCCGCATCCAGCGCCTGGCGGTAGCCGGTGAGGCGCAGACCGGCCGAGCCGATGACCTCGCCCTCGTGCGCGCCGACGACGGCGATGCGCTGGCGCCCCGTGGCGAGGAGGTGCTCGGTGGCGGCGCGCGCTGCCTCGACGTTCTGCATGGTGACGTGGTCGGTGGGGCCGTTGAAGATGCGCTCGCCCAGCAGCACAAGCGGGGTGTCGATCGCCACTAGGTCGGCATCGTCGATGCCGAGCCCCAGGGGGCTGAACAGCAGGCCGTCGGTGAGCTGCAGCCGCGGGCTGCGCAGCACCTCGAGCTCGCGCGCGCGGTCACCGCCGGTCTGCTCGATGAGAACCACCTGACCGCGCTTCTCTGCGGCCTGGATCACCTCATCCGCCAGCTGGGCGAAGTAGGCGAGGCTCAGCTCGGGCACCGCGAGACCGATGACACCGCTGCGTCCGGAGCGCAGGCTGCGTGCCGAGAGGTTGGGTTGATAGGCCAGCTCGTCGATCGCCGCCTGCACCTTCGCGCGCGTCGCCTCGCTGACGTGCGGATGGTGGTTGACCACGTTGGACACGGTCTTGAACGACACGCCCGCGAGCCTTGCGACGTCGTGCATCGTGCTGCTCATGCCCAGACCTTACAACGTTGTGAATCAGCGCGAGAGCGCGGGCACCGATCGCGGCCGAATCACAAAGGCAATCACGAGCAGCGACACGGTCGAGGTGCACACCATCATGACTGCCATCGGAATCGCGTTGTGAATGCCGAAGAGCCCGATGATGGGCGAGAGCAGGCCGGCAGCACCGAAGTTGACGGCTCCCATGAGGGATGCGGCGGTCGCCGCCTCTCCCCCGTGGCCGTCGATCGCGAGCACCTGCTGCACCGGGAAGGCGAAGCCGCAGGCAAGGATGAAGAACCACAGCGGGATGAGGATTCCGAGCAGTCCGGCACCGACTAGCCCGAGCACGGCGATGGTCGCGGCTGCGACGAACATGAGGCTGACCGCGCCGAGCAGGATCCACTGCGGTCCGACGACCTTGGCGAGGCGGGAGCTCGACTGCACGCCGATGATGATCGCGACCGAGTTGACGGCGAAGAGGTAGCCGAACTCCTGCGGACTGAAGTCGAAGATCTCCTGAAACAGGAACGACGCCGACGACAGGTAGGCGAAGAGCCCGCTGAAGGTCATGCCCGCGACGATGATGACGCCGACGAATACCCGGTCGGTGAACAGCGCGCGGTAGCGCTCCCGTGCGGTGCTGTGCCCCCGGTCGCCGCGTCGTGCCGGCGGCTGGGTCTCGACGAGGAAGAAGAAGGCCGCGGCGATGACGAGCACGCCGTAGATGGTGAGGAAGAGGAAGATGCCGCGCCAGTCGGTGAACAGCAGCAGCTGGGATCCGATGACGGGTGCGAGCACGGGCGCGAGGCCGCTGACCAGGGCGAGACGCGACATCATGCGCACGAGGGGCAGCCCGCCGAAGAGGTCACGCACCATGGCCACGGCGACGACGCCACCGCCGGCAGCGCCGATCCCCTGAAGCACTCGGAAGACACCGACCCACTCCACGGTCGGCGCGTAGATGATGGCGAGGCTCGAGAGGATGTGCAGTGTCGTTGCGATGAGCAGCGGCGTGCGGCGGCCCACCTTGTCGCTCCACGGTCCGACGAGCAGCTGCCCGAGTGCGAAGCCAATCGTCGTCGCGGTCAGCGTCAGCTGGATCGCCGAAACGCTCGTCACCAGCTCTTTCTCGATAGCGGGAAAGGCGGGAAGGTAGAGGTCGACGGTGAGCGGGCCGAGCGCGGTGAGCGCTCCGAGCACAATCACGTAGACGAACCTCTGGCGGGACGACAACGAGTCGCCCGGGTGCACAACGGTAGTCACGAGGGTCCTAGCTGGGAAAAAGATATGGCGAGAGCCATACAAAAGTTTACATCCGCTAAGGAATGCGCTTTTCCCGCACCAGCTCGGTCAGCCACAGCGCGCTGTCCTTCGGAGTGCGAACGAGCGAGTCGTAGTCGACGTGCACGATGCCGAAGCGCTTGGAGTAGCCGTAGCCCCACTCGAAGTTGTCGAGCAGCGACCAGACCATGTAGCCGCGGAGGTCCACGCCGCGCGCGATGGCCCGGTGGGCGGCAACGAAGTGGCGACGAAGGTAGTCGACGCGTTCGTGGTCGTGAACCGCGCCATCCACTACCTCGTCCTCGAAGGCTGCGCCGTTCTCGGTGATGACCAGCGGCGTCGTCGGGAAGCGCTCGCTCAGGTCGACGAGCAGGGTCTCGAGGCCGTCGGGTGCGATGTTCCAGCCCATGGCCGTATACGGGCCCTCCTGCTGCAGAAACTCGACCTCTTCGCTGCCCGGCCACGCACTGCCGGTGGACGGCTTGTGGCCGTCGGAGGTCTGCCGTGGGCTCTGGCCGTCCCACGAGCGCACTGTGGCGGTCGAGTAGTAGTTGACGCCGAGAAAGTCGATCGGCTGCTTGATGATGTCGAGGTCGCCCGGCTGCACGAACTGCCAGTCGGTGACACCCGCGGTGTCTTCCAGCAGGTCGTAGTCGTACTGCCCGTTGAGCATGGGGCTGGTGAAGGCTCGGTTGGCCAGCGCGTCGATGCGGCGCATCGCATCCTCGGCGTTGTCATCTCCGGGGCGCAACACGTGAAAGTTGAGGGTGACCGAGTACTGGGCGTCGTCCTTCGAGACTGAGCTGCGCAGTGCCTGCAGACCGAGGCCGTGGGCGAGGTTGAGGTGGTGCACCGCGGCGAGGGCGTCGGCACCGTTTGTGCGGCCCGGGGCGTGACCGCCGTTGCCGTAGCCGAGGTAGGCAGAGCACCACGGCTCGTTGAGGGTAGTCCACGTGTGCACGCGGTCGCCGAGGGCCTGCCCCACGATGGCGGCGTAGTCGGCGAAGCGCTTCGCGGTGTCGCGGGCGGGCCAACCGCCGTCATCTTCCAGCTGCTGCGGAAGATCCCAGTGGTAGAGGGTCGCAATAGGGCGGATGCCCCGCTCGAGCAGCCCGTCAACGAGGCGGCTGTAGAAGGCGAGCCCCTTCTCATTCGCGGCGCCCGAACCGGTCGGCTGCACCCGCGGCCACGCGATCGAGAAGCGGTAGGCCTCAAGGCCGAGGCGCTTCATGAGGTCGAGGTCGTCATCCAGCCGGTGGTAGTGGTCATCGGCAATGTCACCGGTGTCGCCGTTGACGACCTTGCCGGGCGTGCGACTGAAGGTGTCCCAGATGCTCGGCCCACGGCCGTCTTCCTCGGTGGCACCCTCGATCTGGTACGACGCGGTGGCCGATCCAATGAGAAAGTCTGCGGGAAACACGAGGCCGCTCTCGCGGTAGTCGTAGGTGCTCACGATGCGGTGGTGGCCTGTCCGTTAATGGAGTCGGCCGGGGTTCCAGCCACCCCCAGTATCGCAAAGTCGCCCTGACCGCGAACGGTGGCGGATGCCCCATTCCATTCGACCGCGAAGCTAGCGACCGCGCCCTCGGGCGTCGTCACCGCAACGGAGCGGCTCTCGCCCGGCGCGCCGAGCACGATGCTCAGCCCCTCGAGGTAGTCGTAGTCGGGGCGGTCGTCGCGCGCGCCGACCGGGATGATGGCACCCTCGCGGACGTAGAGCGGCAGGCTGAGCATGCCGTGCGTCTCGCGACGCCAGACGCCGCCGGTCACCCGCTCGCCGCTGAACCAATTGGTCCAGGTGCCGGCCGGAAGGTAGAAGTCGACAACGCCGTCCTCGCTGAAGACGGGCGCGACCAGGAGGTCGCGGCCGAGCATGTACTGCCGGTCGAGGTAGTCGACGGCGGGGTCACCGGCGAACTCGAGCAGCATCGGCCGCATGACCGGCACCCCCGTCTCGGCGGCCTCGAGACCCGCGGAATAAAGGTAGGGCATGAGCCGCAGCTTGAGCTTGCTGAAGACGCGCGTGACTTCGACGGCCTCGTCGTCGAAGTTCCACGGCACCCGGTACGAGCTCGAGCCGTGGAAGCGGCTGTGGCTCGACAGCAGGCCGAAGGCGGTCCAGCGCTTGAAGACGCCGGCATCCGGTGTGCCCTCGAAGCCGCCGATGTCGTGGCTCCAGAACGCGAAGCCGCTCAGCGCGAGCGAGAGGCCGCCGCGCAGGGTCTCTGCCATGGACGCGAAGGTCGAGGTGGAGTCCCCACCCCAGTGCACGGGCAGCTGCTGGCCGCCCGCGGTGGCGGAGCGAGCGAACAGCACGGCGTCGCCCTCGCCACGCTCCTCCTGCAGCACCTCGAAGACCGCCTTGTTGTACAGCTGGGTGTACCAGTTGTGCATGCGATCGGGGGCCGAGCCGTCGGCGTAGGCGACCTCGAGCGGAATGCGCTCGCCGAAGTCCGTTTTGAAGCAGTCCACTCCCTGCGCGATGAGCACCCGCAGCTTGTCCTTGAACCAGGCGGTCGCCTCAGGGTTGGTGAAGTCGACGAGTGCCATGCCCGCCTGCCAGAGGTCCCACTGCCAGACGTCGCCGGCCGGGTTCTTCAGCAGGTAGCCCGCGGCCGCGGCCTCGGCGAAGAGTGAGGAGCGCTGGCCGATGTACGGGTTGATCCAGACGCAGACGCGCAGGTCTTTCGCGTGCAGGCGGCCGAGCATGCCCTCGGGGTCGGGGAAGACCCGTGGGTCCCACTCGAAGTCGCACCAGGCGAACTCGCGCATCCAGAAGCAGTCGAAGTGGAAGACGCTGAGCGGAAGATCGCGCTCGGCCATGCCGTCGATGAAGCTCATGACGGTGGCCTCGTCGTAGTCGGTCGTGAAGCTCGTCGACAGCCAGAGCCCGTACGACCACGCCGGGACCTTCGCGGGCCGACCGGTCAGCGCGGTGTAGGTGCCGAGCACGTCCTTCGGGGTCGGGCCGTCGATGACGAGAAACTCGACGTCGCCGCCCGCGACGGAGAACTGCACGCGCTCCACCGCCTCCGAGCCGAGCTCGAACGAGACGTGGCCGGTGTCGTTGACGAGCACGCCGTAGCCGCGGTTCGAGAGGTAGAGCGGCACGTTCTTGTAGGCCTGCTCGCTCGAGGTGCCGCCGTCGGCGTTCCAGATCTCGACCGACTGGCCGTTCTTGACCAGCGGGCCGAAGCGCTCGCCGAGGCCGTAGACGAGCTCGCCGACGCCAAGGTCGAGCTGGGCGAGGCTGTACTCGGCGGAGCGGGGGCCGGCAGCACGCTCGCGGGCGTTGCCGCTGGGGCCGGCGTCGACCTCGGCCTTCTCGCTGAGGCGCACGTGGCCGATCGACTTGTGGCCAAGTCCGGTGAGGCGCTTGCCCGCCGAGAAGAACTCGACGCTGAATGGGTCACCCTGCGTCACCGTCACCGAGAGGGAGCCGGTGGTGAGGGTCGCCCCCGATTCGTCAGCGACGACGGTGCTGCCGGGTGCGCCATCCGCGCCCAGCAGGTCGAAGCGCCGTGGCGCCGCGGCTCCCGTGAAGTGCTGCGAGCGCACGCGCACCACCCCTTCGAGCGGCGAGTCAATGGTGAGCATGAGCGCCGACCGGTTGAGCACGTCGCCGCGCCGCTCGATGACCTTGGTCGGGGCGAGCACGGTGATCGCACTGCCCTCGGTCGAGATCTCGTAGCTCTCTGCTGCGTAGTCGATGTCAACCCCGGGTCGGAGCTGCCAGAAGCCGTCGGTGAACTTCACTGGTGGTGCCTAACTGTCGTTACTTGACCGCACCCGCGGTGATGCCGCGAGTGAGGGTGCGCTGGAAGATGAGGAAGAAGACGAGCGTGGGAATGAGCCCGAGCAGCGCCGATGCGCTGGTCGTCGTCACGTCCATCAGCCGCTCCCCCTGCAGGGTGGCGATGGCCACGGGAACCGTCTGGTTGTCGTTGCTTACCAGGAAGGTGAGCGGAATGAGGAACTCGTTCCACGTCCAGATGAAGAAGAAGACAAGCAGAACGGACAACGTGGGCCGGCTGATCGGAACGATCACCCTCCAGAGAATCTGAAAGCGGGTCGCGCCGTCGAGCGCGGCGGCCTCGAGGATCTCCTTCGGGAAGGTGCCATAGACCGACGAGAGAAGGTAGGTGCCGAACGCGCTCTGAATCACCGTGAAGATGATGATGACCGCCCACACGTTGTCGTACAGCCCCACCTCCTTGAACATGAAGTAGAGCGGGTAGAGCAGGGCCTCCTGCGGGATCGTGTTGGCGACGAGGAACAGGATGATGATCCAGGTGCGCCCCTTCACCCGGCCGATGCCGATCGCGTAGGCGTTGAGCACCGAGATGAGCACGGCGAGCACCGCGACGAGGCTCGAGATGAGGATGCTGTTCCACAGCTTCTGCGGAAAGTCGACGCGCTCCCAGAAGGCCCCGATGCCGTCGAGGTAGATCGACGTCGGCAGCGAGATGGGCCCGTTGTTGGCGTAGTCCACCGGTGACTTGAAGGAGTTCACCAGGATCAGCAGAAAGGGCACGATGACCAGCAGCGCGCCGATGATGGCAAGACCGAGAACGACGAAGTCGCTCCACTTACGACGAGAGACCATTAGCGCTCACGCTCCTTGCGCTCGACCCAGCTCTGCGCCTGAATGAAGGCGATGGTGAGCAGAATCACGATGACGGTGAGCGCGGTCGCGATCGTCGCGCCGTAGCCGACCTGCTGGCTCTGAAAGAACTGGCTGTACGAGTAGTAGCTCGGCACGATCGTCGAGGTGCCGGGGCCGCCGCGGGTGAGCGTGTAGACCGGGCCGAAGACCTTGAGCGCGGCAATCGTGCAGGTCAGGGTGACGACGAAGATCTCTGGCCGGATGATGGCGATGGTGATCGCGCGAAAGCGCTGCCACCAGTTGGCGCCATCCAGTGCCGCCGCCTCGTACAGCTCCGGGTCGACCCGCTGCAGTGCCGCCATGAAGATGACGACCGGGTAGCCGAGCTGCACCCAGACCATGACGACCATGATGCTGGCGAGCGCGGTGTCGGGGCTGCCGAGCCAGTTATGCGTGAGGCTCTCGAGGCCGACGGCGCGCAGGATCTCGTTGAGGGCACCGTCGTCGGGACGCAGGATCCAGCCGATGACGACGGCCGCAACCGCGATCGGCAAAATCTGCGGAAGGTAGTAGGTGGCGCGCAGGAAGCTGGCGACCTTGCCGCCGAACGACTTCGCCACCAGGTCGAAGAGCACGGATGCGATGAGCAGCCCGAGCAGGGTCGGCAGCACGACCATCGCGATGATCATGTAGATGCTGTTCTGGAAGGAGATCCAGAACTGCTCGTCACCGAGCAGCTTCTGCCAGTTGTCGAGCCCCGTGAACTCCGGCGGCTTGATGCCGCGGTACGTGGTGAAGCTGAGGTACACGTTCCAGATGAACGGCACGAGGATGATGGCCACGAACAGCACGAGGCCGGGTATCAGGTAGAGCCAGAACCCGCGAGACCGGCTGCCGGGCAGCAGGCTCTCATCGGTTCGGTGCCGGGTGGCAGTGGTGGTGGCCATGGGTTTCCTTGGGGTTGAGGGTGGCGGGTGGGCGCCTTTCGACACGCGCCCACCCGCCGAGGTGCAAGAGGAGGGGGCTAGCCCGTGATCTCCTTCACACCCTCCTCGTACTGTCCGCCGATCTGCTCGAGGAACTCCGACGGCGACTTGGTCTTGTTCACGAGCTCCTGCAGGCCAGCGTTGAGCTGGTCGTAGAAGGTGGCCGTGGGCCAGTCCGGGTAGAACGAGAGGCCATCCTGGTCGTTGAGCTGGTTGAAGTTCTCGATGAGCGCCTTGCTCTTCTCATCGGTGATGTCGGCCGGGTCAGCGGCAACGGGCACGCCGCCGTTGTTGCCGATGATCGCCTGGATCTCGGGGCTCATCGTGATCTCGATGAACTTCTCGGCCAGCTCCGGGTTCTTCGCCTTGACGGGAACGACCCACAGGTTGCCCGACGATCCGGGAGCCAGAGTGGTGTCGGGGAACAGTGCAGAGGTCCAGTTGAACTGCACCTCGGTCTGGAAGCGGCCGTACCACCACGAGCCCGAGTAGAAGATCGGCGAGGTGCCGTTGATGAAGCTCACACCGGCGTCCTCGGCCTTGAGGCCCGAGGCATCCTGCGAGATGTAGCCCGCATCGACCCAGTCAGCGATGGTGTCTGCTGCGTACTCGACCTCTTCGCCCTTCCAGTCGACGGGGTTCTCGTACAGCTGGTAGTCGTTGACCCACTGGCGGTCGGCCTTGCTCAGGGCGAGCTGGTAGAACAGCTGGCCGAGCGGGTACTCCGCGGCCGACTCGGCGAGTGGCGTGACGCCGGCAGCCTTGAAGGCCGCGAGGGCGTCCTCGAACTCGTCGAGGGTCGTCGGAATGGCAATGCCGTACTGGTCGAATAGGTCCTGGTTGTAGTAGACCTGCACGAACTCGCCGTAGTTCGGCACACCGTAGTAGCTGCCGGAGCCCATCACGCCCTTGTCGCTGTAGCGCGCGGTTGTCTGCAGGGATTCGGCAAGCTTGTCGCCCCATCCGTACTTCTCGTACGCGTCATCGAGCGGGGCGAGCAGACCCTGGCTGGCCAGCAGGCCGGCGGTCGCGTTGCCCTTGTTGAACTCGAGAAGGTCGGGAGCCGCGTCGGAGTTGAGCACCTGGCTGGCGGTCGAGCGAATCTGCTCGAAGCTCTTCTCCTCGAACTTGACCGTCGCGCCGGTCTCTTTCTCAAACTGCGTGATGGCGGCATCCCAGGCCTTGCCCATCGCGCTGTCCGCGCCTTCGTAGTGCCAGAGGGTGAGGGTGTTGTCGTCTTCTGACGACCCCTCGGATGTGCATCCGGCGAGCACGATGCTCGCGGCAGCCAGAAGTGCTGCGGATGCGATCAGCTTTGAACGCATTGTCAATCTCCCTTGATGAACGTGAGAACACTCGCCGCGTCGGATTGCGGCGCAGGGCTAGTTTTGGCACGTTCCGCGATTTTGTCAAGTGTTGCAACAAAATACGTTTCGGGTCTCAGATGAGGTCGCGCATGGCCGAGATGGCCGCTCCCCTGGCGTAGTGCGAGAAGGTAAACGGTGGTCGCTCGATGACGACATCGCTCGGATCCACCTGCTCGAGGTGGTCGACGAGACCGGCAGACAGGTCGTCGGGCGCGAGCTCCATCATGTCGATGCCCTCCCCTGTGACCAGCACTTTCTCTGGGTCGATCGAGTTAACCGCGTCGGCGATGACGATGCCGAGAGCGCGCGCGGCGAGCGCGAAGGCACGCACGGCCGCGGGCTCCCCTGCGCGCGCGGCGTCGAGTGCAGCGAAGTAGTCATCGCCCGTTCCGGCGTTGTGCGCGATGGATCCCATGGTCACGAAACTGTGCACGCAATCCGCATGCCCGAGCTCGCAAATGCGCCCTGCCGCCTGCAGGCGTGCGTGGCCGATGTGGCCCGCCCGGCCGTTCGCGCCGGTCATCACCTCATCGAAGATGACGATGCCGGAGCCGATTCCGGCGCCGAGTCCGTAGACCACGAGCGACGCGTGGCCGACGCCGGCTCCGAACCAGTGATGGGCGGCCGTGAGGGCGACGACGTCGTTGGCGATCGAGACGCGGTGGGGCATCCGCTCCTCAAGGAGGCCCGCGAGCGCGGCCGACTCCCAGCCGAGAAAGTGCGACTGCTCGACGAGGCGAACGCCGTCGCGCTCGAGCACGTTGCCGGCAAGGCAGACTCCGACAGCAGCCGGGAGGGATCGCCCGGCGAACAGCTCGTCGGCGGCGCGCGCGATCTGGTCGGCGACGTCCGCGGGCTCCCGCGAGACGAGCCGCTCGGTGCGCTCGTCGATCACCTGCGCGGCAAGGTCGGTGAGCACCGCATAAAGGTGATCGCCGGTGAGCTTCACGCCGACGAAGTGGGCGGCGCCCGGCTCGAGATGCAGCAGCTCGGCGGGACGACCACGACCCTGGCTGTGCTGCGCAGCCCCCTCGGAGACGAGCCCGAGATCGAGCAGCTCGCGCGTGAGGCGCGAGAGGTTCGCCCGAGACACCTCGAGCTTGCGGGCCATGTCGACGCGCGACTGCCCACCGTGAATGATCAGCTCGCGCAATACACGGCGGAGGCCCTCGTGCAGCACCGGCCAGCTCGTCATCACGAGGCAGAGCCTACGACGCTGGTCGGGTCGGTGAGCAGCGGGGCGAAGACGAGCTCGGCCGCACCGACCGTGAGGATGTCACCCCCGAGCTGGGCGCGCTCGATGCGCACGCCGTCGCGCGACCCCAGCATCGCGGTCCCGAATGCCGCCCTCTCGAGCAGATCGGGCGCGGTGCGGTACAGCGAGCCGAGAAAACCGCCGAGCACGATGAGCTCGGGGTTGAACATGTTGATCGCACCGCGCAGCGCAATGCCGAGAAAGCCGATCTGGCGATCAACGAGCTCACGCACCGCGGCCGTGTCGACATAGCGTGCGGCGAGCACATCGTCGAGCTGGTCAGCCTGCGCCGCGCCGAGACCACAGGCCTCGAGCAGCGGACCCCGCGACACCTCAGTCTCAAGGCACCCGACGGCGCCGCAGTGGCACCGCACACCGGCGCTGTTCACGAGCGTGTGGCCGAGCTCGCCCGCGAAGCCGAACGCGCCGCCGAGCAGAGCACCGGCCATCACTACCCCGCCGCCGATGCCGCTTGCGCCGCCGTTGAGGTAGATGAGCTCATCGACCCCGCGACCGGCGCCAAAGGTGCTCTCGGCGATCGCACCGATCGTCGCATCGTTGGCCGACACGACCCGGTACCCGGTGGCCTCCTCGAGCATGCGGGCCACGGGCTCATCGGTCCAGCCGAGGTGCGGGGCGGTGCTGACGACCCCGTCGCTCGTGCGCACGAGGCCGGGAATCGCGAGACCGATGCCCACCGTGCGGAAGGTGGTGGTGAGTTCGGTGCGCATGCCCTCGACAATGGCGGAGACGATGTTGACAACCTCCTGGGCGGTCGGCACCCGCACGGTGTCATAGCGGATGCGACGCACGACGGTGCCGCCGAGAGCGACGAGGCCGACGACCACGGCATCCAGCTCTGGATGCACAGTCACCGCGACGGTGGTGGGGTGAGGCAGAACAGTCGAGCTCGGACGCCCGACAAGGTTGGTCGGGTCGGGCGCGCCCTCGAGAACGAGTCCGAGCGACGCGAGCTCGGCGACGAGCGCCGCGATCGTCGAACGGTTGAGGCCGGTGGTTCGGGTGAGCTCGGCCCGCGACAGCCCGCGACGGCTGTGCACAAGGGTGAGTACGAGCGAAAGATTGCGTCGACGCACCTGGTCGAGGTTGTTGCCGCGGGCGCTCACGCGGCCGAGGGGGGCGTCGGACACACGCTCAGGCTACCGGCTGCGCCGCCAATGCGAGGGGGTCCGCCAGCACGCTCGCGAAGACGAGCTCGGCGGCGCCGATCATCAGCAGGTTGCTGCCGAGAACGGCCCGCGACACCTGCACGAGCTCGCCGGGGCCGTGCAGGGCGCGTGACTGCACGGCGTCGATCAACCGCGACGGGTCGATCGAGAAGATGGTGGCGAGGAAGCCCCCAAGGATGATGCGCTCCGGGTTGAAGACATTCACCGCGTTGCGCAGCGTGACTGCGAGGTGGTCGAGCTGCCGGTGCACCTCGGGCAGGACCACGCTGGTGTCGCCCGCGTGCAGGGCGCGCTCCACCTCGTCGATGTCGGCGCCCTCCAGCCCGACGAGCTGCTGCAGGCGGGCGAGCGAGATCTCTGCCTCAAGGCAGCCCCGCGCCCCGCAGTGGCAGTTCGCGCCGTCAGAGACGACGAGGGTGTGGCCAAGCTCGCCGGCGTAGCCGTTGCGTCCGGTGCGCAGCACTCCCCCGCTGATTACGCCGCCGCCGATGCCGCTCGGCCCGCCGTTGAGGTAGACGAGGTCCTGGCTGCCGACTCCGGCGCCGAACAGCAGCTCGGCGCCCGCGCCCAGCGAGGCGTCGTTGGCGGCGCTCGTCGGGTGTCCACTCGCCTCACTGATGAGCGCCGCGATGGGCTCGTCGCGCCAGCCGAGATGCGGGGCGTAGCTGACCACGCCATCCTCGGCGCGGGTGAGCCCAGGCACGGCGACCCCGATGCCGACGATGCGGTAGCTCGACTCGAGCTCGGTGCGCATTCCCTCGATGATCGCCGCCGTGATGTTCGCGACCTCGATGGCGGATGGCGGCTGCTGCGTTGGCATCCGGATCTTGCGAATAACCTCGCCGCCCAGCCCGACCAGCCCGACCGTGATCGCGTCGACCTCGGGGTTCACGGCGATCGCCGCGGTGCTCGCCGTTGGATGCACCATCGGGCTCGGTCGCCCGATCTGGCTCGTGGCGACCGCGGCCGCCTCATAGACCAAACCGAGGTCAACGAGATGCGCCACGAGGGTGGCGATCGTTGAGCGGTTGAGTCCCGTGGCGCGCGTCAGCTCGGCGCGGCTGAGCGCGCCACGGTGGTGCACAAGCGAGAGAACCAACGAGAGGTTCGCCCGCCGAGTCGTATCACTCGCATTGGTTGCCGTGGCGAAAAGCGGAGGATCGGTGATGACCACGTTCCCCCTCCTCTCGCTACTCGGTGCGTGTGCTGAATGCTGCGTCGAAGGCCGCATTCGGTGCGTCGAAGGCGAGACGGCGAACGAACTCGAGGGCTTCGGGGGCGCCGACGAGGCGATCCATTCCGGCATCCTCCCACTCCACCGAGATGGGGCCGTCGTAGCCGATCGTGTTGAGCATACGGAAACTGTCCTCCCACGGCACGTCCCCGTGACCGGTGGAGATGAAGTCCCACCCGCGCAGCGGGTCCGCCCAGCCGAGAAGCGAGCCGAGTCGGCCGTTGCGGCCGTTGTTCATGCGCTTCTTCGTGTCCTTGCAGTCGACGTGGTAGATGCGGTCCTTGAAGTCCCAGAGGAAACCGACCGGGTCGAGGTCCTGCCAGACGAAGTGGCTCGGGTCCCAGTTGAGGCCGAAGGCCTCGCGGTGGCCGATCGCCTCGAGGGTGCGCACCGTTGTCCAGTAGTCGAAGGCGATCTCGCTCGGGTGCACCTCGTGGGCGAAGCGCACGCCGACCTCGTCGAACACGTCGAGAATCGGGTTCCAGCGGTCGGCGAAGTCCTGGTAGCCGGCGTCGATGGCCTCCTGCGAGACCGGCGGGAACATGGCGACGTACTTCCAGATCGAGCTGCCGGTGAAGCCCACAACCGTCTTTACTCCGAGAGCCGCCGCAAGGCGCGCGGTGTGCTTCATCTCTTCGGCGGCACGCTGACGAACGCCCTCGGGGTCACCGTCGCCCCACACGCGGTCCGACAGGATGTCGCGGTGGCGCTGGTCGATCGGGTCGTCGCAGACGGCCTGCCCCTTGAGGTGGTTCGAGATCGCGTAGACCTTGAGGTTGTACTTCTCGAGCAGGGCGAGCTTGCTGTCGACGTAGCCGGGCTCGTCCCAGCGCCAGGGGTCGAGGTGGTCGCCCCAGCAGGCGATCTCGAGGCCGTCATAGCCCCACCCGCTGGCGAGCTTCGCCACCTCTTCGAAGGGAAGGTCGGCCCACTGGCCGGTGAACAGGGTGACTGGGCGCATCGTTGCCTCCTAGTTGGTGGTGGTTGTCCAGGCGCTGCCGTTGCCAGCGCTGGTCTCTACTGCAGCGAGCACTCGCTGCACCTGCAGTGCGTCGGCGAACGACGGGGTCGGCTGCTGGCCCGCGACGATTGCCTCGACGAAGTCCTTGGCCTGGTGCGAGAAGCCGTGCTCGTACCCCAGCATGTGGCCTGCCGGCCACCAGGCGGAAATATACGGATGCTGCGGCTCGGTCACATAGATCTTGGTGAACCCCTGCTCGGTCGCCGGCGACGTCGAATCGTAGAAGTCGAGCGAGTTGAGGTCTTCGAGGTCGAAGCTGATCGCCCCGAGCGAGCCAGAGACCTCGAGCCGCAGCGCGTTCTTTCGGCCGGTGCTGAAGCGCGTTGCCTCGAAGGAGCCGAGGGCACCGTTGTCGAAGAGCCCGGTGAACAGGGCCATGTCGTCGACGGTGACCGCTCCCATGCCCTCTCCTGCGGTACCCGTGATGCCGGTACGCTCACCCTCAAGCGGGCGCTCAGTGATGATCGTCTTGAGGGTGCCGGAGACACTGGAGAGATTCAGTCCGGTGACGTACTGGGCGAGGTCGATGGCGTGCGCGCCGATGTCGCCGAGCGCGCCACTGCCGGCCAGCTCTTTCTGCAGTCGCCACGAGCGAGGAACGGTGGGGTCGACGAGCCAGTCCTGGAGGTAGCTGGCGCGCACCTGCTGCACCTCGCCGATCTTGCCCGCGGCGACGAGGTCGCGGGCGAAGGTGGCGGCGGGCACGCGGCGGTAGGTGTAGCCGACCATGGCCAGCACACCCTTGGCAGCGGCGGCCTCGGCAGCCTTGGCCATGGCGATGGCCTCGGCGACGGTGTTCGACATCGGCTTCTCGCAGATGACGTGCTTGCCTGCCTCGAGGGCAGCGATGGCGATCTCGGCGTGGGAGTCGCCCGGGGTGACGATGTCGATGATGTCGATGTCATCGCGGTCGAGCAGGGTGCGCCAGTCAGTGGCGCTCTCTGCCCAGCCCCACTTCTGCGCGGCGGCATCGACTGCGTCAGCGTGGCGGCCGACCAGCACGTTCATGCTGACCTGGGCCGGCAGGTCGAAGAAACGGGGAGCGACCCTCCAGCCCTGCGAGTGGGCGGCGCCCATGAATCCGTATCCGACCATTCCCACCCTGAGGAGGGGCGTTCCACCTGACATGTCGTGCTTTCTTGGTTTGAGGGGTGGTGCCCGCGCGGCCGTGGCCGCGCGGGCACCAGGGGTTAGTGCTGCTTAGGACTCGAACGCGGTCGGGAGGAACTTCTCCACGTTGTCCGCGGTCACGACCGGAGCGTTGAGCACGATGCGGCTCGGAACCTCGAGCTCAACCAGGTCGCTGAGCGACTTGCTCTGAGCGACGAGGCGGGCGAGACGGATTCCATCGGCAGCCTGCGTCGACGGATAGATGACCGTCGCCTTGAGCACGCTGGTGCCCGACTCGATCTCGCGCATGGCGTTGGCCGAACCAGCACCACCGACCATGAAGAACTCGTCACGGCCCGCTGCGGCGATAGCCGCGAGCACGCCGATGCCCTGGTCGTCGTCGTGGTTCCAGATGGCGTCGATCTTCGGCGCGGCTGCGAGCAGCTGCGACGTGGTCGACTCGCCACCGGCGACGGTGAAGTCGGCGGCTACGCGGTTGCTGACCGAGAGGCCACAGTCATCGAGCGCGTCAGCGAAACCGGCGCTGCGGTCCTGCGTCAGCGGAAGGGAGTCGATGCCGGCGATCTCTGCGACGATAGCGTCGGGGTTGTCACCCAGCTGCTCGCAGATGTAGGTGCCGGCGCTCACGCCCATGCCGTAGTTGTCACCGAGAACGGTGACGCGCGCGGCAAAGGTGCTCGAGAACTCGCGGTCGACGTTGATAACCGGGATGCCGGCCTCCATCGCCTTGATCGCAACGTCGGTCAGAGCCGCACCATCGGTCGGAAGAAGAACGATCGCGTCAACGCCGTCGTTGATGAAGCCCTCGACCTGGCTGATCTGCAGGTTGGGGTCGTTCGTGCCCTCGGCGACCTTGAGGTCGATGTCGGGGTACTTGGCGGCCTCCGCGATAGCAGCGGAGTTGATGGCACCAAGCCATCCGTGGTCAGCAGCAGGGCCCGAGAAGCCGATGACGATGGTCTCGCCCGTGCCCTCGTTGTCGGTGTTGTTGGTGGGGCCGACATCCGTCGTCGTTCCCTGGGTGCAGCCGGTGAGCAGTGCCGCGACAGCGAGAGTTGCCCCTCCTGCGACGAGCATGCGGTGGCGCAGCGTGCGTGTTGCCAGCATGTACTTCCTCCTAGTTGATGTGAAATGCAGTGTCTCTATCGCCAATGAGGAGTTGCATCGGCGAGGCATGTCTCCCGGCTACTTCGCGCAGGTGAGGTGCATCACAGGTCCACATTGACGTTTGCAGCAACATAACAGGTCGCTTGTAGATCGTCACCATCTTTTTTCGATGTCCGTCAAAAGTTGCACGTTCGTAATCATCTTTGAGAGCGCTCCCGAGATGGCGGATCGGCGTGTTTTCGCGCTGAAATGCGCCGGAATTGTGGGCTTTTCTCGGCGTCCAAAATTTTCTGACGTCATTTTTGCGGCGAGAGCGTGGGTTGCGTGCGTCTCAACCACTGCACTTATTCCACAAAACCTGTTATGTTGCCGCCATGATCAAAGTCGACCATAAAGCCACCCTTCTCGAGGTGCGCGACCTCACAAAGGCGTTCGCCGGGGTGCGGGCGCTCAAGGGTGTGAACCTCAGCGTTCGTGCTGGCGAGGTGCACTGCGTGCTCGGCCAGAACGGAGCAGGCAAGTCCACGCTCATCAAGATTCTCTCGGGCGCCTACCGCCCCGATGAAGGCGAGATCAGCTGGCAGGGCGAGCCCGTCTCCATCGACGGTCCGACCCATGCGCTGGGCCTCGGCATAGCTACCATGTACCAGGAACTCGACGTCGTCGACGGTCTCTCCATCGCCGAGAACATCTACCTCGGGCACGAGACCTCGACCGGGGGAATCCTCAACCGGCGTGATGCCGCACGCAAGACCTCGGAGCTTCTCGCCCGACTCGGCCACGGCGACCTCAACCCCCACCGCGAGGTTGGATCCCTCAGCCCGGCCAACAAGCAGATAGTCAGCATGGCGCGTGCCCTCAGCCGCGACATCAAGCTCATCATCATGGACGAGCCGTCGGCCGTGCTCGACAGCGAAGAGGTCAAGAACCTGTTCCGTGTCGTGCGCCAGCTGTCGGAGCAGGGCATTGCCGTCATCTACATCTCGCACCGCCTCGCCGAGATTCGCGAGATCGGCGATCGCATCACCGTCATCAAGGATGGCCGCACGACCGCGACCGGCCTCGAGGTCGCCGAGACTCCGACGCCCGCTCTCATCAAGCTGATGACCGGGCGCGACATCGAGAATGTCTTTCCGCCGGCTACCCCGATCACCGCGGACTCCCCCGAGGTGCTCGTCATTGACAACCTCAGCCTCCGGGGTGAGTTCAGCCCCGTCAGCTTCACCGTCAGAGCCGGGGAGATCCTCGGCCTAGCCGGCCTCGTCGGCAGTGGGCGGTCGGAGATTCTCGAGACTCTCTATGGGGCGCGCAGGTCGACGACCGGCACGGTCACCGTCAAGGGCACGCGGTTGCGCAACGGCTCGGTGAGCGACGCGGTCAAGCACGGCATCGGCCTCTCTCCCGAAGAGCGCAAGAGCCAGGGCCTCCTGCTTGAAGAGCCCATCTACAAGAACGTCACGCTCTCGACCTTCGCTCGCTTCGCCTCCGGCCCCTTCCTTCGGGAGCGTGCGGAGCGCGATTCGGCACGCGCCCAACTCGAGGAGCTTGAACTGCGACCCGCGGACCCCGACCGCGCCGCCCGCACGCTCAGTGGCGGCAACCAGCAGAAGCTGCTGCTGGCCCGCTGGCTGGTGCACGGCGTCGACGTGCTGCTGCTCGACGAGCCGACGCGCGGCGTCGATGTCGGGGCGAGGGCAGAGATCTACTCGCTCATTCGCGACCTGGCCGCCGCGGGCACCGCCATCGTCGTCGTGTCGAGCGAGATTGAAGAAGTGCTCGGTCTCTCAGACCGAGTCCTGGTTATCGCCGACGGAGAAGTGCTCCGTACGGTCAAGGCAAGCGAGATCGACGAATCCGGCGTTCTCGACCTGGTTATGAAGGGAAGTGCCGCATGAGCGCACAGAACACCGCGGCAGAGGGCAACCAGCCCCTTAGCCCGCTTGAGCCTGCCCCCACGGAGAACGGCGGCGCGCTCGGAGCCGTGCGCGGCTACCTCGGCGGTGCTGCCGGGCGCAACATCGGCCTCTTCGTCGTGCTCATCGTCATCTTCATCATTGGCGCAGTCACCATTGGCGAGAATTTCTTGTCGACGAGCAACTTCCTGACGATCGTGCGCTACGCGACCGTCACCGGTGTCGTCAGTATTGGCATGACATTCGTCATCATCCTCGGCGGCATCGACCTCTCCGTCGGGTCGGTGCTCGGCCTCAGCTCTGTCGTGGCAACCATGGCGTTCATTCAGGCACCCGCGCAGGCGTTCTGGCCGCTCATCATTGTCGTGGCGCTACTCGTTGGCGCCCTGGCCGGCGTCATCAACGGCATCCTCATTGCGTACGGCAACGTGGTCGCCTTCATGTCGACGCTAGCAATGCTCATCGCCGCTCGCGGTCTGGCCGAGGTGCTGTCGGGCAAGCGCACACAGATTCTCAACGTGCGCGGCGTGACCGAGTTTCTCGGAGCCAGCCCCCTCGGCATCCCGATGATCGTCTGGATCTTCGCTGTCGTCGCGGTGCTCGGCTGGGTTCTGCTCAATCGCACGACCTTTGGACGCAGAACGGTCGCGATCGGCGGCAACCGTGAGGCTGCCCGCCTCGCCGGCATCAACGTCAAGCGCCACACGGTCTACGTCTACGCACTCGCTGGCCTCACCGCCGGAATTGGCGCCATCATGTTGATCAGCCGCACAACCGTTGGCACCTCGACCCACGGCACGCTGCTCGAGCTCGACGTGATCGCTGCCGTCGTCGTCGGCGGAACCCTGCTCATCGGCGGCCGCGGTTCAATCGTCGGCTCGATTCTCGGAATCTTGATCTTCTCGCTCCTGCTCAACCTCTTCACGAAGTACAATCTCGATCCGTCGATTCAGGCGCTCTTCAAGGGTGCCATCATCGTCGGCGCCGTTCTGCTGCAGCAGCGCTTCGGCACGCGGGGCACAACGCGCGCCGCCTGACCACTGAGAAGCCCCTTATGTTGCATTGCTCAACATAAGGGGCTTCTTTTGTTTAACCGGGCGCTTTCTCAGCTAAAGGCTTTGACTCTCGCCCGATTTACTCATATGTTGTGAGCAATAACTATTCACCAATGACGTTGAGGAAGCTCACTATGGCTCTGACACCCACCCCTGAAGACAAGTTCTCATTCGGCCTCTGGACCGTTGGCTACAACGGCGCCGACCCCTTCGGTGGCCCCACCCGCGCAGCCCTCGACGTTGTGCACGTTCTTGAGAAGCTCAAGGAGGTGGGCGCCTACGGCCTCACCTTCCACGACGACGACCTCTTCGACTTCGGCTCGGATGACGCCACGCGCCAGAAGCAGATCGACCGCCTCAAGCAGGGCCTGGCCGACACCGGCCTGATCATTCCCATGGTCACCACCAACCTGTTCAGCCCGCCCGTCTTCAAGGACGGTGGCTTCACCTCGAACGACCGCGGCGTTCGTCGCTTTGCCATGCGCAAGGCGATGCGCCAGCTCGACCTCGGTGCTGAGCTCGGCGCCAAGACCTTCGTCATGTGGGGCGGCCGCGAGGGCGCAGAGTACGACGCCGCCAAGAACATCGGCGGAGCGCTCGACCGCTACCGCGAGGCCGTCAACCTGTTCGCCGAGTACGTCACCGACAAGGGCTACGACATCAAGTTTGCGATCGAGCCCAAGCCGAACGAGCCCCGCGGCGACATCCTGCTGCCGACCCTCGGTCACGCCATCGCCTTCATCGAGACCCTCGAGCGCCCCGAGCTGTTCGGCGTCAACCCCGAGACCGGCCACGAGCAGATGGCTGGCCTCAACTTCACAGCCGGCATCGCGCAGGCACTCAACCAGGGCAAGCTCTTCCACATCGACCTCAACGGCCAGCGTGGAATCAAGTACGACCAGGACCTGGTCTTCGGTCACGGCGACCTCAACAACGCCTTCTCGCTCGTCGACCTGCTCGAGAACGGCTCGCACGATGGCGGCCAGACCTACACCGGTCCCCGTCACTTCGACTACAAGCCGTCGCGCACCGAGGACGAGACCGGTGTCTGGGATTCGGCTCGCGCCAACATCCAGACCTACCTGCTGCTTAAGGAGCGCGCCGCGGCATTCCGCGCCGACCCCGAGGTGCAGGAGGCCCTTGCCGCCTCGCGCGTCAACGAGATCAACACGCCGACGCTCAGCGAGGGCGAGTCGTACGACGACTTCCTCGCCGACAAGTCCTCGTACGAGGACTTCGACTACAACGCCTACTTCAACGGCAAGGGCTTCGGCTTCGTTCGCCTGCAGCAGCTGGCGACCGAGCACCTTCTCGGCGCACGCGGCTAATTAACTCGTTTTACCGGGGGGGTGTCACGGTCTGACCGTGGCACCCCCTTTTTCGCAACCTTTTAGGAGAACCCCATGACCCTCGTCGCCGGCGTCGACTCGTCCACCCAGAGCTGCAAGGTCGTGATCCGCGACCTCGACACGGGAGCCGTGGTTCGCACGGGCCGTGCGAGCCACCCCGCCGGCACCGAGGTCGACCCCGCGGCGTGGTGGGACGCGCTGCAGGCAGCCATCGATGACGCGGGCGGGCTCGACGATGTCGCCGCGATATCGGTCGGTGGCCAGCAGCACGGCATGGTGGTTCTCGATGAGAGCGGCAGCGTCATCCGCCCCGCTCTTCTCTGGAACGACACGCGATCGGCGCAGGCCGCGCTCGACCTCATCGCCGAGTTCGGGGCCGAGGCGCTGGCGGAGCGCACAGGCTGCGTTCCGGTCGCGAGCTTTACCGCGACGAAGCTGCGCTGGCTGCGGGATGCCGAGCCGTCGAACGCGGCGCGCGTCGCAGCAGTAGCCCTCCCCCACGACTGGCTGACCTGGCGCCTGCGTGGATTCGGCCCCGACAACCCCCAGCTCGACGAGCTGGTCACCGACCGCTCCGACGCGAGCGGCACCAACTACTTCAACCCGGCAACCAACGAGTACGACCGCGAGATTCTCGTGGCGGCCCTCGGGCACGACGCCGTTCTGCCGCGCGTGCTCGGCCCGAGCGAGTTCGTCACGGCCGGCGAGCTCGTTGTCGGCCCCGGCGCCGGCGACAACGCGGGCGCCGCCTTCGGCATCGCGGCGACCGGCGATGTCATCATCTCGATCGGCACGAGCGGCACCGTCTTCGCGGTCTCGACCACCCCCGCACGCGATGAGAGCGGCACCGTTGCCGGATTCGCGGATGTCACCGGCAACTACCTTCCGCTGGTCGCCACGCTCAACGCGGCCCGCATTCTCGACTCGACGGCCGCCCTGCTTGGCGTCTCGCACGACGAGCTCGGCGAGCTCGCCCTGCAGGCCGAACCCGGCTCCGCGGGCCTGGTGCTGCAGCCCTACTTCGAGGGCGAGCGCACCCCCAACCTGCCGACCGCCACGGCCACCCTCTTTGGCATGACCCTCGGCTCGACCACCCGCCCCAACCTCGCGCGCGCCGCGATCGAGGGCATGCTCGCCGCGCTCGCCGATGGCCTCGCCGCGCTGCAGGCGAACGGGGTCGTGGCCGAGCGCATCCTGCTCGTCGGCGGGGCCGCGCAGAACCCGGCCGTGCAGGCCATCGCCGCCCAGGTCTTCGAGGTGCCGGTCGTCATCCCGACCCCGGGCGAGTACGTCGCCGCGGGTGCCGCCCGCCAGGCCGCGTGGGCGCTCACCCAGCAGCTGCCCGCCTGGGAGGTCGACACTGTCGCTTCTCCCACCCCCGACTACCGCCCGGTGATCCTCGAGCAGTATCGGGCCCACGCCCAGTAGCGGCGTCAGGGGCTAGGCGGCGGGCTTCGCCGTGCTCTCGCGCACGACCAGTCGGGTGGCGAGGTCCATGCGCGGAATTGTCTCGAGGTCGGTCTCGCTCATGCGAATGACGAGCCGCGCGGCCTCCTCGGCCATCTTCGTCAGCGGCTGGTGGATCGTGGTGAGCGCGGGGCTCGACCACTGCGCGAGCTGCAGGTCGTCGTAGCCGACGACGCTGAGGTCGCGCGGAATCCGCAGGCCGTGGCCTCGCGCCGCGTCGATGACGCCGAGCGCCTGCAGGTCGCTGCCCGCGAAGATCGCCGTCGGCGGGTTCTCGCCGCTGAGCAGCTCGTTGGCAATGTCGCGCCCGCCGTCGACCTGGAAGTTACCGAAGCGCAGCAGGCTCGGATCGATCTCGAGCCCGGCCCGGTTCATGGCCGAGCGGTAGCCATCGAGGCGCGCGAGCGAGCACATCATGTCTTCGGGGCCGGTGATCGCGGCGATGCGGGTGTGGCCGAGCTCGATGAGGTGGCGGGTGGCCATGAGCCCGCCCGACCAGTTGGCGCTGCCGACGCTCGGAACATCCGGCGTCGGGTCGCCCGCCGGGTCGATGATGACGAAGGGAATGGCGCGGCTGCGTAGCTTGGCCTTGGCGTCATCCGCGAGGTCGGAGAAGACGAGCACGACCCCGACCGGGCGGCGGCGCAGAACGCCCTCGATCCACTCGGCGGCGGGTGAGTGCCGGTCGCCCGACTCGGTGAGCACGACGCTGAGTCCGTTCGAGCGTGCGATGTTCTCGACACCGCGGATGATCTCCATCGCCCAGGCGGTATCGAGCTCGGGAAAGACGAGCTCGATGAGGGTGCCGCGGTTGGGCAGGCCCTGCCGTCGACGGTAGCCCTCCCGCTCGAGGATCGCCTCGATCCGTTCCCTCGTCGCCTTCGAGACATCCGATCGCCCATTGAGCACCTTGGACACCGTGGAGAGAGAAACCCCGGCCTGATCAGCAAGCTCATTGAGTTTGACCCGCGGCTCGGCATCGGGGGTGAGCACCATGTCTGTCCTGTTCCGTCGATTTGTTGCAACAAACAACTTGTGCCACCGGCAAGGCTCTGCCTAGACTCCAACCATCCTAATCACTTTCGACGTAGATGTCGAAACTTTCGAGAGGCGTTCAACGATGAACAAACGCAGCATCACGCGCTGGATAGCGACGGGGGCCGTTTCGGCCGTCGCGCTCGCCGGCCTCACCGCATGCAATACCACCCCGGCGGACGGCGCCCCGGTCACCCTCACCTGGTGGCACAACGGAACCGCCGAGCCGCAAGCCGGGTTCTGGCAGGACGTCGCCGACGAGTTCGAGGCCGACCACCCCAACGTCACCATCAAGGTCGAAGGATTCCAGAACGAGGAGCTGCAGCGCACGCTGATTCCGAACGCTCTGCGCTCTGGTGACGCCCCCGATCTGTTCCAGCAGTGGGGTGCGGGCGAGCTAGCCGCTCAGGTTCGCGCCGGCCAGGTCAAGGACATCACCGCCGACGTCGCGGAGCAGATCGACGCTATCGGCGGCACCGTCGCGCCGTGGCAGGTCGACGGCAAGACCTACGGCCTGCCATTCAACTTCGGCATCGAGGGCTTCTGGTACAACAAGGACCTCTTCGCGCAGGCAGGCATCGAGGGGACTCCCACCACCCTCGATGAGCTCAACGACGCAGTGCAGAAACTCAAGGACGCGGGCATCGTGCCGATCGCCGTCGGCGCTGCCGACAAGTGGCCGGCCGCGCACTGGTGGTACAACTTCGCCCTCAAGGCCTGCTCGCCCGAGGTGCTCTCCAAAGCACAGACGAGCCTCGTCTTCGACGACCCGTGCTTCGTTGAGGCCGGTGAATACCTGCAGGAGTTCATCGACACCGAGCCCTTCCAGGAGGGCTACCTTGGCACCACCGCCCAGCAGGGCGCCGGCAGCTCGGCCGGCCTCGTCGCCACCGGCAACGCCGCGATGGAGCTGATGGGCCACTGGAACGCCGGCCAGATGGGCGGCATCCTCGCGGAGGAGTCCGGCGGAGAGCCGACCCCTCCCCCCTTCCTCGGCTGGTTCAACTTCCCCGGGATCGAGGGAACCGACGGTGACCCGACGGCTGCCCTCGGCGGCGGCGACGGGTTCTCGTGCTCCGCGGATGCCCCGCCGGAGTGCGTCGAGCTGCTGCAGTACATCGTGAGTGTTGACGTGCAGACCCGCTTTGGCGAGATCGGCGCGGGCCTGCCCGTGACGAAGGGCTCAGAGGCCGGAATCAGCGACCCCAACCTGCAGCAGGTGCTCGCCGGCCTCAAGGAGGCGACCTACGTGCAGCTCTGGTTGGACACCTCCTACGGCCCGACCGTCGGTGGCGCCATGAATGACGGCATCGTCAACCTATTCGCCGGCGACGGCACCCCCGAGGACATCGTGACCTCGATCGAGAACGCGGTAGCGACCCTCTAGCAATGGAAACCGCAACACAGGTCGGGCCCGCGCACACCGCGGGCCCGACCCCCGCCGGGGTCACGAAGAAGAAGCTGTCGAACTCCACTCGCAAGCGTCTTGAAATCGGCTTCTTTGCCGCGCCAGCACTGCTGTTCTACGTCTCGCTGGTGATCTTCCCGATCATCCTCGCGGCGGTCTACAGCGTGTTCCGCTGGGACGGCCTCGGCCCACTCTTCGACCCCGCCTGCACCGACGCCTACGCGGCGAACGGCTCGCAGGGCCCCAACTACTGCAACCGCTTTGTCGGCATCGACAACTACGTACGGGCGCTCTCTGACCCCGTCTTCGTCAACGCCATCGGGCACAACTTCTTCATTCTCGGGATGTCGCTGCTCATTCAGGGACCGCTCGCAATCGGTCTCGCATTGCTGCTCAACCGCAAGATGCGCGGTCGCGCGCTGCTGCGCCTGCTCATCTTCATCCCCTACGTGCTGAGCGAGGTTGTCGCGGGCCTCGCCTGGAAGCTGCTGCTGCTGCCGAACGCCGGCTTCGACACCTTCCTCGAATTTCTCGGCTGGCACGGCGACAAGCCCAACTGGCTCTCTGAACCCGACCTCGTGATGTGGACGATGTTCCTCATCCTCACCTGGAAGTACGTCGGCTTCGCGGTGATCCTCATGCTTGCCGGCCTGCAGGGCGTGCCAGAGGAGCTGAGCGAGGCGGCCCAGATCGACGGGGCAACATGGTGGCAGACCCAGCGTCACATCACCCTTCCGCTGCTCGGCCCGACCATTCGCATCTGGGCCTTCCTGTCGATCATCGGCTCGCTGCAGCTCTTCGACATGGTGTGGGTCACGACGAAGGGCGGACCGAACTTCGCGAGCGCCACCATGGCCACCTACCTCGTCGAGATCGGCAGTTCACGCCAGCAGATCGGCTTCGGCACCGCAGTCGCCGTGATTCTCTTCGTGATCTCCCTTGTCATCGCGCTCGTCTACCAGCGCTTCGCACTCAATCGCGACCTCGAAGGCGCGACCACTGGAAAGGGCCGCTGATGGCCGACCTCGCCCTCCCCCGCCGTCGACGCAGGTTCGACTTCGGCGCGCCGATCGTCTACCTCGTCGCACTCATCATCGTCAGCGCGACGGTGGTGCCCGTCGCCTACATCATCCTCAACGGCTTTCGCACGACGAAGCAGCTCAACGAGAACCTCGCCGGCTGGCCCGACCCGTGGACCTTCTCGACCTACGGCCGCGTGCTGTTCGGTGAGGGCACGATGTTCTGGAGCCAGGCTGGAACGAGCGCGGTAGTCGCCCTCGGCACGACGGCCGGGGTGGTGATCTTCGGCGTGATGGCCGCGTTCGTCATCGCCCGCTACGAGTTCAAGGCGCGCGGCGCGCTCTACGCGCTCTTCACCGCCGGCCTGCTCTTTCCGATCAGTGTGGCGATCCTGCCGCTGTCGATCATGCTGCAGGCGGTTGGGCTCAACGGCTCGGTATTCGGAGTGATCATTCCGCAGATCGCCTTCGCCCTGCCGACCACCATCATCATCCTCGTCCCCTTCCTCCGGGCAATACCCAAAGAACTCGAGGATGCGGCAATGATCGATGGCACCTCGCGCATCGGCTTCTTCTGGCGAATCCTGCTGCCCCTCTCCGGCCCCGGCCTGGTCACGGTCGGTGTGCTCGCCTTCGTCAACAGCTGGAACGCCTACCTACTGCCGCTCTTTGTTCTCGGCGCTGGTGGTGCCGGCCAGGCGAACTACACCCTGCCGCTCGGCGTGCAGCAGTTCTCGACCCAGTTCTCGTCTGACACTGCGGGAGTTCTCGCGTTCACCTCGCTCGCCATGATTCCGGCGTTGGTGTTCTTCACGCTCGCCGAGCGTCGTATCGTCGGCGGCCTGACCGGCGCAGTGAAGGGCTGATCATGACAACGCACCCGTGGCACGACCGCACAGCGACCCCCGCCGAGCGCGCCGAGGCCCTTCTCGCCGAGCTGACCCTCGACGAGAAGGTGGCGCAGCTCGTCGGCATCTGGGTGGGGGCCGCGAAGGACGGCGGTGACGTCGCTCCCCACCAGCACGAGATGGACGACACCATCGACCTCGAGGCCTTCCTTGTCAACGGTCTCGGGCAGCTCACCCGCCCGTTTGGCAGCGCGCCGGTGAATCCGGGGCTCGGGGCTCTGTCGCTGCTGCGCACCCAGACGAAGATTCAGCAGCGAAGCCGTCTCGGCATCCCCGCGGTTGCCCATGAAGAGTGCCTCGCCGGCTTCGCCGCCTGGGGGGCGACCGCCTACCCGGTTCCCCTCTCGTGGGGTGCAACCTTCAACCCGGAGCTCGTGGAGCGCATGGCACGCCGCATTGGCGACGACATGCACGCGGTCGGCGTGCACCAGGGTCTCGCGCCGGTGCTCGACGTCGTGCGCGATGCCCGTTGGGGACGGGTGGAGGAGACGATTGGCGAAGACCCGTACCTCATCGGCTCCATCGGCTCCGCCTACGTGCGGGGCCTCGAGGCGGCGGGCATCGTCTCGACCCTCAAGCACTTCGTTGGCTACTCCGCCTCGAAAGCGGGCCGCAACCTCGCGCCGGTCAGCGTCGGCCCGCGCGAGTTCGCCGACGTGCTGCTCGCCCCCTTCGAGATGGTGATGCGCGACGGCAAGCCGCGCTCGGTCATGCACGCCTACACCGACACCGACGGCGTGCCGTCGGCCGCCGACGAGTCCCTGTTGACCGGAATCCTCCGCGACCGGTGGGGCTTCGAGGGCACGGTCGTGGCCGACTACTTCGGCGTCGCCTTCCTCAAGCTTCTGCACGGGGTTGCCGGAACGTGGGCCGAGGCGGCTGCCGCGGCCCTCCGCGCCGGGGTCGACGTTGAACTGCCCACCGTCAAGACCTTCGGAGAGCCGCTCGTCGAGGCAATTCGCGCGGGAGAGGTCAGTGAAGATCTCGTCGACCGGGCACTTCGCCGTGTGCTCGCGCAGAAGGCCGAGCTCGGCTTGCTCGATGCCGACTGGTCGGCCCTGCCCCCGGGCCTGATGGGCGTGGACCTCGACGACGCGGACGCTGTTGCCGGCGCGATCGACCTGGACAGCGCAGAGAACCGGGCCGTCGCCCGGGAGCTGGCGGAGCAGTCCGTTGTCTTGCTCTCCAATAACGGAACCCTGCCCCTGCAGCAGGGTCTCAGGATCGCCGCGATCGGGCCCACCGCCAGTGACCCGTTCGCGGTGCTCGGCTGCTACAGCTTCCCCGCCCACGTCGGCGTGCAGCACCCGAACGAGCCGGTGGGCATCGACCTACCAACGCTCGTCGAGTCGCTAACGGCCGAGTTCGGCACTGTCGACTTCGTGCTCGGCACCTCGATCGACGGCGGCGAGACTGACGGCATCCCGGCAGCGGTAGCGGCGGCGGAGAAAGCGGATGTCGCCATCGTCACCCTCGGTGACCGCGCCGGCCTGTTCGGCCGCGGCACCTCCGGCGAGGGCTGCGACGCCGACTCCCTCGCACTTCCCGGTGCGCAGCAGCAGCTGCTCGACGCCGTGCTCGCGACCGGCACCCCGACGATCGTCGTGCTCTTCGCCGGCCGCCCCTACGCGCTTGGCGCCGCGGTGACCGACGCTGCCGCGATCGTTCAGACCTTCTTTCCTGGCGAGGAAGGCACCGGCGCCGTCGCTGGCGTGCTGAGCGGCAGGGTTAATCCGAGCGGGCGCCTCCCCGTGAGCGTGCCTGCCCACGCGGGATCGCAGCCCTCGACCTACCTCGCCGCGCCGCTGGCCCGGAAGAGCGGCGTCTCTAACGTCGACCCGACGGCCGCCTTCGCCTTCGGGCACGGCATCGGCTACTCGAGCTTCGAGTGGTCGTCAAGCGACCCGGTGGTCAACGACACCTCTGCCTCGGTGACGGTCACCGTCACGAACACCGGCGACCGCGCCGGCACCGACGTTGTGCAGCTCTACCTGCACGACCCGGTTGCCTCGGTCGTGCGGCCCGTGCAGCGACTGCTCGGCTTTCAGCGCGTATCGCTCGAGGCTGGCGCTACCGTCACGCTGTCGGTCACTGTTCCGTTCGACACGACGAGCTTCACCAACCGTGCCGGCGTACGCGTCGTGGAGCCCGGCGAGATCGTGCTGGGCTTCGGACGGTCGAGCGCCGACATTCCGATCACGCACAGCGTTCAGGTGACTGGCTTGACCCGCGAGGTCGGCTACGACCGCGAGCTGCACGTCACGTGGGCCTGAGTAGGCGGCCGGCCTAGCGCTTGTACGTGACCGGCCCGAGCGGGATCGGCTGCGGGTTAGCGAGCACCCACCGCACGCTCAGCTGACTCAGCCCGTCGATCCAGCCCTCGATGACGGCGCCACCGCGCAGGGCCTGTACCGCCTGCATCACCCAGTCCATAGTCGCGGCGTCGAGGGCGTTGTGCGAGGCAAGGTGGGCAGCGAGGGCCTCGAGCATGCGGGTGAAGTCGGCGTCCCAGTTGCCGCCGCCGTTGTCGAGAAGCTCGTGGCCGATCCGTCCGCTCAGGCGGATCACCTCAGCCTGCGCGCTCAGCGCCGGCCCCGAGGGCGGCACGAGGTAGTCCCAGAGCTCGGCGTGCTGCGCCTTCCACTCGGTGGCTTCCACGACTATCGGCGACTGGCCATCGTGCTTGCGTATGGGCGGGGCAGGTTCCACACCGGTGAGCTCGTACAGGCGCTGCAGCCCGGCCTCGGTCTCATCGATCAGGTCGGAGGCGAATCCGCTGCGGTAGAACTCGAAACTCGTGCCGAGGCGGGTGACGGAGTCCCGGGCCGCCGGGGTGATCCTCGCGCCCGCGGCGAGCAGCAGCTCGACGATCTCGGCGGTGCGCGCTAGGTCGATGTTGCTCGCCGTCGTGAGCGTCGTCTCGAGGGCGGTGGCCCCGCGACGGCCGGTCGCCGCCACGTCGGCACCGAGCCGAATCAGCTCGTCCACCGCTGTGGGAACATGCGCCTGCGCGGCGGCGTGCAGAGGGGTCTGGCCCTCGTAGTCGGCTGCCCGCAGGTCGGCCCCGAGCTCGACGAGCGGGGAAAGGCGGGTGTGAAAACGTGCCGCGCGGGCGTGCAGCGGAGTGCGCTGGTAGGTGTCTCGGCTGTTGATGTCGGCGCCGTGCGCCACCAGCCAGCGAGCGAGCTCGTCGGGGCAGTCGACAAAGCCCAACGCCGTTGACTTGCTGTAGCCGCCGCGCGCCTCAATCTCACAGGTATCGAACACGGCGATGAGGGCATCGATATCACCCGTCTCGAGCAGCTGGTCGAATTCCTTCGGCAGGGTCGTTCTCTTGCGCGCCATTCGTCGATCCTAGGAGCGCGCTCACTCCCGCGCGCTGCATGTGACCTTCGACCGGGGATGCGGTGGTAACGCCATCGACGCCACCACCGCATCCGCTCGCTAGTTCTTGACCAGCTTGATGTAGTCGATCTCGGCGTAGCCGCTGCCGCCCGCGAAGTTGGGCGAGCCCTTGGCCAGTCGGATCATGTTGTAGCCCGCATTGAGGGTGACCGTCTTGGTGACGGTCGAGAAGGTTCCCCACGCACCCGTCACCGGGTATGACACGGTTGACCACGCGCCGCCGTTGTACGACAGCCCCTGCGTCGACGCCGCCGTGCCGCCGTTGGCGTACCGAATCGTCAGCGTGTACGAGCCGGCAGAGGGCAGGTTCGTGAGGAAGTCCACGAAGCTGTAGTTGCGGGCGTTAGCGCTTCCGTCGATCTGCGCGACATAGCTGCCGTTCGAGGCGGCAGACGATGACGTGCGGTTGGCGTTGACGACCGTGGCGTTCTCTGCCTCGTAGACCTGCTGGTAGGTGGTGGTCGGTCCGGCCTGCGGTGTGACCACCAACTGGTAGGCGCCCTCGGCGTTCATGCCGTTGACCGGTACCGAGATCGTGCCGTTCGTGATCGTGTAATTGGTGGTCGAGACCACGGTGGGCGCGGCGACGTTCGTCATGCGGCCGGAGTTCGGCGTGTACGAGAGAACCACCTTGGCCGTCGACCCGAAGGAGCCGAGCCCGTTCACCTGCACGGTGTTGTTGCCGCTGTCACCGCCGAAGGCCACGTTAACGATCTTGCGGGTCGAGTCGTAGGCGGCAAACCCGTCGAGAGCGGCCGAGGCCGTCACGGGAACCATGTTGCCCGTCATGTCGCCGTACCACTTGTACAGCCAGTAGGTGCCGGTCGGCTGGTTGTTGTGGATGAGGCCGTTGACGGTGCCCGACTCGAACCAGTACGTGCGCTGCGCGTTGGCAACACCCGTTCGCTCGAGCTGCGCGATGTAGTGGGCGGCAGAGCTGGGCACGTCGACCTGGTCGGGCGAGGCGTACTCGTTGATCGAGATGGGCCGCGGCGAGATGCCGAGCGAGGCCTCGATGGCACGGTAGTCGGCGATGTGCTCGTCGATGTTGCTCCAGCCGCCGCTGCCACTGCCGAGCTCATGCCAGACCGCGACGTTGGGCACCGTGTTGCTCGCCTTGGCGGCGGTCATGAAGCTGAGCATGTTGCTGTGGCTGTAGTAGCTGAAGCTCGGGCCGACGATCGGCGTCACCGGGTCGAGCGAGCGCACGAGGTTGAAGGTCGAGGCCCAGCCGCTGTTGAACGATCCCGCGGCCGCGGTGTTCCAGGTCCAGTCCGGTTCGTTCCAGAGTTCCCAGCCGCTGATGTTCGTCGTCGATGACGCCGCGAGACGCGCGTTGACCATCGTGGTGACCTTGCTGTTCCAGTCGGCCCAGCTCACCCACCGGTAGGGAAAGTTCGGATAGATGTCGGGCATGCGCACGTACTGCTGCGCGCCCGCGCCAATGGCGGTGTTCGCCACGACGAGCGCATCGCCCGTCGGAACCGTCGCGCCGTTGCCCAGCTGCTGCACACCGGGCGCAGGCTGGGTGAGGGTGTTGAGGTGCAGCGGCTTGAGCAGACTGAGGGTCGGCGTGCTCGCGGTCGCGAGCGCGTAGAGCCCACCGGCGGCGACATGGGTGACCGGCCGAAGCACGGCACCCGCGTTGACGACGAGGGTGTTGCCCGCGGCCTGCGCGGGGGCGGCGACGCCGGTGAGACTCGCGATGAGGGCGATGCCTGTCGCGATGGCGATACGTGAACTGCTTTTCTTCACAATGTTCTCCTTTGAAATGGTGAATCGATCAGTCGTTCGTCAGGTGCGTGTCGGTCTCCCCTCGTCGGTTCTCAGGTCAGCTCTCGGGTATCCACACCCGCATGGTCGAAGTCCCACGGTTGGCCCAGGAGTGGTACGGAACCAGCTCGGCGGCGAAGGCCTCCGCGTAGCCGACCCCGTTCTCGCCGTGCACCCGCTGACGCAGCAGAACGGATGCCCCCCGCGCCGTCGTCACCGGAGCGGTCGCCAGGTCGATGATGAGGTCTTCGGTATCAACTCCCGTCGGCAGGTCGACCGACTCGAGGCACAGCACGAGCGGCCCGCGCTCGACCACCACCTGGCCGCGGGCGTCATCGACGCGCACGTCGGGGTGGCCGACGCGGGCATCCATCGGCAGCTCGAGCACGACGGTGTCGCCCGCGGCGAAGGCGCGACGCAGCTGCGCGGTGCCCGGGGCGACCGGGCTGCCGTCGAGCGTCGCACCCGTGGCCCAGGCGGGAACCCGCAGCGAGAGGGTGAACTCGGCCGCGGTAGTCACCGTCACCGTGACCTGCCCGTCGAAGGGGTATGCCGACGCGATGTCGAGCGCGACGGCACGCCCGTCGGGCAGCACGGTGGTGACCGCGTAGCTGCCGTACTGGTGCAGCTGAACGCCATCGTCGTCTGCGGTGGCGAAGTAGAGGCCAACGCTCGCGAGAGTTCTCGCGACGTTGGTCGGGCAGCACGAGACCCAGAACCACGGCGCTCGAAGGCTCGAGAGGGCACGCTCGATGACCTCGTCATCCTTCGGCTCTGTTCCGTTGACCCGCTGGTGCAGGGTGTTCGTGTAGTAGAAGGCGCGACCATCGTCGCGGGGCGAGGCGAGCACGTTGTTGAGCAGCGTGCGCTCGATGAGGTCGCCGTAGCGGGCGTCGCCCGAATGTAGCAGCAGGCGCCAGCTGAGCATCGCCGAGGCGATGCCCGCGCAGGTCTCGGAGTATGCGCGGTCGGCAGGCAGCTCGTAGTCGGCGCCGAAGGCCTCGTCGAGGTGGTGCGACCCCATGCCGCCCGTGACGTAGGTGCGGCGAGCGACGGTCTGCTCCCACTGGCGGGTGATCGCCTCGATGAGCTCGTCGTCGGCATCCTCGACCGCGACATCGAGCGCCCCGGCCGTGAGGTACAGAGCACGCACGGCGTGGCCGCGCAGCACGGTCGCCTCGCGCACCGGCACGTCGTCTTGAAAGTACTCGGCGCCATACGCGATCGGGCCGAGCGTGCCAGTGCCGCGGCGGGCAATGAAGAGCCGGGCGAGGTCGAGGTAGCGCTGCTCGCCGGTGGCGCGCGCCAGCTCGGCGAGCGCCGGCTCGATCTCGGGATGCCCGCAGACGGCCTCGCGGCCCTGCGGCCCAAAGACCTGCCAGACGTGATCGGCGAGACGCCGGGCCACGGCCGGCAGCAGGTCGTCGTGCCCAGAGCGCAGCCGCGCAACGGCCGCCTGCATGAGGTGGCCGAAGCAGTACAGCTCATGCCCCCACTCGAGGTTGCTGTAGCGGGCGGGCTGGCCGGGCCGACCGAAGCTCGTGTGCAGGTAGCCGTCGGCCTCCTGCGCGGCGGCGACCCGCTCGACGAGCGCCGTGTAGCGCGCCTCAAGCGCGGCGTTCGGCTCACGGCCGAGCTGCCACGCCATGGCCTCCAGCAGCTTGTAGATCTCGGAGTCGATGAACTCGATGCCCACATGGCTGTCGCCGATGGTGCCGTCAGCGGCGCGGTCGAAGTTGCCGATCCAGCCGATGCGCTCCATCCAGCTCTCGCAGTGGTCGATGATCACATCGGCATTGAGCTGCTGCTTGTCACCCCAGAAGCCGCCGGTCAGACGTAGCTCGTCGGGGCCGAGGGGGCGCAGCCGGCCGGAGGTTGGGGCGACGGGTCCGCCGAGGGTCATGAGAGGTCCTTCGCTCGGGCTTCGGCCTCACGGGCCAAGAATAGGTATGCGCTCGCCGTCCAGGTGTATGCACGGTCGCGCAGTCCCTCGCCGCTGAGGGCGTCGAAGTTCTCGGCGAAACCGGATCGCTCGCACAGCGCTCGGAAGCGCGCGCTCACCTCGTCGGCGAGCGCGGTCTGCCCGCCCCGGCGCAGACCGCTCTCGACGAGCACCGTCGACGGCGCCCAGATGGGGCCGCGCCAGTAGCCGTCACTCTCGTAGTGCGCGCTCGAGGGCAGCTCGGTCGCCAGCCCGTGCTCGGTGAGGTGCTCGGCGATCTGCCCGGCGAGCGCCTCGACGATCTCGGCGGGTAGGTCATCGGCGGCGAGGATGGGCAGCAACAGCAGAAGGCTCGTCGTCGCGCTCGGCTCACCCGAGAGGGCGCCCGTCGCGGCAAAGCGCCCGTTCCAGAGGCCGAGCAACGCGGCCAGCTGTGTGTCGCGCTCGGCGCGCCACACCTCAGCACCGGCGAGCTGCAGCTCATCGGCGAGGTCGGCGAGCACGCCGAGCTGCACCACGAGAAAGGCGGCGAGGTCGGGCGACTCGAGAACGCGGTCACGGTCGAAGGCCGTCGAGTTGTCCCAGCCGCTGTCGTTGCCGTGCTGGTAGTGGGCGAGGTCATGTCCGGGCACGCGGCGGCTATCGAGCCAGAAGCGCGTCCAGCGGGCGAGACGCTCGTAGACGTCGGCCAGGTCATCCGTCTCGATGGTCGTCACCTCGCGCAGCCGGGCGAGAGCCCAGCCGTGAATCGGCGGCTTGACGAAGTTGTAGAGCACCTCGGAGTGCGTGACCGAATCGGGCAGCGCCCCCGCCGCATCCTGGTGGTCAAAGGGCACAAGAAGCTGGTCGACGGCGAGACGTGCGCTGGCGGGGGCGAGGGCCAGCGCGTTGAAGCAGTGGTCCCAGCTCCACACCTTGTCCATCCAGTGCTTCGACATGAGCATCGACTCGCGCCGCAGAAAGCCGCGCGGCTCGACCGTCGCCGACCACATCACGTAGGCGGCGAGGGCGGCAGCGAGGCTCGCCTCGGTGCGCCATCCGGCAACGCCCTCGAGGTACTCCCCGAACTGCGAGGCGGATGCCGCAACGACGCTGTCGAAGGACGCGCCCGCCCGATAGGGCGCGCGCGCAGCCTCGAACTCCTCGATCGCGAGCTCCCACCCCGCAGCGCCCGACGCCACCACGGCGCGCGGGTGGGTTCCGAGCGCCTCCGCGCCCTCGAGCGCCACCGACCCGCTGATCGCGGTCACCCGGTAGCGGCGTCCCGTGCCGTACGAGGTGAAGACGGCGGAGCCGTCGATCGGGTCCTCGAAGAAGTAGGTGCCGGTGAAAGGGGTGAGCACGGCGGTCGCGTCGGCGATGCGCAGATCGGCTCCGCGTCCGCGGATGCGGATGGTGTCGGTCGTCTCGAAGGCGGCCTCGATGACAGCCTCGCCATCCACTGTCCATCGCAGCAGTTCGGCGCAGGCCTCTACGCTCGCCGCGACCGACGGCTCGAAGCGCAGCACGGCGTGCATGCCGGTCTGGTGCGAGACGAGGTGCAGTTGCTCGTGCGACTTGTGCAGCCCGATGACGGGCGAGATGTCGAGCCATGAGCCGCGCAGGCTGAACGGAATCTCGCGCACGTCGAACGACACGGCGCTGCAGCTCGCCGGCGGCTCGTATCCGAAAAAGACCATAGCGGTGCCCTCCAAGGGTGCTCGTATGCGTGAAAAGGTGTTGCGGGGTCAGTCCTTGACGGCTCCCGCGGTCACGCCAGCCGCGACATAGCGCTGGGCGACCACGAGAAGAACCGCCGCGGGAACCGAGGCGACGACGGCGGTTGCCATGATCGCGTTCCAGTCCTGGGTGTTATTGCCGATGTACTTGTAGATGCCGATGGTGATGGGCTGCAGGTCACCGCCGCGGTTGAGGGTCGAGGCGAAGATGAAGTCCGACCACGACCACAGAAATGTAAAGAGCGACACCGTGACGACGGAGTTGCGACTGACCGGCAGCACGACTGAACGGAAGGTTCGCCAGGCGCTCGCGCCGTCGATCTTCGCGGCCGACAGCAGCTCGTCGGGGATCCCCGCCATAAAGGCGGTGAAGATGAGAACCCCAAAGGGCACGGCCAGGGTGGAGTCGGCGAGGATCAGGCCGGGAATCGTGCCGAGCAGCCCCCAGCTGTTGAAGATCAGGTAGAACCCCATCGCCATGATGATTCCCGGGATCATCTGCGCGATAAGCAGCACGAAGTTGACGGTCGTGCCGCCGACCGGCCGCAGCTTCGCCAGCGCGAATGCTGCCGGCGCTGAGAGCGCCAGGGTCAGGGCGACGGTGCCGAGCCCAACCAGCAGGCTCGTGCCGAGGTAGGGCAGCTGCTCGCTGATGACCTTGGTGTAGCCGCCGAAGGTGGGGTTCAGCGGAAACAGGCTCGGCGGGTCGCGTCGAAGGTCGGTGGGCTGGGTCAACGAGACGTTGATCATCCAGTAGAGCGGAAAGAGCATGAGCCCGGTGAGCACGACGCCGACGAGCGTCTTCCACCAGCTGCGGCGGGCGGTCATGAGTTCACCATTCTGCGCTGGGCGCGGATGTAGATGAGTCCGAAGATGAAGGCGAGAACAATGAGAAGGTTGCCGACGGCGGCGGCCGGGCTGAGGTCCGGGCTCTGCCCTCCGAAGCCGAGGCGGTACGACCAGATGGCGAGGGTCGTCGACGAGTTGACGGGGCCGCCCATCGTCATGATCCAGATGATGTCGAAGACCTTGAGCGTGTAGACGAGCCCGAGCAGGATCGTGATGGCCGAGACCGGGCGCAGCAGCGGGAAGGTGATTCTCCAGAAGGTCTGCCAGCTGTTCGCGCCATCGAGCGACGCCGCCTCGTAGACATCCACAGGGATGCTTTGCAGCCCGCTGTAGAGAATGACGAGGTTGAAGGGGATCCCGATCCAGATGTTGGCGAGCAGCACGCTGACCATGGCCCAGTCGGGCGAGGTGAGCCAGTTGATCTGAGGGCCGCCGAGCGCGTGGATTGCCGCGTTGATAATGCCGGACTCGCTGTTGAGCATCCATGCCCAAACGGATGCCGACACCAGCAGTGGCAGCAGCCACGGCACCAGAAAGAGTGCGCGCAGTGTCGCCGCGAGCGGGAAGTGCTTGAAGAAGAAGACCGCGAGGGCGAGTCCGATCGTGAACTGGAACAGGATCGAGACGCCCGTGAAGATGGCGGTGTTGAGCAGCGCGGGGGCGAAGGTCGAGCTGCTGAGAACGCTGATGTAGTTGTCGAACCAGACGAAGTCGGCCGTGCCGTCGATGAACGACCGCAGCGTGTAGTCCCGGAAGCTGAGGTCGAGGTTGCGGTAGAGCGGGTAGGCATAGAAGACGACGAGGTAGATGACGACGGGGGCGATGAACGCCCACGCGGTCAGCTGGGCCCGACGGCGCTGGCGAGTCCGCATGCGGCGCCCGGAGGGGGCAGCGTGGTCAGACGCTGCCCCCTCGGTGCTGCCACGTGCAGTCAACGCGGGGGTGACCGGTGTTGCTGACATGACGTGCTTTCTCGCTAGATGAGGTTCTTTACTTGAGGTTCTCGGTCGCCGTGGCCTGCGCGGTGGCAAGGGCATCGGCGGGCGAGGCGGATCCGCTCAGCGCGGCCTGAACCGCGGTGTAGAGCTGCTCCGAGATAACGCCGTACTTCACACCGAGGTTGTCGGCCGTGCGGGGCTTGGCGTCGGCAACAGCGCCGATCCAGAACTCCAGCGTCGGGTCGGCAGCGAGCTGCGCGTCGGCGCCGGCCTTCGTCGGGGCGACGTATCCGAGCGCGGTTGCGCCGGTGTCACCCTCGCTGAGGCACTTCACGATCTTCGCCGAGGTGGCGTAGCGCTTGGTGTCCTTCTGCACGGGGATGGTGATGAACTCGCCACCGGTGGGTGCGGGGGCAGCGCCACCGTCGATGCCGGGAACCTGGATCGACTTGTAGCCGGCGGTGTCAGCATCGCCCTTGAACCATGAGCCGTTCTCGGCGAAGGCGAAGTCGCCCGTCTTGAACTCATCCCAGCTCGTGCCCTGCGTGTTAGAGAGCACCGAGTTCGGCGCGTAGCCCTTCTGCACCCAGTCGGTCCAGAGGGTGAGTGCCGCCACGGCCTCGCTCGAGTCGAGTTCGGTCAGGTCAGCGCCCGCACCCCAGAACCACGGAAGGAACTGGAAGCTGCCCTCTTCGGTGCCAACGGCAGAGAAGGTGATGCCCTTCTTGCCTGAGGCGACGACCTTCTCGAGCGCCGCGGTGAGCGACGCGTAGTCGGTCACCGATGCGATGTCGACACCGGCCGCCTCGAGCACGGCGGGGTTGTAGTACAGGCCGAGGGTGTTGGCGCCGACGGGCACGCCGTAGACCTTGCCGTCGATCTCGCCAGCGCTGAGGATATTGGCCGAGATATCAGAGACATCGAGACCGTTCTCGTCGGCGGTGGTGAGCAGGCCCGCGTCGGCGAGCGTAGACACCTTGGGGTTGTCGACCATCGCGATGTCGGGAAGGTTGCTAGCCGCGGTGGTGAGGTCCTTGACGGTGTCGCCCGTGTTGCCGGCGTTGCGCTCGATAGTGATGCCGAGGTCGGTGGCGCAGGCGTCAATCGCCTTCGCCCAGGTCGACGAGGCGTCGCGGTCGGGATACGGGTCCCACAGGGTGTACGTGTCGCTGGACTTGTCGGTTCCGCCGCCCGCGGGCGTGCATCCCGCAAGGCCGCCGATGAGGGCCGAACTGAGCACGATGGCGCCGAGGATGCGGCTCCTACTTGCTGTGTTGTTCACGATGTTTCCTCTCTGAATCATTCGCTTGATGAGTACTGCGTGTGTAGTTATGTATCGAACCGGTTCGACAGTGCGCCGCGAGCTGCTCCGAGGAGCACCGCGCGTTTACGCAGTACTTCCCCGGATCGTCAGGACTGGCTCAATGAACTTCGCAACGACCGGTGAATCGTCGTCGGTGCGCATTCGTCGGACCAGGTGCTGCACCGCTTCGCGGCCCAGCTTGTCGGGCGAGGTCTCTACTG
>Ga0247732_10000120_pt1 | contig 51367 bp, 60 predicted proteins | sample UWRJL163409C2_FD_180940 | JGI IMG/M metagenome (GOLD analysis project Ga0247732, IMG submission 180940) | Plant litter microbial communities from Arlington Agricultural Research Station in Wisconsin, United States - UWRJ-L163-409C-2 | ecosystem: Environmental > Terrestrial > Plant litter >...
AAACTCGTCAAGCAGCAGTACAACTGGGGAACTAGATAACCATGCGTGAATACAACGACGCCGACCTTCAGCAGAAGGCGAAGGACCACCTCTGGATGCACTTCTCGCGCCAGTCCGCCGCCGAGGCGAACGGCGTGCCCATCATCGTCAAAGGCGAGGGTCACCACATCTGGGACTCCGCCGGCAAGAAGTACTTCGACGGCCTCTCGGGGCTCTTCGTCGTCAACGCTGGGCACGGCCGCAAGCGCCTCGCTGAGGCCGCTGCGAAGCAGGCAGAAGAGCTGGCCTTCTTCCCGATTTGGTCGTACGCGCATCCCAATGCGATTGAACTCGCCGACCGCCTCGCCGACTACGCGCCGGGCGACCTCAACCGCGTGTTCTTCTCCACGGGAGGAGGCGAGGCGGTCGAGACCGCCTTCAAGCTCGCCAAGTACTACTGGAAGCTGCAGGGCCAGCCCGCCAAGACCAAGGTCATCTCGCGCGCGGTCGCCTACCACGGCACCCCGCAGGGCGCTCTGTCGATCACCGGCATCCCCGCGATGAAGTCGATGTTCGAGCCGCTCGTTCCCGGCGGATTCCGCGTACCCAACACCAACTTCTACCGTGCGGACGAGAACGGATTTGTGTCGTCGGGCGCAACGCCGGAGCTCGACCAGTACGGGCAGTGGGCGGCCAACCGCATCGAGGAGATGATCCTCTTCGAGGGTGCCGACACCGTTGCGGCCGTGTTCCTCGAGCCGGTGCAGAACAGCGGCGGATGCTTCCCTCCGCCCCCGGGCTACTTCCAGCGGGTGCGCGAGATCTGCGACCAGTACGACGTGCTGCTCGTCGCTGACGAGGTCATCACCGCCTTCGGCCGCATCGGCAACTTCTTCGCCTCGACCACCTACGGCATCCAGCCCGACATGATCACCTGTGCGAAGGGCATGACGAGCGGCTACTCCCCCATCGGCGCGACCATCGTCAGCGACCGCATCTACGAGCCCTTCCGTCACGGCGACACGACGTTCTACCACGGCTATACCTTCGGCGGGCACCCGGTCAGCGCGGCCGTCGCCCTCGAGAACCTCGACATCTTCGAGGAGGAGAAGCTCAACGAGAACGTGCGTGAGAACTCCCCCGTCTTCCGGGCAACCCTCGAGAAGCTGCTCGACCTGCCGATCGTCGGCGACGTGCGTGGCGACGGCTACTTCTTCGGTATCGAGCTCGTGAAAGACAAGACGACGAAAGAGACCTTCGACAGCGACGAGTCCGAGCGGCTGCTGCGCGGATTCCTCTCGAAGGCGCTGTACGACGCGGGGCTGTACTGCCGCGCCGACGACCGCGGCGACCCCGTCATCCAGCTGGCTCCCCCACTCACGATCGGGCCAAAGGAGTTCGACGAGATCGAGAGCATCCTGCGCGGGGTGCTTACCGAGGCGTGGACGCGACTGTAGTCCGGTGGTCGAGCTCGTCGAGACCTATCGAGACCTGAGCTTCTGGCACGACACCGTGCCCGACGACCTCACGCCCCGCGATCCGCTGCCCGGCGACCTCGCGGCCGACGTCGCCATCATCGGCGGTGGCCTCACCGGGCTGTGGACCGCCTATTACCTGCTGAAGGCCGACCCGACCCTCGACATCGTCGTGCTCGAGAAGCACATTGCCGGATTCGGGGCGAGCGGCCGCAACGGAGGCTGGTGCTCCGCGCTCTTCCCCGCCTCAACGGCAGCGCTCGAGCGGCGGCACGGACTCGATGCCGCACTAGCCATGCGGCGCGCAATGATCGCCACCGTTGGCGAGGTGGGCAGCGTGACCGCGAGCGAGGGCATTGACTGCGACTTCGAGCTCGGCGGCACCGTTGCCTATGCACGCACGCCCGTGCAGCAGCGCGCGGCCCGCGCCGAGGTGGGCGAGGCGGCGAAGTACGGGGTCGACGCTATCGAGCTGCGAGACGACGGCGGCACCTTCGATCCAGCGTGCGCGCGCGTGCACCCCGCGAAGCTGGTGCGCGGCCTGGCCCGAGTGCTGGAGGCGAAGGGCGTGCGCATCTTCGAGGCGACCGAGGTCGACGGCTTCGCCGCGCGGTCCGTTCGAACGAACCGGGGAACGGTCACCTGCGAGACCATCGTGGTCGCGACCGAGGGCTACGGGGCCGCCCTGCCGCAGACCCATCGGCAGGTGCTGCCGCTCTACTCCCTGATGATCGCCACCGAGCCGCTGCCCGATGCCGTCTGGAGCGAGCTCGGCATCGCGCATGGGCAGACCTTCACCGACTTCCGGCACCTGCTCGTCTACGGACAGCGCACCGCTGACAACCGCTTCGCCTTTGGGGGCCGCGGTGCCGGGTACCACTGGGGCAGCCGCATCCGCCCGGAATACGACCGGTCGCCCGCCGTATTCGTCCATCTGCGGCGAGCGCTCGAGCAGCTCTTCCCCGCGGCCGGGCCGCTGACGGTCACCCACGAGTGGGGCGGCCCGCTCGGGGTTCCGCGCGACTGGCACGCGGGTGCACGCTACGACCGTGCGACCGGCATCGCGAGCGCCGGCGGCTATGTCGGCGATGGGCTGAGCACCACCAACCTCGCGGGGCGCACCCTCGCTGACCTCATCACCGGCCACGAGAGCGCGCTGACTGCGCTGCCCTGGGTGGGCCACCGCTCGCCCGATTGGGAGAGGGAGCCGCTGCGCTTTGTCGGCGCCAACCTCGGCACGCTCGCCATGCGCGTGGCCGACGCGGAAGAGCGCCTCACCCAACGCCCATCCATTGCTGCGAGAATTATGGGGCCACTCGTCGGGCACTGAACACTGAGGGATGACATGACCTTCGAGGACTACCAGCAGGGCCCCTCCGTCGCCCCGCCTGCACCCCCCAAGCGCCGTCGCGGTCGTGCAATCATCACCGTCGTCGTGCTTGCCGTTGTCGCCCTCGGCAGTGTGCTCGCCATCAACAACCGGCAGTACCTCGTCGACAACTGGACAGTGCGCACCTTCGAGCCGAGCGCGGTCGTGCAGGGCTACATCGAGCGGTCGACGATGACCGACCACGGTCGGTTCCTGTTTCTCGCAAGCCAGCCTGTCGTCGCCTCCTCGAAGAAGTTCAACGCGGTGTGCCAGAACCATGAGGAGGGCTCCGGCGTTCTCGGTTGCTACACCAACCGCGACAAGGTGATCACCCTCTTCGACATCACCGACCCTCAGCTCGACGGCATGGAGGAGGTCGTCGCGGCTCACGAGATGCTGCACGCCGCCTGGGACCGCATGGGCGCCGACGAGCGCACGCGCATCACCGCTCTGCTCGAGGCCGAGTACGACAAGCTCAGCGGCGACACCGACTTCATCGCCCGTATGGAGGTCTACGCTCGCACCGAGCCGAAGCAGCGGGTCAACGAGCTGCACTCCATCATCGGCACCGAGGTCGCCGACCTCGACCCAGAGCTCGAGCGCTACTACGACCAGTACTTCGGCGACCGAGCAGCACTCGTGGCGCTGCACGTGAAGTCCAACGCGGTCTTCCTGCAGATCGAGCAGCAGACGGCCACCCTCGTCTCCGAGATCGACGCGCTCAAAACTGCCATCGAGAACGACCTCGCGAGCTACAACTCCGGCTACGACCAGCTCAACCTCGACATCGAGGCCTTCAACAGCAAAGCGGATGCGGGCGAGTTCGACTCACAGGCCCAGTTCGACAGCGAGCGCGCGACGCTGCTCTCGCGGCAGGCCACCCTCGACACCCTGTTCGCCTCGATCAAGACGCGCGAGACCACCTACAACGAGAAGGTCACGCAGCTGAGCGACCTCAACGCGGCGGCGGCGGCGCTCAACACGGCCATCAATATCGTGCCGCGCACCCTGGAGGAGTAGATATGAAGCTCAAATCCGCGCTGGTCCTGCTCGCTTTCCTCGCCATCAGCTTCGGCGTGGCCGCCCTGGGCACGCTGACCACCATTTCCACCGTTGACGGGTGGTACGCAACGGCAGAGAAGGCTCCGTGGAGCCCGCCGAACTTTCTCTTCGGCCCTGTCTGGACAGTGCTCTACGCACTCATCGCCGTTAGCGGCTGGCTGGTGTGGCGAGAGATCCGGCGAGTGCCGCCGATCTTCATCGTGCAGCTCGTGCTCAACGCGCTCTGGACGCCCGTCTTCTTCGGCGCATACCCGCTCATCGGCGCACCTGCTCTCTGGATCGCCTTGGCCATCATCGTGGCGATAGACGTCACCGTGCTGCTCACCATGCTGCGCTTCTGGAAGGTCAGCCGGCGTGCGGCGTGGCTTCTCGTGCCCTACTGGGCGTGGGTGCTCTTCGCGACAACCCTCAACGCGGCGGTCGCGGTACTCAACTGAGGTGCGCTGCCGCGGCAGCGGCGATTAGCTGCGCCACGCTGTCGAGCGCGGGTGTGTGCAGGGACCACTGCTGCCAGTAGAGCGTGATGTCGTCATGGTGGCCCGGGTCGAGGTCGACGAGATAGCCGGCGGCCTCCCAGCCCTGCGTCTGCTGGTCGGGAAGCATCCCCCACCCGAGGCCGAGACGCACCGCCTCGGCGAAGTCGGTCGATCCGGGAATGTAGTGGGTCGGCGGGGTGGATCGCGTTCGGGTGCGAAGGTAGCGATGCTGCAGGTCGTCCTTGCGGTCGAAGACGACCATCGGCGCCGCGGCCAGGGCATCCGCTGTTGGTCCCTCAGCGAACCAGCGCGCGACGAAGCCGGGGGTGGCCATCGGCCGGTATCGCATCGTGCCGAGTCGGGTGGCGGTGCAGCCCTGCACCGGGTGGGCATCCGTGGTGATGGCCGCCATGACCGCCCCTGAACGCAACAACTCGGCGGAGTGGTCTTGGTCTTCGCGCCGAAGGTCGAGGGTGATGCCGTCGGGCAGCTGGGACAGCACCGGAAGCACCCAGGTCGACAGGGCATCCGAGCTCATTGCGAGCGGGATGCTGATGTTCGCCTCCTGCGGACGCTCCGCATCGAGGACCAGGGCCGTGACCTGCCGCGCCAGCCGAAGGTATGGCTCTCCCGCCTCGGTGACAGCGGTGGGTTTCGTGCGTCGAACCAGAACGCGCCCCGTCGCGGTCTCGAGGGCCTTGATGCGCTGGCTCACCGCCGACGGGGTGAGGTGCAGCACCGCAGCTGCCGCCTCGAAGGAACCCTCGTCAATGGTGGCTGCCAGGGCGCTCAGCTGCGAGAGATCCATAGTTAGCAACGCTAATGCAGCATCAGAATCATTAGCTAGCCTTCTGAGAGAGTCGGCTCTAGCGTGGAGATGTGCTCGTCGCTCTCTCCGGTCTCGGCTTCGGCCTTTCGCTCATCGTCGCGATTGGCGCGCAGAACGCCTTCGTGCTTCGTCAGGGTCTTCGCCGCGAGCACGTTCTGCCCGTCGTTGTGATCTGCGCGCTGTCCGATGCGCTGCTCATCGCCCTCGGGGTTGGCGGGCTCGGGTCTTTACTGCAGCTCGTGCCGTGGCTGCTTGTCGTGGTGCGGCTGGGTGGTGCCGCCTTCCTCATCGTCTACGGCATCCTTGCCGCGCGTCGCGCCTTCCGCCCCGCTGCGCTCGTCGCGACCGACGACGGGCGCCGCACCCCGCTGTGGACAGCGGTCGCCACCGTGCTGGCGCTCACGTGGCTCAATCCCCACGTGTACCTCGACACCATCGTGCTGCTCGGCTCCATCGCGGCGACCCACGGTGACGACCGATGGTGGTTCGGTCTCGGCGCGGTGGTGGCCAGCATCCTGTGGTTCACCGCGCTCGGCTTCGGTGCGCGCTACCTTCGCCCGCTCTTCGCCACACCGGTCTCGTGGCGGATCCTCGACGGGGTGATCGCGATAGTCATGATCGCGATCGCAGTCTCACTGCTTCTCGGACTGGCCGAATAGCGCGCTGACTGTCGCAACATCCTCGGCGCTGAGCACGGTTTTTCCCGCGGACGCGTTCTGGGCGATCTGTTCGGGCTTCGTCGTGCCGGCGATGACGCTCGTCAGCCCCGGCTGGGCGAGCAGCCAGGCGAAGGTCGCCTCGAGCATCGTCAGGCCACGCTCGGCGCAGAAGGCCGCGTAGGCCTCGATGGCGTCCCACGGTGCTCCCTCGTGCACGTGCGGCCGAATCGCCATAACCCGGCTCTCGGCCGGTCCGCCCTCCCGGGTGAACTTGCCCGTCAGCAGGCCGTTCGCGAGGGGAAAGAAGGGCAAAAACCCGAGTCCGTAGTTGTTGACCGCCGGTAGAACCTCGGCCTCGACCCCGCGCTCCAACAGGCTGTATTCATTCTGAGCACTGATGAACTTGGGGTGTCCAGCGAGCTCCGCGCGGTACTCCGCGTCGGCGATCTGCCATCCGCTGAGGTTGGAGTGGCCGATGTAGCGCACCTTGCCCTCGGCGACCAGCTCGTCGAGCGCGGCGAGGGTCTCGGCGATCGGCGTCAACGGGTCAGGCTGGTGCAGCTGGTAGAGGTCGATCCAGTCCGTCTGGAGCCGCCTGAGGCTGGCCTCGACAGCGAGACGGATGTAGCGGCGCGACCCCCGAGCGCCCCAGTCAGGTCCGTTGGCGCCCTGCATGTCCATACCGAACTTCGTCGCAAGCACGATCTTGTCGCGCTTGCCCTTGAGCGCGACACCCATGAGCGTCTCGCTGAGGCCGCGCTCCGAGCCGTAGATGTCTGCGGTGTCGAAGAGGGTAATGCCCGCCGAGATGGCCGAGGAGATGACCGAGTTCGTTCCTTCTTGTGTCGCGGTGAGCGTCTTCTCGCGGCCGAAGTTGTTGCAGCCGAGTCCGACCGTCGAGACGCGCAGGCCGGAGCGGCCGAGGGAGCGATATTCCATGCAATGAGCCTATTCCCCTCCCCCACAGCGGCAGGTCATCCCCTGCTTCATCCGAGGTAGCCACAGTGTCGGATGCGGTGGCTACAGTCAGAGCATGATCACCACTTCCTCTCCCGCCTACCTGCGGCGCGTCGAGAGCCCGATCGGGCGACTCGAGATCACGAGCGATGGCGACGCCATCACCGGCCTTGCCATCGCCCGCGATGGCCACCTGCCATTCGAAGAGCTAACCGAGAACAGCAACGAGGTTCTCGACCGGGCCGCGCAGCAGCTCACCGAGTACTTCGCTGGCGCCCGCAGAGACTTCGATCTGCCGATCTCACTCGCGGGCACGGCCTTTCAGCAGTCTGTCTGGAGTCAGCTGGGCGGCCTCGGCTTTGGCGAGGTCACCTCCTACGGCGAGCTCGGGCTCGGTACGGGGCGGGCCACCGCCGGTCGCGCGGTTGGCGGCGCCGTTGGTGCAAACCCGATCCCGATCATCGTTCCCTGCCATCGCGTGCTCGCCACCAACAACCGCATCACCGGCTACAGCGGTGGCGAGGGCATCCCGACCAAGGCCTGGCTGCTCGCGCACGAGGGCATCACCCACCGCGTGTGAGCAGCGCGATCATTGGCGACGACGGGATTGCCCGTTGCGCCTGGGGAGCGAACGACCCCGAGTATCGCCGCTACCACGACGAGGAGTGGGGCGTGCCACTGCATGGCGACCGCGAGCTCTTCGAGAAGATGAGCCTTGAGGGCTTTCAGGCCGGACTCTCGTGGATCACGATCCTGCGGCGGCGTCCTGGCTTTCGCGAGGTCTTCCTCGGCTTCGACTTAGCGGCTGTTGCGGCGATGACCCCCGCAGACGCCGATGCACTCATGCTTGACCCTCGCATCATTCGCAACCGCGCCAAGATTGAGGCGACCATCGGCAACGCGCGCATCACGCTCGAGCTGACGGCTAACGACCCGGGCGCTCTCGACCGCCTCATGTGGGGCTTCGCTCCCCCGCGGCGCAGCAGCCACCTCGTCGACTTCAGCGAGGTGCCTGCGGTGACAGCGGAGTCGACCGCCATGAGCAAGGCACTGCGCAAACTGGGCTTCCGCTTTGTCGGCCCGACGACGATGTATGCGCTCATGCAGTCCAGCGGCATGGTCGACGACCATGTGCAGGGCTGCTGGCGCGCTAACCCCGCCTAGACCGTGGGCGGCGCCTGCGGCGGCTGGTATGCCTGCTGCCGTGCTGCCATCGGAACGGAACCGTAGCCCGCGAGGGGCGGCGGCCATCCGTAGGCCTGGAACCACTCGGGGTGGTACTCGCCGCTGTTCCGGCCTCCCAGGATGAAAGCCCAGACGAAAGGCAGGAAGATGCCGAGCACGAGGAAGGCGCCGTCCTTGCCGAAGGCGCGACCCGTGCGGTACATGCCGATGTACAGGAAGATCGCCGTGACGATGCTGCCGTAGGGAATCAGCGAGATCAGCGCCAGCCAGCCCTGCTGTCCACCGACCTCAAGCCACTTCCACGTGTTGTAGATCGGCACCCACGCGATCCAGCTCTCGACACCAACCTTCTTGAAGAACGACGACAGCGCGAGAGCCATCACCACGTAGATGGCGGCGGCAAGTACCAGCGAGAAGATAAACACCACTGCGTACACCGCGAAGATCGTTCCGGCGGCCGCACCATAGCCCGAGTAGTCGTTGTCCATACACTCAGACTACGAGATCGAGCTCGCCCGGCGCACCATAGTCGAGATTAATTTGGTTTTTCTTCGCCCATGCCACGAGGTCGCCAGCACTGCTGTGCACGACGCCCGACTCGAGAACCGCGCGAGTGAACTCGCCCTTCGCATGCTTGTTGAAGTGGCTGAGGGCTAATCGGCGTCCATCCTCGCCTTCCGACAGCACCCGGAGGTAGAACGATCCCTGCCCGGCGCGCCCCAGATTCGCGTAGGCCTCCGAGCGCAGATCAAGAGTGAGTCCGTGTCGCAGCCCGAGCTCCGCTTCCACACCAGCGCGCCAGTGGCGGCGCAGTGCAATGCCGGGCAGCCGAGAGTCATGGGAGAGCCGGTACGCGGGAATACGGTCGTCGGCACGCAGCAAACCGAACAGTGCGGAGCCGATGGCGAGATGGCCTGCCGCGAACGCGCGGGCGCCGACGCTGAGGCTCGCCGCATCCAGTGCGTCGTAGATGACGCCGGTGTAGCGATCGATCGCTGGCATGACCGGAGAGTTGAGCAACGCACGATTGCGCTCGATTTCGAAGGCCTGCGTTCTGCCGAGCTTGAGCGCCCGCGTCGACTCCTCCACGGATGCCGCCATGGCCACCAGCGCGGACGTCGCGACCACGCGCTGTTCGGTGAGCGAGGCAAAGCCCAAGCTACCCAGCTCAAGGCGACTGTCAGCATCGCCCCCGTCGCGCTTGGTCTCGGACGGCGGAAGGAGCAGCAGCACCTACTGCTCGATGAAGACGAGCGCCTTGTCGACGATCGTGCCCAGCGGCTCCATAGAGTCGAGGGTGATGCGGTCGACCGCGGCACTAGGCCCAACCCACTCGTCGTACTCATCGAGGCTCTGCTCGACGGCGTGCCAGCTGGGCTCGCTCACGTGCGGAAGGTCGCGGTTGCGTGCCTCGAGGCGTTCACGGTGCACGACCGGGTCAGAACAGACGACCTCGATGAAGGTCAGCGCGCTGCCATGGCGCGCGGCGAGGGAGACCCACTGCTCGCGCGCCGGGTTCACGGCATTAACCGCGTCGACGATGATACTGCGATCGGACTCGAGCACATTGCCGGCGAGGGTCTCAGCGACAAGGTAGGCGGCAAGACCGGTCGGTTGATCGGAGTCAATACCGGCACTCAGCACCGCCGACTCGATCTGGTCGACGGAGACAACAGGGTAGCCAAGGCGCTCGCGCAGCTCCTGCGCGATGGTGCTCTTGCCGGTGCCGGGAAGCCCAGCCATGACTACGAGCAACTACTAGCCCTCGACCAGCTCTGCATCGCGAGCAACGATGGTGACGTTGTTGTTCTCGACCGAGAGGAATCCGTCGGCGGCATTCGCCGTCACCACGGAGCCATCGGTAACGGTGATGCGCACCTCGCCAGAGCCGAGAATTGCCAGCAACGGCTCGTGTCCGCCCAGAATACCGATCTCGCCCTCGGTGGTGCGGGCCACAACCTGCTTGGCTGCGCCCGCCCACACCTCGCTGTTCGCCGAGACGAGACTCACCTGAAGGTCGGCCATGCTTAGCCGTTCTCCTTCTGGATCTGAGCCCACTTCTCCTCGACGTCGCTGATCGCGCCGACGTTGAAGAATGCCTGCTCGGCCACGTGGTCGAACTCGCCCTTGGCGATCGCGTCGAAGGACTCGATCGTCTCCTTCAGCGGAACCGTCGAACCCTCTACGCCGGTGAACTTCTTCGCCATGTAGGTGTTCTGCGACAGGAACTGCTGGATGCGGCGTGCGCGCGAGACGGTGATCTTGTCTTCCTCAGAGAGCTCGTCAACACCGAGGATCGCGATGATCTCTTGGAGTTCCTTGTTCTTCTGCAGAATCTGCTTGACGGTCGTGGCAACGCGGTAGTGGTCGGCGCCCAGGTAGCGGGGGTCGAGGATGCGGCTGGTCGAGGTCAGCGGGTCGACGGCCGGGTAGAGGCCCTTCGATGCGATCTCGCGGCTGAGCTCGGTCGTCGCGTCAAGGTGCGCGAAGGTCGTTGCCGGAGCCGGGTCGGTGTAGTCGTCAGCAGGCACGTAGATCGCCTGCAGCGAGGTGATCGAGTGGCCACGGGTCGACGTGATGCGCTCCTGGAGCACACCCATCTCATCCGCGAGGTTCGGCTGGTAGCCAACGGCGGAAGGCATGCGACCGAGCAGGGTGGACACCTCAGAACCGGCCTGCGTGAAGCGGAAGATGTTGTCGATGAAGAGCAGAACGTCCTGGTTCTGAACATCGCGGAAGTACTCCGCCATGGTCAGCGCCGACAGGGCGACGCGAAGACGCGTTCCCGGCGGCTCATCCATCTGGCCGAAGACGAGCGCGGTCTTGTCGAAGACGCCCGCCTCCTCCATCTCGCCGATGAGGTCGTTGCCCTCACGGGTGCGCTCGCCAACACCGGCGAACACCGAGACACCACCGTGGTCCTGCGCAACGCGCTGGATCATCTCCTGGATGAGGACGGTCTTGCCGACACCGGCACCACCGAAGAGGCCGATCTTTCCACCGAGCACGTAGGGCGTCAGCAGGTCGATGACCTTGATACCGGTCTCGAAGAGCTCGGTCTTCGACTCAAGCTGGTCGAACGACGGCGGCTCGCGGTGGATCGGCCAGCGCTCGGCGAACTCGAACTTCTCGCCCGGCTCGCCGTTGAGCACCTCGCCGATGACGTTGAAGACCTTGCCCTTGGTGGCGTCGCCGACGGGCACGGTGATCTGAGCACCGGTGTCGCGAACCTCCTGGCCACGAACGATGCCGTCCGTCGGCTTCAGCGCAATGGCGCGAACGAGGTCGTCGCCGAGGTGCTGGGCAACCTCGAGGGTGATCTCGGTCGACTCGGAGCCGATCACGATGGTGGTCTTGAGCGCGTTGTAGATCGGAGGAATCGAGTCGTGTGCGAACTCGATGTCGACGACCGGGCCCGTGACGCGGGCGACGCGGCCGACGCCGGTCGCCTTCGCGGCGGGGGCCTTCTTGGTTGCGGTAGCCATAAGTGGTTTCTCTCTCTGTCGCGTTACTTAGCCGAGCTCAGGGCGTCTGCGCCGCCGACGATCTCGGAAATCTGCTGGGTGATCTCCGACTGGCGAGCGTTGTTCGCGAGTCGGGTGTAGTCGGTGATGAGCTTGTCGGCGTTATCGCTTGCCGACTTCATTGCCTTCTGGGTGGCCGCGTGCTTGCTTGCAGCGGACTGCAGCATGGCGTTGAAGATGCGGCTCTCGATGTAAACCGGGAGAAGCGCATCCAGCACGTCGCCAACCTCGGGCTCGAACTCGTAGAGCGGCAGAATCTGGCTGTCGCCGGGCTCGTCGACACCCTCCACGACCTCAAGCGGAAGAAGGCGCACGACCTCGGGGCTCTGAGTCAGCATGCTCACGAAGCGGTTGTAGACGATGTGGATCTCGTCGACCCCACCCTCCGACGTCGGCTGCAGGAACTTGGCGACAACCGCATCCCCGATCTCCTTCGCCGTCGAGAACTCGGGGGCGTCAGTTTCGCCGACCCAGCTCTGCAGGAACTCGCGGCGACGGAAGGCGAAGTAGCCAACCGACTTGCGACCCACAAGGTAGTAGACGATGTCCTTGCCCTGGCTACGCAGCAGCGTTGCCAGCTCCTCTGCCTCACGCAGAACGTTCGAGTTGAACGCTCCGGCGAGTCCGCGGTCCGAGCTGAAGATGACGACCGCTGCGCGCTCGACCTTCTCCGGCTCGGTGGTCAGGATGTGGTCGACATTCGAGAAGGTCGCAACAGCGGACACCGCGCGCGTGATCGCACGTGAGTACGGACCGGAGGCCTGCACCCGGGCGAGCGCCTTCTGAATGCGCGACGCCGAGATGAGCTCCATGGCCCGAGTGATCTTCTTGGTCGTCTGGGCAGACTTGATCTTCTGCCGGTAGACCCGAAGTTGCGCTCCCATGTTGTATCCCTGTATCCCGAGCTAGCGCTTTAGCGCTTGCCCTTTACGATCTTTTCCTGCTGCACGTCTTCGGGCTCTGCAGCCTCGAAGACCTCGCTGCCGACGGAGGCGAGTGGCTTGCCCTCACCCGTCTGGAACTCGAGCTTGAACGCATCGACCGCGGCGTCAAGATCGGCCGTGGTCTTGTCGTCGAGCACGTTGGTGTCGCGCAGTGTGGTGAGCACCTCGGTGTTGCGAGCGAGGTAGTCGTGCAGCTCCGACTCGAAGCGCAGGATGTCTTCGACCGGAACCTCATCGAGCTTGCCGTTCGTGCCAGCCCAGATCGAGACGACCTGGTTCTCGACCGGGAACGGCGAGTACTGCGGCTGCTTGAGCAGCTCGGTCAGGCGCGCACCGCGGGCGAGCTGGCGACGGCTCGCCGCATCCAGGTCGGAGGCGAAGAGCGCGAAGGCCTCGAGCGAGCGGTACTGGGCGAGCTCGAGCTTCAGCGTTCCCGACACCTTCTTGATGGACTTGACCTGAGCGTCACCACCGACACGCGAGACCGAGATTCCCACGTCAACAGCGGGACGCTGGTTGGCGTTGAAGAGGTCGGACTGCAGGAAGATCTGGCCGTCGGTGATCGAGATCACGTTGGTCGGGATGTAGGCGGAGACGTCGTTCGCCTTGGTCTCGATGATCGGCAGGCCGGTCATCGAGCCGGCACCGAGCTCGTCGGAGAGCTTGGCGCAACGCTCGAGCAGACGGGAGTGCAGGTAGAAAACGTCACCGGGGTATGCCTCACGTCCCGGCGGGCGGCGCAGCAGGAGCGACACGGCGCGGTAGGCCTCGGCCTGCTTCGACAGGTCATCGAAGATGATCAGAACGTGCTTGCCGTCGTACATCCACTGCTGGCCGATGGCCGAGCCGGTGTAGGGGGCGAGGTACTTGAAGCCGGCGGGGTCGGAGGCGGGGGCCGCGACGATCGTCGTGTACTCCATGGCTCCGGCGTCCTCGAGCGCGCCCTTGACGGCGGCGATCGTGGAGCCCTTCTGGCCGATGGCGACGTAGATGCAGCGAACCTGCTTGTTCGTGTCACCCGACTCCCAGTTGGCCTTCTGGTTGATGATCGTGTCGATCGCGATGGCCGTCTTGCCGGTCTGGCGGTCGCCGATGATGAGCTGGCGCTGGCCGCGGCCGATCGGGATCATGGCGTCGATGGCCTTGATGCCGGTCTGCATGGGCTCGTGCACGCTCTTGCGCTGCATGACGCCGGGAGCCTGGAGCTCGAGTGCACGGCGCGTGGTCGCGGCGATGTCGCCGAGGCCGTCGATCGGCGAGCCGAGCGGGTCGACAACGCGGCCGAGGAAGGCGTCTCCGACGGGAACGGAGAGGACTTCACCCGTGCGGGTGACCTCCATGCCCTCTTCGATGCCGGCGAACTCGCCAAGCACGACGACACCGATCTCGTTCTCGTCGAGGTTCTGGGCGAGGCCGAGAACACCGTTCGAGAAGCGGATGAGCTCGTTGGCCATGACGCCGGGGAGACCCTCGACGTGCGCGATGCCGTCACCGGCGTCGGTGACGTAGCCAACCTCGGTGGTGGCGGACTTGCCGGGCTCATAGGCCTTGACGAAGTCCTTCAGCGCGTCGCGGATCTCGTCCGGGCTGATGGTGAGTTCTGCCATTGGGTTTCCTCTTCTTGTGAAGCGTGTAGCGGGCTAGGAAGCCAGCTGAAGTCTGAGTTCGGTGAGCTTGGTGGCGATGGTGCCGTCAGTGACCTCGTCACCGATCTGCACGCGAACGCCGCCGACAATCGACGGGTCGATCACGTGGTTGATGCGCAGCTCGCGGCCCGAGCTCTTCGAGAGCGCTGCGGCGAGGCGAGTGAGCTGCTTAGCGTCGATCGCCGCTGCCGTTGTAACGGTGGCGACGGCGAGGCCGGCCTCGTCGGCAACGATGCTGGCGGCCGCGCGAAGCAGCGCAGCGATGCGGCGCCCGCGGGGCTGCTGTACAAGGTGGTCGAGAATCGCGACCGTCTGCGCGCTGGCCTTCTTGCCAACCAACGTGCTGATCAACGCCGACTTGGATGCCGCAGAGCCGAGCTTGCTGCCCACCGCGAGTTCGAGCTCAGCATCGGACGACACGGCCGAGCCAAAGGCAAACAGCTCTTTCTCGATGGCGGTGGTCGCCGAGGCGGATCGCGCGAGAACGCGGAACCCCACCTCTTCGATACCGGCGAGAAGGTCGTCGCCCGAGGACCAGCGCTGTGAGACGACCGTGCCGAGCAGGCTCTTCGCCGGCGCACCGAGTGAGCCGAACAGCGAGTCGATGACCGCCGTCTTGCTCGCTGCCTCGGCCGACGGGTCGGCGAGGGCGGCGAGAAGCTGGGCGGAGTCGCCGATGACCCGACCAGCGGAGAGCAGCTGCTCGCCCGTGGTCACATCAGCCTTGACGCCGGAGACTGCTGCCTTCGACGCGTTCAGCGCTTCCCTGGTTGCGGATCCCACTACTTGGTCGCCTTTGCCTTCGTTGCCTGTGCAGACTCAGAAGCCTCGAGCTCAGCAAGGAAGCGGTCGACGATCGCCGCCGACTTCTTGTCGTCGCTGAGGTTCTCGCCGATCACACCGGACGCGAGGTCGATCGCGAGCGACCCAACCTCGGCGCGCAGCGAGACGAGGGCGCTCTGGCGCTCTGCCTCGATCGACGCCTTGGCGCTGGCGGTTACGCGCGCAGCCTCGACGGTCGCCTGCTCCTTGAGCTCCGCGATAATCGCGTTGCCGTCGGCGCGAGCCTGCTCGCGGATGCGGGCAGCCTCTGCACGGGCGTCGGCCAGCTGCTTCTTGTACTCCTCGAGAGCAGCAGTGGCTTCGGCCTGAGCGTTCTCGGCCTTCTGAATTCCGCCTTCGATCTGCTCAGCGCGCGCGTCAAGCGTCTTGTTGATCGACGGCAGCACCTTCCAGAGGAAGACGATCAGAATGATCGCGAAGCAGACAGCCGACCACAGGATGTCGTAGCTCGCCGGGATGAGAGGGTTGATTTCTTCCTCAGCAGCCTCGGCGGCCTTCAGGATTGCGGGAAGCATCCTGGTCTCCTATCGAGAGTTATTACGGGAACGGGATGAACGCGACGGCGATCGCGATGAACGCGAGGGCCTCGGTGAACGCGATGCCGAGGAACATGAGGCCGGTGAGGCGACCCTGCAGCTCGGGCTGGCGGGCAACCGACTCGACGGTCTTGCCGACGACGATGCCTACACCGATGGCGGGGCCGATGGTGGCGACACCGAAAGCGAGGGGCGCGATGTTGCCGGTGAGCTCGGCAACGGTCGTGATGGGGTCCACGTGGGGTTCCTTCCGTGATGGATGGCTGGCGAGTGCCGAGCCGGTTTAGTGCTCTTCAGCCAGCGCGAGCTGGATGTAGACAGCGGTGAGAAATGTGAAGACGTAGGCCTGCAGCACGGCGACGAGAATCTCGAAGATCGTGAATGCGAAGCCGAAGGCGAAGGTGCCGATGCTGAACAGACTGAAGAGGCTGGCAGTACCGAGGAAGAACGAGGTGGCCGAGAAGCAGAGCACCAGGAGCATGTGCCCGGCGACCATGTTCATGAGAAGACGGATGCTGAGCGTGACCGGGCGGAGGATGAAGTTCGAGAGGAACTCGATCGGGGTCACGATGAAGTACAGGTACCACGGCACGCCGGCAGGGAAGAGCGAGTTCTTGAGGAACGCGCCCGGGTGCTTCTTGAGGCCGGCGTACATGAAGACCACGTAGGAGACGAGCGCCAGAACGATCGGCATACCGAACACCGAGGTGCCCGCGAGGTTGAGGCCCGGGATGATTCCCGTGATGTTCATGAAGAGGATGAAGAAGAACATCGTGATGAGCAGCGGCCCGAAGCGCTTGCCGTCTTTCTCACCGAGGTTCTGAACGACCACGTTCGACTGCACGAAGCCAACCGCGAGCTCGAGCACGCTCTGGCCGCGGCTAGGGATGAGCTTGAGACGGCGCGTGCCGAAGACGAACAGCAGCAACAGCACCGCAACAACGAGGAAGCGGATAAGCATGAGGCGGTTGATCTCAAAGACCGTGCCGTCAAAGAACAGTGCAGGAGGGAAGAACTCCTGGAGCGAAGGCCCGTGGAACTCCCCTCCGCCGGACTCGTCGTCAGTGGCGAAAGGGAGAAGCTGGCTGAGAGCGTGGTGTAGCAGCGCTATCTCCGAAAATCGGGGCGTGTTGGGCACGCGGCGATGAAAAAGGGGGGTGATTCGTAAGTCAGCCTATCAAGCATTTGCCGACCTGCCGAATCCCTATTACTAGGAGGAACTACGCGAATCGTCTTCGGGCAGCTCGACGGCCACGTAGGGCACGCGCGACCGCAGGAACGCGAGCATGTCGACGACGAGACTGCCGATGACCGCAGCGAGAACGGCGAGGAAGAACACCATCGGCTCGAGGAAGGGCTGGCCGCGCAGGATGACGACGATCACGATGAAGACCACGAACTTGAGCAGCCACACCCCAAGGATCACGCCGAAGAAGAGGGTGATGTTGGGATCGTCTTTGGTGATTCGCTGGGCGATGACGATGCTGAGAGCGGTGAGCGCCATGAAGAGGGCGGTGATGCCGGCGCCGATGATGGCGCTGATGAGCCCTTCCGTTCCGGCGTAGAGGAAGCCGAGCGCACCGCCAACGGCGGCGATAGCCACGGCGAGAATCGCGCCGTAGAGCAGCGCACGAGAGAGCACGGGAGTGGGGGTCATGATTCGGCCTTAATGGGGTCGGGATTGGGCTCAAGTTCAGCATCCCGCTCATCCCGGGTTCTGCCGAACAGCGGCAGCAGGGTGAGCGACGTGCAGACGATGAGTCCGAGGGCGATGAGACCCGTGGCGTAGGGCCACGGCAGGAACAGGAACGACAGGAAGCCGAGCGAGAAGGCGGTGGTCCAGCCGTAGAAGATGAGCACGGCCTGCAGATGGCTGTGTCCCATGTCGATGAGGCGGTGATGCAGGTGCTTGCGGTCCGCCGCGAAGGGCGACTTGCCGGCGGCCATGCGGCGCAGCACTGCGAGCGAGAAGTCGAGCAGCGGCACGATGAGCACGGCAAAGGGCAGCAGGATAGGTAGGAACGCGGGCAGCAGCTCGGTGCCTCCCCAGGTCTCCGGGTCGACCTGACCGGTGACAGACAGAGCGGATGCCGCCATCAGCAGGCCGACGAGCATCGAGCCCGCATCGCCCATGAACAGTTTCGCCGGGTGGAAGTTGAGCGGCAGGAACCCCGCGCACGCGCCGATGAGGACGGCGGTGATCAGTGAGGCAAGGGTGAAGTACTGCGTGTTGCCCGCCTCAACGGCGAGCAGGTACGAGTAGATGAAGAACACGCCGTTGGCGATGAGGGCGACGCCGGCGACGAGGCCGTCGAGGCCGTCGATGAAGTTGATGGCATTCATCACCAGCACCACGACGAGCACCGTGATGACGAGCGAGATGCTCGCCGGCAGAATGGTCACACCGCCGAAGATTGGCAGCGTGTAGATCTGGATTCCGCTGGTGGCCAGCACTCCCCCGGCGATGATCTGACCGGCGAGCTTGGTCCACCAGTCGAGATCCCAGATGTCGTCGGCGACACCGAGGCCGACGATGAGCAGCGCGGCGATGAGAACCCCGATCACCTTGGGCGGCTCAGAGAAGACGATGCTCAAGGTGTCGAGCTGGGAGGCGACGGCAAAAGCCGCGACGATGCCGAAGAACATCGCAACACCGCCGAGACGGGGCGTAGGGCGCGAGTGCATGTCACGCTCGCGAATCTTCGGGTACAGCCGGAAGCGGTGGCTGAGCTTGAGAATGACGAACGCGAAGGCGAAGGTGACGACGCCCGAGATGCCCGCGACGAGGATGTAGAAGACTATGCGCATCGATCGGCCCCAACGACGGCGATGATCGCCTCATCCGCGATCACGCCGTGGCGCACGATGCGCAGTTTTCCGTCGGGAAGGTGCAGTGCGGTGGCATCGACGATGGTGGAGCCGGTCGAGGTCGCGGCATCGGGGTAGTCCACGCCGACGCGTCCGGCCTCGAGGTACACCGCAACGCGGTCGCCGAGCGCTGCCTCCGCGTCGAAGGCTGTCATCGCTGCCGGTTTACCGGTGCGATTGGCGCTCGAGACGGCAAGGGGCCCGGTCTCGGCCATGAGCTCGAGGGCAATGTCGTTCGCGGGCATGCGCAGCGCGACGGTGCCACGGGTGTCGCCGAGATCCCAGGCCAGCGAACCGCGAGCGGGCAGGATCACGGTGAGACCACCGGGCCAGAAGGCCTCGACGAGCGCGCGCACCTCGTCGGGCACCGTCTCGGCGAGCGCGTCGAGCGTCGGGATTCCCGGCACGAGCACGGGCGGCGGGGCGCTGCGACCGCGGCCCTTGGCGTCGAGAAGCCGCGTGACGGCGTCGGGCTGGAAGGCATCCGCAGCGATTCCGTAGACCGTGTCTGTCGGGATCACGACGATGTCGCCCTTGCCGATCGCCTGGCGTGCGAGTCGCATTCCCGTCAGAAGCTCGGAGTCGACGGAGGTGTCGTAGATGGCCATGGCGTATCCCATGCTACTTGGGGCGGTAGCGTTGAACTGCCGTGGACCTCTACCTCTTTGACTTCGACAAGACGCTATACGCCTACAACTTTCTGCACCGCCTTCCCGCGCTCTCGCGGGCGAGCGGTGTCAGCCAGTACGACCTCGCCAGCGCCTGGTGGGCGGGCGGCTACGAGGCGCGTGCCGAAGCCGGGGAATGGCCGGATGCCGCGAGCTACCTCGCGAAGTTCGCCGAGGTCACCGGCGCCACGCTCACCATCACCCAGTGGCAGGACGCCCGCATCTCGGCGATGACCCGCATCGACACGAGCGTCGAGGCCCTGCGGCGCTGTGCAACGCTCGGCACCGTCTCGCTGTTCTCGAACAACCCGTCGATCTTCGCGGCGTCGTTCTCGCGGCTCGCGCCCGATGTCGCCGAGATTCTCGGGGACAACGTGGTGATCAGCTGCGAGCTGGGGGCGCGCAAGCCGACACCCGAGTCCTACGAGCGGGTGCTGGCGCGCTACGACGCCAAGCCAGAGAACACCTTCTTCGCCGACGACAACGCCGGAAACATTCGCGGGGCGATTGCCGCGGGGATCCACGGCCACCACTTCACCGACCCGCTGCTACTCGACGAGGCGATCACCGCCTTCGCCGGAAGGAACTCATGACGAAGCTGTTCATCTTCGACATGGACGACGTGCTCTACGACTACGACTGGCGCCTGCGCATGGCGGGCATGACCGAGCTCACCGGCCTCTCGCTCGCCGAGATGCGCCGCCTGTGGTGGCACGACGAGGGCGAGTGGGCCGCCGAGGCCGGCGTCTACACGACGGCCGACGAGTACCTCGCTGCATTTCAGGGCGCCATCGGGATGACCGTGGACGAGAGCGAGTGGGTGCGCGTGCGCGGCGCGGCCATGACTCCCCGGCCGGAGTCGATCGCCGCTGTCGTGCGGGCATCCGAGCTTGGCGACGTCACGCTGCTCACGAACAACGGGGCTCTCACGGCCAAGCACCTGCGCGTGCTGGCGCCCGACCTCATCCCGGTGTTCGGCGACCACCTCTACACCTCGAGCGATTACCGGGCGCGCAAGCCCGATCCGGTGGTGTTCGAGCGGGTGCTCACGCGCTACGAGCGGGAGGCGAGCGAGGCCTTCTTCGTCGATGACATGGCGGTCAACGTCGCCGGTGCCGCATCCGTCGGGATCACGGCGCACCTGTACCGCTCCCCCGCCGCAATGCTCGCGGCGATCGAGGCCTTCGGCGCAAGCTAGCCGGCACCGCAGCGCGAGGGGCGTTGGTTAGCGCAGGGCGGTCGTCGCGCGGTCGCGGCCAAGCAGGTCGCGGTGGCCGCTGACGGCGCGCCAGCCGTCCGCGGTGAGCAGTGCGGCGATCTCGGCGGCCTGCAGCTCGCCGTGCTCGATCACGAGAGTGCCGCCGTCGTGCAGAAGGCGCTTGGCGGTCTGTGAGACCTGGCGAACGACATCCAGCCCGTCCTCGCCGCCGTAGAGCGCGAGCTCCGGGTCGAACAGACGCACCTCGGGATCGCGCGGGATCGCTCCGAGCGGAATGTACGGCGGGTTCGAGGCGACGACGGCGACCGTGCCGTTGAGCTCGGGAAGGGCAACGGCGAGGTCGATGAAGACCGGACGTGCGTTGTCCGGTGCGATCGACCGGAAGTTCTGCTTGGTCCAGACGAAGGCGAGTGGGGAGACCTCGACGCCGTAGACGACGGCGTTGGGCACCTCGTGGGCCATGGCGAGGGCGATGGCCCCGCTGCCGGTGCCCAGGTCAACCGCAATCGGCTGCGGGGATGCGGCTGAGCGCAGCGCATCGATCGCGATACCGGCAACACCCTCGGTCTCGGGGCGCGGCACGAAGACACCCGGGCCGACCGCAAGCTCGATGGAGCGGAACGGGGCGCGCCCGGTGATGTGCTGCAGCGGCTCGCGGGCAGCCCGGCGCTCGATGAGCTCTGTAACCGCGATGAGATCCTCGGCACCCAGCACCTCGCCGGTGATCGCCTTTGCCTGCACCGCGCCGCGGCTGATGCCGAGCACGTGGCTGATGAGCAGCTCGCCGTCGGCGCGCGGCGACGGAACACCTGCCGCAGTCAGCGCCTCGACGGCGCGCTCGAGAGTCGCGCCGATCGAGTTGGGGGCTGCCGTCACGAGGTCGAGCACGACTACTCCGAGTCGGAGCCGAGATCGGCGAGACGCGCCTCTTCGTCCGCCTCGATGCAGCTGAGGATCACGGGCTCGAGGGCGCCGTTCATCACGGCATCCAGGTTGTAGGCCTTGTAGCCCGTGCGGTGATCGGCGATGCGGTTCTCGGGAAAGTTGTAGGTGCGGATGCGCTCGGAGCGATCCATCGTTCGGATCTGGCTCTTGCGGTAGGCGCTAGCCTCGGCGTCCGCCTCCTCCTGGTACCGCGCGAGGATGCGGGCACGCAGAACGCGCATGCCGGCTTCGCGGTTCTGCAGCTGCGACTTCTCGTTCTGCATCGCCACGACGATTCCCGTCGGAAGGTGGGTGATGCGCACCGCGGAGTCGGTCGTGTTGACCGACTGGCCACCCGGTCCGCTCGAGCGGTAGACATCGATCTTGAGGTCGTTCTGGCTGATCTCGACCTCTTCGGGCTCATCGACCTCGGGGAAGACGAGCACGCCGGCGGCGGAGGTGTGGATGCGGCCCTGCGACTCGGTCGCCGGCACGCGCTGCACGCGGTGCACGCCGCCCTCGTACTTGAGGTGCGCCCAGACGCCCTCGGCGGGGTCGCTCGAGGAGCCCTTGATGGCGACCTGGACATCCTTGTAGCCACCCAGATCGCTCTGGGTCTGCTCGATGATCTCGGTCTTCCACTTCTTCGACTCTGCGTAGTGCAGGTACATGCGAAGAAGGTCGGCGGCGAACAGCGCGGATTCCGCGCCACCCTCGCCCATCTTGATCTCCATGATGACGTCACGGCCATCGTTGGGGTCACGCGGGATCAGCAGACGCCGAAGGGTCTCTTCTGCGACCACCAGCTCCTCGGTCAGACCGGGGAGCTCTGCGGCGAAGGCCTCGTCGAGCTCGGCCATTTCGGTCGCGGCCTCGACGTCATCGGTGAGCTTGCGCCACACGTGGTACGCCGCAACCACCCGACTGAGCTCTGCGTACCGGCGGTTGATCCGCTTGGATCTCGCCGGGTCAGAGTGCAGGTCGGGTTCGGAGAGCTGCTTCTCGAGGTCGGCGTGCTCGGTCAGCAGGCCCTGTACTGACTCGAACACGGTTAGTCTTCCTTGGTGCCGTTGGCTCCCGGCAGCGACTTCTGGATCTGCATGAGGAACTCGACGTTCGACGCGGTCTCCTTCAGCTTGCTGAGAACCGTCTCGGTGGCCTGCTGGGTGTCGAGACCGGCCAGGGCACGACGCAGCTTCCACGTCACCTTGACCTCCTCTGCACCGAGCAGCATCTCCTCGCGGCGGGTGCCCGAGGCGTTGACGTCGACGGCCGGGAAGATGCGCTTGTCGGCGAGCTGGCGCGAGAGACGCAGCTCCATGTTGCCGGTGCCCTTGAACTCCTCGAAGATGACCTCGTCCATCTTGCTGCCGGTCTCAACGAGAGCGGTGGCGATGATGGTCAGCGAGCCGCCGTCCTCGATGTTGCGAGCAGCACCGAAGAAGCGCTTCGGCGGGTAGAGCGCCGAGGAGTCGACACCGCCGGAGAGAATACGACCGGATGCCGGGGCAGCCAGGTTGTAGGCGCGTCCAAGGCGGGTGATCGAGTCGAGCAGCACGACGACGTCGTGACCGAGCTCAACGAGGCGCTTCGCACGCTCGATGGCGAGCTCGGCGACCGTCGTGTGGTCTTCGGCGGGGCGGTCGAAGGTCGAGGCGATGACCTCGCCCTTGACCGTGCGCTGCATGTCGGTGACCTCTTCGGGGCGCTCGTCGACGAGCACGACCATGAGGTGAACCTCGGGGTTGTTCTTGGCAATCGCGTTGGCGATGGCCTGCAGAACGAGGGTCTTGCCCGCCTTGGGGGGCGAGACGATGAGGCCGCGCTGGCCCTTGCCGATCGGCGACACGAGGTCGATGATGCGGGTCGAGAGCTTCTGCGAGTCGTTCTCGAGGCGGAGGCGCTCGGTCGGGTACAGCGGGGTCAGCTTGCTGAACTCGACGCGGTTCGCGGCCTCCTCGACCGGCAGCCCGTTGATGGAGTCGACGCGCACGATGGCGTTGTACTTCTGACGACCCTGGTTGTTGTCACCCTCACGCGGCTGGCGGATCGAGCCGACTACGGCGTCACCCTTGCGCAGGTTGTACTTCTTGACCTGGCCGAGCGAGACGTAGACGTCGTTGTTGCCCGGGAGGTAGCCCGAGGTGCGAACGAAGGCGTAGTTGTCGAGGACATCGAGGATTCCGGCGACCGGGATGAGCACGTCATCCTCGGTGATCTCGGGCTCGAAGTCGTCGCCGATCGGGCCACGGCCGCGCTTGCGGTCGCGGTAGCGGTTGCGGCCGCCGCGGTCGTCATCGTCATCCAGCTGGTCGTTGCCGTTTCCGCCGTTGCGGTTCTGGGCGTTCTGACCCTGGTTGTTGTTCTGGTTCTGGTTGTTCTGCTGGCGGGGCTGGCGCTGCTGGTTGCCGTTGCCGTTGCCCTCGGACTGCTGGCGCTCAGCACGGTCACCACGATTGCGGCTACGGCTGCGGCTGCGGCCCTGGCCCTCGCGGGGCTCACCGGTCTGGTCGCCGTCGCCGGCATCCGCCTGGTTGTCAGAGTTGGCTGCCGCTGCGTCGAGCACAGCGTCAAGCTGGGTCTCGATGGCGGGGTCACCCTTGGAGACGTGGGCGGCTGCGGCCTTCGGAGCGAACTCCTGCGCCGGTGCCTCGGTGGGCGCCTCGGTCGGTGCCTCTGCGGGCGCGGCCTTCTCTGCGCGAGCCTCAACGCTCGCACTGGTGGCGCGGCGGGGTGCGCGCTTCTTGGCTGCCGGAGCGGTCTCCACGGCGGCCTGCGGGGCGTCGATCACCGTGGTGGTCTCTGCCGGGTTGTTGTCGTTTGCCTCGTTGATTGCGTTCACGAGCTCTCCTTTTCGAAGTTTGGATGCGCCGACAATGCCCAGCGCAGCAGCACGAGCCTGAAGCTCTGGCAGGCGGAGGGCGCTCGTCGCGCGGGAGTCCACGCTCGGTGCGTGGACGTTGACGTCAGTCACTACTGGGATTCCTTTCCCCTACCGAGTTCTACCTACGAACCGGTGGAGAGTTGATGCCGTATCCCTGTCTGCGCGGCGCTTCTTACGGGCACTGCGCAGGAATCTAGGGATCGTTGGCGGGGTGAAATGCAACCTGGGGAGCTGCTGGCTAGGCCAGCGCTTCTACCGGGTGCACTGTCACTGTAGCACCCTTGAAGTCCACGGCTGGCAAGAGCGCAAGCCAGGGTGTCGCGGTGCTACGGGCCACAAGGTCGGCGGCGACAAGCCGCTGGGTCGGGTCACTGGCGAGCACGAGCACCGAGGGGCCGGCCCCCGAGACGACCGCAGGAAGCCCATGCGAGCGCAAGACACGGATGAGGTCGTCGGTGTCTTTCATGGCGCTCGCGCGGTAATTCTGGTGCAGGCGGTCCTCCGTCGCATCGAGCAGCAGCTCGGGGCTCTGGATCAGCGCTGCCACAAGCAGCGCCGAGCGCGACACGTTGAAGATGGCGTCCTCGTGGGGTACCGACTGGGGCTGCAGGCTGCGCGCGAGCTTGGTCGACATGGTCGACTCGGGCACGGCCACGAGCGGGGAGACGCCCCGGTGCACCATGAGCTTCTTGTGACGAGGGCCGTCGGTGCCAGTCCACGCGATGGTGAGGCCGCCGAAGAGGCCGGGGGCGACGTTGTCGGGGTGGCCCTCCAGCTCGGTGGCGAGACGCAGCAGCGCCTCGGAGTCGATGTCGACGATGCTGGTGAGCAGCCCTTTGGCGGCCATGATGCCGGAGACGATAGCGGCACCGCTCGAGCCGAGTCCTCGTCCGTGCGGGATGACGTTGTGCGCCACGAGGCTGAGACCGGGGAATGGCTGCTGGTAGGCGTCGAACACGTACCGGATCGACTGCACGACGAGGTTGGACTCGTCGGTGGGCACCTCGCCTTCGCCAACGCCATGCACCTCGACAAAGGCGCCGGGCTCGGGGCGCACGCGCACCTCGAGCTCGTCGTAGATTGCGAGCGCAAGCCCGAGAGTGTCGAGGCCGGGGCCGAGATTCGCAGTAGTAGCGGGGACCTTGACGGTCACCGACCGCCCTGCGAGATCTGTCATTTGTGCTGCAGGCCGAGCACGCTGGCGATCTCCGCCGTGTCAACGGGAACGATCGTCGGCGTGACGTCGGAGCCATCGGCCGCCTTGAGGGCCCACGACGGGTCCTTGAGGCCGTGACCGGTGACGGTCAGCACGACGGTCGAGCCCTTCGGGATCTGACCGGCCTCTGCCCGCTCGAGCAGGCCGGCGACACTGGCCGCCGATGCCGGCTCGACGAAGATGCCGACCTCGGCCGAAAGGATGCGGTGCGCCTCGAGGATCTTCTCGTCGGTGATCGCGCCGAAGTAGCCGTCGCTCGTCTCGCGCGCAGCGATGGCGAGCTCCCACGAGGCCGGGTTGCCGATGCGAATCGCGGTGGCGATCGTGTCGGGGTTCTTCACAACGTGCCCGAGAACGATCGGAGCGCTGCCCGACGCCTGGAAGCCGAACATGCGCGGCAGCTTGGTCGACTCGCCGCGGGCGAGCTCCTCGCTGTAGCCACGGAAGTACGCGGTGTAGTTGCCGGCGTTGCCGACGGGGACGATGTGGAAGTCCGGCGCATCGCCGAGAACCTCGACGACCTCGAAGGCCGCTGTCTTCTGGCCCTCGATGCGGTCGTTGTTGACCGAGTTGACGAGGTGCACGGGGTAGTTCTCGGCGAGATCACGCGCGATGTCGAGGCAGTCGTCGAAGTTTCCCTGCACCTGCAGCAGCTCGGCGTTGTGCGCGATCGCCTGGGCGAGCTTGCCCATGGCGATCTTGCCCTCGGGTACGAGCACGGCAGCGGTGATGCCGGCGTGGGTGGCGTAGGCGGCCGCGCTGGCCGACGTGTTGCCGGTCGAGGCACAGATGACGGCCTTCGCGCCGTGCTCAACAGCCTTGGAGACGGCCATCGTCATGCCGCGGTCTTTGAAGGAACCGGTCGGGTTCATGCCCTCGAACTTCACCCAGACCTTCGCCCCGGTGCGCGCCGAGAGTGCAGGGGCCGGGATCAGCGGCGTGCCGCCCTCGCCGAGAGTGATGATCGGGGTCGCGTCGGTGACATCGAGACGATCGCGGTACTCGTGGAGAACTCCACGCCATTGGTGCGCCATGGTTACAGGCCTTCAACTCTCAGAACGGATTCGACGGAACTCACGACGGCGTTGGCCCCCAGGGCCGCGACCGTGCTGGCGAGCGAGGACTCCGTCGCAGCGTGGGTGCCAATGACAAGGGTAGCGGTGGGGCTCTCATCGCCGTGACCTGCGACGGTCTGTGACACGGTCTCTACCGAGACGTCGTGCTCAGAGAACAGCGTGGCGATCGTGGCGAGCACTCCCGGCTCGTCCACCACGGTGAGGGTGATCTGGTAGCGCGTCGTCACGGCGGCCATCGGCAGCACCGTGAGGTTCGCGTGCGTCGACTCGGCGACACCAGGGCCGCCGACCACGTGACGACGGGCGGCAGACACCAGATCGCCGAGAACAGCGGATGCCGTCTCCTTGCCACCAGCGCCAGCACCGTAAAACATGAGAGAGCCCGCAGCCTCGGCCTCAACGAATACCGCGTTCTTGGCCTGGCGCACGGTGGCCAGCGGGTGCTCTAGCGGGATGAGGGCGGGGTGCACACGAGCGCTCACGCCGAACTCCGTGGTTCCGGGAATCGCCAGACGCTCGGCGACCGCGAGCAGCTTCACCACGTAGCCGGCCTTGCGCGCCGCCCGCACCTGCTCGAGCGTCACCTCGGTGATGCCCTCGCGGTAGACGGAGTCGAGGGGAACGGTGGTGTGGAAGGCGAGGCTGGCCAGGATCGCGGCCTTCTGGGCGGCGTCATAGCCGCCGACATCCGCGGTGGGGTCGGCCTCGGCGTAGCCGAGCTCCGTTGCCTTGGCCAGGGCGTCTTCCATCGAGGCCCCCTCGGTGTCCATGAGGTCGAGGATGTAGTTGGTCGTGCCGTTGACGATGCCGAGGATGCGCGTCACCCGGTCACCGGCGAGGCTGTCGCGCAGCGGGCGGATGATGGGGATCGCTCCACCGACCGCGGCCTCGTAGTACAGCTGCGCGCCGACCTGCTCTGCGGCGTCGAAGAGCTCAGGACCGTGGGTGGCCAGCAGGGCCTTGTTGCCGGTGATGACATCCGCGCCGCTGTTGATGGCCTTGAGCACGAGGGTACGCGCCGGCTCGAGGCCGCCGATGAGCTCGATGACGATGTCGGCGCCGAGGATGAGGGCATCCGCATCGGTGGTCAGCAGGTCTTTCGGAATGCTCGGCGTCCGCTCGGCGTCGAGGTCGCGCACGGCGACACCAATGAGCTCGAGGCCCGCGCCGGCGCGGCTGGCTAGCTCGTCACCGTGCTCGAGCAGCAGCGAGGCGACGTTTGCACCAACGCTGCCGCCGCCAAGGAGGGCGACCTTGAGGTTGCGGTACTCGATCATTGCTGGACTCCTGTATCTCTGGCCAGTAGGTCGGCCTCGGTCTCGCCTCGCACGAGAACCCGTGCTCTGCCGTCGCGCACGGCGACGACGGGCGGGCGTGCAAGGTAGTTGTAGTTGCTCGCGAGCGCCCAGCAGTAGGCGCCGGTCGCGGGCACGGCCAGCAGGTCGCCGGGGGCGACATCACCGGGAAGATATTCGGCCTGCACGACGATGTCGCCGCTCTCGCAGTGCTTGCCCGCGACGCGCACGAGCGCAGGGTCGGCGTTCGAGGAACGGCTGGCGATGCGCGCAGAGTAGTCGGCCCCGTACAGGGCGGGGCGCGCGTTGTCACTCATGCCGCCGTCGATGCTGACGTACTTGCGCACCGCATCACCGACGATCACGTCTTTGATGGTGCCGACCTCGTAGAGGGTGGTCGTCGACGGGCCGATGATGGCTCGGCCGGGCTCGACCGCGATGATCGGCACGGGGATTCCCAGTGCGGCGGCGCGCTCGCTGACGATGTCGGCGAAGCGCCGGGCCATCTCGGCGACGGGCAGCGCCTCGTCTGCGCTCGTGTAGGCGATGCCGAATCCCCCGCCGAAGTTCAGCTCGGGCACCGGTCCGGTGGCGAGAAGCTGCGCGTGCACCTCGAACAGGCGGCGCGCGGCCTCGGCGAAGCCCTCGGACTCGAAGATCTGCGAGCCGATGTGCGAGTGCAGGCCGAGAAAGTCGAGGCTAGAGAACGAGCGGATGCGGGCAACAGCCGCCGGCGCATCCGCCAGGGTGATGCCGAACTTCTGATCCTCGCGCGCCGTCGCCAGGTACTCGTGGGTGTGGGCGTGCACACCGCTGTTGACGCGAAGGCGCACGGGCTGCACCCGGCCGTGCTGCGCCGCAGCAGCGGCAACGCGCTCGATCTCGATGAGACTGTCGATGACGACCGCGCCGATGCCGACACCGACCGCGCGGTCGATCTCGGCGACGCTCTTGTTGTTGCCGTGCAACCCCAGACGCGCAGGATCGACCCCCGCGGCGAGCGCGACCGCGAGCTCTCCCCCGCTGCAGACATCGATGTTGAGGCCGGCCTCGATCATCCAGGCCGCAACCTGCATCGTCAGGAAGGCCTTGCCCGCGTAGTAGACCTTGGCGCTGCTGCCGACCCGGGCGAGTTCACGATCGAAGGACTCCCGCGCCTCACGGGCACGGGTGCGCGCGTCGGCTTCATCGAGCACGAAGAGTGGGGTGCCAAATTCCTCCACGAGCGACGTCGCGGTGCGGCCGGCAATCTCGAGCACACCCTCCGGCGTGCGTGTCGCGCTGCGGGACCACACGCTCGGGGCCAGCGCGTTGGCGTCGGCAGGGTGCTGCAGCCACTCGGGAGCAAGCGGGTTGACAGACACGGGCTGACCTCGGGGGTTGGTGGGGCTGCGGCAGAGCCATCCCATAGTACCGATGTGGCGCGGCGCCTCTGGCCGCGGCGACGCTCTACGCGGCGGGCGCGGGGCAGGTGCCCTTGGTCGACAGGGAGCCGAGCTTGACGGACTTCCCATCGAACTCGAGCACCAGGCTCTGCCCGGCGACCTTCGCCGACGATAGGGCGAGCGCGGCGGGCAGGTAGGGGCTGACGCAGAGCGGCGCGGGGGCCACGAGTGCCGCAGCCGCCGGGCCATAGGCACCGTTGCGCACGTCCTCGACCGCAACCTCGCCGCCGTTGACCGTGACGCCGGTGACCTCGAGAGCAACGACCCCCTCAGCAGCGGTAGGTGTCACGGTCAGCTGCACCGGGGTCGGCACGCCACCGAGGTCGGCCTGGGTCGCCACGACGAACTGGCTACCGGCGAAGGTGACAGTGCTTCCTGCGGGAACCACCGACTGCATGGCCGTCGCGTCGAGCGAGAGGGTGGCATGCACGGAGTCGATGGTTCCGCCGGTGTCGAGCGGCAGCCCTGTGGTGTCGAGAACGAGGGATGCCGTGCCCTCCCCCACAGCCACGCCGTCGGTCGAGATCGTGACGGCATCCAACCGCCCGCTCGCGGCCTGGGCGAGAAAGAGCCCGGGCCCGAGGTCGACGTGCACCTTCGAGTCCGAGTTGAGAGCGCTTGCGAGGGGGCGGGCGATGACTCCGCCCGCGGCATCCCGGGCGAGCTTCTCTGCGACGAAGAAGGCCGCGACCACCAAGCCGATCAGCACCACGAGAATAATGACGGGGCCGACCCAGCGGCGCTTCTTCTTCTGCGGTGCGTAGCTCATGCCCTACATCCTGTCAGGCGCACTGACTCCCAGCAGCGTCAAAGCGTTGCGCAGCACCTGGCCGGTCGCGTCGTTGAGCCAGAGGCGGGTGCGGTGCAGGTCGGTGACCGGCTCGTCTCCGAGCGGCGTTACCCGGCAATTGTCATACCAGCGGTGATACGACCCGGCGAGTTCCTCCGCATAGCGCGCCACGCGGTGCGGCTCGCGCAGCTCTGCCGCCTGGCGCACGATCCGCGGGAACTCCGCGAGCACCCCGAGAAGTGCGCTCTCGGTCTCGTGCGTCAGCAGGCTGGCGTCAAAGGCATCCCGTGCGACGCCGAACTCCGCGGCATTCCGCGCCACCGAGCGAGTTCGCGCGTGGGCGTACTGCACGTAGAAGACGGGGTTGTCGTTGGTGCGGCGCTGCAGCACCTCGGGGTCGAGAGTGAGCGGCGAGTCCGCCGGGTACCGCCCGAGCGAGTAGCGCAGCGCGTCAGTGCCCAGCCATGCCTGCAGGTCATCGAGCTCGATGATGTTGCCGGCACGCTTCGACAGGCGCGCGCCGTTGATGCTCACCAGCTGTCCGATAAGCACCTCAATGTCTTTCTCTGGGTCGTCACCCGCAGCGCCGGCAAGCGCTTTGAGCCGGTGTACATAGCCGTGGTGATCGGCCCCAAGGAGATAGATCTTGTGCGCGAAACCGCGGTCACCCTTGCTGAGGTAATAGGCGGCATCCGCCGCGAAGTACGTGAAGATACCGTTGCCGCGCTTGATCACGCGATCCTTGTCATCACCGAAGTCGGTCGTTCGCACCCACACGGCGTCATCGGAGTCGAAGACGTGGCCCTGAGCGCGCAGGCGCTCGATTGCGGTGTCGATCGAGCTGAGTCCGCTTGCGGCATCGACAGCATGCAGTTCACGCTCGCTGAACCAGACATCGAAATGCACATTGAATCGCTCGAGCGACGCTCGAATGTCAGCCAGCTGGTAGGTGTAGCCGAGCTCGCGCACCTGAGCCAGCGCCTCGTCTTCGGGCAGGTCGACGATGCCCGGCTCGGCGGCGAGTACGCGGGCAGCGAGGTCAGTGATGTACGCGCCCGGGTATCCGTTCTCTGGAGTCGGCTTGCCGTGCAGCGACGCAACGATAGAGGCACCGAAGTTGTCCATCTGGTTGCCCGCGTCGTTGATGTAGAACTCGCTAACGAGAGTCGCCCCCGATGCACGCAGCACGCGAGCAAGCGAGTCGCCCAGAGCGGCCCACCGGGTGTGGCCGATATGCAGAGGGCCCGTGGGGTTGGCCGAGACGAACTCGAGATTGATGGTCTGACCAGCGAGGCTGTCGTTCTGACCGTAGGTCTCGCCATCATCGACGATCTGCTTGGCGAGAGCACCCGCTGCTGCCGCATCGAGGGTGATGTTGATGAAGCCGGGACCGGCGACATCCACTGTCTTTACTCCATCGATGCGCTTAATCAGGGCGGCGATCTCGGTCGCGAGCTCGCGCGGGTTCGCCTCGAGCCGCTTCGCGAACTTCATCGCGACGTTGGATGCCCAGTCACCGTGATCGCGGTTCTTCGGGCGGTCGAGCGCGACATCGGTCATCGCCAGGTCGATCTCTGACCCGCCGTGCTCGTCGAGGACTCCCCGAACGATGTCGAGGATGGCGGCAGAGAGCGAGGCAGGATTCACGGTGGTCAAGCTTATCGTCGCCTGTCGCGGAGCTGATTCGCTGGCAGCGCATCCACAATGGAGGAATGCGCACCGTGCTGGCCATCGTTCTCTGCACTACCGCGGTATTGGGGCTCGCAGCCTGTGCGCCCAACGATCCTGTGCTGAGCCCGAGCGCCACACCAAGCGAGAGCGCTAGCGAGGCCGAGGCTACCTCGCCCCCACCCCCGCAGCCGGTTGCCGAGACCGTCGATATCACCTGCACCACGCTCATCTCGGACCAGGCCATATATGACTGGGGCAGCGGCAACTTCGCGTTGGACGGTGAATCCACCCCGGCCGGCGGGTTGGCCTGCCGCTGGATCAACCTGACAAGCCAGGAGACGCTGGACGTCGCCGTCTCCATCCCCACGGACGCCAACCTCTCAGCAGCCCGCGAGGCCGCGGCCACCGCCGGCACCGCCGCACCCGCCCTCGGCGACGCCTACTTTCGCTCGGCGAATGACGTCGGCTTCGTCGACGTATTCAGCGGGGGCTACTGGCTGACCATGCAATCGACCTGGTTCTTCGAAACCAATGACGCTCTGCCGCTCGTCGAGGCCGCTACCGCGGCGCTTCCGCCGCTCGACTAGCCGAGCTGCAGGAGCTGCTGGCTGTCGTCGGTCGGAAGGTCGTCGACGATCGCCAGCACCTCGAGCGTGGTGAGGGTGAGATCTGCCCAGTGGTTGGTGAGAAAGGCGATATCGGCCGCATCGCGGCCGGTCGCGATGCGCACCATGCTCTGACGCGGGGCGAGGCGGGTCGCATCCACAATCCACCACTGACCGTCGACATAGGCCTCGGCGACAGCGTGAAAGTCCATCGGGCTGAGACCCGGCGCGTAGACCGAGACCATGCGGGCGGGAACATCGAGTGCCCGCAAGAGGGCGATGACGAGGTGGGCGTAGTCGCGGCAGACTCCGCGGCGAGCCATCAGCGTGCGTGCGGCCCCGTCGGTGACGAGGCTCGAGCCCGGAACGTAGGCGAGGCGCTCCCATACCCACAGGGTCACCGCGGTGAGCAGGTCATGGCCGATGAGACCGGCGAACTCAGAGCGAGCCGTCGGCAGCAGGCTGTCGGACTCGCAGTACCGGCTCGGCCGCAGGTAGGTGATGAGATCGAGCTCGTCGATGGGCGCCGCGTCGGCGTGGCCGATCACTTCCGCCCGGTACTCAACGCTCAGATGCCCCGGGCCCGCGACGAACTTATGCAACCGCGAGCCGTGACGGTCGATGATCTCGGCTGGCACTTGTTCGACGCCGTCCAGGAGGAACGAGATCGTCTCGCTCGCGAGTCTCGACTCACTCGCGACCGCCATGCTGAACACCATCTCGCTCGCGCCCGCGAGCTCGATCTCCATACGGTTCGAGACAGTTCGCTGCATGATTCGATCATGTCACGACGCTGCTACCCTTGAGATCGACCCTGGCCCCCTTAGCTCAGGGGATAGAGCACTGCCCTCCGGAGGCAGGGGCGGCAGTTCGAATCTGCCAGGGGGCACCTACGAGCGATTCACTCGCACGATCTGCAGCCTGTAGCCCCCGAGCAGTGCGGATGCTCCGGCGATCGCCGCGACGCAGAGGCCCGTTGCGATCGTGCCGGAGATAAGCACTACGGCGTCGGGGCGGTTGGTGAAGCCCGTGCCGATGCTGTACAGCGCCCAGAGCGCACCGAACATAGTGAGAGACGCCACCCATTGCGGCTGTCTCAGCGCGACGAGCACTGCTGCGAGGACGAACAGAGCGATCGCCCACCAGCCGTTCGCTGTCACATACCACCCCCAGCGCAGGGCGCCGTCGAAAGGCCAGCTGTTCGCCGAGTACTGCACTAAGCACAGGGCACTGAACACACCAGCCGCAGCGAGTGCCGACCGCACGAGCCGCGCTCGCGACGGACTGCCCGCCATAGCGAGGGCGGCCAGCACTATGAGAAAGGCAAGGGCGCTCGCTGGCGGCCGGGCGTAGAGCAATGGCGTGGACTCGATAGCGAGGATGGCCACGACGGATGCGACGATGGCGGCTCCCAGCACAGCCTTCGCCCATCGGCCGAGGCCGAGCACGGCCAATCCGAAGGCGGCAATCCAGAGGAGGTTGACGATCACCGCGGCACTGTGGAACGGACCGAAGACCACGGGCCAGTATCCCTCGCGTACGAGCGGCGTCCATTCGTCACCGACCAGCATCAGCGCCATCAGCGCGAATCCCGTACCGAACGCCATCACGGCGATGTGGTCGCGCACCTCGTTCGAGACGGTGGCCACGTGCCCGAGACGCGTGCGAACGCCGTTGAGCGCGAGGTTGACCAGCTCTGAGCGTTGCGGTTGGCTTCGGCCCGCAGCTTCGGCGTTGTCGAGGAGCGTGCCGACCACAACGTCGGCGTGCCGTGCACGCCAGTCCGACGGATACCACCGCAGCACGGCGCGGTACCGCGACTCGAGGGTGCTCATGCGGGACGCACCTCAAGCCGAGCGAAGGCCCGTTTCGCGTTCGACGCCAGTCGCGCGGCCTCCGCTGCCAGTCGCGAGACACCCGCGTCAGTCAACTCGTAGTAGCGGCGGTGTCGCCCCTCGACAACCTCGTCACCAGCAGATTGGACGAGACCCTCGGTGGTCAGACGATCAAGAGCGGCATAGAGCGTTCCGACCTTGAGCTTTACTCGACCGTCAGAGAGAGTCGCGGCCTCGCCGATGAGCGCATAGCCGTGCTTGCGCCCATCAGCGAGAGCTGCCAGAACCAGGAATGTCGGCTCACGCATTTCACCAGTAGTCATATCAACATGATATTCAACTGATCGTAATATTGTCCATCACTCGCTGGACGCGGCAGAAGCTAGCGCTGCAGCAGCGCGTCCAGCCCCACGGCCATGGCCGCAGCGAGACGGAAGTCGATGCGCTGGTCCTGCACGGTGACCGTGTACTTGTCACGAAGGCTGAACTGTCGCTCGCTCGTCAGCACCACGGCGCCGCTTGCCTTGTCTTTGAAGTCGAAGTGGAAGGCGAAGGGCAGGTCGATGAAGCGGCGCAGGATGGCAACCACCTCGTTGCGCTCCTGGCCGTAGGCGTCAATGCCGGGGCCACCAAGGTGGAAGCTCGAGCGAAGGAGGCTCTTGGCGAAGTCCTTCTGGAAGTAGCCGATCGGGGTGCCTGCCGCGTCGAAGACGTCGTACACCGCGGCGAGCTCGATGACCTGGCGCGCCTTGAAGGAGAAGACCGGGGTGGTGCGCGCCTCGTCCGCGTAGAAGGTGACCTGCTCCTTGAAGGCGAAACGCTTCTGCTGCGCCATCGCGATGATGTCGCCGATCGACCCGTCGGCGTTCGCCGAGCGAATCTCGTAGCGGTTCACCAGTGGGGTGATCTTCTGCTTGACGAAGAAGCGGGGCACGTAGGTGATGCCGCCGGCGGGCGTGGTGGGCTGGGGTGCAGAAGTATCGGTCATGGTCAGAGTCTAGGGATCCTCAGCACTGGCCGCCTACACTCCTGCCGCTACAATCCCGAGGATGAGGCGAATCGACGCGCTGCGCACGGTGCTGGATCACGTCGTCGCTCTTCGACCACTCGATGCCGTCGCCTTCGCTGAAGCCGAGTATGCGGCCGGAGGCGACCCGTACCTGCTCTCTCTGCAGTCCTACAGCCTCTGCATCGGGCAGCGCTTCGAGCGGGCCTCCCAGCTAGCGGTGCGCGCACTGGATGAGGCGGATGACGTCGAGGCAGAGCTTCTCGCACTGGCCGCGACCGCCTGGGCCGCATCCTCGTGGCCCACGACCTACATCGGTGACGCGGTTGAGCTGGTTCTCACGCGATCGGCGGAACTGGACACGACCCCTGACGACTCGCGGGCATTCACGCTGTACTTCGCGGCGGAGGCGGCGCTGGGCAGCGCTCGACTCGACCTCGCGTCGCGTGTCGTCGAGGCATCCGGGTCGCTGCCTGAGCACTTTCTCGGCTCCGACGGCACGCCGCATGCGTACCTGGCAATCATGCGTGTCATGCGGGTGCGGCTTCTCGGTTTTCAGGGGCGGGTGACCGAGGCGATCGAGATGCTCGACGCGACCGGCACAGAGGGCGAGCCCACCGAGTTCATTGTCTCTGCCACGCGCTGTCTCCTCGTAGGCAATAACGCCCAGCGCCAGGCGGTGCGCGCGATCGCCGATCGGCTCGAGCACCAGCTCGGAGAGCCGACGGACTACATCTCGGCCGGCTGCTACATCCTGATCAGCTACGGGCTCATCGCAACGGCAGAGGTCGCGCGGGCGGCACAGTTCGTGCTCGCCGCCGGCCGCACCGCGGGGCTCGAGGGCCTCAACTTCATCGACCGTGCTCTCGGTCTCGAGATGCTCGTGGCCGCAGCGATTGCCGAGAACGACCTCGACGCGGCACAGGCCTGGCAGCTGCAGGCGCAGGCTCTCATCGACCAGCCCATCGCTCGGCCGACTATCGAGCGCATCAACAGTCGGGTCGCCCTGCTCGAGTGCGACGCCGCAGCGGCGGCGAGCTGGGCCGAGCTGGCGGTCGAGCATGCCGCGGCGGATGGCCGCGCGATCGAGGCCGCGGAGGGCGAGATCGTGCTCTCCCGCGCGCGCATTGCGCTATCCGAGCGCGGAATGGCGAGTTCGCGGCTAGAGTTGATGGCGACGCGGGCCGTGATCTCTGGCCACTTTGCCGCGCAGAAGTCGGCGGCACGCGAGTTGCGGGTGATCGGGCGGCGGCTGCGCCCCACCTCCGGCAGTGGCTGGCAAGGGCTGTCGGCTCGTGAGCGCGATGTGGCCCTGCTCGTCGCCGAGGGTTTCGGCAATCAGGCCATCGCCGCCGAGCTTCACCTGTCGGAGCACACCGTACAGGCGCATGTCTCGCGGGTGCTCGCAGCCTTCGGAGCGGCGTCGCGGCTCAGCGTCGCGGCTCAGCTGAGCCTCATGCTGCCGCGGGACCCGGAGGCCCCTGCCCCACCACCGCTCACCCCGCGGCAGGCAGAGGTGGCCGAGAGGATCTCGCGCGGACTCACCAACGACGCCATCGCCACCGAACTCGGCGTGAGCGTGAAGACGGTCGAGAAGCACGTCAGTGAGATTCTGCGGCGGTGGCAGGTCGCGTCACGTATCGGCATTGCGCGACTCGCGCTTCGAACCGCCGATGAATAAGCAGCAGCCCCACTGACAGGGGCGCGGAAGCTGCGGATCATGGGGGCATGACCGCTAAACCGTATCTGCTGCTCATCGCGGCATCCGTTCTCGTCCTCGCTGGCTGCACCGCCCCGGCCGCGCCTGATGCCGATAGCGACGCTCCGGATGACGCGAGTGCGTCAGAGCAGTCGAGCGGGGTCGACGCCAAGGGCACCAAGTGCGAAGACAACACGAGCGACCACGAGCTGTTCAGCGATCCGTCGATCAGCGAGTTTCCGGAGTACGGCCAGGTCTGGGGCGATGGCTCTCCCCTCGTGATCGGCTACGACGGCTACAGCAGCGGCACCCTTGCCTACGATGTCTCGTACGTGCAGGATGACGGCGCCGTGATTCCCGTGACCGGTGGCTTCTTTCCCGATCCGGCTGGCACGACCTTCACCTCGACCGACCCCCTCTTCAACTCCGCCTCGGATGGCTACTTCGGCATCGTCGACGTGTCAATCACAACCGACGATCTGACAACCACCTATATCGGCGCCTACTGCATGGTTCTTGCGGTGAGTGAGTAGCAGCGGAAACAAAAGAGCCGGGTGCCCTCACGGGTGCCCGGCTCTTTCGTACGTAGCGAGTTAGCGGTCTTTCGACCCCGACTTCGCCTTCTTCTCAGCGCGCTTCTCTTTCAGCGACTTCGATGCGGCGGTCTTCGGACTCGACTTCTTAGGTGACTTGTCTGCCATTCAGTGCTCCTTACTCTCGGGGACGGTGGCTTCTGGGGTCTGTAGCTGCGCGCTCAGCCGTCGATGCGCTTGAGCACATGCACGGGCAGAGCGATCGATGCGCCAACAGCGAGGATGCCCGCGATGAATGCCGGACCCTCGAAACCCACTGCAGAGAAGGAGTAGGCCATCAGGGCGAGCCCGCCGATGAAGAGCACGATAGCGACGATGAAGGCGATGACGTTCATGCCGTAATCCTACGCGGGTAGCATTCCGACCGTGCCCACAGTTGTCATCGCGCCCGACTCGTTCAAGGGCACGCTGGGCGCCGCCGAGGTTGCCGCCGCGATTGCCACCGGCTGGGCCAGCATCCGGCCCGACGATCGACTGGTTGTGCTGCCGCAGGCCGACGGCGGCGAGGGAACCTTGGCGGCTCTCGAAGCGGCGCTCCCGGCGTCACAGCGACGCGTCGTGCGCGGGGTGACCGGCCCCGGTGGACGGCCGGTTGACGCGTCCTGGCTGTCGCTTGCCGACGGCACGGCGGCGATCGAGCTTGCCCTCAGCTGCGGGCTCCCCCTGATGGCGACGCTCGACGCGATGGGAGCAACGACCCGTGGTCTCGGCGAGGTCATTGCCGCCGCCCTCGACGCAGGCGCGACCCGCCTGCTGATCGGGCTCGGTGGATCCGCGAGCACGGATGGCGGACTCGGTGCCCTCGAGGCCCTCGGCTGGCCACACGCGCTGCGCGCCGCACCACCGGGCGGGGTGACCCTGCTCACCGATGTCACCGCTCCCCTGCTCGGCCCGCTCGGCGCCGCCGCCGTCTTCGGTCCACAAAAGGGCGCGACGCCCGAACAGGTGGAAGAGCTGGAGGCGCGGCTCGCCGCCCTCGCTGCCCAGCTCGGCGGCGACCCTGATGCTTCGGGGGCCGGTGCGGCAGGCGGCACGGGGTATGGCCTCATGGCCGCGTGGGGCGCGACGGCGACCAGCGGTGCCGACTACATCGCCGAGCTCACCGGGGTGCGATCGCAGCGACCGGATGTGCTCATCACCGGTGAGGGACGCTTCGACACGCAGTCACTCCTCGGCAAGGTCGTCGGCCAGCAGCTCGCGGGTGCGCGAAGCCGCACGGTCGTCATCGCCGGTGAGCTCGGCGCTGCGCCGCCCGATCTCGGCTACTCGCTCACCGATCTGGCCGGCAGCACCGAGGCCGCGATGACCGACACCGCGCGGTGGGTGACCGAGGCAGCGAGTCGGGCAGCTCGCGAGCTCTCCCCAACGTTTTCGGCGGGCCATGCGTCTCAGTAGATAGAGAGAAGGAGACCGCGTGTCAGCAGTCGAATCACAGCCACCCCCGAGCGGCTGGGAGCAGGTGGTCGAGAGGCTCGTCGCCGAACGCGGGGAAGCCCTCACGCGCTACGCGTTCTACGTCAGTGGAAGCCACGAGGACGCCGCAGACCTCGTGCAGGACGCGCTCGTGAAGACCTTCGGCCGGCTGCGCAACGGTTTCAGCGTGCAGAGCGCCGAGTCATACGTGCGCCGGGCGATTCTCACCACCTGGGTCGACCGTGGCCGCCGCACCACGCGGTGGCGGTCGATCGCGCACCTCACCGCCGTCGACGAGCAGACGGATGCCGCGACCGCCGGCACCGAGGCCCGCCTCGACCTGCATGAGGAGCTGCGCAAGCTCACTCCCCGCGAGCGTGCCTGCCTCGTTCTGCGCTACTACGAGGACCTCAAGGTGGACGACATCGCCGCCAGCCTCGAACTCAGCTCCGGCGCTGTCAAGCGCTACCTCAGCGACGGCCTCAGCAAGATGGCCGTCTCGCTCAGCGACACCCACACCGACCCAACAAGAGGAACCCCCCGTGGAATCTGACCCGAACATCCGCCATCTCTTCAGCGCACCGCAGCCGGACGACGCCATCGACGTCGCGGCCGTCGTGCGGCGTGCGCGGGCGCGGCGCCTGCCGAAGGTGCTTGGCATAGCGGGAGTGAGCGTGCTCGCGATTGGAGGCATCGTCGTTGGCGGCCTGCAGCTGGGAGGCGGGGTCTCGCCCGCATCCGACACCGCGACGGAGTCGTTCCCGCTGCAGGAGGGCGGCAACCAGCTGTTCTCCGACTCCACGGGCGACACGGTCAAGCGCGCGCCGGCCGAGAAGATCAACCTCTGCACCGGGCCCCTCGCCGAGGTCGCCCCGAGTGAGTCGGGTCTGGTTCTCACGGTAGCCTTCGCGGACGCCGCGGCCGGCAGCGACTCGGTGCAGGGCACCGTCACCATGACGAACACCGGCGCCACCACCGTCACCGGCTACACCGCGGCCTCGCCCGCAATCACCCTGTCGCAGGACACCGTGGTGCTGTGGCACAGCAACGGACCGACGACAGAGCAGGCCCGTGAGGTCGCCCTCGCGCCCGGCGAGTCGATGGAGTACAGCGCCGCCTTCACCCCCGTCGTGTGCGGGGTCGAGGACGACGAGGCCGAGAGCTTTAGAGCCGATCTTCCCGCTGCCCCTGCCGGTCAGTACCAGGTGTCGGCGGCAATCGACCTCATGGGTGAGTTCGACGCCGACCTGGTCACCGGCCCGACACAGACCGTCACCCTGTTCTAGCCGAGCTTGCGGCTGTTGAATAGGTAGAGCGCGCCGGTCACGGCGAGGGTGAGCGCGAGCAACAGTGCGAGCCACCACAGCTGCAGAGCTGCGACGAATGCGATGCCGATCGCCCAGAGCGCGCCGATGACGGCAGGGACAAACAGGAACCACCGCGCTGCGCCCTTGGCAACGCGCTTGTTGTACACCGCGTAGGCCGAGAGTAGGCCACCGCCGATGATGAGCAGCGCGGCGATGGTGACAACGACCGACCCGAGCGCGGTGGCGAAGTTGACGGCGATGAGCAGAAAACCAACGCCGTAGATGATGAGGGCGACGCGCCCGATGAGGTCCCTGCCGACCGCACCGTTGGAGCCCGTCTCGCCGAGCGCCACCAGCACGAGAGCCACCGCGATGATCAGCAGCGCAATGACCGCGAGCCACGGACCAAGACCGAGGATTCCGGCCTGCACGAGCACGACGTGCAGGGTCCACAGGATGCCGCCAATGAGCAGGCCACCTCCGCCGAAGAGGCGCCAGTTGGCAGTGCGGGAAGAAACCTTGGCCATGGATGATCCTTTGCTCTCGGGTGTTTTCGGGCGGGCCAAGTCTGCCAGCGCGCGAGGTTAATCGCCCAGTGTTACGCCAGAGTTCTCTCGCTAGAATTCGAGCGACGCGCGGCCCATCTCGCCCGGGCCCGCACCAACCGGAAGGCAGTCGCATGGCTAAGCAATCAATCCTTGGACGTATCGCCCAGCTCGCCAAGGCCAACATCAACGCCCTGCTCGATCAGGCTGAAGACCCCCAGCTCATGCTCGACCAGATGGTTCGGGACTACACGAACAGCATCAGCGAGGCCGAGAGCGCCGTCGCACAGACCATCGGCAACCTTCGCCTGCTCGAGCAGGACTACAAGGAAGACGTCGAGGCGGCGGCCGACTGGGGCCGCAAGGCTCTCGCCGCGAGCGCCAAGGGAGACGAGCTGCGCGGCGAAGGCAACACCGCCGACGCCGACAAGTTCGACAAGCTCGCGCGCATCGCCCTCGGCAAGCAGCTGAGCGCAGAGAACGAGGCGAAGGATGCCGAGCCGTCGATCGCCTCGCAGACCGTCGTCGTCGAGAAGCTCAAGTCCGGTCTCGACGCGATGCGCGGCAAGCTCGGCGAGCTCACCTCCAAGCGCAATGAGCTCATCGCCCGCGCAAAGACCGCGCAGGCGCAGGCCCAGGTGCAGGAGTCGCTGAAGAGCATCGACCTGCTCGACCCGACGAGTGAGATCAGCCGCTTCGAAGAGAAGATTCGTCGCGAGGAGGCCAAGGTGCTCGGCGCACAGGAGCTCGCGGCCTCCAGCCTCGATGCGCAGTTCGAGCAGCTCGAGGATCTCGACAAGGAAGCCGAGATCGACGCTCGCCTCGCCTCGCTCAAGCTCGGCGGGTCGCCGAAGTCCATCAGCGAGTAGCGATGTCAGCAGCCTTCGTCGTCGTCCCCCAGTGGCAGGGTTCCGGATCCTCCCGCGCCATGCGGCTGGTGGACGGCGCGGAGGCAATTCGCGGTGACCTTCCCGCCGCTTCTACCTTCAGCGTCAACGTGCCCCTCGAAGCCGGCGACGAACTCGAAACGGGCGTGGCCCGGGCGGGGTCACTGCGACTCGTGCACGAGCGCACGTTCGCGGCTCTCGCCGAGATCGACGGCTGGGCCATCACCATCGGCGGGGACTGCGGTGTCTCGCTCGCATCCGTCGGCCATGCCAACGAGCGCGCCGGGGGCGACCTCGCCGTTGTCTGGCTGGATGCCCACCCCGACCTCAACACGCCTGCAACGTCGCCGTCCGGCGCCTTCAGCGGCATGGTGCTGCGCGCACTGACCGGGGACGGCGCGCCGGGGCTCGTGCCCGCGGTGCCTGTTGCGACCTCCCACATTGTGCTCGCGGGAGTACGTGCCACCGACGAGGGTGAAGAGGAGTTCATGGCCGCGGCCGGCATTCGGCCCATCGGCGTCGACGAGCTCGCCACCCCCGATGCGGTGCTGGCGGCGATAGCGGCTACGGGGGCATCGTCCGTCTATCTGCACATTGATGTCGATGTGCTCGACCCTGCGGAGATCACCGGGCTGAGCAATCCGATGCCCTTCGGCGTCTCTGCGTCGCAGCTCACCGACCTGATCCGGGCGGTAAAGGCGACCTTCCCGGTTGCGGGTGCCACCCTTGCCGGGTTCACGCCCGCCTCCCCCGAGGCCGCCGTGGACGACCTGGGAACGCTACTGCGGGTCATCGGGGCGCTGACCGCCTGACCGATGACCCGCAGCTGCTGGTGCTGTGGTGCTGCTGACTACCCGATGACCTCGGCGGTGATCGTGTACTTGCCGGTGTCCTCGTCGAAGGTCTCGATGGTGACGTCGACCGAGCGGTCCTCGCCGTCCTCGTCAGTGAAGTAGCAGTAGTCGTAGTTGCCGACGTAGATCTCGGTCTCGTCCTCAAGGCACGTCATGTCGGTCGGCTCGTAGCCGAGCACGGGGCTGAGCGCCTCGACGGCGAGATCGGCGAGGTCCTCACCAGAGACGTAGTAGGAGTCACCGTTGTCGGTGTTCTCCTCGTCGTCGGTGTTCTCCTCGTCATCGGTGTTCTCGTCGTCAGCGTTGTTTGCCTCGTCGGCGAGCTCGACCTCGATCTCGTACTTGTCGCCCTTGACGTCGGTGATGGTCACCTCGGCGTCGTACTCGAGGTCCTCGTCCTTCTCGGTGGCGAGGCAGTCGATCGACTCGTCCTCTTCGAGGTCAACCTCCACCTCGTCGCCGTCGTCGTCGCAGTCGACCTTCCACGAGGTGTCGTCGTTCTCGTCCTCCAGGGCCTCCTCGGCGAGGTCGGCAATGTCGTCAGACGAGACGGTGGTGGGCGCGCCGGCGCCAAAGGAACAGCCGGCGAGCAGGAACACGGATGCGACAGCGAGTGCTGCGGCAGAACTGATGCGAGTCTTCATGGGGGCCTCCTGGTTAGGCAATGTTTTCTCACCATAACCGGGCACTCGCTGAGGGGCGAGTGGAGTTCTGCCCTTGCGCAGACCTAGGCTCTTTAGGTATGGGGCAATTCGAGCGCATCACCGTCGAGCGCGATAATCACGTACTGATCATCGGTTTTAACCGGCCAGAGAAGCGCAATGCCGCCGATCACCAGCTGCTGCAAGAGCTTTCGCTCGCCTACGGGCAGCTGGAGAGCGATCCGGAGCTGCGGGTCGGCTTCGTCTTTGCGCACGGCGACCACTTCACCGGCGGCCTCGACCTCGCCGACGTCGGCCCGCGCATCGGTGCCGAGGGTCTCGACATCACGGCCGATGGGGGCCTCAACCCCTGGCAGGTGTCGGGCGAGCAGCTCTCGAAGCCCGTCGTGATTGCGGTGCAGGGCACCTGCCTCACGCTCGGGATCGAGCTGATCCTCGCCTCAGATATCGCCGTCGCCGCGCAGTCGACGACCTTCGGGCAGATCGAAGTGGCCCGCGGCATCCTTCCCTTCGGCGGCGCGACGATTAGGTTTCCCCGAGCCGTCGGCTGGGGCAACGCCATGCGCTGGATCCTCACGGGCGACAGCTTCGACGCTGCCGAGGCGCATCGCATCGGCCTCGTGCAGGAGGTCGTGCCCGATGGCGAGCAGTACGCCCGTGGCTTGGAGCTCGCGCAGCGGGTTGCCGCCCAGGCACCCCTTGCCGTGCAGTCCGCCCTCGCCAACGCGCGTGCCGCCGTGCGGTCGGGCGATGCGGCAGCGGAGGCCGCACTGCAACCCGAGCTGGTGCGACTCGCCGCCAGCGAGGACGCCCGCATCGGCATGGAGGCCTTCGTGACCCGCCAGCCCGCGACCTTTGTGGGGCGCTGAGATGACCGCAACCGAGTACGACCTCATCATCATCGGCGCCGGAGCGGTCGCCGAGAACGTCGCCGACCGTGCGGTGCAGGGCGGAATCTCTGCCGTGCTCATTGAGAGTGAGCTCGTTGGCGGAGACTGCTCGTACTGGGCCTGCATGCCGTCCAAGGCGCTGCTGCGCAGCGGCATCGTGCTGCGAGCCGCGCAGAGCGTCGAGGGAGCCAAGCAGGCTGTGACGGGCTCCGTCGATGTCGCGGCCACCCTCGCCCGCCGCACCGGCTTCACCCACAACTGGGACGACCAGAGCCAGGTGGACTGGGTTGCCTCCGCAGGAATCGACCTGATTCGTGGGCACGGCCGCATCACCGGCGTCAAGACGGTGTCGGTGGAGAAAGACGGACACCTCACCCACCTGACAGCGCGCCACGCGGTCGTCGTCGCCACCGGCTCCGACCCCGTGCTGCCGGATATCGCTGGGCTCGCCGACGCACGACCGTGGACGCCGCGCGATGCGACGAGCGCCACCGAGATACCCGAGAGCCTCGCCATCATCGGCGGCGGTGTCGTCGCCGTCGAGATGGCCACCGCCTACGCGAGCTTCGGCTGCGCGGTGACCATCATCGCCCGCAGCGGACTGCTCACCAAGGAGGAGGACTTCGCGGGCGTCGCCGTCGAGAAGGCCCTGACAAAGCTCGGTGTCACCGTGGTGAAGGAGGCGCCGACTCTGGTGAGCCGCGACGATCTCGTGCGCATCACCGCCGGCGGGAAGGTCATCGAGGCGGCAGAGCTTCTCGTCGCCACCGGCCGCCAGCCGCGCACGACCGACATTGGCCTCGAGACCGTTGGCCTGACGCCGGGCGACTGGATGCACGTCGACGACACCATGCTCGTCACCGGCACCGACTGGCTCTACTCGACCGGCGACGCCAACCACCGCGCGCTGCTCACCCACCAGGGCAAGTACCAGGCGCGCATCGCCGGGGACGTGATCGCGGCACGGGCACTCGGGCAGACGGTGCACGATGCGCCGTGGGGCTCCCACGTCGCGACGGCCGACCACGGCGCAGTGCCGCAGGTGACGTTCAGCGACCCCGAGGTCGCATCCGTTGGCCTCACCTCGGTGGCGGCTCGGGACGCCGGCTACGACATCCGTGTTGTCGACTACAACCTCGGCTGGGTAGCGGGGGCCTCCCTGCAGGCGGATGACTACGAGGGCACCGCCCGCATGGTCGTCGATGAGAAGCGCAAGGTCATTCTCGGAGTGACCTTCGTCGGGCAGGACGTCAGCGAGCTGATTCACGCGGCGACGATCGCCATCGTGGCGGAGGTGCCACTCGACCGGTTGTGGCACGCCGTGCCCGCGTACCCGACGATGAACGAGATCTGGCTGCGGCTCTTGGAGGAATACGGCCGCCTGTAGGGCGTATTCCGAAGCGCGCCGCAGGAGCGGCGGCGCGCGGGCAAGAAGAGACGTATAGACAACCGTAGGCTGAGTCGGTGCAGATCCGGCCAGAGAACCCCTCCCGCGCGGAGCGTTTCTTTCAGGGCTGGGCCCACCTCACGGTGCGTACCCCGCTGGCTCGGCGGGTGCTGCTCAGCCGGGTCATCGCGCTCCCGGGCTACTGGTTCGCGACCGGCGCCGGCCTTATCTGGGGCGGCGTCATGAGCGGATTCCGACTGCGCAGAGAAGGCGGCGTGATTGTCGCGTCGCACCTGCCGCGATGGGCCTTCGGTCGCGGCGGCACGACCATCGGCGCCGTGTACCTCACCCGGGACAATGTGCGCCCGAACGTCCTGGAGCACGAGGCTGTGCACCGTGCGCAATGGCGCCGCTACGGCCTGTGCTTCATCCCCCTCTACATCGCCGCGGGAGTCGTGGCGACCACCAATCGCTTCGAGATCGAGGCGGGACTGAAAAAAGGCGGATACCAGTGAGCACCATCGTCATCACCGGCGCGAGCAGCGGCATCGGCGCAATCGCGGCCAGACGGCTCGCCGAACGCGGCCACACGATCGCGGTTGTCGGCCGCAACCCGGAGCGCACCCGAGCCGTCGCCGCCGAGGTGAAGGGAACGGCGTTTCTCGCCGACTACGACTCGCTCGATGATGTGCGCTCCCTCGCCGCCGCCCTGCTGAAGAAGTACCGCACTATTGACGTGCTGCTCAACAATGCGGGCGGGCTCGTGTCGCCGCGCGGCCTCACGCATGACGGCAACGAGAAGACCTTCCAGCACAACCACCTTGCCCCATTTCTGCTCACCTCCCTGCTGCGCGAGCGCCTCGAGGCGTCGGGCGGCCGCGTCGTGTCGACGTCGAGCGTGATGAACCGCATCGGCGACGTGAAGCTCGACGATCTGCAGTGGCAGAAGCGCGCCTGGCTCGGCGGCTGGAAGGCCTACGGCACGTCGAAACTTGAGACGATCCTGTTCATTCGCGAACTGGCTCGTCGCACGAGTCTGGAGGCCTACTCGGTGCACCCCGGCTACGTCGCAACGCAGTTCGGTACTGATTCGCGACTGATCCGGCTCTCGACTGCCATGCGCAGCGGCGGATTCGGAATCCCCGCGGAAGAGGGGGCGCTACCGCTGATCCGCCTCGCCAGTGATCCCGATGTTCCGGGCGAGAACGGCGGCTATTTCGACCGCCTGCACCCGGCAGGCAAGACCCCGAAGCAGGCGAACGACGCGGTGCTCGCGTCGGAGCTGTGGGAGGCTACCGCGAAGCTAGTTGGAGCTTAGGCTGCGGGCGACGCCGTCCGCCGGAATCCACGCGTAGACCGAGTGCTCCTCGAGGCCGCTCACCGGCAGCATCTCGCTGAGCCAGGCATCGACCGAGCGGCGCAGCTGCTGTCCGCGGGAGCGGTCGAGCCAGCAGACCGCGAAGCGGGGCGGAGCCACGAGCGTCTCGATCTGGTCAGCGGAGTCGACCTCGATGAAGACCTGCCCTGTCGCCTTCGGTCCGAGCGTGGCGAGCATGGCCCGAAAATCGGGAAGGGACGAGAGGTCGCCAGCGAGCAGAATGCGCTCTGTCGCTAGTCGGGTAGTCACGACTCCAGTATAGGCATGCCTTACCTAATACCGCTCCCCCTCCCAGCTACCACTCACGGAGTGTGCTTAGCGTGGCGCAGACCAACCGAAGGAGAACTCATGTCTTCCACGAAGGTCACCACCGGGGCTGTTGCCCTGTTCATTTCCGTAATCGCGATCGGCGCCGGCTGCGCTGCGGTGCCGGAGCCCAGCCCAACCCAGCCGTCGAGCGATCCGGCCCCCGTCGAGACGAATACCACCGAGCCGGAGCCGGCGACGGCGACCTGCGAGAACCTCATCGGCGAAGCGACCTATGCCGCCTTCGATGCCGACGACACCCTGGAGCTGTACACCGGCGACGAGGTGGGCGGTTTCCCGAGCCTCGGCGGCATCGACACGGAGGAGTTCCGCGACGGCGTGATGTGCCGCTGGGGCATACCCAACACTGACGCCGCCCACGACTACTCCTGGGCGCCGATTGACGCTGCTCGGGCGACCGGCTTTCGTGAGCAGCTCGAGGCCAACGGCGTGACTGCGACAGAGACCCCAGAGGGAACCCTCTACAGCGGCATCGACGAGGCCTCGGGAGCTACCACCGAGATCCTCTTCGGCGACGGCTTCTGGGTCTACGCCTACAACGGCATCACTGCCGTCGAGGTCGCGCAGAACGCCCCCAGAGCTAGCCGCTACCACTGAGGTGGATGCCGCTCGTGCCAGCGCAGCCTGCGCTGCAGCTGGGCGCCGATCGCCAGCAGGGTGTGCTCGCCGCCGGGACGACCGATCAGCTGCACCCCCATCGGCAGGCCGTCGGTGGTCTGATGCACGGGCAGCGAGATGGCGGGCAGGCCCGACACGTTGACGAAGCTCGTGAAGGGCGTGTACTGGCACTGCTGCGCGAAATTGCGCTCCGCATCCTCGCTGTCGTACCAACCGAGGGGCCTGGGGGTGAGAGCGACGGAGGGCGTGAGCACGGCATCCACGTGTGCAAACTGACGGATGACGCTGCGCTCGAACACGGTCAGCGTCTGCAGCGCCTGCCCAAGATCTCGCGCGCTCAGCGCACGACCGCGTTCGACCAGCCAGCGCGTCAGGGGCTCCAGCAGCTCGAGCTGCTCCCCCTCGGCCGCGATGTTCGCCGCTCCCGCCTGCCAGATGGTGCGAAAGTTCGGGGCATACGAGTCGTCGGGCTCGAGCGCGACCTCCTGCAGCCCGTGGCCGATCGCGGCCAGGTGGGTCTGCGCGAGCTCGAAGGCGTCGCGGGCCTCCGGGGCGATCACGATCTCGTAGGTCGAGTCCCAGGGGCTCGTCGTCATGACGCCGATCTCGAATCGGCCCTCGCCGCGCATGGCCGCGTTGAGGTACGCGCCGCCATCCCAGGTGGGGGCCGCGGTTGCGTAGGGGTAGTCGCCTTCGACAAGGGCGTCGAGAAGCAGGGCGGCATCCGCCACCGTTCGTGCCAGCGGTCCGGTGGCGACGAGTCCGGCGAGCGACATGAAGCCGGCTCCACTGGGGATGCGACCGCGGGAGGGCTTGAGGCCGACCAGCCCGGTTGCAGCGGCGGGAATGCGGATGCTGCCGCCGCCATCCGATCCCGGTGCGACCGGCAGAAGGCCGGCCGCGACCGCGACCGCCGCTCCCCCGCTGCTGCCTCCGGCCCCGCGGGACACGTCGTACGGGGTCACCGCCGCAGCACCGACCAGGTTCTCGGTGTAACTCGACAGGCCGAACTCGGGGGCGCTCGTCTTGCCGAGGCTGATGGCCCCCGCTGCGTCGCGCGCCCGCACTCCCTCGTCGGACTCGTCGGGCACGAAGTCGGCAAAGAGGCGCGAGCCGAAGGTAGTGCGCACTCCGGCGCGGCGCTCCAGGTCTTTGTCGCCGAGCGGGAGGCCCCAGAGGGCACTGGCCCGGCTCAGCGACTCGACCTCGGTCGCGCGAGCGCGCGCGGCTTCCGGAGTCACGGTCGTGAATGCTCCGAGGTCGCCGTGCTTCTCGACACGGGCGAGGTAATGCGCCACCAGCTCGGTCGGGGTGATTTCGCCTCGGCGCAGCCAGTCGAGCTGCTCCTGTGCGGTGAGGTGGTGCAGCTCGAACATTTCTTCAGCCTAGGTCTTGACACGCCCCCGCCCACCTGATTGGTTAGTTACATGAGTAACGAACCAACTAACGGGGTACGACGTGGATGACTCCCGGCCAATCTTCCTGCAGATCGCAGAGCAGATCGAGGGCGACATCATCAGCGGCGTACTGAGTGAAGAGGCACAGGTTCCCTCGACCAACGAGTTCGCTGCCTTCTTCCGCATCAACCCCGCCACCGCAGGCAAAGGCGTCAACCTGCTCGTTGACGAAGGGATCCTCTACAAGAAACGAGGCATCGGAATGTTCGTCGCAGAGGGCGCCAAAGCCCGCCTCGTGGCCAAGCGCCGCGACCAGTTCACCACCCAGTACGTTCGTCCGCTGCTCGAGGAGGCCGCCAAGCTCGGCATCTCCACGGCGCAGGTGGCCGAGCTCATCAGAAAGGAAGAGAGCGCATGAGCGCTGTCATCGAGGTCACGGGCCTCACCAAGCGATTTGGCGCCTTCACCGCCGTCGACAATGTCAGCTTCAGCATCGAGGAGCATGGCATCTACGGCCTTCTCGGCCGCAACGGCGCGGGCAAGACCACCATCATGCAGCTGCTCACCGGGCAGGACTTCGCCACGAGCGGCGAGATCCGCGTCTTCGGCGAGAGCCCCGTCGAGAACGCGAGCGTGCTCGAACGGGTGAGCTTTATCAAGGAGAGCCAGAAGTACCCGGAGGACTTCCAGGTGCGGCACGTATTCAGGAGCGCCCCCTGGTTCTTCGCCAACTGGGACGCGGAGTTCGCCGCGCGTCTCATCGAGGACTTTCGGCTGCCGCTCAAGCGCCGCATCAAGAAGCTCTCGCGTGGCCAGCTCTCGGCCGTTGGGGTCGTCGTCGGCCTCGCATCTCGCGCCCCGCTGACCTTCTTCGACGAGCCGTACCTTGGCCTGGACGCCGTCGCGCGCCAGCTCTTCTACGACCGTCTGCTCGAGGACTACGCGGAGCACCCGCGCACCGTCATTCTCTCGACGCACCTCATCGACGAGGTGAGCAACCTGCTCGAGCACGTCATCGTGATTGACGAAGGGCGCATCATCATCGACTCCCCCTCCGACCACCTGCGCGGATCCGTCACCAACGTGGTCGGACCTGCGGTGGCGGTCAACGCCTTCACCGCCACCCGCGAGGTGCTGCACCGCGACGGCATCGGCGGTCTCGCCTCGGTGACGATTGCGGCGCTTACCGCGGAGGAGGCATCCGCTGCTCGCACAGCCGGTCTCGAGCTCTCGCCGGTCTCGCTGCAGCAGCTCGTTATTCGAAAGACGCAGAGCTCAGAAAGAGAATTTGAGGAAACAGCATGACCACCATCGATCGCCCGGCAACGGGCCGCACCACACTGAGCCGCATTCTCGCGGTCGTGAAGCTGCAGTTCACGAACCCCTGGGGCGTGCTGATTCTGCCGTGGCTGATCCTTATCGCCATCCTTGTGATGAACATCGCGATCTGGTGGATCATCTTCACCTCTGCGGCCACGGACGCCGATCGCGCCGACATTCGCGAGGGCCTGCTGTACGGCGGGGCCGGCTCGTACATCTTCGTCTACATGCTTGTCGTCGCTGTGCAGGCGATCAACGGCTACTTTCCCTTCGCCCTTGGCTACGGAGTGACCCGGCGCAACTACTACCTCGGCGTTGCCCTGTTCTTCGTCATCATCGCGGTGATCTTCACCGTCGGCATGAGCATCCTCGGTGCAATCGAGGAGGCAACGGGCGGCTGGGGCATGGGTGGGCGAATGTTCACTGCCGCCTACTTCGGTGAGAACTGGGTCGAGCGCGGCTTCATCTACTTCACCCTGCTGCTGTTCTTCTTCTTCGTCGGTTCAACGGTTGCGGCGATCTACGTGCGCTACCGGGCGACCGGCATGACCTTCTTCTGGCTCGCTCTATCGCTCGCGCTGATAGTCGTTGGAGCCCTCATTACTCTCACGCAGAGCTGGGGAGCCGTCGGCGGCTGGTTCGCCGCCACGGGTCTCGTCGGCAGCTACGCGTGGAGCCTGGTGCTCACCGCGATCGCGGCCGTCAGCGGCTACGCGGTGCTGCGCCGCGCCACGCCGAAGAGCTAGAGACGTGTTGTAGGTTGACGGGTATGCGGGTGACAGCCACGATCAGCGCCGTCCTGCTGGGCGCGCTGCTCGTGGGCTGTGGGCAGCAGGCAGGGCCGGAGGCCTCGCAGACCTCAGGGCCGAGCGTCGAGCCGTCCCCCAGCGAGACCGCCGCCCCTGGTGTCGAGGTCTTCAGTCTGCCGACTGCCTGCGCTGACATCTTGCCCGCTTCGCGCCTCGAGCAGTTCGCAGCCGATGGCGACGTGCTGCTCGGTGGGCCCGATGGCCTGTACGGCGACGAGTACCTGCTCGAGCCCTCGCCCGAGCAGAATGCCGGCGGAATCACCTGCATCTGGGGGCCGCCCGACACCGAGATCAG
>Ga0247732_10000122_pt1 | contig 50688 bp, 54 predicted proteins | sample UWRJL163409C2_FD_180940 | JGI IMG/M metagenome (GOLD analysis project Ga0247732, IMG submission 180940) | Plant litter microbial communities from Arlington Agricultural Research Station in Wisconsin, United States - UWRJ-L163-409C-2 | ecosystem: Environmental > Terrestrial > Plant litter >...
GCGAGATTCTCGACGCGATCGAGGCCAACGGCATCGGCGGCATCGTCTTTCTTGGTGCAATGCTCGCCGATGTGCCGCATACGCGCCCAATCTCGACCTTCGTCAGCACCGAGAACGACGAGTTGCGCGCTCGGTTCGCAATAGAGCGAAGCAGCTACGAGGGACCTGTGGGAATTCTGTCGGTTCTCGCGGATGCGGCAGAGAAGGTCGGCATCCCCACCGTTTCGATCTGGGCCTCGGTGCCGCACTACGTGCACAATGCGCCCTCCCCCAAGGCGACGCTTGCCCTCATTGACAAGCTCGAGGAAATTACCGATCTGGTGATCCCGCGCGGCGACCTCGTCGACGAGGCGCAGGCATGGGAGACCGGCATCGATGCTCTGGCCTCCGACGACGATGACATGTCGTCGTACATCGAGCAGCTCGAGCAGGCCCGGGACACCGTGGACTCCCCCGAGGCCAGCGGCGACGCTATCGCCGAGGAGTTCGAGCGCTACCTTCGACGCGGCGGTGACGGCAAGACCGACGGCACCGCCGGCGACGAGCCGTGGAAGCCCTAGAGCGGCTGCAGCACCCCAAGCAGTAGCAGCACGATCAGTGCACCACCGAGCAGTACGCGGTAGATGACGAACGGCAGAAAGCTGTGCGTCGAGATGTACTTCATCAGGAAGGCGATCACCGCGAATCCCACGCCGAACGCGACGACCGTGGCGACAGCGGTCTCGGCGTAGCCATAGGCTCCCTGCTTCTCACCGAAACTGTGCACGAGCTCGTACAGTCCGCTGCCGAAGACGGCGGGGATCGCAAGCAGGAACGAGAATCGCGCTGCTGCCGGCCTGGTGTAGCCGAGGGCAAGCCCGGCACTCGTGCTCGCGCCCGAGCGCGAGACACCGGGAACCAGCGCGAGCATCTGCGCAAGTCCGACAAGCACACCATCGCGGTACGTAAGGTTCTCGAGTTTCTTGGTGCGGCGTCCGAGCAGGTCGGCGAGTCCGAGCAGCAGGCCGAAGACGATGAGCACGATCGCGGTGATCCACAGGCTGCGCAGCGCGTCGCGAATGTACTCCTGCAGAAAATAGCCGACGAGCACGATCGGGATCGTGCCGATGATGATCAGCCAGCCGAGTCGCACATCGGGGTCGCCCTTGGGGATTCCCTCGCTGTGCGATCCGCCGTGGCTGCCGAAGGAACGAAACCACCGACCGATGATTCGCGCGATGTCCTTGCGGAAGTAGATGATGACCGCCGCCTCGGTGCCCAGCTGCGTGATCGCCGTGAAGGTGGCACCGGGGTCGGTCGCCGAGGGCAGAAACTCACCAACGATGCGCAGATGCGCGCTTGATGAGATCGGGAGGAACTCCGTGAGGCCCTGAACGAGACCAAGGATGATCGCCTCGATGAAGCTCATTGCATCTACTCCTAGTAGGTCAAAAGCAGGTCGCCGAGAACCCGCCTTCCGAAGACTAGTGCGTCGAGCGGAACCCGCTCGTCAACGCCGTGGAACATCGCCGGGAAGTCCATGTCAGCCGGAAGCTGCAGCGGCGCGAAGCCGTATCCGGCGATGCCGAGGGTTGCCAGTGCCTTGTTATCGGTGCCGCCGCTAAGCATGTAGGGCAGCACGGCCGCCGCAGGATCGTGCCGGCCGAGGGAGCCGACCATTGCCTCAACGAGAGGACCGCTGAACGGGTTCTCCAGCCCGATATCGGTGTGCATGACCACGACCTCGATCTCCGGGCCGACGAGCTCGCGCACCTGGGCCAGCACCGCCTCCTCCTGCCCCGGCAGAGTGCGGATGTCGATGAGAGCCTCCGCAAGGTCGGGAATGACGTTGTGCTTGTAGCCGGCTGACAGCAGCGTCGGGTTGGAAGTCGTGCGAAGGCTCGCCTGGATGAAGCCGGCCGCTGTTCCGGTGCTCAGCACGATGCTGTCGGGGTCGCTGGTCTCTGGATCGACCCCCATGATGCGTGCGATCTCGCTGACGAGCAGCTCGGTCGTGTCGAGCAGCTCGACCGGCCATTCCTGGCGGCCGAGAATCGCGACTGCCTCGGCAAGCTTGGTGATCGCGTTGTCGCGCATCACGCGGCTTCCATGCGCTGCGGTGCCCCGTGCCACGAGCTTGATCCACACGAGAGCCTTCTCGCCGGTCTGCAGCAGGTATGCTCGCTGGCCGCCGAAGCTGACGGAGTAGCCGCCGACCTCGCTGATCGCCTCGGTTGCTCCCGCAAAAAGTTCGGGCTGGTTGTCTACGAGGTGGTGCGCCCCGAACACGCCGCCATTCTCCTCGTCAGCGAAGAAGGCGACCACCAGGTCGCGCGCGGGCTGGCGGCCGCCCTCAAGCACGTCGCTGAGCGCGGTGATGATCATCGCGTCCATGTTCTTCATGGCGACGGCGCCACGGCCCCACAGCATTCCATCGCGGATGACGCCCTCGAAAGGATCGACTGTCCAGTTCGCCGGGTCGGCGGGCACGACATCCGTGTGACCGTGCACAACGAGCGCTGGCTTGCTCGAGTCCGCCCCGGGCACGCGCGCCACGACGCTCGTGCGGCCCGGTGCGGCGTCGAAGTACTGCGGTGCGAGTCCGAGTCGCTCGAGATGGGCTCCGAGGTACTCCGCGGCCTCCGTCTCGCCGTTGGAGCGGCCCTCGCCATAGTTGCTGGTGTCGAAACGGATGAGGTCACGCGCGATCGCGGCAGTCGTCTCGAGTTCCATGGCTCTACGGTACCCGCCGTCACGAAGGCCCCTTGAGAGGTGCTATTGTCGTTTCTCGGTGCTCCACTCCACAGGAGCAGCACGATGCGCGCGGATGGCGGAAATGGCAGACGCGCTAGCTTGAGGTGCTAGTGCCCGTATAGGGCGTGGGGGTTCAAGTCCCCCTTCGCGCACGAACAGAAAAGGCCCCGGTTCTCCGGGGCCTTTTCGTTTGCGCGTTTTACTCGCCGAGGCGCTCGACGTGGCCGGTGACCATGATCGGCAGGTGGTCAGAGACGCCCTGCGGCAGGGTTTCGACCTTCTCGATCGTCACGCTGCTCGAGGTCACGAAGTCGAAGTGACCGCGGAAGATCTTGTAGCGGAGGTAGGTGCGGCGGTCGCTGAGCGTCAGGTCGTAGCCCGACTTGGCCACGTGCTTGACGAGGCGCCCGGTGAAGAGCGGGTAGTTGTAGTCGCCGACCATGACCGCGGGAATGTCGCCGATCGCCTTGAGTGCCTCGTGCGCGGTCTTGATCTGGGTGCGTCGCAGCGAGTTGCGCGCGGTGAGCGGCGCGGCGTGGAACGAGGCGAGGATGATCTCGCGCCCCGCCTCTTTGTCGAAGACCTTCGTCGCGAGCAGGCGCTCGTGCGTCGGTGAGAAGAGTATGTCGTGCATCGCCTTCTTGAGGGCGAAGCTCTTCGACTCGGGCTTCTCGAAGCGCTCGCCGCGGTAGTACACGGCGAGGCCAAGGCGGTTGGTCTTGGTGGTGTCGGCCAGGATCAGTGGTCCGATCTCATTCGGCAGGAACTCGGTGTGCGCCTCCTGAAGGCAGAGCACATCAGGGTCCCACGTGGCGACCAGGTCGACGAGCTCATGGCTCGCCGCGTTCTTGCGGAGGTTGTAACTGACGATTTTGATGGGGGCACCCTACGTGGCGGAACATCGCTGATATTTGGCGTTCACGAGTCTATGCCGCCAACCGGGGTGGAGTTTTGCGTCACGCTGTATCGAATGACTCTGCTCGCCGAGCTCGGACCGAGGCTTCGCTGCTATTCACGCGAGAGGGCTTGACCCGAGCCGCCGCACGACCTTGACTGGTCACATGACTGGAGACGACGACGACACGTTCGACTTCGATCTCGACATGCCCAGTGCGCCGCGGCAGCGGTCGGTGACCGAGCAGGACGAGATCGTCTCCGAGCGCGCTCCGGAGTCGAACGAGATTACCGACGTCGACTTTCACGAGCTCGACCTTCCGTAGCCGTCCGCTCTCGGCAGCGTGACAGACGCGCAACCTAGGCTGTGAGCACCATGCGACTGCTGCTCATCCGCCACGGCCAGACTCCCGCGAACGTACGGGGCGAGCTCGACACTGCCCGACCGGGCCCGGGGCTTACCGCGCTGGGCCGCGCGCAGGCGGCCGCCATACCGACCGCCCTGGCTGGTCAGCAGATTGATGCCATCTACGCCTCGACCCTGGTGCGAACCCAGCAGACTGCCGCGCCACTCGCGAAGCAGCGTGGACTCGCGGTCATCACCCTCGACGGCGTGCATGAGATTGAGGCGGGCGACCGTGAGATGGCCTCGGACGATGACTCGTACCGGGTGTATCTCGAGACCTGCAAAGCCTGGGGCCTGGGAGAACGCGAGCGGATGATGCCGGGGGCAACCACCGGCACGAGCTTCTTCGAGAGATTTGACGCCTCCATCGCGCAGGTCAGTGCCGCGGGAGCCGATGTCGCCGCAGTGGTCACCCACTCCGCAGCGATGCGTGTCTGGATCGCCGGCACGGCGCGCAACATCGAGCCGATCTTCACCGCTCGACAGGAACTCGACAACACCTCGATGGTCGTTCTCGATGGCTCCCCCGTTGACGGCTGGAATCTGGCGAGCTGGCACGGTCAGCCGCTCGGTGGCGACCTGCTCGCCGATGACACCGCAGACGACCCGACCGGTGAGAGCATCGACGAGGCGCTCGCTTAGTCAGAGTTCGCTGGGCCGCGCGCGTACGCTGGAACCATGAAGCAGCTCACGCACGAGACCGATGCGCAACGCTATGTGCTGCGTATCGACGACACCGTCGTGGCGGTTGCCGACTACAACATCAACGGCAACCAGATCTCGTTTCATCACACCTTCACCAACCCCCGGTTTCGTAACAAGGGTTACGCGGCCGAGGTGGTGAAGTTCGCCGTCGACGACGTGGAGACCAACTCCACCTACCGGGTTGTACCGATGTGCTGGTACGTGGCGGAGTGGTTCGAGCAGCACCCGGAGCGCGAAAGCCTGCTGACGCGCCCGTAGGCTCGGTGCATGCGCACAATCCGCAACTTCTTCAGCGGCGTCGGCCTGCTGGCTCAGGGCTTCCGTACCTACTCGACTTCGCCACGTCTCATGGGGCTCGGTGTTTTGCCCGCTCTCATCGTCGGCATCGTGTACGCCGTTGGCATTGTCGTGCTGGCGCTCAACCTCGATGCGATCGTCACGCTCGTCACTCCTTTCGCTCGCGGGTGGGAGCTGGAGCCGCTGGTGCGGATCGCAGCGGGCGTTGCTCTCGTGGCTCTTGTCGTCATCCTGCTCGTCTACACCTACGCCGCGATCACCCTCGCTGTCGGTGACCTCTTCTACGAGCGCATCTGGCATTCGATCGAGGTGTCACTGGGTGACGCGCCGCCAGATCTGAACGAGGGATTCTGGAAGGGAGTCGGCCGTGGGGTAGGCAACGGCATCCGGCTGCTTCTCATCACGGTGCTGGTCAGCCTTATGTTGTTCGCGTGCGGATTCATCCCCGTGGTTGGCCAAACAGTCGTGCCCGTGCTTGGCGCCTTCTTCGGTGGGTGGTTTCTCGCGCTGGAGCTGGTTGGCTACGCCTTCGACGCCAGAGGACTGCGGCTGCGTGACCGCCGACGCGCACTCGGCGCTAATCGAGCGCGCACCCTCGGCTTCGGCGTCGCCTGCTACCTGCTCTTTCTCGTGCCGTTCCTGGCGATCGTCGTTATGCCCGCAGCGGTGGCGGGCGCGACACTGCTCGCCAGGCAGTCACTGACTGAGGCGAGAGCGAACTAGCGGCCGCGCAGCTCTTCTTTGGCGGCCTTGTCGAATCTGACGCGCTGCGCGTCATCGCGCACAGCGGCTTGGCGAGCCCGCTCCTCGACGAGCCATGACGGCTTCTGCTCGAGCAGCGCTTTGATCTCGGCAGTGGTCATCGAATCACTCACGCCGCTACGGGCGAGGCCGCTTGCTGAGATGCCGAGCTTCTGGGCGACCACAGCGCGCGGGTGCGGCCCGGTGCGGCGAAGTTCGGCCAGCCACTCCGGCGGGTTGGCCTGCAGTTCGAGGAACTCGGTGCGGGTCACCTCGCCCTCTTGGAAGGACTCTGGCGTTGCGGGAAGGAAGATCCCGAGCTTCTTGGCCGCGGTCACGGGCTTCATGGTCTGGTCTGGCACCCTCCAAGGGTAGCCTGAGCCAGTGCCAGAAACTCTCGTGCTCGTTTTCGTGCCCGGCGTGACGCCGGCAAAGTGGGTCGGGGTCTGGAAGGAACGGATGCCGCGGGTGCCCATCGAGGTGCGCCCCTGTTCCGAGCGGGAGGCCCTCGAATCGCTGCTCGCCGGGGACGCGACCGTGGCCCTGCTGCGCGAGCCATTCGCCCGGGAGCACCTGAGTGCTATCCCGCTGTATGAGGAGCGGGCCGTGGTCGTGGCGCCGAAGGATCATCCGATCGCCACCTTTGATGAGCTGTCGCGAGCCGATCTCGTCGATGAGAACGTTCTGGACGGCAACCCCAAAGACGCCGTCGAGCTTGTGGCTGCCAACGTCGGGGTGGCGATCATGCCGCAGTCGGTCGCACGACTGCACAGCCGCAAGGACGTGGTCGCACGACTACTGAGGGACGAGCCGACCACAAGCATCGCCCTCGCCTGGATGCAGGACGCGACGACCGAGCTGGTCGAGGAGTTCATCGGCATCGTGCGCGGACGCACCGCCAACAGCTCTCGTGGTGCGCCCACCCCGCCCGCGGTGAAGCCCGCTCCGAAGAAGACGCAGAACCGCCCCGCGAAACCTCGCCGGCGGTAAGCCGGAGGTCTAGCGTGGTGAGCATGACAGCGTCGTTTACTGCGGGGCCATCCCCCGCCCGAAAGGTCGTCGGCGTCGTGCGCGGCGCAGCAGCCCTGCTCGTTCTGGCTGCGATCATCACCCAGATCGTCGATCAGCTGAGCGCCGGGGTCTTCGTGCCGAGCGAGTACTTCTCGTACTTCACGATCCAGTCGAGCATGATGAACGTCGTAGTGCTCGGTGTCGGGGCAGCGCTTGCTTTTCGTCTGGAGCGCGACTCCACGATCTACACCGGAGTGCGCATGGCGACCCTGACCTACGCGATCGTCACGGGCGTCGTCTACAACCTGCTGCTGCGCGGCCTTCCGCCCACCGGCCATGTCGGAATCCAGTGGCCGAACGAGGTCGAGCACGTCTGGATCCCGCTGGTCATACTCTTCGACTGGCTCTTCTCGACCGGTCGCGCCGCCCTCGCCTGGCGGTGGGTCTGGGCGGCAATCGCGTACCCACTCGCGTGGTGTGCGTTTACTCTGATCCACGGCGCGGTGAGCGGCTTCTACCCCTACCCCTTCATCAATCCGACTGGATCCGGCGGCTGGCCGAGCGTCGCCGGCTACATTGTCGCGATCGCCGCATTCATCATCGGCCTCGCCTTTCTCGCCGTGTTCTCCTCCCGCTGGAAGGGCCGGAGGGGCGACGAGTAGGAGCTACGCCGGAAGCACTGCCTCGATGGCGCTGACGACGGCCGGGTCATCCGGTTTCGTCGTCGGACGGAAACGACCGACGACTTCGCCGCCGGGGGCGACAAGGAACTTCTCAAAGTTCCACTTCACGCGGCCGGCCTTGCCATCCGCGTCCTTGGTCTCGTTGAGGGCCTCGTAGATCGCGTGCTTCTTCTTGCCGTTGACCTTGATCTTGCCGAACACCGGGAAGGTCACACCGAAGGTGGCGCTGCAGAACTCGGCGATCTCCTCGTCGGTCCCTGGCTCTTGTCCGGCGAACTGGTTGCACGGGAAGCCGACCACCTGCAGGCCGCGCGGACCGTACTCCTTCTGCAGCTGCTCAAGCTGCTCGTACTGCGGGGTGAGGCCGCATTTTGAGGCGACATTCACGACGAGAAGCGCCTTGTCGCGCAGGTTGTCGAGGTTGGTCTCCTCTCCCGTGACGGTGATGACGGTGGCGTCGTACGGGAGGGTGCTCATTTACGCCAGTGTAGTTCGTGTTTCTGCACGCAAACCTGTCGCTAGACGTCGAGCTCGCGGGCCTGCGCCGCGCTTCTCGCGTGCGCCAGACGCCGCTCGCGCATGGCCAGGAACAACGGAAAGCCGAAGGCGAACGCCGTAACCCCGGAGACCACGAGGTAGAGCCACGCGAATCGCACGCCGACCCGACGCCCCTCGACAATGACGAGGATGCTGCCCGCAATTACGACGATGGCTAGGTCCACAGTCAACGAGGTGACCGCTGGCCCGCTGCTGACCCAGTCAGCGAAGAAGTTGCGGGCCTGCACCACGCTGAGCGCATTGAAGACGGCGCTGAGAATAAGTCCGACGATTGCAAGCGAGAGCCAGATGAGCGCAAGAGGTGTCCAGTGCTTGGTCATGGCCCCATTCTGCCGCTACGGCAGCTGAAGCTCCCGTTGCACCTGTAGAGCGAGGTCACGCAGCAGCTCACTCTCAGCGAGACTCCACGAGCGCGGCTCGGCCGAGAAGACGCTGAGCACACCCACCCTCTCGCCGTACCCGGACTCGATCGCGTAGCCGGCATAGAAGCGCAGACCAAAGTGGTCGATGCCCTGCGGCTCGCGATCGAGATCCTCCACGGCGTAGACCCCGGTGGTACGCAGGGCGATCGTCGCGCACGAGCCCTGCCGTGGTGTTTCGTCGCGATCCCACCCCACCTGCGCCTTTGTCCAGTGTCGGTCGTGGTCGACGAAGGTGATGGCGCATGCGGTGCCGAACAGCTGACTCGCGACCCGTGCGATGCGATCGAAGCGCTCTTCTGGCGCGGTGTCGACAATGCCCAGGGCATCGAGAGCTGCCTGACGTACATCTTCGTTCTCTGCGAAGTTGATCAGTGTGTGCCGCGGCTCATCGGTGAGCTGTTGGGCAAGGGGGGTGACGATGAGCGTCGCCCACTGCTGATAGGTCGCGGCGCTGCGGAAGCGGATGTCGTCAGACATAGAGAGCGGCGAGAAAGGAACAAAGGTGATGCGTGGGTAGCCAGCGACGATGCGTCGCGTCTCGCGGTTGAGCACGGCGGAGTGCTGGTCGGCGATCCAGGTGGGAACCCTCGTCAGCGCATCCATTGCGCGCAGGGGCGGCACCGCCACCACGAGAACACGGGTACTCATGGGCACATGCTCGGTGACGTGACGGAGCAACTCGACGATCGCTGAGCGCCACACCTTCACCGAGGTCAGCAGCAGCGCGTTGTTGACCCCGACGGTAAGCAGAATCGCGTCATAGCGCCAGAGATTGTGTTGCTGCAGCAAGGCCAGCGACCCCTGAATGGTGACTTCGGGGTCGGCGACGACATCGATGTCCGCGCCCCTGCCGGTGATAGCGGACAGCTGCCGCGCGAGCTGGCCTGGAAGCGCAAGGTCGTTGCTGAGAACTCCGTAGCCAACGGCCGGCCCCGACCCGAACAGCAGCACCCGGTCGGGGTCGTTGCCCTGCGCGTGCACATGCGGCGCGTCGATCGGCTGAGGAAGCTGGCCGAGGCGACGGTCAAGTCGGAAGCGGAAGAGACGCATGATCGGGCGAAGAAGCGGGTACACAATTCGCTGCAGCATGACACCTCCTCTGGTTCGCACTCATTCTGTTGCATGGATCGTCCGTCGGGGGCGATTGCCGGTGCCCCAGAATAGGGACATGCACGCAGAGAAATTTGCCGATGGCACGATCTCAGCATCAGGCGAGACGGTGGAGGGCAAGAAGAGCGGCCCGTGGACCTTCTTCTACCGCAGCGGTGCCGTCAAGGCGCAGGGCACCTTCTCTGACGGAGTGATGGACGGCCCCTGGGTGTGGCACCGCGAGGACGGCTCCCTCATGCGCAGCGGTCAGTTCACGCTCGGACAACAGTGCGGTGACTGGACGACCTACGACCGGTCGGGTGCACCGCACAAGACCACGAACTTCGGCTAGGTACGATGAGGGGTGATTGACGCGCACCTCAACCTTGGCCTGCTGCTGGACATCGACGGGCCGATTGCCAGCCCGGTAACCCGGAGCATCGCAATCCCGTCGATCATCGACAACCTCATCGCGCTAACGGCCGCGGGTGTGCCAATCGCCTTCATCACGGGTCGCTCCGATGCCTTCGTGCGCGAGCAGGTCATCACTCCCCTGTTCGGCGCAGGTTTGAGCGCCGCACTCGAGACGACCGGCGCCCGCATGTTCACGGTCTTCGAGAAGGGTGCGGCATGGGCGACCGTCGGCCCTGACGGCATGGGTGAGACGCAGATCGATCGCAGCGTGGCCGTTCCGCCCGCGCTGGTCGAGCGCGTGCGTGCCATTCACGCGAGAGACTTCTCGGACACCATGTTCTGGGACGACACCAAGTACGCCATGATCTCGATAGAACAGCGAACGGATGCCGGCACCGCCGAGTTCCAGGAGGCGCAGCACCGTCTCAACGACGCTGCATTCGCGGCCGCCGTTGAGCTCGGCCTTGGCATCCGCCTTGGTGACCGTGCAGTGCCTGATGCGGATGGCGGCATCCCGTGGCGCATCGACCCGACCATCATCTCCACCGACATCGAGTCGGTGACCCTCGACAAAGACAAGGGCGCCGAGCGCGCACTCGAGCACTTCCGCGCGGCTGGCGACCTTCCGACGCTCTGGCGCTCGGTCGGCGACTCTCGCAGCGACTACAAGATGGCGGACTACGTGCACTCTGTCGGCATCGAGGTTGCCCACGTCGATGTTCGGCCCGCCGATGGCGTTCTCGACAAGCCGTATCGCGTGATCACCGAGGGCGATCTCATCCACGATGAGGCCGGCGCGGCCTTTCTGCGTTTCTGGGCCAAGAAACTGCAATAGCCCGCCACCTCTCGGTGACGGGCCACTGGCAGCGAACTGCTAGTCCTCGTACGCGGGTGCCTTGGCGTTCGCGGCGTCGCCGACGATGTGCACGCGCAGGTCGTTCGTGGACCCGGGAAGTCCGGGAGGGGATCCACTGATCACGACGACCTTGTCGCCAACCTCGGCCAGGCCCTCGCCGAGCAGAATCTCGTCGACCTGCTTGTACATCGCGTCGGTGTGGGTGACCCGCTCGACGACGAAGGACTCGATGCCCCAGAACAGCGCCATGCGCAGGCGGATCTCGGGGTTGGGCGTGAAGGCCTTCATGGGGATCTTGAAGCGCAGACGCGACATGCGGCGGGCGGCATCACCCGTCTCGGTGATCACGCAGACGTACTTCGCGTCAACGAAGTCGGCGACCTCGGCGGCGGCGAGAGTGATCGCTCCGCCCTGGGTGCGCGGCTTGGTGCCGAGCGCGGGGATGCGCTCGAGGCCGTGCTCCTCGGTGGACTCCACGATGCGGGCCATGGTCTGCACGGTGATGACCGGGTACTCGCCGACGCTGGTCTCGCCCGAGAGCATGACGGCATCCGCGCCGTCAAGAACAGCGTTGGCGACGTCCGAGGTCTCGGCGCGAGTCGGAACGGGGCTCGAGATCATCGACTCGAGCATCTGTGTGGCGACGATGACCGGCTTGGCCATGCGACGGCTCAGCTCGACGGCGCGCTTCTGCACGATCGGCACCGCCTCGAGGGGCAGCTCGACACCGAGGTCACCGCGGGCGACCATGATCGAGTCGAAGGCGTCGATGATGGCTTCGAGGTTGTCGACAGCCTGTGGCTTCTCGATCTTGGCGATGACGGGCAGTCGCACGCCCTCTTCGGCCATGATCTCGTGCACGCGGATGATGTCGTCGGCGTTGCGAACGAAGCTCAGCGCGATGAGGTCAACACCGAGGCGGAGACCCCAGCGCAGGTCGTCCTCGTCTTTCTCCGACAGTGCGGGGACGTTGACGGCGACACCGGGAAGGTTGATTCCCTTGTTGTTGCTGACATTGCCGGCGACGATGACCTCGGTCGTCACGACGGTGTCGTCGGCCGAGACGACCTTGACCTTGACCTTGCCGTCGTCGATCAGCAGGAAGTCGCCTGGGGCGACATCGCCGGGAAGGCCCTTGTAGGTGGTGCCGACGATCTCTTTGGTGCCGAGGATCTCGTCGATGGTGATCTTGAAGATGTCACCGACCTCGAGAAAGTGGGGTCCGTTCTCGAACTTGCCGAGGCGAATCTTCGGGCCCTGCAGGTCGACGAGAACGGCGACGGCGCGGCCGGAGTCCTCTGCGGCCTTGCGCACGTTCGCGTAGACCTCCTCGTGCACGGCGTAGGTGCCGTGGCTCAGGTTCATGCGGGCGACGTCGACACCGGCGTCGATGATTGCCCGAAGGCTCTCATAGCTGCTGGTGGCCGGGCCGAGCGTTGCGACAATCTTCGCGCGTCTCATTGTGTCCTTCTGGTGGTGGTAGGGGTACTAGGAAAGTATGGGGTGACTAGAGCGCGATCGCGTGATCGGTCGGCTTGACCGGGAACGGAAGCGATGTCTCCCCTTCAAGGTACTTGTCGACGGCGGCGGCCGCAGCACGCCCCTCGGCGATTGCCCAGACGATGAGCGACTGCCCGCGACCGGCGTCGCCGGCCACGAAGACGCCCGACTCGCTCGTCTCGTAGCTGCCGTCGCGCACGACGTTGCCCCGGTTGTCGGCGGGCAGCGGCAGCTGCGCGTCGATTGTGTCGAACTCTGCGCCGGTAAATCCCAGTGCGAGCAGCACGAGGTCTGCGGGGATCTCGCGCTCCGTGCCAGCCTTGGGCACGCGGCGTCCGTCGAGGTACTCGGTCTCAGCGACGCGGATCGCGCGAACCTCGCCGGCGTCGTTCCGCAGGAACTCCACGGTCGAGGCGAGAAACATGCGCTCTCCGCCCTCCTCGTGGGCGCTCGAGACCTCGAACAGCGTCGGCATCATCGGCCAGGGCTGCTCCCCGGGTCGCTCGCTCGGCGGCTGCTTGCCGATGGCGAGGTTGGTGACCGACAGGGCACCCTGGCGGTGGGCTGTACCGATGCAGTCTGCGCCGGTGTCTCCACCGCCAAGAACTACGACGTGCTTACCCTCAGCACTGATCTGGTTGGCAACCGTGTCGCCCGCACCAACCTTGTTCTGCTGAACGAGGTACTCCATGGCAAAGTGCACGCCGAGCAGGTCGCGGCCGGGCACCGGGAGGTCGCGCGGCACCGTGGCGCCGGTGGCGACGACCACCGCGTCATAGCGGGCGCGGAGGTCTGCCCAGGTGATGTCCACGCCGATGTTGACGCCAGCACGGAAGCGAGTGCCCTCTGCCTGCATCTGGGCGAGGCGCTTCTCGATGTGCTTCTTCTCCATCTTGAAGTCGGGGATTCCGTAGCGCAGAAGTCCGCCGATGCGGTCGTCGCGCTCGAAGACGGCGACCGTGTGACCGGCGCGGGTGAGCTGCTGGGCCGCGGCGAGCCCGGCGGGGCCGGAGCCGACAACGGCGACGGTCTTGCCGGTGAGGCGCTCGGGCGGGTGCGGTGTGACCCAGTCGTTGGCGAAGGCCTCGTCGATGATCGAGACTTCGACGTTCTTGATCGTCACCGCCGGCTGGTTGATGCCGAGCACGCACGATGACTCACAGGGCGCTGGGCAGAGGCGACCGGTGAACTCCGGGAAGTTGTTGGTCGCGTGCAGGCGCTCAATGGCCTGGCGGCCCTCGCCCCGCCAGGTCAGGTCATTCCACTCGGGAATGAGGTTGCCGAGAGGGCAGCCCTGATGGCAGAACGGGATGCCGCAGTCCATGCAGCGACCCGCCTGGCGGCGTACCGTCGCCGCGTCGCCCTGCTCGTAGACCTCGCGCCAGTCCATGAGGCGCAGCGCCACCGGTCGACGCGCAGGTAGCTCGCGCTCCTGCGTCTTGAGGAAGCCCTTGGGGTCAGCCACCTGTTACCTCCAGAATGCGGCCCCAGACCACGTCGCCGTCGGGGTCGAGACCCTCGTCGGCCGCAGTCTGGCGGGTTGCGAGCACTGCGGCGTAGTCGCGCGGCAGCACCTTGGTGAATCGAGCGAGGGTTGCGTCGAGGTCGTCGAGCATCGCCGCGGCCAGCGCGGAATCAGTCTCGGCGACATGACGCTGCAGCAGATCGGTGATAATCGCGACGTCGGCGCTGTCGAGTGGCAGCAATGTCAGCTCCCCCGACTCGAGCGCCTGCGCGTTGACACGCTGGGGCTTGAGGTCGTGAACATAGGCGGTTCCGCCCGACATTCCCGCGCCGAGGTTGCGCCCGGTGCCACCGAGAATCAACGCGAGGCCACCGGTCATGTACTCGAGCGCGTGGTCACCCACTCCCTCGACGACGGCTGTCGCCCCGGAGTTGCGCACGAGGAACCGCTCCCCCACGATGCCCCGAAGGAACATGCTGCCCTGCGTGGCGCCGTAGCCGATGACGTTGCCGGCGATGACGTTCTTCTCTGCCGCGAAAACGCTTGTGCGATGCGGACGGATGACGATCTCACCGCCACAGAGCCCCTTGCCCACGTAGTCGTTGCTGTCACCTTCGAGACGCAGCGTGATACCGCTGGGCAGGAAGGCGCCGAAGGACTGCCCGGCCGTGCCGGTTAGCCTCACGGTGATGGTGCCGGTCGGCAGCCCGTGCTCGCCGTGGCGAACAGTGACCTCGTGTCCAAGCATGGTGCCAACCGCGCGCTCCGTGTTGCGGATTCCGCGCTCGATCTCGACGTTCTCGCCGTTCTCGAGGGCGGGGCGCGCCTGCTTGATCAGCTCCTGGTCGAAGTGCTTCTCGAGCTCGTGCTTCTGCATGGTGCGGTTGGAGCGCGGCTCGTCGTCAGCGAACTCCGGCCCGACGAGGATCGGAGTGAGGTCGAGGCCGTCCGCCTTCCAGTGCTCGATAGCCCGGTTGACGTCGAGCACCTCGTGATGCCCGACGGCTTCCTCTATGGAGCGGAATCCGAGCTCGGCGAGGTACTCGCGCACCTCCTGAGCGAGGAACTCCATGAAGTTGACGACGAACTCCGGCTTGCCGGTGAAGCGCTTGCGCAGCTCGGGGTTCTGCGTGGCGACGCCGACTGGGCAGGTGTCGAGGTGGCAGACGCGCATCATGATGCAGCCGCTGACGACGAGCGGCGCCGTGGCGAAACCAAACTCCTCCGCCCCAAGCAGCGCGCCGATGACGACGTCACGGCCCGTCTTCATCTGACCGTCGACCTGAACGACAACGCGGTCACGCATGCCGTTGAGCATGAGGGTCTGCTGGGTCTCGGCGAGGCCAAGCTCCCACGGCGTACCCGCGTGCTTGAGCGAGTTGAGCGGGCTGGCGCCCGTTCCGCCGTCATGGCCGCTGACGAGCACGACATCGGCGAGAGCCTTCGTCACGCCGGCAGCGACCGCGCCGATACCGGACTGACTGACCAGCTTCACGTGAACACGCGCGGCCGGGTTGGCTCGCTTGACATCGAAGATCAGCTGCTTGAGGTCTTCGATCGAGTAGATGTCGTGGTGCGGCGGCGGCGAGATGAGGCCGACACCCGCGGTGGAGTGGCGGGTGCGTGCGATCCACGGGTACACCTTGGTGGCCATGAGCTGGCCGCCCTCGCCGGGCTTGGCGCCCTGAGCCATCTTGATCTGAATGTCGGTCGCGTGCGTCAGGTACATGCTCGTGACGCCGAAACGTCCGGAGGCGACCTGCTTGATCGCTGAGCGACGCGTCGGGTCGAGAAGACGCTCGACATCCTCGCCGCCCTCACCGGTGTTGCTCTTGCCACCGATGGAGTTCATGGCGACGGCGAGGGTCGTGTGGGCTTCCTCGCTGATCGAGCCGTAGCTCATCGCACCGGTCGAGAAGCGCTTGACGATGGACGAGACGGGCTCGACCTCGTCGATCGGCACCGCGGGGCGCAGACCCTTCTTGAAGCCAAAGAGGCCACGCATGGTCATGAGGCCCTCGGCCTGGTCATCGACGAGCTTGGTGTACTCGCGGAAGATGTCGTAGCGGCGCTCACGTGTCGCGTGCTGCAGGCGGAACACGGTGTCCGGGTTGAAGAGGTGCGGTGGGCCGTCGCGGCGCCACTGGTACTCGCCGCCGGTCGCGAGGCGCTCGTGGGCGCTGATGGCGCCGTCCTCGGGGTAGGCGGCGGCGTGGCGCGCGGCGCTCTCGGCGGCGATGACCTCGATGCCGACACCCCCCAGCAGAGTGGACGTGCCGGTGAAGTACTTCTCGACGAACTCCGGGCTGAGACCAAGGGCCTCAAACGCCTGCGCGCCGGCGTAGGAGCCGACGACCGAGATGCCCATCTTCGACATGATCTTGAGAACGCCCTTGCCGAGCCCCTTGATGAGGTTCTTGACGGCGTACTCCGGAGTGAGCCCTGTGAGCATGCCGCTGCGAACGAGCTCCTCGACGCTCTCCATGGCGAGGTAGGGGTTGATCGCGCTCGCGCCGTAGCCGACGAGCAGCGCCACGTGGTGAACCTCGCGAACGTCACCGGCCTCGACAATGAGCCCGACCTTCATGCGGTTCTCTTTGCGGATCAGGTGGTGGTGGATCGCCGCAAGCATGAGCAGCGACGGCATCGGAGCGAGGTCGCGGTTGGAGTCGCGATCGCTGAGCACGATGAACTGCGCGCCGTTCTCGATCGCCACGTCAACCTCGGCGCACATCTCCGCGATGCGACGCTCCATGGCCTGCGGGCCCTCGTCGACCCGGTAGAGCCCCTTGATCGTCACCGTCGGACGGCGTCCGCTCATGGTCTCGAAGTGCTGGACCTTGGCAAGCTCGTCGTTGTCGATCACCGGGAAGTCGAGGATGATCTGGCGCGCGTGCTCTGGCGTGGCCGCGAGCAGGTTGCGCTCCGGACCGAGTCCGAGCTTCATCGAGGTGACAACCTCTTCGCGAATGGAGTCGAGCGGCGGGTTGGTGACCTGGGCGAACTGCTGCGCGAAGTAGTCGAACAGCAGACGGGGGCGCTCGGAGAGCACGGCGACCGGGCTGTCCGATCCCATGGCTCCGAGGGGCTCCGCGCCGTTCTTGGCCATCGGCATGAGCAGGATGCGCACCTCTTCTTCGGTGTAGCCGAAGGTGCGCTGGCGGCGGGTGACGCTCGCCGGGGTGTGCACGATGTGCTCGCGCTCGGGAAGGTCCTTGAGATGGATGCGGCCCTTCTCGAGCCACTCGCCGTAGGGCTCCGCCGCGGCGAGCTCCGCCTTGATCGTGTCGTCCTCGATGATCTCGCCTGCGACGGTGTCGACGAGGAACATCTTGCCCGGGCGCAGACGGCCCTTGCGCACGACCTTGCTCGGGTCGACATCGATGACGCCGATCTCGCTGGCGAGCACGACGAGGCCGTCGTCGGTCACCAGGAAGCGACCGGGGCGCAGTCCGTTGCGGTCCAGCGTGGCACCGACAAGGGATCCGTCGGTGAAGACGAGGGCGGCGGGGCCGTCCCACGGCTCCATGAGCATCGAGTGGTACTCGTAGAAGTCGCGGCGCTTGGCGTCGATGTCGGTCTGGTTCTCCCAGGCCTCCGGCACCATCATCATGATCGAGTGCGGCAGGGAGCGTCCGCTGAGCGTGAGCAGCTCGACTACCTCATCGAAGCTCGCCGAGTCACTCGCGCCGGGCGAGTTGATCGGCAGGATCGGCGTGAGGTCGCCAAGCAGCTCGGACTCCAGCTGCGACTGGCGTGCGCGCATCCAGTTGCGGTTGCCCTGCACGGTGTTGATCTCGCCGTTGTGCGCGATCATGCGGAAAGGCTGGGCGAGAGGCCACGACGGGAAGGTGTTCGTCGAGTAGCGCGAGTGCACGAGGGCAAGCTTCGACGCGAAGCGCTCGTCGCTGAGGTCAGGGTAGAACGGCTCCAGCTGCAGTGTCGTCACCATGCCCTTGTAGACGAGGGTGCGGCTCGACAGCGACGGGAAGTACGCGCCGTACTCGCGCTCGGCCCGCTTGCGCAGACGGAAGACGAGGCGGTCGAGCTCGATTCCGGCGATTTGACCGCCATCGGAGCCCGTGCGCCTCGACGAGAGGAAGAGCTGCTCGAAGACGGGCATAGCCCCGCGCGCGAGGTCGCCGACCTCGTCGGGGCGCACCGGAACCTCGCGCCAGCCGAGCACGTCGAGGTCCTCCTCGGCGGCGAGCTTCGCGATGCCTGCCTGCAGTGCGGACCGCTCTGCGTCGTCGACGGGGAGGAACGCCATGCCGACGGCGTAGCGTCCAACGGGCGGAAGCTCGAAGTCGACGACCGCGCGAAGGAACTCGTCGGGGATCTGCGTGATGATGCCGGCGCCGTCGCCCGTGCCCGCATCCGATCCGATTGCTCCACGGTGCTCGAGGTTGCGCAGGGCGCCGAGCGCGGTGGCGATGATGTCGTGCCCCGCGGTTCCGCGCAGGGTCGCCACCATGGCGAGCCCGCAGGCGTCGCGTTCACGACGCGGGTCGTAGAGACCCGTCGCTGAAGGGACAGTGCTGAACTGCTGGAGGGCTGGCGTGAGAGCCATGTGTTTCCGTCCTCACGATGATGCTGCTGTGTGGGACGTCAATGGCCCATCGGGAAGTGAAGAAAAGGCCCTTGCGTTAGGACTTCTTGCCTTTTCCGCTTGTGGCGGCGTCGGAGGGTGCCTCATCGGATGTTGCCACGGCGTCATCACCGGGCTCATCTGTCTCCGAATAGGTCTCTGCCGAGTCTACTACGGATGCCGGGGTACGACCGGGCGCGTACGGTCCCGGCTCGAGACCGTAGTGGCGGCGCGACTGCACAAAGAGGATGACCAGACCGAGCACGATGGCGAAGAGCGCGGCCCAGACGTTGGTGCGAATTCCGAAGAAGATCTCGCTTGGATCAATGCGAATGGACTCCCAGACAGTGCGGCCGACGCCGTACCAGATGAAGTAGAGGGCGATGCCCTTACCCCACTGCAGGCGCGGAGCACCGGCGGTAGCGACTGGCAGGGAGAGACCGAAGACTGTCTTCTTTTCGATGCTGCGGTGGTAGCTGAGGTAGATGATCACGGCAGCGCCGAGCAGGTTCCAGATGATCTCGTAGAGGAAGGTTGGGTGGAACAGCACGCCCGCGGGAAGCCCCGCCGGGTACGCGTCATTCGACGCCTCGATCTCAAGACCCCATGGCAGGTTGGTGGGAAGGCCGTAGAGCTCGTGGTTGAACCAGTTGCCGAGGCGTCCGAAGGCCTGGGCGATGAGCAGACCCGGGGCGAGAGCGTCAGCGAAGGCGCTGAAGCGCAGGCCGGTGAACTTGCAGCCGATGGCGACGCCGATCGCGCCACCGATGAGGGCGCCGAAGATGGCGATACCACCGTGATCAATGCGGATGACCTCCCACAGGTCCTTGCCTGGGCCAAAGTAGTCGTCCGGGTGCGTCAGCACGTGGAAGACCCGCGCACCGATGATGCCGAGTGGTACCGCCCAGATCGCGATGTCGAGCACGATGCCCTTTTCAGCGCCACGGGCGCTGAGCCGACGCTGTGTCAGCCAGACGGCGAAGACAATGCCGATGAGGATCGCCACCGCGTACGCGCGGATCGTCAGCACCTGGTTCTCAGGAATGAACGGAAGCACGCCGTGCAGCCACTCGCCGAAGGGAATGTCCAGCTTCTGGAAGTCGTACGGCGGGCTGGGGATGCTGAGGGGTGCGAACACGTCCGTGATCACCTTTCGAGAAGAAGTCTACGCAAGCCTAGTGCCCGCAGAGAGGGCCGCTGCTGTGCGTGCCACGGCGTCAACACCGCCCTCGGCGAGGGCGCTGACAAGAGCGGATCCGACGATGGCGCCGTCGGCGTAGCTGACCACATCGCGCACCTGGTCGGCCGTCGAGATGCCGATTCCAACGCAGGTGCTCGTGGCCCCGACGTCGCGAAGGCGGCCGACAAGTGAGCGCGCCGCCGCATCCATCTCGGTTCTCGCACCGGTGATGCCCATGGTCGAGACGGCGTAGACGAAGCCGCGACTTTGGTCGACGGCCTGCTGCAGACGCGTCTCGGAGGACGACGGGGCGGCGAGGAAGACGCGGTCGAGGTCGAACTCGTCGGAGATCGACAGCCAGTCGCTTCCCTCGTCGGGAATGAGGTCGGGCGTGATCAGTCCCGCTCCGCCGGCGCCCTTGAGCGCGACCGCGAACTTCTCTACGCCAAACTGCACGACGGGATTCCAGTAGGTCATGACGAGCACGGGAGCGCTGACGCGCGACGCGATGGCCTCAACCGCCTCGAAGCCGTGCCGCAGCTTGAAGCCGTCGGCGAGAGCTGCCTGCGTGGCCTTCTGGATGACGATGCCGTCCATGACCGGGTCGGAGTACGGCAGACCGAGCTCAAGCACGTCCACGCCGTTCTCGACGAGGGCGACGGCGGCGTCAATGCTGGTCTGCAGGTTGGGAAAGCCGACCGGCAGGTAGCCGATGAGGGCACCAGATCCCGCGTCGACGCGTGCCTTGATGGTGGTGGCCACAGCACTCAATTGTCTTCTCCCACCGGTGCGAGGTCCTCGGCGGCGAGAGCAGCAGTGTCGAGGATCTCGAAGTACTTGCCGGCCGTCTCCATGTCTTTGTCGCCGCGCCCACTGAGGTTCACGAGGATCGTGGCATCGGGGCCAAGCTCTTTGCCGAGCGTGAGCACGCCAGCGAGGGCGTGCGCCGACTCGATGGCGGGGATGATGCCCTCGGTGCGGCTGAGGAGGCGCAGAGCCTGCATGGCCTCGTCGTCCGAGATCGGGCGATACTCGGCACGGCCGAGATCGTGCAGCCACGAGTGCTCTGGGCCGACGCCCGGGTAGTCGAGACCGGCGCTAATCGAGTGCGACTCGACGGTCTGGCCATCCTCGTCTTGCAGAAGGTAGGTGCGTGCGCCGTGCAGCACGCCAGGGCGCCCCTTGGTGATGGTGGCCGCGTGGCGGGGTGTGTCGGCGCCGTCGCCCGCCGCCTCGAAGCCGAACAGCTTCACGTCGGGGTCGTCGAGGAAGGCATGGAAGATGCCGATCGCGTTGCTGCCGCCGCCCACGCAGGCGGCCACGGCGTCCGGAAGCTTTCCGGTGAGGTCGAGAACCTGCTGGCGAGCCTCCTCGCCGATGATCTTCTGGAAGTCGCGCACCATGGCGGGGAACGGATGCGGCCCCGCGACGGTACCGAAGATGTAGTTGGTCGTGTCGACGCTCTGCACCCACTCGCGGTAGGCCTCGTTGATGGCGTCCTTGAGGGTGCGGGAGCCGGTCGTCACCGACACCACCTCGGCGCCCAGCAGGCGCATGCGCGCGACGTTGAGCGCCTGCCGCTCTGTGTCGACCTCGCCCATGTAGATGACGCACTCCAGCCCGAACAGCGCTGCAGCGGTCGCGGTTGCGACACCGTGCTGACCGGCTCCGGTCTCGGCGATGACACGCGTTTTGCCGATGCGCTTGGTCAGCAGCGCTTGGCCGAGCACGTTGTTGATCTTGTGCGAGCCGGTGTGGTTGAGGTCTTCGCGCTTGAGGATCACGCGGGCTCCCCCGGCATGCTCGGCGAAGCGCGGAACCTCGGTGATGATGCTCGGGCGGCCGGTGTAGCTGCGGTGCAGCTCGGTCAGCTCGGCGGCGAAAGCCGGGTCGACCTTCGCGGCCTCATAGGCGGCGGTGAGGTCGTCGAGCGCGGCGACGAGTGATTCGGGCACAAAGCGCCCGCCGAACTCGCCGAAGTATGGGCCCTGTTCAGAGCGAAGGTCGGTCATGATGCGAGGAACTCCCCGAGGGTTTCGATCGGGTCACTCGTCACGAGTGCCTCCCCAACCAGGACTACATCCGCGCCGGCGGCACGGTAGTGAGCAACGTCGGCCGCGGTCTTGACCGCCGACTCGGCGATGCGGATGACGCCGCTCGGAATCGAGTCGGCCAGCGACCCGAAGAGGTTCTGGTCGAGCTCGAAGGTGCTGAGATCGCGGGCGTTCACGCCGATGACAGATGCGCCGAGGTCGACGGCGCGGCTGACCTCGTCGGCACTATGGGTCTCGACCAGCGCCGTCATCCCCAGCTGGGTGATGAGGGTGTGCAGCTCGTGCAGCTGCTGCTGCTCGAGGGCCGCGACGATAAGCAGCACGAGGTCGGCACCGGCGGCTCGCGCCTCGAACACCTGGTACGGGTCGGCGATGAAGTCCTTACGCAGCACCGGGATGCTGACAACGTCGCGAACCGCCTCGAGGTCGGCGAGGGATCCGCCGAACTTGCGGCCCTCGGTCAGTACGCTGATCGCGCTTGCCCCGCCGGTCTCGTACGAGACTGCGAGGGCGGCAGGATCGGGAATCTCTGCTAGGGCGCCACGCGATGGACTCGCGCGCTTGACCTCGGCAATGATCTTCACCCGGTCGGCGGGGGCGAGCGCAAGCACAGCATCGAGGGCGGCGGGGCGCGCCAGTGCGGCAGCCTCAACGGCTGCCAGTGACAGCACAGCGCGACGCTCCGAAGCGTCTGCGAGAGCTCCGGCTACGAGGGAGTCAAGCACCCTAGTTGTGCGCCTTCTTCGGCACGTACCGGGGGCCGCGCACGCCGTAGCCGAGCTTGGAGAGCACCTGACCGATGATCGCTCCGACGACGAGCAGACCTGCGGATGCCCAGACCAGCCAGGCGATGTCGAACCAGAACGCGAAGGTGCCGATCGTGAAGGCGATCAGCATGATGATGACGGCGGTCCAGGCGGCCGGCGAGTTTCCGTGGCCGGTCTCTGATTCCAAGGTCATGCCGTGCTCCGTTCGTAGGGTTCGATCAAATCTTAGCTGCTCGTTGGGTCGGAGCCGTCGCTCAGCGAGTCCCAGTCGTCGACCGCGCTGCGCTCGGCGGCGGGTTCGAGTTTCACCGCGCTGTACTTGCGACTTGAACCGGGCCAGCGACGACCGGTGGCAATCACGGCGACGCCGATCACCGCGAGCAGGGCGCCGGCGATCGTCGACACCCATGGCCAGGCCGAGACGGCGACAGACGCGACGAGCGCGTGGATCGGGTCGTTGCCCGCGATTCCGGTGGCGTCAGAGATGGACGCCCCGGATGCCTTGACCGGATCCACCAGCGCGATGACCCCGCTCAGCACTACGGTTGCCCCGAGAAGCGTCTGCAGCACCCCGAGTACCACGCGAAAGAAGGGACCGGCGATGCTCAGGGCCGCGACAAGAACGAGAGTGGTGAGCGCGAGAGTCGACAGCGCCGGGGCGGCGACATCGCCAGCGACGCTCAGCGTTGGCCCCTCGGTGATCACGACGCTGAACCACTCCTGCGTCCAGCCAAGGAAGACAAGACCGCTGACGACGATGCCGCCGAGCAGCAGATAGAGCTTGATGCGGCGCCCGGTCACTGCACTCGCCGCATCCCGTTGGCAATGGCGACGGCGCGCAGCGGCGCGGCGGCCTTGTTCTGCGACTCCTGGTGCTCGGCGACCGGATCGGAGTCGGCGACGAGGCCCGCACCCGCCTGCACGTAGGCCGTGTCACCGATGATGGTCGCGGTGCGGATCGCGATCGCGAGGTCGAGGTCGCCGGCGAAGTCGAAGTAGCCGACCACTCCCCCGTAGACACCGCGCTGGGCGGGCTCAAGCTCGTCGATGATCTCGAGCGCGCGGGGCTTCGGCGCACCGGACAGCGTGCCCGCCGGGAAGGTGGCTCTGAAGACCTCGATCGGGTTCGCGTTCTCGCGCAGGTTGCCCTCGACGCTGGAGACGAGGTGCATGATGTGGCTGAAGCGCTCGACGAGCATGAACTCGGTCACCTCGACCGAGCCAGGCACGCACACCTTCAACAGGTCGTTGCGCGCGAGGTCGACGAGCATGAGATGCTCCGACTTCTCCTTGTTGTCGGCGAGCAGCTCATCGGCCAGCTCAAGGTCGCGCTCGGGGTTCTCGCCGCGAGGGCGGCTGCCGGCGATCGGGTGCATGTAGACCCGCCCGTTGTCTACCTTGACGAGCGCCTCGGGACTCGAGCCGACGATATGGTACGGCTCGCCCGCCGTGTCGACGAGGCTGAGCAGGTACATGTAGGGGCTCGGGTTGAGCGTGCGCAGCACCCGGTAGACGTCGATCGGGTCTGCGGTGCTCTCGTGGTCGAAGCGCTGCGAGACAACGACCTGAAACACGTCACCGTCGCGAATGAAGGTCTTCGACTTCTCAACCGCCGCCTGGAACTCCTCGGGCGCGACCCGCGACTTCGGAGACGACTGGATGCTGAGGTCCACCTCGGCGAGCCACGCCTCGCTCGGTTGCGCAAGCTTGGCCTGCATGACGTCGAGCCGCCCCTGTGCCGACTCCCAGAGGTCGCTCTCGACCCCGTCGTTGAGCGCCGCCGCGATGAGCAGCACGGTGCCATCGCGGTGGTCGATGACGACGAGCTCGCTGACGAAGCTGTGCGCCTGGCCGGGCACGGTGAAGTCGGCGGGCGGCTGCGACGGCAGGTTCTCGATCTGGCGAATCGCCTCCCAGCCGATGAAGCCGACGAGGCCGCCGGTGAGCGGGGGGTGTCCGGGCACCCGCGGGGTCTGCCAGCGGGCGTAGAGCTCGCCGAGAGCCGCGAGACCCGTCGTCGCGTGATTGCTGCCGAGGGCGCGCTCTTCGCTGATTCCGTAGTCAAGCCAGGCCACCGCATCCGCCTGCTGGGTGAGGACGCCGAAGGAGCTGACACCAACGAAGCTGTAGCGGGACCAGATGCCACCCTGCTCGGCGGACTCAAGAAGGAAGGTGCCCGGCTTGCCGAGGCCGAGCTTGCGGTAGATGCCGATCGGCGTCTCGCCGTCGGCGAAGAGCTCGCGGATCACCGGCACCACCCGGTGGCCTGCGGCAAGGTGCGCGTCGAAGTCGGCGCGTGTTGTCGTGTTCGTCACTCTGCGCTGCCAATCGTGGGCTCGAGGGGGTCGACGTCGAAGCAGGCGTGCGCGCCGGTGTGGCAGGCGGGCCCAACCTGGTGCACGGTGACGAGCAGGGTGTCGCCGTCGCAGTCGAGGGCGGCGGCACGCACATACTGCGCGTTGCCGCTCGTGTCTCCCTTGCGCCAGTACTCCTGGCGGCTGCGCGACCAGTAGGTGACGCGGCCCTCGGTGAGGGTGCGGCGCATCGCCTCCGCGTCCATGTAGCCGAGCATGAGCACGTCTTTCGTGCCCTCCTCCTGGATGATCGCGGGCAAGAGCCCGCCGTCCTTGAAGGCGGCGCGGGCTATGACATCATCAACGTTCATCGGGTCTCAACCCCTGCTTCCCTAAGGGCGCGCTTCACATCGCCCACCGTCAGTTCGCCGTTGTGGAACACGGATGCTGCCAAGACCGCATCGGCGCCTGCGGCCACCGCAGGCGCGAAGTCGCCGACCGCGCCGGCGCCGCCGCTCGCGATCACCGGCACGGAGCTGATCTCGCGCATTGCCGTAATGAGCTCGAGGTCGAACCCCGCCTTGGTGCCGTCGGCGTCGATCGAGTTGACGAGCAGCTCGCCCACCCCGCGCTCGATGGCCTCGCGCGCCCAGTCGAGTGCGTCGAGGTCGGTCGTCTCGCGACCGCCGTGGGTCGTGACTACGAAGCGGCCCTCGTGGCGCTTCACGTCGAGGCTGAGCACGAGCACCTGGGCGCCGAAGCGATCGGCGATCTCGCCGATGAGGTCGGGGCGCGCGATGGCGGCGCTGTTCACGCCGACTTTGTCGGCGCCGTGAGCCTGCAACTTGGCGACATCCTCAGCGGTGCGCACTCCCCCGCCGACGGTGAGCGGAATGAAGACCTGCTCTGCGGCCTGGCGCACCATGTCGAACATGGTGTCGCGGTTGTCGACGGTCGCCTTCACGTCGAGGAAGGTGACCTCGTCGGCACCCTGCTCGTAGTAGGTGCGGGCGAGCTCGACCGGGTCGCCAGCATCGCGGAGGTTGAGGAAGTTCACGCCCTTGACCACACGACCGGCGGCGACGTCGAGGCACGGGATCACGCGCGTTACGACGGACATCGTCAGATTCTCGCGGCGTGCACGGCGGTCACGAGAATGGCGCGGGCGCCGATCTCGTAGAGCGCATCCATGATGTGGTTGGTGTCGGCCTTCGGCACCATCGACCGCACGGCAACCCAGTCCGGGTCCTGCAGGGGCGAGATTGTGGGGCTTTCGAGCCCAGGGGTGACCGCGGCGGCCTGCTCGAGCAGGATGCGCGGCACGTCATAGTCCATGAGCACGAACTGGCGAGCCACCAGCACGCCCTGCAGACGGCGCTGGAGAGTGGCGATGCCGGGCCGGGTGGCATCCGTGCTAATGAGGACGGCACTCGACTCGAGGATCACCGGGCCGAAGATCTCGAGGCCCTGGGCCCGCAGCGTGGAGCCGGTGCTGACCACGTCGGCCACCGCGTCCGCCACTCCGAGTTTGACGGCCGATTCGACCGCGCCGTCCAGCCCAACCATGGTGACCTGCACGCCGTTGCGGGCGAGGAAGTCGCCGACGAGCGCGACATAGCTAGTGGCAACGCGCAGGCCGGCGAGGTCGCTCAGCTCGGTGAAACGACCGGGAGTACCGGCAAACCGAAAGGTCGAGTCGCCGAAGTCGAGGCTCGAGATCTCTTTCGCGGGGCTGCGCGAGTCGAGCAGCAGGTCGCGGCCGGTGATGCCGACGTCGAGGGCGCCGGAGCCGACATAGGTCGCGATGTCCCGCGGGCGCAGGTAGAAGAACTCGACCTCGTTGCGCATGTCGAGCGCGCTCAGCGCGCGGGGGTCACGGCGACCGGTGTAGCCGGCCTCCTGCAGCATGTCTGCCGCGGTCTCGCTCAGTGAACCCTTGTTGGGCACTGCAATTCTCAGCATGATGGTCTCTCTGGATCGTCGGAGGGGTCTGGGGGCATCCGCTATAGATGTCGCCAGATGTCCGCCGGGGTGAGTCCCTTCGCGATCATCATGACCTGCAGGTGGTAGATCAGCTGCGAGATCTCTTCGGCCGTCTCGGTGTCGGACTGGTACTCCGCGGCCATCCAGACCTCTGCGGCCTCCTCGACGACCTTCTTGCCGATGGTGTGCACTCCCCCGTCGAGCTCTGCGACGGTGCCGCTGCCCTCGGGGCGCGACACGGCCTTCTCGCTGAGTTCAGCGAACAGCTCGTCGAAGTTCTTCACCCGCCCAACGTTACTAGAGCGCCGCCACCCCGGCTGCCTGCTGAAAACGCAGGACAATCACGCTGCAGATGCAGAAAGCCGCCGTTAAAGAGCCGCGGCCGGCATCCGTCCTGCGTTTTCAGCAAGCGGATGCCGGCCACAGCCGAGCGCGTGGGCGATCTAGCTGACGCCCAGCAGGTCGATGACGAAGGTCAGGGTGCGACCCGAGAGGCGGTGTCCGCCACCGGCGGGGCCGTAGGCGAGGGCGGGCGGGCAGATGAGCTGGCGGCGTCCGCCGACCTTCATGCCGGGGATGCCCTCCTGCCAGCCCTTGACCAGCTGGTTGAGCGGGAAGTTGGCCGACTGGCCGCGGTTCCAGCTGGAGTCGAACTCCTCGCCGGTCTCGAAGTCGACGCCGAGGTAGTGAACGTCAACGGTGGACCCGGCGGTGGCAACGTCTCCGGTGCCCTCCTCGAGGTCGATGATGACGAGCTCGGTGGGCTCGGGGCCCTCGTAGAACTCGACCTCTGGCTTGGTGCGTGGTGAATCAGTCATACGACTAGTCAAGCAGAGTCGGATGCCCCTGTGCCCTCCCACGGCTCAAGGGACTCGACTATCTCGCTCATCGGACGGCCGATATAGTCGTCCAACCCCCAGAATCCTGAGGTTGGGCCCACATGGCTGGGCGAGAGTGGGCCGAGGAACCAGAACGCACGCACCTTCGAGTAGCCGTTTGCGGCGAGGGAAAGGACGAGCCTCAGCGACACCTCTATGCGTTCCGCCAGCGTTGCCGAGTACTCGAGGTCTTCGGCCACCATCGATCCTGCGTTGACCTGCACAGAGTTGTCGTAGTTCACGTAGACCCAGACCGATACTCCATTCGGGTTGGCCGGGGTGAAGACGAGTTGCGTAAACCCACCGTCCTCTGCCTCGAGTATGTCGACCGCCACCAGCGGGTGCACGGCGAGTACCCGATCTCGAATGAGTAAGGCAACGCCCCTTCCGGCATCCTCTACAACGTCGCTCATTTTCCCTGCAGCTCCCGCAGTTTCGCGATGATCTCGCCGACCGCCTCGATCTTCGGGCGCATCACGCCGTAGCGGCTCTGCGCGACGAGGTTGATCGCGTGGCGCGGTGACACCTTGGTGAAGACGGCGATCGCCACATTCGCGCGCTCACCGAGCGAGCTGGGGTTGAGGTCGACGCTGGTGATGGCTGTCCAGGGCAGCACCACATCCGCGTCGGTTGTTGAAGAAAACAGGCGGATGCCGTCGGTGTCGCCGACGAGGGCGAACAGCCCCGCAGAGGGCGGCTCCACCCCCGCGATGTGCGCCGCGAGCTCCAGCGAGTCGGCGTCAACCTTCACCGTGGTGGCCAGGGGGAAGCGCTCGGCCAGCACCGTCACCCGGGTGCGCGTTGCCCGGGTGCGAAAGCGCACGTAGAGGTAGGTGGTGAACGCCACAACCACCACGATGCCCGTGCTGATGAGCGCTCGCGGAAAGTCGGCAATCGAGTTCGGGGCGAGAAAGAGCAGGGCCACCGCGAACCCGAGCAGCGGATAAGCGGCGACCCAGCGATTCATATCTGCGACGCTACAGGTCGAGCGAGACGGCGGTCTCCAGGGCGACCTCGATGCTCTTCATCCAGCCCTCCTTGAGGCGGTCGTGTGTGCCGCTGTAGAGCGACGCACCCTCGACGAGGTTGCTTGAAGTCGAGCAGATCATGCCAGCCCGGAGGCCGCGAAGACGCGCGACGACGTAGAGCGCGGAGCTCTCCATCTCGACGTTGAGGATGCCGAGCTTGTTGAGCGTGTCGATCCACTCCGGGGTCTCGGCGTAGAAGGCGTCGTCGCTGGCATTGATGCCGCTGTGCACCTTCGTCTCGGTTCCCGCGGTGAGCTCGTCGGCGATCCGCTTCAGCTCGACCGCGATCTTCAGGTCGGGCACGGCCGGAAATCCGGGGTGAGCGTAGGCCGCGGTGGTGCCGTCGTTGCGCAGCGAACCCTCGCTGATGAGCAGGTCGCCCGGAACAATCCCAGGCTGCAGACCAGCGGATGACCCAACGCGAATGAAGGACGTCACGCCGACGCGCGCGAGCTCCTCGACCGCGATCGCGGTCGACGGGCAGCCCATGCCCGTCGACGTCGCGGTGATGTGCTTGCCCTTGTAGTAGCCCGTCATCGTGCGGTGCTCGCGGTTGTGCGCGACGTCTTTCACATCGGTGAGGAACTCGGCAATCAGCGGCACCCGGAACGGATCGCCGGGCAGCAGCGCCACCGAGCTCACCTCGCCCGGGGCGACGCCGATGTGGAACTGGCGCACTCCGACGCCCTCGGAACTCTTGTCAACGGTGCTCATGCTGTGTCCTGTCGGTTGGCAGGTCGAGTCATACGCGGTCCGCGCGGCTCTGCTCCTCTGGTTCGCAACGCTACTCGGCGGGTATTTCAGGCAGATTGCATGCTCCGTCGCCTGTTCGCGGTGTGTCGCTCGGTTTCGCGCAGTTCTGCCTGAGTTACCCGCCCGGGAGTCACCCGCTACTGTCGACTACGCCATCGGCGATCTCGCACCACCACGTCAACCAGAAGTGCCATGAGCGGCACGACGGAGACGACGCCAAGCCACTCGTTGGCTGCCCCCGATGAGATGTACGCAAGGTTGAATCCGATTGCCCAGAGGATGCCGCCCACCAACCACGCGACTCGCCACCAAGGAGAGAATAGGTGCTTCGCCCGCGTTGCGCTCATGAAGCCCTCATTCCTTCTCGCGTCAGGCCGCTAGTGCGCGTGACCCGCCGCGGCCTCGCGCAGAGCCGCGATGTTGGCCGCCGGGTCGCCACGGTAGACGCTGGATCCGGCGACGAAGGTGTCGGCGCCCGCCTCGGCGGCGATGCCGATCGTGTCGGTCGTGATCCCGCCATCCACCTGTAGCCAGACGTCGAGGTCGCCGCGAGCCTCGCGCAGTGAGACGAGTTTGGGCATGACCGACTCGATGAAGCTCTGTCCGCCGAAGCCGGGCTCGACCGTCATGACGAGCACCTGGTCGAACTCGGGCAGCAGCTCGAGGTAGGGCTCGACCGCAGTGCCGGGCTTGAGGGCGATGCCGGCGCGGGATCCGATCGATCGCAGCGTTCGGGCCAGCGCCACCGCATCCGCTGCCGCCTCGGCATGGAAGGTGACCGAGAACGCGCCGAGTTCGGCATAGCCGGGAGCCCAGCGGTCGGGGTCGTCGATCATCAGGTGGATGTCGAGCGGGATCGTCGAGAGCTGCTGCAGCCGCTCGACCGTGGCCGGGCCGAAGGTGAGGTTGGGCACGAAGTGGTTGTCCATGACGTCCACGTGCACGAGGTCGGCCGTCTGAATGCGGGCGATCTCGCGCTCGAAGTTCGCGAAGTCCGCGGCGAGAATGCTGGGGTTGATGCGTGCGGTCATGCCTCGACCTTAGTGAGCAACTGGATGAACATCGCGTCAGTGCCGTGCCGATGCGGCCACAGCTGCACGCTCTCCGTCTCGGGCAGGTCGAGCGGGTTGGTAGTCACCGTGTCAAGCACCGCCTTCGTGTCGACGCGGCTCACCGACGGCCACTTCTTCAGCGCACCCTCGACGATGACCTTCGTCTCGGCGAGGTGCGGTGAGCAGGTGACATAGGCGAGGATGCCGCCGGGCTTAAGCGCCTTCAGCGCGCTGCTAAGAAGCGCGGCCTGCAGCCCCGACAGCTGCGCAACGTCGCGCGGAACCTTGCGCCACCGCGCCTCGGGCCGCCGCCGCAGCGCGCCCAGGCCGGTGCACGGCGCGTCGAGCAGGATGCGGTCGAAGGCGTTGGGGTAGCGGTCGCCGATCGTGGTGCCGTCCTCCTCCCACACCTCGGGCGGGTTCTCGAACACGGCCAGTGCGTTCCGCACCAGCTGCGCCCGCGCGGGCACGAGCTCGTTGGCGGTCATGATCGCGCCGCCCTGACGGGCCTCCGCGGTCAGCAGCGCGGCCTTGCCGCCCGGGCCGGCGCAGAGGTCGAGCCACTGTTCGCCCTTCTCGACCGGGCGCGCACGGCTGAGGGCGAGAGCAGCCAGCTGGGAACCCTCGTCCTGCACGCGCGCACGACCCTCGCGCACGGCGGGCAGCTGCAGCGGGTCTCCCCCGTCGAGTGTCGCCGCGATGGGCGAGAAGGGGCTCGCGTAGGCGTCGATCTCGTCGACCGTCGCATAGCCGGGCAGCGCCGTGATGCTGACCCGCGGCGCGACGTTGTCGGCGTCGAGCAGGTCGCCGAGCTCCGACTCGCGCCCCTCGGCGGCGAGGGCCTGCTTGAAGGCCCGCACGATCCACAGCGGGTGAGAGCTGTCGACCGCCAGCGCCTCATCCCCGCTGATGCCTTTCAGCACGCGGGTGTGCCACTCGTCAACGGGCGTGCGGGTGATGGTGCGCAGCACGCCGTTGACGAAGCCGACCGCGGAGTTCGAGCCGACCGTCTTCGCCAGCTGCACTGACTCGTCGACGGCGGCGTGCTGGGCGACGCGCATGCTCAGCAGTTGGTGGCAGGCGAGGCGCAGCACGTCGAGAATCGCGGGGTCGATCTTCTCGACCGGCCGGCCGGCGGCGATCGCGATGACCGCATCGTAGTAGCCCTGGCGGCGCAGCGTGCCATAGGTGAGTTCGGTGGCGAGGCCGGCATCCGCGGTGTTGAGCTTGGCGCGTTCGAGGCGCACCGGCAGCAGCAGGTTGGCGTAGGCATCCGAGTCTCTGACGGCGAGAATCACGTCGAGGGCGATGCGGCGGGCGGGCTGAACGCTCATTCGGCGACCGCCTCTGCACCTGCGGGGCGTCCACGCCACCAGTCGGCGGCGGCCATCGCCTTCTTGCCCGCGGGCAGCACGGTCACGAGTTCGATGGGGTCGGATGCGGTGCCCACCAGCACCCGCTTGCCCTCGCTCGCGAAGTGGCCGGGCTGCAACCGCGGCGCCTCTCGGGCGACGTGCGCGTCGAGCACCTTGAGCCGCGCGCCGTCGAGTGTCGTGAAGGCCCCGGGTTCTGGCGTGACCCCGCGGATGAGGTTGGCGACGGCCTCGCCCGGCTGCGACCAGTCGATGGCCCCGTCGGGCAGCGTGAGCTTGGGCGCGAGCGTGACCTCGCCCGTCTGCGGCGTGGCAACAGCGGCGCCATCGGCCAGCTCATCGACCACGCGGCTCAGCAGAGCCGCGCCCGAGTGCGACAGCTGATCGAGCAGGCTGCCCGCGGTCTGGTGGCGACCGACGGGCTCGGCGATCTGGCCGAAGACATCGCCCGCGTCGAGTTCGGCGACGAGCTGGAACACGGCCGCGCCGGTCTGCTCGTCACCGGCGATGATCGCTCGCTGCACGGGGGCGGCACCGCGCCAGCGCGGAAGGAGCGAGAAGTGCAGGTTGATCCAGCCAAGGCGCGGCGTGCTCAGCAGCGGCTCCCGCACCAGGCCGCCGTAGGCGACGATGACGCCGAGGTCGGGTGCGAGCTCGGCGACGCGATCGGATGCGGCCCCGGCCAGGCGGTTCGCCTTGATGACCTCGACGTCGCCCGCGGCTTCGGCGACCGGCGTCGGGGTGAGTACGCCGCGACGACCCTGCGGTGAGTCCTCGCGGGTGATCACCGCGACAACATCGTGTCGGCTGGCGAGGAGAGCCTCGAGGCTGGGCACAGCAGCAGCGGGGCTGCCGGCGAAGACGAGGCGAAGGGAACTCATTAGCCCATTCTCTCAGTTGTCGAGGAACGGCTCCGTGTCATCGAAGCGCACACGCAACGTCGGTCGGGGCGTGCGGTTCTGTGCCTTCGGCGGGCGACGGCGACCGGTGGCGTTGCGCACGAGCTCGGCGCGCAGCGTCGAGGCGACGTCGGCACCGCGCGCGTAGTCGAAGCGAACGATGGTGCGCACGAGTCCCTCGCCGATCTCGACGGGGCCGAGCAGGTCGGTGGGCTCGCCGGGCACGGCGGCCACCGCATCCGCCACCGCCTGCAGGGAGCCGCTGACGGTGGCGACGCGCACGGCGGGCGGAAAGCGCAGCTGACGGCGGTCGGCCAGCTCGCTGCGCGCGTAGTCGGCCTGCCGCCAGGTGGCGAGGGCGGTTGCGAGGGCTCCCCCGACGCCGACGAGCATGACGGGGGCCCGGTGCGCGGCGAGGGCCGCGGCGTTCGACCAGGTGCGCAGGCAGTCCTCGCCCACGCGCAGGCTCTCGCGAGCGACAAGCGACTCGCCATCGAGCAGCAGCACCGCCCGGTAGCCGCCAGCGGCCAGCGGCTCGGCGCCGCGCGTCGCGATGACGAGAGCAGGCTCGGGCCCGACGTGCAGAATCTGCCGCTCGCCGTCGGCGATGATGATGCGCACGCCGGGAAAAGCGCGACCGAGGTCTTCGGCGGTGCGGGTCGCGCCGGAGCCGATGACCCGCAGCTTCTCGCTTTCGCAGTTCGAGCACTTCCAGTGCGCGGCAATCGCTCCACACCACCCGCAGGCAGGCACGGAGCGGGACGTCTTCTGCCCGAGCGGCCCCTCGCAGACCTGACACCGGGCGCTCTGCCGGCAGTCGGCGCAGGCCAGCCGAGGGGCGTAGCCGGGTCTGGCGACCTGGATGAGCACGGGGCCGTGCTCGAGGGCCGCCCGCGCCTCCTTCCACGCTGACGACGGGATGCGGGCCTGCGCGGCCAGACGGTCGGTGGATTGCTGCTGTGCGGTAGGGATCACCTTGGGCAGCACCGCGGGAGTCGGCGCCAGCGCGGTGAGCCATCCGATCTCGACAAGGCGCTCCACCTCGGTGCTGCGCGCGTGGCCCATCACGATCAGCGCGGTGCCCTGCTGCTCCTGCCGCAGCAGCGCCGCGTCGCGCGTGTGCACGTAGGGCGAGAGCGGCTCGCTGTGCAGCGGATCGCCGTCGTCGAAGACGACGATGAGGCCAAGGTTCTGCGCCGGTGCGTACACCACCGAGCGGTTGCCGACGATGACGAGCGGCCCCTCGCTGAGGCACCGCAGAAAGCCTCGGTAGCGATCGGGGTTCGACTGGCGGGCGTCGAGGTGCACGATTCGCTCGGGCGGAAGCACGGCCGCGAGGGCCGCCTCGAGCTGCTCCTGGTCGCGGTAGTCCGGAACGGCGAGGATCGCCGACTTGCCCACCGACAGCGCGGATGCCGCTGCCGCCGCCATCGTGACCGCCCAGCGGCCAACCCAGCTCTCGTTGCCCACATCGACCACGCCGGGCAGCGCATCAAGCGCCAGCCGCCCCGCACTCGCGATCACCTGTTCGATCGCGCCGTCGCCGTAGCCCGCAATCGCCTGGGCTGGCGGAAGGTCGGAGGCTGGCTGTTGCTCCCCCGCCGCAAGATAGGCCTTCTCAACGCGCACCTGCCGGTTGGGCACCGCGAGGCGAACGATGTCACTCGCGTTGCCGGCTGCGCGCTCTGAGGCTTTGCGCGCCAGCGCCCACACCTCAGAACTGAGCACCGGGATCGGCGAGACGACCTCGTCGAGTTCGCTGAGCGCCCCCGTGTAGTCGCCCGGGGGGCCGAGCTCGACGATGTAGCCGTCCGCGATGCGCCCGGCGGATCGCAGCGGCACCCGCACCCGCACGCCGGGCAGAGCAGTCTCGACCATTGATGCGGGGATTCCGTAGTCGAACAGCCGGTCAAGCTGCGGCAGGGGCGAGTCGATGAGCACCCTCGCGACGAGTGGTGCGGCGCTCACTAGAGCCGTGCTGCCTCGCGCAGTGCGTCGACCCGGTCGAGCTTCTCCCAGGTGAAGTCGGGCAGCTCGCGGCCGAAGTGGCCGTAGGTTGCCGTCTGCGCGTAGATCGGACGAAGAAGGTCGAGATCACGGATGATCGATGCGGGGCGAAGGTCGAAGGCACTGCGGATCGCGTCGATGATCACCTCGTCACTGACGTGGCCGGTGCCGAAGGTCTCGACGTAGAGGCCCACCGGGGATGCCTTGCCAATGGCGTAGGCCACCTGCACCTCGAGGCGATCGGCGAGCCCTGCAGCCACCGCGTTCTTCGCCACCCACCGCAGCGCATAGGCGGCGGAGCGATCGACCTTCGAGGGGTCTTTGCCGCTGAAGGCACCACCGCCGTGACGGGCGGCACCGCCGTAGGTGTCGACGATGATCTTGCGGCCGGTGAGGCCGGCATCGCCCTGCGGGCCGCCGATGTGGAAGATGCCTGTGGGGTTGATGTATCGCTTGATGCCCGAGGCATCGAGGTCGATCGTGGCGAGCACCGGGTCGATGACGAGTTCTTTGATCGCGACCTGCAGCTCGGCAGTCGAGATCGAGGGCGAGTGCTGCGTCGACACGACGACGGAGTCGACCGTGCGAGGCACTACCCCGTCGTAGCCGATGGTGACCTGGGTCTTGCCATCAGGCCGGAGGTAGTCGACCAGGCCGGTCTTGCGTACCTCGGCAAGACGCTCGGCGAGGCGGTGGGCGAGCCAGATCGGGAGGGGCATGAGCGACGGCGTCTCGGTCGTGGCGTAACCGAACATGATGCCCTGGTCGCCGGCGCCCTGCGAGTCGTCCTCGTCGTGGTTGGTGCCCTCGCGCTCTTCGAGGGAGCGGTTGACACCCACGGCGATGTCGGGCGACTGGCCGCCAATCGAGATCGAAACGCCGCACGAGCGCCCGTCGAACCAGACATCGCTTGAGTCGTAGCCGATGTCGGTGATGCGCTTGCGAACGATTCCCGGAATGTCGACGTAGCCGGTCGTGGTGACCTCACCGGCCACGTGCACGAGGCCGGTGGTCACCAGGGTCTCGACGGCAACCCGCGCCTGCGGGTCCTCGGTGAGAAGGGCATCGAGTATCGAGTCGGAGATCTGGTCGCAGATCTTGTCGGGGTGGCCCTCGGTCACTGACTCCGACGTGAAAAGGCGCAGAGGGCTGCTCATGAAAATCCTTGGGTTTGTTTGCTCAGACCAGCAGATCGAGCACGGAATCGGCGACCGCCGCCTTGCTCCCGCTGGCCTCGCTCACTATATCGCCGGTGCCCGACAGCACGATGATCGCGTTGCTCTCTGTGGCAAAACCCTCGGTCCAGCCGACCCTGTTGACGACGAGATAGTCGACACCCTTGCGAGCTGCCTTGGCGACGCCGAGTGCTAGAAGCGCGTCGCGATCCTGCTCGGTTTCGGCGGCGAAGCCGATGATGACCTGCCCGGCGGCTCGGGCGCCGGTCAGCCCACGCAGAATGTCGGGGTTCTTCACGAGGGTGAGCTGCAGGGTGTCGCCCTGCGTCTCCTTCTTGATCTTGGTGTCGGCGACGCTCTCTGGGCGGTAGTCCGCGACGGCCGCGGCCATGATGACCACGTCGGCGTCGGGTGCCGCAGAGGTGAGGGCTGCCTCGAGCTCGAGGGTCGAGCTGACGTGCGTGACGGTGACGTGCGCCGGGGCGTCCACCTCGAGGTTCGCTGCGACGAGCGTCACCTCGGCGCCGCGGGCGGCGGCAGCCACCGCGAGGGCAACGCCCTGCTTGCCGCTCGAGCGGTTGCCGATGAAGCGAACGGGATCGAGTGCCTCCCGGGTACCGCCGGCAGAGATGAGGATGCGGCGACCCGCAAGATCGTGCGGAGCCACCACAGCAAGGGCGGCGGCCACAATCTCGTCGGGCTCGCTCATGCGGCCCGGACCCGAGTCCTTGCCGGTCAGCTGCCCTACGGCGGGGCCGACGACCGTGATGCCGCGTTCGCGCAGCAGGGCGACGTTGGCGACGGTGGCCGGGTTCTGCCACATCTCGGTGTGCATGGCCGGTGCCACGACAACCGGTGCGGTGGACGCAAGCACGGAGTTAGTCAGCAGGTCGTCGGCAATGCCGTGCGCTAGCTTGGCCAAAGTATTGGCCGTGGCCGGCGCAATGACAATGAGGTCGGCGGCCTGACCGATGGCGACGTGGCGAACCTCAGCGACGCCCTCGTACAGGTCGGAGTGCACGGGATTGCGGCTGATCGCCTCGAAGGTCGGTCGACCAACGAATCGCAGTGCCGCATCCGTCGGGATCACGTGCACATCGTGCCCGGCGAGAACGAGGCCACGAACGACGTTGACGGCTTTGTAGGCGGCGATGCCGCCGGTCACACCGACAACGATGTTCATGCGGAGTGCTTACTCTTCGCTGAGGCGCTGCAGAACGAGCTTGTCTTCGTTGATCTCCTTGAGAGCAACCGACAGCGGCTTGTCATCGATCGCCGAGTCGACGAGCGGTCCGACGTTGTCGAAGAGCGAGCCCTCGTGCAGGTCGGCGTAGTAGTCGTTGATCTGGCGTGCGCGCTTGGAGGCGAAGATCACGAGCTGGTACTTGGAGTCGACCTTCGAGAGCAGCTCGTCGATGGGCGGGTCAATGATTCCACTGTGGCGATCGACCATGGTGAAGCTCCTTCAGATTGGGAAGATTGTGCCGTCAGGTGCGTTTGCGCACGCGGCTGATATCTATTTTAGCCTGCCAAACCGCAGAATCGCTGTCACGGCGCAGAAACAGCCATGAGATCAACGACTTCCTGGGCTGCCTGGCTCACTTCGTGGTTGACCACCTTGTAGTCGAACTCGTCCTGCGCGGCGAGCTCGACCCGCGCGGTCTCGAGGCGACGCTGCTGCTCTGTCGGGCTCTCGGTGCCGCGACCGATGAGGCGGCGTACCAGCTCCTCCCAGGTGGGAGGCAGCAGAAAGACGAGGCGCGCCTCCGGCATCGCCGCGCGCACCAGACGCGCCCCCTGCAGGTCGATCTCGAGCAGCACGCTGCGTCCCTCCTCGAGGGCGAGGTCTATCGGCGGGCGCGGCGTGCCGTAGCGGTACGAGTTGTGCACGGTCGCCCACTCGAGCAGCTCGCCCGCGGCGATCTTGCGGTCGAACTCGTCGTCGTCGACGAAGTAGTAGTGCACGCCGTCAACCTCACCGGGGCGCGGGGCGCGGGTGGTGGCTGACACGCTGATATGCACGTCGGGGTAGTTGTCGCGAATGAAGGCAGAGACGGTCCCCTTGCCAACGGCCGTCGGGCCGGCGAGCACGACGAGATGCGCCGGCGCATCGCCCTCGCGTCCCTGCAGGTAATCGCGCAGTCGCACGCGCTGCCGGGAGCCAAGGCCGCCGACCCGCTTCTTGTCAGAGATCTCGAGTTCGGCCATGGCTCTGGCCACGCGTGTTGGACCAAGGCCGGGGATGCTGGTGAGCAGTTCGCGAACGCGCATGGTCGCCTCGGGGCTGCTCGCATCCGTCCAGCCGACCTGTGCGGCGTCGAGAGCGGTTCTGCTGCGCGAGGCGATGGCGCTCTTGACGGCGGCGCGCGCCTGTCGTGCGGCGACGGCTGCACGGCCAGCGGCGACGCGATCCACCTCGGGCGGGTTCGGGCGTGGGCTCATGCGGCGAGGGCCTCCGCGACCTCAGCGGACTGCTGCGCGATGGCTGCTGCGATGTCTATCGGACCTGCCGCGAGGATGCTGCGCGACGCGCTGACCAGCACGTTGCCGGCGGCCGGGCCGTAGAGCGACCGCAGCTCGCTGATCTGCGCGCCCTGGTGCCCGAAGCCGGGAGCGAGTACGGGCGTGTTGGCCAGATCGGTGATGCCGAAGTCGGCGAGTGCGAGAGTCGCGCCGAGCACGATGCCGACGGAGCCGAGCCCGGCGTCGGCGCTGTTCCACTGTTGCACCTCGTCGACGATACCCGCGGCCACTGTGGCCCCGCTGGCCATGCGCGACATCTGCAGGTCACGCGCCTCAGAGTTGGAGGTCGCGGCGAGAACGAAGAGTCCTTTGCCGTTCTCTGCGGCGATGGCGCGCGGCCCGTCGACCGACCCGATGCCGAGGTAGGGACTCACTGTCAGCGCATCTGCCTCGAGGGGGGAACCCGCCGTCAGCCACGCCGCGGCGTAGCCGTCGAAGGTCGAGCCGATGTCGCCGCGCTTCGCATCGGCAATGACGAGGAGGCCCGCAGCGCGTGCGGCTGCGAGCACCTCCTCGAGGGCGGCGAAGCCGGCGGATCCGTGGCGCTCGAAGAACGCCACCTGCGGCTTGACGATGGCGACGCGGTTGGCGGCCGCCTCGACGACACGGAGGCCGAACTCTCGAAGGCCGGCGGCGTTATCCGTCAGATTCCACTCGGCGAGCAGAAAGGCGTGCGGATCGATGCCGACACAGAGGTTGCCGCTGGTGTCGAAGGCCGCCTGCAGGCGTTCTCCGAAGGTCACACCGCTGCCAAACGCTCGGCGCGGTCGATCGCGTAGTCCTGCAGGCTGCGCACGTCGAAGCCGTGTTGGATCGACTCGATGGACGCGACCGCCGCCCCCACCTGAGCCATCGTCGTGAAGAGGGGCTTGTCGGCAGCCACGGTCGCCGTGCGAATCTCGTAGCCGTCAGCACGCGCAGCGCGACCACTCGGGGTGTTGATGACAATGTCAACCTTGCCCGCGTTGATCAGGTCGACGACTGTCTCCGTGCCATCTGACGTCTGCCCCTGGAAGTACTTCTCGACGATCGTCGCCTCGATACCGTTGCGGTTGAGAACCTCCGCGGTGCCCTCCGTGGCGATGATGGTGAAGCCCAGCTGCTGCAGTCGCAGAACCGGCAGGATGATGGCGCGCTTGTCGCGGTCGGCCACCGAGATGAAGACGACTCCGGTGGTCGGTAGTCCGCCATACGCGGCGGACTGGCTCTTGGCGAAAGCCTTCGGAAAGTTCGAGTCGATGCCCATGACCTCACCGGTCGAGCGCATCTCCGGGCCGAGCACCGAGTCGACGACCTGACCCTCCTTTGTGCGGAAGCGCTTGAACGGCAGCACGGCCTCCTTCACCGAGATCGGCGAGTCGAGCGGCACGACGGAGCCGTCCTGTGCGGGCAGCAGACCAGAGTCGACAAGATCACGGATGCTGCTGCCGACCATGAGCAGCGATGCCGCCTTGGCCAGTGGAATGCCCAGCGACTTCGACACGAAGGGAACCGTGCGCGAGGCCCGAGGGTTCGCCTCGAGCACGTAGAGGATCCCCTGGCCGATGGCGAACTGCACGTTGAGCAGGCCCTGCACGCCGATGCCCTTGGCGATGCCAAGCGTTGCCTCGCGCACCGCGTCGATGACGTGGCGGCCGAGGGTCACGGGCGGCAGGGTGCACGCGGAGTCACCGGAGTGCACCCCGGCCTCCTCGATGTGCTCCATGATTCCGCCGATGTAGAGCTCTGTGCCGTCGTAGAGCGCGTCGACGTCGATCTCGATGGCGTCATCGAGAAAGCGGTCAACGAGCAGCGGCGAGTCGGCCGCGATGATGGCCTGGTCTTTCACCCGCTCGAAGTAGTCGCGCATGGTGTCGGTGTCGTACACGATCTCCATGCCGCGGCCGCCGAGCACGTAGCTCGGGCGCACGAGCACCGGGTAGCCGATGTCCTCGGCGATGGTGACCGCGCTGTCCACGTCGGTTGCCGTTCCGTTCTTGGGGCTGAGCAGGCCTGCATCGGCGAGGATTCCGCTGAACAGGCCGCGCTCCTCCGCGAGGTCGATCGCCTCCGGGGTGGTGCCGAGGATCGGCACCCCGGCCGCCTTGAGGCCCTTGGCGAGACCGAGAGCGGTCTGGCCGCCGAGTTGCACGACGACACCGACGAGCTCACCCGACTGCGACTCCGCGTGGATGATCTCAAGCACGTCTTCGAGGGTGAGCGGCTCGAAGTAGAGCCGGTCGCTCGTGTCGTAGTCGGTCGAGACCGTCTCGGGGTTGCAGTTGATCATGATGGTCTCGTAGCCAGCGGCGGAGAGGGCGAAGCTCGCGTGCACGCAGCTGTAGTCAAACTCGATGCCCTGCCCGATGCGGTTCGGGCCGGAGCCGAGGATGACCACCTTGCGGCGGTCGCTTGGCGCGACCTCCGTCTCGAGGTCGTAGCTCGAGTAGTGGTAGGGCGTGAGCGCGGGGAACTCACCGGCGCAGGTGTCCACCGTCTTGAAGACGGGGCGCACGTTCTTGTGCCAGCGGGTGTCTCGCACGGCCTGCTCGCTGAGGCCGCGCAGTTCGGCGATCTGCAGGTCGCTGAAGCCGTGGTCCTTCGCGTGGCGGAGGATCGAGGCGTCGAGCTCGTCCGACGCGGCGATCTCTGCGGCGACCTCGTTGATCAGGATGATCTGGTCAATGAACCACGGGTCGATCTTCGTCGACTCGAAGACCTCCTCATTGGTCGCCCCCGCACGAAGTGCCTGCTGCACGGTGATGATGCGCCCGTCGGTCGGCGTCGCGGCGAGCTCGAGCAGGGCCGTCTTGTCACCGACAGGGCCGTTCCAGTGGAAGCTGCTCCCCCGCTTCTCGAGCGAGCGCAGCGCCTTCTGCAGCGCGGTGGAGTAGTTGCGGCCGATGGCCATTGCCTCGCCGACCGACTTCATGGTGGTGGTCAGCGTGGTGTCGGCTGCCGGGAACTTCTCGAAGGCAAAGCGCGGCACTTTGACGACCACATAGTCGAGGGTCGGCTCGAAGCTGGCGGGCGTGACCTTCGTGATGTCGTTGGGAATCTCGTCGAGGCGGTAGCCGATGGCGAGCTTGGCCGCGATCTTCGCGATCGGGAAGCCGGTCGCCTTGGAGGCGAGGGCAGACGAGCGCGAGACACGGGGGTTCATCTCGATGACGATGACGCGTCCGGTGGCCGGGTCGATGGCGAACTGGATGTTGCATCCGCCCGTGTCGACACCGACCGCGCGGATGATGTCGATGCCAATGTCGCGCAGGTTCTGGTACTCGCGGTCGGTGAGGGTCAGCGCGGGAGCGACAGTGATCGAGTCACCGGTGTGCACGCCGACCGGGTCAACGTTCTCGATCGAGCAGACGACGACCGTGTTGTCGGAGGTATCGCGCATGAGCTCGAGCTCGTACTCCTTCCACCCGAGGATCGACTCCTCGAGCAGCACCTCGGTCGTCGGGCTCTGGTGCAGGCCGTCGGTAACCATGCGGATGAGCTCGCTGCGGTCGTAGGCGAAGCCGGAGCCGAGCCCTCCCATGGTGAAGCTGGGACGGATCACGAGGGGGTAGCCGAGGTCCTCGGCGAAGTCGACCGCCTCATCCACGGTGTGGGCGATGTGGCTGCGGGCGACGTCGGCGCCGGCGTCGAGCACGAGCTGCTTGAAGATCTGGCGGTCCTCGCCCTTGTTGATCGCCTCGAAGTTGGCGCCGATCAGCTCGACGTTGTACTTCTCGAGGATGCCGTTCTTGTGCAGGTCGATCGCCGCATTGAGCGCCGTCTGACCGCCGAGGGTCGGCAGAATCGCGTCCGGCTTCTCCTTGGCGATGATCGATTCGATGACCTGCCAGGTGATCGGCTCGATGTAGGTGGCGTCAGCGAAGTCCGGGTCGGTCATGATCGTTGCCGGGTTCGAGTTGACGAGGATGACGCGCACGCCCTCCTCGCGCAGAACGCGGCAGGCCTGTGTGCCCGAGTAGTCGAACTCGGCCGCCTGGCCGATGACGATCGGGCCGGAGCCGATGACGAGTACGGACGTGATGTCTTCGCGCTTGGGCATTACTTGCTGTCCTTGCTGGCGACAACGAGGTCGCGGAATCGGTCGAAGAGGTAGTTGGCGTCGTGCGGGCCGGCCGCGGCCTCCGGGTGGTACTGCACCGAGAAAGCGGGGATGTCGAGGGCGTTGAGACCCTCGACGACGTTGTCGTTGAGGTTGACGTGGCTCACCTCGACGCGGCCGAAGCCCGCCGGGGAGTCGAAGGGGCCGTCGAGAGGAGCGTCGACCGCGAATCCGTGGTTGTGGCTCGTCACCTCAACACGGCCGGTCGACTTGTCGACGACCGGCTGGTTGATGCCGCGGTGGCCGAAGGGCAGTTTGTAGGTGCCGAGTCCGAGCGCGCGGCCGAGCAGCTGGTTGCCGAAGCAGATGCCGAAGAAGGGCACTCCCTCGCGCAGGATTCCCTGCAGCAGCTCGACGTGCTGGTCTGACGCACCGGGGTCGCCGGGGCCGTTGGAGTAGAAGGCGCCGACGGGCTCAAGCGCGAGCACCTCATCGAGCGTGGTCGACTGGGGCAGCACGTGCACGTCAAAGCCGCGCGCGGCGAGGTAGTTGAGCGTCGAGGTCTTGACGCCGAGGTCGAGTACGGCGAGATTGCCCAGCTTCTCCCCTTCCGCTGCGATCACATACGGCTCGGATGTCGACACCTCACTGCTGAGATTCTGGCCGGCCATCTGCGCCCCGCCCTGCACCATCGCGAGCTGCTCGTCGGGAGTCAGCTCGGAGCCGCTGAAGACTCCCCCGCGCATCGCGCCGGCGTCCCGCAGGCGCCGGGTGACGGCCCGGGTGTCGATGCCGCTGATGCCGACGATGCCCTGCGCGACGAGGTCGTCGTCGAGGGATCGCTGCGAGCGGTAGTTCGAGACCACGCGGCTGGGGTCGCGCACGACGTAGCCGCTGACCCAGATGCGACTGGACTCGGTGTCCTCGTCGTTCATGCCGGTGTTGCCGACGTGCGGCGCTGTCATGACCACGATCTGGCCCGCGTAGCTCGGGTCGGTCAGGGTCTCCTGGTAGCCGGTCATGCCGGTGGCGAAGACCACCTCGCCGAGGGTGTGGCCGGTCGCTCCGTAGGCGCGGCCCTCATAGCGCGTGCCGTCTTCAAGCACTAGTACTGCTGTCACTTCTCTACCTTCTTCATGAACTCGGTGCCGACCGTGATGAACCCTTCGGGGTCATCCAGTCGGAAGTAGCTGTCGACGGGGTCCTCACCGAGAATCCAGTTGACGACGCTGAGGCCGTTGGGCTCGACGCCGCGGTCAATGGTCCAGCTGGCGCGTCCGATGCCGGTGATGCTGGCCGTCGGCAGGTAGCGGTCGTCCATGAAGACGATTCCGGCATCCGTGAACTTCAGCGCTGTGCGTTCGCGAAAGCCGAGGCCGTTGACGATGAGCCGCTCGAGCGGGGCGTCTGCCGGCGTCGTGGCGAGGTAGAGGCCCTCGAAGACGCCGAAGGTCTCGCCGAGGTCTGTTGGAGCCTCGACGAGGTGGGCGTAGCCCGACTGGCGCTTCTTGCGCGCCCACCAGCCGAGGCTCATGGAGCCGAGGGCAAGCACGATGAGCGTGATGACGAGGATCGCCGAGATGGTGTTGTTATCCACGGGCGAGCTCCTCGATGAGCGATCCGTCGTGGACGGTCAGGGTGCCGTTGTGCACGGTGGTGACCACGCGACCCGGCAGCTCGCGACCGAGGTAGGGCGAGTTGACGCTCTTGCCGTGCAGGTGCTCGACGCCGAAGACGCTCGTGGCAGCCGGGTCGTAGAGCGTGAAGTTGGCTGGGCTGCCGACGGCAAACGGCGTGTCGTAGCCGTCGAGCAGGCCGATGCGCGCGGGAGCGACGGACAGCACACGGGCCACATCGGCAAAGCTCAGTAGGCCGGTGTCAACCACCGATGCCTGCACAACGCTGAGCGCCGACTCGAGGCCGACCATGCCGAAGGCCGCCTCGTCCCACGCGCACTCCTTGGCCTCGAGCGGGTGCGGCGCGTGATCGGTCGCCACGATGTCGATGGTTCCGTCGGCCAGCGCCTCGCGCAGCGCCTGCACGTCTTCGTCGCGCCGCAGTGGCGGGTTGACCTTGAAGCGGGCGTCGTAGCCGCTCGCCAGCTGCTCGGTGAGCAACAGGTGGTGCGGGGTGACCTCGGCCGTCACGTCGATGCCGCGCGCCTTCGCCCAGCGGATGACGTCGACCGACCCGGCAGTCGATACGTGGCACACGTGCAGGCGTGCCCCCACATGCTGGGCAAGCAGCACATCACGGGCGATGATCGCCTCCTCGGCCACCGCAGGCCAGCCGGCGAGGCCCAGCTCACCGCTGAGCGCGCCCTCGTTCATCTGGGCGCCCTCGGTGAGTCGTGGCTCCTGCGAGTGCTGGGCGATCACTCCTCCGAAGGTCTTCACGTACTCGAGCGCCCGGCGCATGAGCAGCGCGTCGCTGACGCACTTGCCGTCGTCGCTGAAAACACGCACCTGAGCGCGGGACTGCGCCATGGCGCCGATCTCGCTGAGGCGCTGGCCTTCGAGGCCGACAGTCACTGCGCCGATCGGGCGAACGGTGGCGTAGCCGTGCGCGTCGCCCAGCGCCTTGACCTGCTCGACGACGCCGGCGGTGTCGGAGACGGGGCTCGTGTTGGCCATCGCGAAGACGGCGGTGAAACCGCCGCTCGCGGCAGCGCGGGTGCCGGTGAGCACCGTCTCGCTCTGCTCGAAGCCTGGCTCACGAAGGTGGGTGTGCAGGTCGACGAGGCCGGGCAGCGCCTGCAGGCCATCGGCGTCGATCGTTTGCCCGCCGCGGGGCCTCTCGTCGGTGAAGACACCGTTGTGCACGTAGAGATCGGTACGGGTGCCATCGGGCAGCGTGACTCCGGAGATGAGGAAGGTGCTCATGCGGCGCCCCCGGCAAGAAGTAGGTAGAGCACAGCCATCCTTATCGACACCCCGTTGGCAACCTGTTCGATGATGGTCGACCGCGCAGAATCGGCGGCGCCAGAAGAGATCTCGAGTCCGCGGTTCATCGGACCCGGGTGCATAACCAGACTAGCCGCGGGCAGCTGGGCGAGACGCTCGTCGTCGAAGCCCCACTGGCGCGAGTACTCGCGCGCGTTGGGAAAGAAGGCCGCGTTCATGCGCTCGCTCTGAATGCGCAGCATCATCAGCACATCCGGCTTGGCGGCGACGGCCGCGTCGAGGTCGTAACTGACCGTTACCGGCCACGTGTTGACGCCGACCGGCAGCAGAGTCGCGGGCGCGACAAGCGTGACCTCCGCTCCGAGGGTCTCGAGAAGCCAGACGTTCGACCGCGCGACCCGGGAGTGCAGGATGTCGCCGACGATCGTCACGGTCACCCCGTCGAGCGCCCTGCCGCGGCTCGCATCGCCGTGCAGGCGCTTGCGCATCGTGAAGGCGTCGAGCAGCCCCTGGGTGGGGTGCTCGTGCGTGCCGTCACCGGCGTTGACGACGCCCGCGTCGATCCAGCCGCTGCTCGCGAGCACGCGAGGTGCACCGCTCGACCCGTGCCGAATGACAACGCCGTCGGCCCCGATCGCGGCGAGAGTCTGGGCGGTGTCTTTGAGGCTCTCGCCCTTCGAAACGCTGCTGCCCTTTGCAGTGAAGTTGATGACATCCGCGCTCAGTCGTTTGGCGGCAGCCTCGAAGCTGATCTTGGTGCGGGTGGAGTCCTCGAAGAACAGGTTGACGACCGTGCGACCCCGCAGGGCGGGCAGCTTCTTCACCTCCCGGGTGCCGGCGTCGGCCATGTCTTCGGCCAGATCGAGAATCTGAATAGCCTCGTCGCGGGTGAGGTCTTTGGTGCTCAGCAGGTGCTTCACTCGATCGTCACCTCATCCGTGCCGTCGATCTCGGTGAGTCGCACGTTGATGCGCTCCTCGGTCGAGCTGGGCAGGTTCTTACCCACGAAGTCCGCGCGAATGGGCAGCTCGCGGTGGCCACGGTCGACGAGCGCTGCCAGGCGCACTGCGCGCGGCCGACCGATGTCGTTGATCGCGTCGAGGGCAGCGCGAATGGTGCGGCCGCTGTAGAGCACGTCGTCGACCAGAACGACCGTCTTGCCGTCGATTCCACCCTCGGGAATCTGCGTCGGCGACGACACCCGCGTCGGGTGCTTCGCCAGATCGTCGCGGTACATAGTCACGTCGAGGGAGCCCGCTACCGCGCTGTTCGCCTCAATGCCGTTGAGGATCGTGGCGATGCGCTGCGCGAGGATCACCCCGCGGGTAGGGATGCCGAGAAGAACCAGATTGGATGAGCCGCGATTGGACTCGAGGATCTCGTGCGAGATCCGAGTCAACGCTCGGGCGATGTCGTCCTGCTGCAAGACGGTGCGTGCAGTCATTCTGACCTCCTTCCCCGCCTCTCTGGACGGAATTAAAGGGTGTCTGGTAGTTCGACTATAACTTACGCGCCCCAGCGCTTGAGCAGGAAGCGCTCGAGAAGTCCGACGATCGCGTCGGTGATGATGCCGAGCAGACCGAGCAGCAGAATCGTCAGGAACAGGCGATCGATGCGACCGTTGTTGTTCGAGTCGGTCAGCAGGAAGCCCAGGCCCATCGAGGCGCCAAGAAGCTCCCCCGCCACCAAGAACAGCCACGACTGGGCAAGCGCAAGTCGCAAGCCGGACACGACCGACGGAATGGCTGAGGGCAGCTGTACGAGGCCGAGCAGGCGCACCCCGCTGTACCCGAAGGCGCGACCCGCCTCGAGCAGCTGTGGGTCGGTGTTGCGCAGCGCGTGGGAGACCACGGTGTACACCGGGAAAAACGCGCCAATGGCGATGAGCGTGACCTTGGAGTCCTCGTTGATGCCGAGGTACAGGCCGAGCAGCGGCACCCACGCGAGGGATGGAATCGCACGGATTCCGCCGAGGATCGGGCTGACGAGGTACCTGCCGACACGTGACAGCCCCACGAACGACGCGACGATGAGCCCGACAAGGGAGCCCGCGAGGAAGCCGATCAGCACGCGCTGGGTGGAGATCGCGATGTGCAGGCCGAGAAGGCCGCGATTCTGCAGGTCAACGCCGGCAAGGAAGACGGCGCTCGGCGACGGCAGCCGGTAGGAGGGCACCACGTCGAGAACGATGATGAGCTGCCAGAGCCCAAGGAGGGCGAGGGGAAGCGCCGCGCCGAGCGCGATGCGGGCGCCAAGAGGTAGCTCGCGGATGGTGCGGCGGCGCGCCGGAACGGACGACCTCACCAGTGCGAGGTCGTCCGTCCGGAGTGGTCCAAGCGACAACTAATTAGCCGATCAGATCAGGGTTGGCGTTCTTCACGTAGTCAGTGTTGAACAGGGTGTCGAGAGCATCATCGATCTGGTCCTGCGAGGCAACGGCCCCTGACTCGACGAAGATCGGGCCGATGACCTTGAGCACCTTGAGCTGGGCTGCACCCGGCTCCGGGTCGATCGCGAGGTTCGTGCGGTCGAGCAGCACCGACTTGGCGATGGCGATATCGATTCCGGCGACGTCCGCGAGAATCTGCGCGGCCTCATCCGGGTTCTCCGCAGCCCACGCGCGAGCCTTCTCGTAGGCGCTCACGACAACCTGCGCGATGTCGGGCGACTTCTCGAGGAAGGACTCGGTCGCATTGAGGAAGCCGTAGCTGTTGAAGTCGGGGTTGTCGTAGATGATCTTCGATCCGGCGTTGACAACGCTGGCCGAGAGCAGCGGGTCGAGACCCGCCCACGCGTCAATGGTGCCGGCCTCGAGGGCGGTCTTGCCGTCCGCGTGCGCGAGCTGTGTGATCGTGACCTCGTCGAGGCCGATTCCGGCCTCCTCGAGCGCCTGCAGCAGGAAGAAGTAGGGGTCGGTTCCGGCGTTGGCGCCGATGTTCTTGCCCTTGAGATCCTTGACGGACTTGATCGTCGAGTCCTTGCCGACGAGGATCGCCGACCAGTTCGGCTGCGAGTAGACGTCAATCGTCTGGATCGGCGAGCCGTTCGAGCGTGCGAGCAGTGCTGCGGAGCCGGCGGTAGACCCGACGTCGACCGACCCCGCCTTGAGCAGGTCGTTGGCCGCGGACGAACCGGCCGACTGGGTCCACGTGACCGTGACCTTGTCGCCGAAGGTGTCTTCGAGCCAGCCCTGGTCCTTGATGATCAGGCTCAGCGGGTTGTAGGTCGCGAAGTCGATGTTGAGCGTGTCGCTGCTCCAGCTGCCCGGCAGGGTAGAAACGGGCTCCGGTGCATCAAGGGCAGAGCCCTCGCCGGGCACGCAGCCGGTCAGGACGATCGCGGCAGCTGCTGCGACAGCGGCAAGCGAGAAGATGCGTTTGCGGGTCATGTGATCCTCAGAGTGTGTGTGCAGGGTGGTGGGTAGAAACGCCGAGTCCATCGAGAAGCTCGGCGCGGAGGTGCGCCAGCGCCGCGTTTCCGCGATCGCGGGGGCGCTTGCCGGGAACAGTGATCACGGATCGGATGACCGCGCCGGAATCTGCCTTGTAGCCGGACTCAACGCCCAGCAGCACGACGCGGTCGGCGAGGTACAGCGCCTCTTCTACGTCGTGAGTCACGAAGAGGATCGTCGCCGGCTCGACAGCGTGGATGTCGAGCAGCAGATCCTGCATGGTCAGTCGGGTGAGCGCATCGAGAGCGCCGAAGGGCTCATCGAGCAGCAGCACGCCGGGGTTACGGGCGAGAGCGCGGGCGAGCGACGCGCGCTGGGCCATGCCTCCCGAGATCTGGCGGGGGCGAAGAGCGGATGCGTGGCTCAGCTGCACCAAGTCGAGCAACTGCTCTACGCGGGCGGCACCCTCGGCCTTGTCGGTGTGGCGGGCGAGGCCGACCTCCACGTTGCGGCGAATTGACCGCCACGGCAGCAGACGGGGCTCCTGGAACGCGACGGCGGCCCGCTGGTCGATGCCGGTGACGTCGCGTCCGTCAATCGACACGGATCCCTCGGTGGGGGCATCCAGTCCGCTCACCTGGCGAAGCAGCGTCGACTTGCCGCAGCCGGACGGACCGAGGAGCGCGACGATCTCGCCCGCCGCGATCTCCAGGTCGATGTCGCGCAGCACCCGTCGCGCGCCGTCGAAAGACCGGCCAACGCCGTTCAGCGAGACGCTGAGCGCGGGAGAGGTCGTAGACGTTGCGGGTGAAAGGGACACCCTTGCAAGTTACGGGGATTACCCGACCCGATTTGCCCTCGGCGTAATCTAACGAAATCTAAGCGCGCGTTTGCGCGATCGTGCCGAGAAGTCCGTTGATGAAGCCGGCGGAGTCGTCGGTGCTCAGCACGGTCGCCGACTCCACGGCCTCCGAGATAGCGACAGCGTCGGGAACCTCTTCGTTGAAGAGCAGCTCCCAGATGCCGATGCGAATGATCGCGCGGTCAACGGCGGGCATGCGTCCGAGCGTCCAGCCCTGGGCGTAGGTTTCGATGAGTTCGTCGATCTCGTCGCCGTGCTCGGTGATGCCCACGACGATGTCTCGTGCGTAGCTCCATGAGTTCGAGCGCTTAGGGTCGGCATCGGCACGTGCCGTCTCTGCCGCTAGTGCCTCGTTGATCGAATCGCCGCGCACATCCGCGCTGTAAAGGATGTCGAGCGCGCGCTTGCGCGATTTGCTGCGGGCTCCCACTAGTCGGAGACGCGGCCGAGGTACGAGCCGTCGCGCGTGTCGACCTTGACGCGGGTGCCCTGCTCGACGAAGAGCGGAACCTGGATTTCGTGGCCGGTCTCGACAGTGGCCGGCTTCGTGCCCGCGCTCGAACGGTCACCCTGCAGGCCCGGCTCGGTGTAGGTGATCTCGAGCACAACGGAGGCCGGAAGCTCGACGTAGAGCGGGTTGCCGTTGTGCAGCGCGATCGTCACGTTCTGGTTCTCGAGCATGAACTTGGGGGCGTCGCCCACCTGAGCCTCGGTGAGGGTGATCTGGTCGTAGTTGCCGAGGTCCATGAAGACGAAGTTCTCACCATCGGCATAGAGGTACTGGTAGTCAGCGCGGTCGACCGTCTCGGTCTCGATCTTCGCGCCGGCGTTGAAGGTGCGGTCGACGACCTTGCCGCTCATCACGTTCTTGACCTTGGTGCGCACGAAGGCGCCACCCTTGCCGGGCTTGACGTGCTGGAAGTCGATGACGGTCCAGAGCTGGCCGTCCATGTTGAGAACGACGCCGTTCTTGATGTCGGCGGTGGAGTCAGCCATGGGTGTATCCGTTCTGTATGTGTGCGGGGCTCGATAAGCCTCCGTGAGTCTACCGGTTCAGCTTTGACGGCGAAGAATGGCGGAGAGCGCGAGCAGGTAGGAGTCGAAGCCGAAGCCCGCAATAACGCCGGTCGCGATCGCGCTGATCACGCTCGTGTGACGAAACTCC
>Ga0247732_10000123_pt1 | contig 50620 bp, 53 predicted proteins | sample UWRJL163409C2_FD_180940 | JGI IMG/M metagenome (GOLD analysis project Ga0247732, IMG submission 180940) | Plant litter microbial communities from Arlington Agricultural Research Station in Wisconsin, United States - UWRJ-L163-409C-2 | ecosystem: Environmental > Terrestrial > Plant litter >...
GGGTTCCCGAAGGTGTACTGATCACGTGCCGTCATACGACCCACCGTAGAACGGGCAGGTTCTCAGGGCGGGGGCATTGCGCGCCGCCCAGCTTCTGGTAACGGCGGGGTCGCGCCGCAACTCAGGAAGAACCGACTCGCGGCGTGCGGACCTCCCCCATACGCCCCGTTTTTCCTGCATTGCAGCGGCAGGCGGATCCGTCACCGCGGCGTGCTCACCCCTGTCGGGCTTTGAAGCGCGGGTTGAGCTTGTTGATCACGAACACGCGACCCCGCCTGCGCACGACCTGCGAGCCCGGCATCTTCTTCATCGACCTGATCGAATTGCGCACCTTCACGACTGCCTCCGGTTGTTATTGAGAACGATTCTCACATACAGTAGCCCACATGACCGACTCCCCCGACCGCAGTTCACTGGCCGGTCTCGCCGTGAGCCTGGTGAGCGGCAGCGACCGTCGGGCCGCGCAGCAGATAGCCGCCGTGCTCAGCGGCTGCCCCGCATCGGAAGCTCCCGTCGAGCTCGATGTCGGGGGCGACGACGATGCCACGTTCGCCGTCGAACTCGCGCATCGACTCGCATCCGACTACGACGACGGGCTCACCGGCAACACCGTGATCGTCGTCGAGCCGCAGGCCGACATCGTCGAGATCGCCCTGGTGCTCGAGCACATGCTCGACTCCCGTCGACCCAGGCCGCCCATCGGAATCCGCGATGTCGTCGCCGTGACCTCGGTGAGCGAGATCGGCAGGCTGCTCTTCGGCCACGCGCCCGATGACCAGAACAGCGAGGACTTCGCCTCTCCCGGCCGCCTGGCCTCCCGGCTCGAGTTCGCCAGCATGATCGTGCTGACCGACGTGCCGGATGCGGCTGCGCCGGCGGACACCCGCCTCGTGCTCGCGTTCCTCGCGCGACTGGCGCCGTCAGCCCTGCTGCTGAGCCCTCACGACGTGGAGCACGCGCGACAGCTGTCGGGGCTGCTGGTGCGCGGACGAGCGCACAGGCTGGGAGCCACGATGGGCTGGCAGCGCGAGCTCGCCGACGGTGCGCCCTCGCATCCGATCTCTGATGCCTGCGCGACGTTCGTCTTCCGCGACCCGCGACCGTTTCACCCCGGTCGCCTGCACGCGGCCGTGACCGAGAGACTGACCCACGACATCGTCGGATGCGTCGCTCGGTCGCGCGGCTTCGTGCGGCTCGCGACGCGCCCCGCCCGGGTCGGATCATGGGCGACCGCCGGCGACGTGCTCGACCTCGGACCCACCGAGATGCTGAGCTGGCAACCGGACTCGCCGATCGGGCAGGAGATCGTGTTCTTCGGCCCCGGTCTCGACAGGGAGGCGCTCGCGGTGACGCTCGCCGACTGCCTGCTCAGGGCAGACGAGCTGGTGGCCGGCGCGGATGCCTGGGCGCACTACTCCGATCCGTTCCCGGAGTGGGTGGTCGAGCACCACCACTGAGCCGCAGTGGAGCGCGCTCCAACTCAGGAAGAACCGGCCAGCGGAGTGCAGGACTGCGCCTCGAGGCCGAAATCTCCTGCGTTGGAGCGGCCACTTCTCACGGGATGAGTCGCTGGTCGCGCAGATCCTGGAAGATGCGCAGGAACATCGCCTCGGTGTCGACGTACTCGTGGAATCCGGCTCGTCGAGACTTCGAGCTGTTGGAGATGACGTCGTAGTCCCACGCGAAGACGAAGTCGCCGAAGGCCCACGACGAGACGTCGGAGTAGGGCGTGGCGACGAGGCCGTGGCGCTCGATCATCGCGTTCCACAGGGGCTCCTTGTCGGCCATCACCTCGGTGAGCGTCATCTCGAGCGGGGGAGCGACGTCGAGATCGAAGAACGCGGCGATGCTCGGCCACATCGATGACCACCGGAACATGTCGCCGTTGGTGATGTTGTACGCCTCGTTGCGGCCGGACTCGGTGGTCGCCGCCCACAGCGTGGCCTTGGCGAGCAGGTCGGCATCCGTCATCTCGATGAGGCTCGTGTAGGCGCCGGGCCTACCTGGGAACCGCAGGGGGATGCCCAGTTCCTTGCTCATCGAGGCGTACACGGCGATCACCATCGCGAGGTTCATCGGGTTTCCGAGGCCGACGCCGGCGACGACGGATGGGCGCAGGGCCGACCAGGTCCACCTCGAGCCGGCCTGGCGCCGTTCGAGAAATTGCTGTTGGTCGACGTTGAACTCGGGCGGCATGTGCGGCGGATCGGACTCCTTGGCCGGCGTCGCGAAGGGGCCGAGGTGGGCCCCGTAGACCTTGTATCCCTGCATGAGGCTGATGTGTTCGAGGCCGGAGGCGACGGGCTCGATAGCGTCGACCACGTTTGTGAGCATGGCCAGGTTCGGCGGCACGAGCTCGGCCCAGGTGTTCCTTTCCTGATATGCGGCGTAGAACACGTGGGTCACCTGCGACAGCCCTCGTAGTGCATCGGCGGTCGCTTCGCTGTCGAGCAGGTCGACCGCGATGTGGCGCACCCGCCCGCGATCCTGGCCGCCCCGACGTGAGAGACCGACGATGTTCCACTCTCCGAGGGATTCCAGGTATTCGATGAGATTGCCCCCGATCACGCCGCGTGCTCCGACTACCAGGGCTGTCTGCTGTGTCATGGTCTCTCCATCGTTAGATCGCAATTTACCGATCTAAGTAGTAGCACATCATCGGTAAATGCCGATATTGCGATATCATCGCAACCATGAGCGAAACGCAGGAGCCTGACCTCGTGGCGGTGTTCAAGGCCCTCGGCCATCCGACCCGCCTCGCGATCATGGGGTGGTTGAAAGAGCCGGAGTCGTTTCCGCCGCAAGACGTGTCGGCAACCGAGGTGGGGGTGTGCCTCAAGCACATCCAGGCCAGGGCCGAGGTCTCGCAGTCGACCGCGTCGCAGTTCATGGCCACTCTGCAGCGCGCCGGCCTGGTGACCTGCACCCGCATCGGGCAGTGGTCTCACTACAGCCGCAACGAGCAGGCGATCGAGGCCCTCGGCACGAAGGTGTCGCTCAGCGTCTGAGGGGCTCGATCGAGTGAGCGCTTTGTGCCGGTTGCCCCTCGCGATACGCGCACAATCTGCGCACTCGATTCACGAGGCAGCGAGAATCGGCCTCGTTCCTCGATGAGGCGCTGCATGTACCGGGCGAGCACGAGCTTCTCGACAGCATTCGAGAGTGACGAGTTCATCCTGCGGCACGGCGAGCGACCTGGCGACCGCCCACCGGTCACGCGGCGTTTTCGATGAGCTGGAGCTGCGTTCCGTCGACGTCGATGAGGAACCCCGCCCGGTGTCCCCACGGTTGCAACCGCACGGGATGCAGCCGCGGATGCCCCACGGACTTCTCCTCCACCCCGGACTGTGCGATCTGGCGGTACAGCTCGTCGACATCGTCGACGCGCACGCTGCACATGAACGAACTCTCTTCGGGCACGAGGTCGGCGAAGGGAAAGAACTCCAGCTGAAGCTCGCCGCGGCGCAGGCTGAGCCAGTCGTCGCCACGATAGCTCGGCTCGAATCCGAAGCCGCCGTAGAACGCGACCGTCGCGTCGAAGTCTCGAGACGGCAGATTGGGGATCGCGCGATCAGCCATACGGCCAAAGTAGTACTCCGACCCCCACTGCGCCAGCAACAGCACGTCGCCTCGATTCGACTCTCGCAGCCCACTCGATAGGGTCGAAGGAGGGTGCGCAGATCGCGGCCCGTCTGGCGGGGGAGCTCGATGACTCAGTGGCGGTGGCGTTACGCCCTCTGGTATCTGCTCGCTCTGCCGGCGATCTGGCCGCTGGCCGCCTTCGCGAGTTGGGCGGCAGAGAACTTCTCCCACAGCGCCACTCCGCCCGATTTTCCGTTCGAGGTGGACCTTCTCCTGGGTGCACTCGTGGTCGTGCCCCTGGTGATCGGACTGTACATCTCCGAAGTGCGAGCCGCTCGGCGCTTCGCGGCGATACGCACACAGTTCCCTCGGGCCGTCGTCATGGAGTTCGGGGTCTCGCGAGAACTTCGTGCGTCATTGCAGCGGGCGCTGGGTCGACGACTCGCTGGCCTCGTCGTCGCGTCGATGGTCGTGGTCATCTCCGAAACGGCGATCGGCCTGCATCGCCGAGCCGACCCCACGAGGCCCGAGCTCGTTCTGCGCTGGGGCTCGATCGGACGGGTCGCCGTCGTGCGCAATCGACTCGCCATCACGCTCGTCATCGAGATCCTCCGCCCGAACGACGCGACGGGCGAATCCCTTATTCTCGACCTGCCGATGCCGCTTCTCCACTCGCCGAGCCTGCGTGGCTACGAGAGCCAGCGGGCCGTTCTCGAGTCGGCTCTCGACGGTATCGAGTCGTGGCGCGAGCACCGCTTCGTGGCGAGCGACACCAGCGACACCAGCGAGGCCTCCCCGTGACCACCCTCCCGCCGTTCCCCCGCCCAGGCCGCAAGAGACCCTTCCCCGTCTGGGGAATCTGGCTCATCTTCGGCATCATGCTGCTCCCCGGAATCATCACCCTCTTCGTCCTCGGCCTCGCCAAAGACACCGCGGAGAGCGGCGTCGCCTTCCAACGCGACGCGGTGGGCCGCAGCGTCGTTCTCACCGGAACGCTCTCCGAGGTCGACACCACATCGGGCCTGCCCAAGACCACCGGCTACTACGAGGTCGCGGTTCCGGATGCCGACGGCGGGCCCGACACGACCGTCACTTTCGCGGGTGGCGAGCACTGGGGCTTTCCGCCCTCGTCCGACTACCCGGCCGAGCAGTCGTTCCTGGTCGTGACCGACGACCCGCCTCGGTCGGTGAAGCATGGCCCGGTAGGCAGCATCCAGCCCGTCACCGACAAGACGGTGCAGGATGCCGAGAACGGCCTCTCGATCGCGCGGGCCGCGTGGGTGGTCGGCATCGTCGTGTTCTGGATGCTGGCGCTGGGCCTGCCCGCGCTGGCTGTCACGCTCTCGGTGCGCAAGCGCCGCGCGCGCCGAGCGGTTGTGCCGCGCGTCTAGTTCTGTCGGCGCTCAGTGTGCAGTTCCGGCCGGTCAGAACGGCCTCCACGTGCATATTCTGCACACTCGATCGGCGACTGAGGCGCCGCCGACCGAAGTCACATCGCGGGTGTGGGCCTGGCCTCGAACCAGTGCACGAGCTCGCGCACTGCGGCGGTCGTGACGTTCACGTCATTGGTCTCGTCGGAGAGGTCGTCGAACGCCTTGCGGTAGCCCGGAACGTGGTCTTCGTCGGCGCTGCTGAGCTGCTGGAAGCTCATTGTCCAGTCGGGAAACTGGCGTCGATCGACGGATTCCTTGAGCAGGACGCGCACGTTGCGGTGTCCAGAGTCTCCGGAGATCTTCGTCATCAGCTCTTCGATCTGGGCTTGAGGGCCTTCGAGCACCTGCAGAAACCGGTCATGGCGAGACAGCAGCATGCCGGTGACTCCGGCGCGGGCGTTGTTGTGGCGGCTGACCGTGAGCAGGGCAGCAAGATCCGCATCGGTGAAGGCAGTGGTGGCGGTGCTGGAATAGACAACGGACAGCACCGGATGACGCGTGGGACTCATTAGACCGATGTTACCGAGCGGAAAACCACCCCTAGCGGGAGTTGACTTTTACTCGAACGAGCTCCCTCCAGTGTCACGACAGCGGAGAGACGACGATCGTGCCGCTTCCGGCATCGGCCGAGACCGTGAGCAGATCCGCCTCGCCCACGGGGAAGACGAGGTCGGTGAAAGTGACGGCTCCGTCGTCGGCGAAGATCTCCACGATGCACTCGTCGACGATGACATTCATCGCCAGTCGGCCGTGGCGCAGTGGCACCGTGGTCTGGCCCACCGAGGCGAAGTCGGGGTGGAGGTCGACGATTCCAGACCGCCGTCGATCGAGTGAGAGTCGACCGGTTCGAGCGTCATAAGCGATGACCACCCCGCCTCGGGAGCCCGCCAGCACCTCGAGCCGCAGCGTCGCATCCGGTTCGGGCCGCCAATCGACGGCCAGAGCGTAGCGGCGGCCCGCGACCGTCGTCGACGGCATCGCCGCGACGATCGGCAGCTCGCGCACGCCCGCGCCGGCCCGCGGCGCCTCCAGGGGCGGCGGAAGTCTCTGGATCAGCGCGAATCCGTCGGGCGTGGTGACGAGCCCGAGTTCGCGCGGCGACGACATCACACCGCGCCACTCGCCCGTGGGTGTCTCGGCTGCGTATTGCCAGTTGCCCGCCCAGCCTAGAGCGATGCGGCGGTTCTGCGGCGCATCCGAGAAGGTCACGGCCGCGTAGAAGTCCCGGCCGTGATCGACCGGGCGCCAGGATCCGGCCGGATCCACCTCGAAGGTGTGGCCGTCGAACGAGCCCACGAGATAGCTCATCGAGGAGTCGACGAGGTCGCCGACACGATTGGTGCTGAGAAGAAGCACCCACCTCACCCGCTCCGGGTCTCCGTCGACGGGCAGGGGGAACAGATCGGGGCACTCCCATACGACACCGTCCGGTCCGAAGGGCCCGATCGTCGACTCGAAGGTCCAGTCGCGCAGATCGTGCGAGCTGTAGACGACCACCTGACGAAGGGTCGCTTCGACGGCGACCATGATCCACGTCTGCTCGCCAGACGACGTGGTGAAGCTGAAGACCTTCGGATCGCGGAACTCCCGCGAACCCCGATCGAGCACGGGGTTCGCGCCGTACTTCTCCCACTCGTATCCGCCGTCGATGCTGTACGCGAGCGACTGGGCTTGGAGCCCGTCGGGCGAGACGCTCGTGAAGACGGCCACGAGCGGAGGAGACTCAAGCGAGCCGAAACGAGAGCTGTTGCCATGATCGACGACCACTGAACCCGAGTAGATCTGCTCGGTCGGCGTGCACGCGATCGCCACGGGCAATTCGCTCCAGTGCGTGAGGTCGTGGCTGACGGCATGGCCCCAGCTCATGTTTCCCCAGTCGGCGCCGAACGGGTTGTACTGGTAGAAGAGGTGGTAGACGCCCTGGTGGTAGACGAGTCCGTTGGGGTCGTTCATCCAGTTGCGAGCGGGCGTGTAGTGACGGTGCGGCCGGTAGTCGATGGTCATTCGTTTATATCGACGAACGAGGCACGGCCGGGCATGCGATGAGCAGCGGCTCGCCATCCGGTGCAGCCTGCAGACCGAGGAGGACTCGAACGCCCGCCGCGCCGAGCTCGTAGTGCGGAAGAGCGACGGTCGACAGCGGTGGCCGCAGATGAGCAGCGATGACCTCCTGGTTGTCGAAGCCCACGACCGCGACGTCTTGCGGGATCGACAGGCCGAGCTCTCGCAAGCCGTCGTAAAGTCCCATCGCGACGCGATCGTTGTGGCAGAAGACGGCGCTCACGCCGAGCTCCCTGATGCGCTCCGCGGCAGCGTATCCGCCTTCCTGCTGCGGCTGGGCGCGGATGACCAGGTCGGGATCGAACTCGACTCCCGCATCGTGAAGCGCCTGCCGGTACCCCTGGAGGCGACCGGATTGCGCCGGTGACGGGGTCGTCGTGTTCACGAAGGCGATGCGGGTGTGGCCCGCGTCGAGCAGGAGCCGGGTGGCGGTTCTGCCGCCCTGTCGCTCGTCTGGCACGACGGCCGGCGCGGGAGTCTTCTCATCGAAGCAGTCCACCAGCACGTACTCGGTCTCGTGCAGGGCCTTGGGGGCGACGACCGACCGGTGGTACCACGTGGAGTAGAGGATGCCGCGAACCTTGTGCTCGAGCATCATCGAGATGGCGGCCTCTTCGGCGGCGAGGTCGCCCTCGGTGTTGGCGACGAGCAGAACGTAGCCGTGCTTCCACGCCTCGTCTTGGGCGCCATGGATGATCTGACCGGCGAAGGGGGTGGTCGCGATCGCATCGGCCACGAGCCCGATGAAGTTCGAGCTGCCGCTCGACAGGTTCTTCGCCAGGGCGTTCGGACGGTACCCCAGCTCTCGCACCGCCTCGAGAACGCGTTGCCGTGCCCCTGGGCCGATGCGGGCACCCTTCTTGTCGTTCACGACATGGGACACCGTGGCGATCGAGACCCCGGCCGCGTCGGCCACCTGGCGCATGGTCACCGGCTGGCCGGATCGGTCCGCGCTCATCGGTTCATTCGTTTCGGACACGTGACGATCATCCCTTAGTGGCGCCGCTTGCGAGGCTGTAGGTCATGGCTTTGTTCAGCACCAGAAACACGAGCAGGAGGGGAGTGATGCTGACGCAGACGGCGGCGAAGGTCGCCGTCCAGTCGACCTTGCCCATGGCGCCGATGTAGTTCTGCAGCCCCAGGGGGATCGTCTTCAGGTCGTCGGTCAGCACGAAGGTGTTGGCGAAGATGAAGTCGTTCCAGATGAAGATGCTGTTCACCATCGCCACCGTCACCATCGTGTTCACCGAGAGGGGCAGCGTGATCTGCCCGAAGATGCGATACGGGCCCGCTCCATCCAGCGACGCGGCCTCGTAGATCTCGCCGGGGATGTACTCGTAGAACGATGAGAACAGGTAAATGGAGGTCGGCAGCGCGAAGCCCGCAAGCGGAATGATGATCGACTGGTAGGTGTCGAGCAGGTTGACCGCCGCGTAGTCGACGAAGAGCGGCACGAGCGCGACCTGCACCGGCACGATGATGCCGATGAGAAAGAGGGCCCTCACGAGCTTGCTGAATCGGAAGCCCAGAACCTGGAGTGCGTACGCGCCCATCATGCCGAGGAACACGATGACGACGATGGACCCGACCGTGACGATGAACGAGTTGAGGATGTTCAGGCCGAGGTTGCCGGTGGCGAACGCCCGCGCGTAGTTGTCGAATGTGACCTCTGTCGGCAGGGCGAAGGGGTTGCCGCCCGCGAAATCCTTCTCGGTGCGCACGCTGGTGATGAACAGCCAGGCGAGCGGGTAGACCTGCACGATCACGATCAGCACCACGATGACGCCGGTGATCGTGCGCCGGACGTCGACGGGTCGGCGCCTCGGGGTCGGCCGGCGGCCGGGTCGGGTGGTGTCGGTGGGGCGGGATGCCGTGAGCGTCATGCGTCGGCCTTACGTCGGAGGAGAAGGAAGATGAGACCCACGGCCGCGAGGCATTCGACCACCACGAACACCGAGATGGCGCTGGCGTAGCCGTAGTTCGTGCTCGTGAAGGCCGTCTTGTACATGTAGGTCGTCAGAAGCTCTGACGACTGCCCCGGCCCGCCGTTGGTGAGCAGGTAGGGGATGTCGAAGCCCCGCAGCGCGTTGGTCGTGGCGATGATGGTCGTCGTGATCCACACGGGACGGATGTAGGGAAAGCGGATGCGCCAGAACGTCTGCCACCACGACGCACCATCGAGCTTCGCCGCCTCCTCGAGCTCCGTCGGCACGGCGAGGAGGGCGGCGTAGATGATGAGCATGTAGAGGCCGGTGAAGCGCCACCCCTCGGGCACCGAGACGGCGACCAGCACCGTGCTCACGTCGGACAGCCAGGCCTGCTGCAGGTTTCCGAGCCCGACGAACTCGAGGACCTGGTTGATCAGACCCTCGGGATCGAGCGAGTAGATGCGCTGGAACAGGAAGGCGATGGCCACCGTCGAGATCACCGCGGGCAGGATGTAGAGCGTCTTCACGACCTCGCGGCCGCGCCGCAGAAGGGTGAGGAGGCTCGCCACGATCAGCGCCCCGCCGAGCTGCAGAACCAGGCAGATGACCACATAGCCGAGCGTGTTCCGGAAGGCGATCCAGAAGACGGTGTCGCCCGTGAACATGCGCACGTAGTTGTCGAGACCGACGAACAGCATGGGGCTGATGCCGTCCCAGTCGAAGAAGCTCAGGAACAGCGACTGGAAGATCGGCAGCAGCACCGCGATGCCGTAGAGGGCGAGCGGCGGAAGCAGGAAGACCAGCACGGAGAGGCGTGATCGTTGGGGAAGCATTGCGTCCCCTTCCTGTGGGGCCCGAAGGCCCCACATCGGGCGTTGATGAGGTGGGTGTCGCTTACTTGAAGGCCTTGGGCCCGTTCTCGGCGATGACTCCGTCCATCGTGGTGATGAACTCGTCGGGGTCGACCTCGCCCTGCAGCAGCAGGGTCAACTCCTGCTGCAGTCGAGTGTTCGACGTCGGGTCGAGCTGCGTGTCCCACGGCATGGCGGTCTGCTCTCCGACGTCGTTGGCCTGGTCGACGGCGCGCTGGTAGAGCGGGGTCGCGTTCGCAGGGATCGTGGTCTGCACGTTGGTGGTGGGAGAGAGCGCGCCGGTCGCGGCATACACCTCGGGATAGCGCGTCAGGGCGAAGGAGAGGAAGTCCCTGACCAGCGGGTCGTAGGTCTTCGTGTTCACGGCCATGCCGATTCCGGATGGCGACACGTACTCGTTCTCGGCCGTCACGGAATCCGCGGTGACCGGAAGGGTGAAGTAGTCGATGTCGTCGCGCACGGAGGGGTCGAGCGCGTCGGTCGCGAGGCTGTTCAGCTCCCAGGTTCCGATGTTGTAGATCGCAGCCTTGCCCGAGGTGAACGAGGCCTGCGCGTCGGAGTAGCCGGTCGACGAGAAGCCGTCCTGGAAGCATCCGGCCGACCCGAGGTCGCTGAGCCACTGCACGGCCTGCTCACCCGTCGCGTCGCTGAGCTTCGCGTCGCCCTTCTTGAGCTGCTGCACGTAGTCGGGGCCCGCCGTGCGGAAGGGGTAGTAGGCCATGTAGCGCTCGAGCGGCCACTGGTCCTGCCCATCCAGCGCGATCGGCGTGATGCCGGCATCGCGCAGCTTGGTGCACATCGCCGGGATGTCGTCGAGAGTCTTCGGGATCTCGACTCCGGCCTGCTCGAAGAGCGCCTTGTTGTACCAGAAGAACTCGAGCTGGAACTCGAACGGAACCATGTAGAGCGAGCCGTCGTCGAATCGCTGGTAGTTCAGCGCCGCCGGGCGGTAGTCGTCGTACACCCCCAGGTCCTTCAGCAGTGCGTCGGCGTCCATCATCTTGCCCTGCTTGGCGAGCTTCTGGGCGAACGGGGTCGCATCGGTGTCGAAGAGTTCGGGCAGCTTGTTCGCCGCGGCCAGCGTCTCGTACTTCTGGATGTACGACGGCCGGTCGGGCGTGGTGATCAGGTTGAGGGCGAATCCGGGGTGGTCTGCGGCGTATTCGTCGGCGATCTGCTCCATCGCGGTGATGACCCCGCCGTCTGCGGGCCGTGACAGCAGCCACGAGATCTCCCGCGGCGTGATCTCGCCATCCGGATCGACGTTGGTGGGGTCGGTGTTGCCCGAGCCGCCGCCGGCCGAGCAGCCGCTGAGCAGCAGGCCGAACGCGGCCACGGTGGCTGCGATCGTGAGTCGTGTGCGTGTCGTTCTCATGTGTTCTATCTCCGTTGATCGAAAGGGTGGATGTGTGCTGGGTGATGATGAAGGGTCAGGAAGAGTGGGCGGACAGCTCGAACCGTCGCACGGTGACGGATCCCTCGCCGACGAAGACTCCGATGCGCCCGTCGGTGCGGTCGTAGATTCGGGTGCTGAGCGTCGTGCGACCGTCGAGGTTCACGACACAGATGTCGTTCTGCACGATCACCTCGAGGCGGTGGATGCCTGCGGCGAGATCGCAGGCACGTTCGAGTTCGACTATGAACGGCTCGTCGCCCGAGATCTCCCACTGCCCGTCGCCGGTGCGGCGGCGGGGCCAGCGGTCGAAGACCATGCGATTCCGTTTGGGTTCGAGCCGCACGATGTACGACGAATCCCCGTCGGCGCTGGAGCGCAGAAGAAGACCGCACTCGGTTGTGCCCGCTTCGATGTCGAGGTCGACGACGGCGTAGTAGGAGGCCGGGACGTCGTCGTGCGAGATCGATGCCTCGTATCCGTCGGCCGACGAGAGCACGAAGGGTTCGCCGTTGTCGGCGCCGGGCAGGATGACGGGGAGCGTTTCGCCGAAGCTGTCTCGTGTCTCCGTTGCGAAACCGAAGTCCAGCGTGCCGTCGGCTCTCTGCGTCGCCTCGATTGTCGACAGGGTGCCGGCCCACTGCCAGGCCCCGTCGTCGCGCGATCCCTCCTTGCTGGCGATCCAGCCGAAGAAGAAGCGTCGACCGTCGCGCGCAGCGGTCTTCGATGCGTAGTAGGCGCGGCCGTCGATGCTGTCGAACTCGGGAACAAACCACGGACCGGCGAGGTCTCGGGCCATCCGGTAGCGCGTCGTGAAGTTCTCCGAGAACTCGGAGTAGACCATGTACCACCAGTCGCCCCACTTGAACACATCGGGGCATTCGTGGGCGATGTAGCGCCGGGGATCCCAGAAGGGTTCGACCGGTTGCCAGGTGGTCAGGTCGGTCGACACGCACTGGGCGATCACGCCGCGACGCCGCTCGGGCCCCTCAATGTGCCGGGCGGCGATGAGCATGCGCCAGAGCTCGGCATCGTCGTCGTAGAAGACGAAGGGATCGCGCCAATCGCCGGTCTCGTAGCCGGATGGGGCGCCGAATGTGTGCTCGGGGTGTTTCGTCCACGTGGACATGTCGTCGGTGCTCGTTGCGTGCATGACCAGCTGCAGCGGCAGACCATCGGCGCCGAGGTGCTGCGGGTTCTGCCCGGTGTAGAACAGGTGGGTCGTCGACCCGTCGCGCACGATGCTTCCGGTGTACACATTGAAGTCGGCGTCGGCGTCTGATCCGTGCTCGAAGGCCAGGCCCTTGTCTTCGTAGTCGACGAGATTGCGGGTCGAGACCAGGTGCCACGGCGTGCCCGGTTTCGGGTCGGACCGTTCCTCGTAGAGGTAGAAGAGTCTGAACTCGCCGTCATGCTCGAGGGGGATGATGTCTCCCACCCACGCGTTGCGGGGCTGGAAGAAGATCTGCTGGGGCATCGTCGTTGAGTCCTTTGGTTAATCGCTTGATCACACCATAGACGCGCCTGGGAGGCGTGATCAAGCGGTTAAGCAAATTAAGCAGGTTAAGCAGATTTCATCGACGAACTCGTCAGCCCTGGCCGCTCACACTGTTCGCCTTGATGGTCAGGATGACCCGCTGCTGTTCGCGGCCGCCGTACCAGGGGTAGGGCTGGCCGGTGTACTTCTGCGACAGCGCCTCGATGCTCTCGACGCCGCCCTCTGTGGTCATCGAGATGACCTCACCGCGCACCTGGATGTATCGGAACGGGTTATCGGGGTCCTGCACGGCCAGGGCCACCCGCGGGTCGCGCTCGACGTTGCGAACCTTCACGAACCCGACGACCGTGTTGATGATCACGTTCTCGCCATCGGTGTCGACCCAGGTCTCGGTGACCTGCGGCGAGCCGTCGGCCATGATCGTGGAGAGGAAGCAGGGGCTCGGCTTGCGCAGCAGGTCGAGCAGGGAGTCGGGCAGGGTCATCGGGGTCTCCTCGGAGTCGGACGTCGTCGACTCATTGGAGCACGCTTTTCTTCGAGCGCATGCCGGTTGCTATCCGGGCGAGCCCATGCCCCGCACCGCCATCTCGTCTAGGACTGGAGCCCGGTCAGTCGAGCCACGGCGACCATGACCAGAACGCTCCCGATGAAGACGGCAACGGCGCCGGTCAACGCCGTTCTATTCGGCGTCGAACGGCGTGCCGTCGAGATGCCCATTAGGCCAAAGCCCATGAGTTGCTCGGCGAAGAACCGGGCGATGGGCTTACGGAGGACGATCAATAGAACCCCCGCCGCGAAGCCAACGAGACCCGCGATCAGCATCTGGACCGTTTCGGACATCTGGTCTCGGCTTCCTGGCGACTGCTCGGTGAGGTGTTCGGCTCGATCCTACTTTTCGTACACGTCGAACTGGGTCACCGTCGGAGCCCCCAACTCGCCGGCCGTCGTCCTCAACTCGCAGATCCAGTCTCGAGACACGGGGCGGCTGCTCGCCGCAAACAGGGTCGATGTTCCGCTCACCCAGTACATGCCGAATTCCGCACCGTCGCGCGGTGCACGCACAACGATGTCCGTGGCTACCGCATTGATCGCGCGCACATCGGGGAGGTCAGTGAACGACAGTGTGTTCCGTGCGCAGAGCACGACGGCATCCTCGTGCGGACCCTCGTAGACGATTCGATCGGCAGGGTCGAGATCGAATGTGTCCGCGCACCCGGCGGGTCCCACGGCCACTCCCATGAGCAGCGTGATCGCAGCCCCCACCCGTACTCGTCTGGCCATCGGATATCCAATCGGTAGTCAGCGGGTCGAGGTAATGCTGACGTGGCCCGAACCTGCCCGTCAAGAGGTCACGCCCCCGCCCCGCGCGCCAGCCGCAGCGCCAGCGCCGTGCGGTCGGGCTCGCCGAGCTTGCGCAGCAGGGCCGACACCGTGTTCTTCACGGTGCCGTGCGCCAGGTGCAGGCGCGCCGCGATCTCGGCGTTCGGCAGGCCCCGGGCGACGAGGTCGGCAACGGCCCGTTCGGCGTCGGTGAGAACCGGATGCCTGTCGGCCGGTTGGGCAGGAAGAAGCGCGACGCGCGCGACGCGGGGATCGAGAACGAGGCCGCCGTCGAGAACCTGGCGGATCGCATCCGTCAGCGCATCCGTCGAGATGTCTTTGAGCAGGAAGCCGGCGGCGCCCGCGTCGAGGAGCTCGCGCACGAGCCGGGCATCGTCGAAGGTCGTGAGCACGAGCACGGGCAGCCCGGGATGCGACACCGCGCACTGCTGCACCAGTCCGAGCCCGTCGAGCACCGGCATGCGGGCGTCGGCCAGCACGACGTCGGGCGCGAGCTCGGGGATCAGCGCGAGCGCGCGCCTCCCGTTCTCTGCCTCGCCGACCACCTCGATGGCGGGGTCGGTCTCGAGGATCATGCGCAGTCCTCGCCGCAGCAGCTCCTGGTCGTCGACGATCAGAACGCGGGCGGCGGTCACCGGGCGCCCCGCATCGCGACGATTTTCTGCAGCTCTGAATCGTCTGCGTCGTTCCCAGCCGACGCGGCTGCGGGCAGCGCGAGCGACAGGCGGAAACCGCTCGGCGTGGGGGCCGCGTCGAGCGTTCCCCCGAGCGCGTCGGCTCGGGAGCGCAGGGAGCGGAGGCCGAACCCCTCGGTGACGGCGACGGAGACAGCCATGCCGGGCAAGGCTGCACCGCGATCCTCGAGCACGGCACGCACGGTTCCGGTGTCGTCGACGGCGATCCGCAGCTGCGCGGAGCTCGCATTCGAGTGCCGTACGACGTTGGTCAGCCCCTCCTGCACGAAGCGCAACAGCAGCAGGGAGCGCTCGTGCGTCAGCGCGGAGTCGTCGCCCTCGATCGCCACGCGAATGTCGATGCCCGTGCCCCTGAATGCCTCGGCGACCGCGCGGAACGCTTCCGCGTTGCCCAGCGTGCCCAGCTCGACGGGGTGCATCGCCCGCACGAGCCGGCGCATCGCATCCAGAGACTCGCCGACCTGCTCGCGGGCGTGCCGCAGTTCGTCGCGTGCCGCACGCGGGTCGTCGACGCGGAGGGCGTAGTCGAGCGAGAGGCCGATCGCGGTGAGGCGGTGCCCGAGGCCGTCGTGCAGCTCGCGCGCGGTGCGTTCGCGCTCCTCGGCGAGCACCAGGTCGCGGTCGGCGTCGAGACGGTGGCGCAGCTCGGCGTTGGCCGCATCCAGTTTCTGGAGTGTCGCACCCAACTCGTCGTTCACCCGGAGGCTGTCGCGCAGGATCGCCGAGATCGCGGCCGCGATGCCGGCGAAGAACATCGCGCCGATCGCCTCGGTCACGAGCCGTTCGTCGGAGCTGCCGGCGGAGACGTGCAGCGCGACGACCAGCGCCACCAGCGCCGCAGCGAAGCCCCACACCACCACCGACGACGCGAACGTGACGCCGAGCACCAGGCAGGCGGCCCAGATGATCCCGTAATAGAGGGGGCCGTCGCCGAACATCATCGTCGCGGTGGCCACTGCGGCGAAGGCGATCGCGGCCACTCGTGACCTCTGCGCGGAACGCCGCCACAGCGCCCAGATCGCGATCGCGGCGGCGAGTAGCAGCACGACTGCCACCGATGTCCAGAGCGGTCGGCGGTCGATCGAGTACAGCACCATCAGCACCGGACCGGCCAGCCCGATGACCGCGGCCAGGTCGAGCAGCAGGGCGCGGCGGCTCGGAATGCTCGGCATATCCTTCAGCGTAGGCAGTCGGGCGGGCCCGCCGCACGTGACCCGGGTCACGATACGTCGTGACCGCGGGGGCGGGCCGGATGCCGGGCGGCTCCGTAGCGTGCTGGATATGACCACCGCACCCGTCGCATCCACCCCGCCTGATTCGCCCGACGCACCCACGGCGCCCATATTGTCTCCTCGTCTCGGACTGGGGCCGCTCGGAGTGGCCGTGCGGGTCGTGGTGGCCATCGGCATTCTGATGATCGCCAATCTGCTCGCGGGTCTGCTGCCTCTCGCACTCACCGTCATCTCCGGCGCCGTCGAGACCTTCGGCGGGTCGTCGCCGTGGGGCTTCGCGTTCGCGTTCGTGCTTCAGCTTTTCGTGCTCGGCGTCGTCGTGCTCGCCGTGCGGTTCTGGATGCGGCGGGTCGAGCGCGCCCCGCTTCGCGCGGTCGGCTGGCGCTGGGGCAGGCGGTCGGTCGTGTGGCTGCTGCTCGGAGTCGTGGTCTCGGCGGGCAGCGCGTTCGCGGTCGTGGCGCTGCTGCCGTCGACGGGACCCGTGCTCGACGATTCGGCGTTCGTGGGCGACGAGTCGGTGACGCCGTTGATGGTCGCGCTGCTGATCGTCTACTACCTGGGCCTCGCGTTCGTGCAACAGGGCATCCCAGAGGAGCTCCTGTTCCGCGGCATGCTGCTGTGGAGCCTGCGGGAGCGGCCCGCGCTCGCGGTCGCCGTGACGACGCTGGCGTTCACGGTGATCCACCTGGTGTCGAGCGGCGGGCAGCAGTCGGCGTGGGAGCACGTGCTCTACCTCGCGCTGCCGCTCGGCTTCGCCCTGCTCGCGGTGGGACTGCTGCTGTGGACCGGATCGCTCTGGGCCGCGGTCGGAGTTCATGGAGGTTTCCACGTGGGGAACTACCTTGCGGTGGGGTTCTTGCCGCAGGTGGATGCGGTCACGTCGTGGCTTGCGATCGGCGGGGTGCAGGCGGTGACCGGGCTGGTGCTGGTATTTGCGGCTCTGCGGCGGGGCAGGCGCATCCTGGAGGGCGGGAATTGAGAAGACGGCTGCGCTCGATCGGCGCGCACGAAGTGTCGCCGACGAGCGCCGTGTACTCCGGCACGGAGTTCGCCGCCTGGGCGATCACCATCCGGGTCACGACAGTCAGCCCCGTCGAGCATTGCGGCGGCCGTCTCCTATGTCGTCGGGCAGCCTGCCGACGTGAATGTCGCCGAGATCATCGCGCGACCGGCGGCCTAGTTCGCCGCGACGGTGAGTTCCCACTGCGGCTTGATGTCCTCGACGGGATACGCTGTCGAGGCCCACGTGCCAGACACGAATGTGACGGTTTTGCCCAAGGGTGTGCCGGCAATGTCGACATCGCACGTGTATGCCACCGAAATCTGTACTCCGGGGTTGCCCTCTTCGTCGGGAGCATTCTCGTCGACCTCTGTGACGGTGCAGTCCCAGAATGCCGACCCGAGGAGGTCGCCGTTCGCCTCTTCGACACTGACGCCGCCGTCCATCTCGACGCCGTCGACAGCAAGCAGTGCGATGGCGGCATCGCCACACGGCGCGCCCACGGTCTCGTCGACTGATCCGTCGGACACTGCTGACTTCGCGGTCACCGTGAGATGCACCGTCGGGTTGGCGGTGGGGCCGCTGCACCCCGCAAGACCCATGGCGAGGACGGCGGCTACGAGCGCGGCCGGAAGGAGTTTCATGTGCACAGTATTGCGGAGAATCACTCAATCAGGGCGTCGAGGGCGTCAGTTCTGTGGCATGCGATGCGTGCGTTCGGTCGTGAGGTCGTGTGCCGCCATGTCGCGATAGCGCCGAGCGTGCTGCAGCGCGCTGATCAACTCCTCCCTCTTCAAGGGAACGACGTACGCGGGCGTGCCGCGCTGGAATCGCCACCCCTCGCGAAGAGCTCCGGCGTCGACGACGTCGAAGCCGATCGACTCGATGAGGTCAATGACAGCCCGCTTCGCGCCCTCGTCATCGCCTGCGACCGGCAGTGCGCGGCGGTCCCCACTCAGCGGACGTGCGTCTGCGGCGATGTCCTCCGCGTAGATGCTGTTGAACGCCTTCACGACGCGGGCCGACGGAAACATGGTCTGGAGGCGCTCGGACGTGGTCGTGCTCTCGTCGTCGAGCTCTGCGATGTGGCCCGACCAGTCGGTGTAGTAGTTGCCGGCATCCATCACGATGCGGCCGTCGAGTGCCGATGCCGGAAGGTCGGCGTAGCTGTGAAGCGGCACGGCCAACAGCATCAGCTCTGATCGAGCAGCGGCGCCTTCCACGGTGTCCGCCATGGCGGAGGCGCCGAGCGATGTCACGGCATCGGCGAGGGTCTTAGGCCCTCGAGAGTTGGCAAGCACCACTCGGTGGCCCGCCGCGACCGCGGCCTCGGCGAAACCGATCCCCACTCGACCGGTCCCGATCACAGCAATTGTCGACATGGCGACGTCCTCACTCAAGAAATGGTTGACCTGGTACACAGCCTCTCGCTCTGCCGCATGGTCGCCATCCGTCGAATCACGTATCCGTGCCTCTCGGCTCCGAGTGGAGGTAGCGGCGAAGGCTCGCGTAGCGGTACTCCTGGTAGAGGCCGTGAAGAACGGCCAGAAGCGCGGCCGTTCCCAGCCCGATGAGGATCGACGGGGTGGGCAGCCGAGTGGACTGCACGACGATGATCGCGACGCCCGCGCCCGCCACCATCGAGTTCACGACCGCGATGGCGGTGGCCGTGGTGAAGAACACTCCGATCCATGATCGCCGACGGCCGATGGGCAGCATCTCGTTTGGAGCGTGAGGTCCGACAGGGCGGGGGAAGTACTTCGCAGCCCCCGGCAGGAGCGTTGCGTAGACGGCGCGAATGCGCTGGATGGCATCGAGAGCCGCCACGTCTTCGAGGGAGGTCTCGACAAGTCGTTCGTACGTGAAGATGCCGAGAAGAAAGACGACCGGGATGATCACCATCAGGAACCCCAGAGCGTAATCGGTCTGGGCGAGAAAGCCGAAGGCGACAAGGCTGCTCGACAGGGTCGTGAGATACAGGGCGGCTCGGCTGCTCGCCTCGCTGACAGTGATGCTGCGCGCAGACTCGAGCACGAAATGCTCGTTCATCAAGGCGCTGTAGAACGCGCCGGCGCGATCCGTCAGCGCCTCGATCGCCTCGTCTGCGGTCGGCAGATCCCCCGACTTGGCTGGCGGCACCGCCGAACGGGCCTCCTCGTCAGTCATGGTCGGCGACCTCTTGCCGCACGGAGAACAGATTGCCGAACGGGTCGAGCAGCTGACACAACCGTTCTTTGGTGAAGACGGTTTTCGGTCCGCGGTGGGCCACCGCGCCATGCGCGGTCCACTCCTCGACGAACGCATCCACGTCGGCGACGGTCCAATACGGACTGGTTCCCGACGGCCCGGGGGAGTTGAACTCGTCTTTCTCATGCAGAGTCAGCCTCGTGCCGTCGATATCGAACGCCGCGAGTGCACCGCCCCGCACCACGGGCTGCCGCTGCAGTCGCTCCGAATACCACTCGACGGCAGCGCCGAGGTCGTCGACGAAATAGAAGACGTTCCCGACGCCGGCGAACTCGACGCCGGTCATGCCGAGAACACGCCCTGGAGAAAAGCGAGAGACGGGCCGATTGCCGCCGACATATACCCCTCGGCATGATGGGTTCCCGGAATCAGCTGCAGCGTGGTGGCGATGCCGACATCCGACAGGGCCGCCTGCATCGCGCGCGCGTCGCTGACCGGCACGAACTCATGCAGTGAGTTCGCGAGAAAGACCGGGCCGCCCTGAGCCGACACGTGTCGCGTGGTCGACGCGGCTTCCAGCAGACTGCGGTCGCCTCCCACCTCGTTCAGGATGGTCCACCGCAGGAACGCGTCGTTCGGGCCGGTCTGGTTGATGTCGGCGCTCTTCATCGCATTGAGGTCTTGAGAGGTCGGTGTCGCCGGCAGGTCGTCCGTTGCCTTCACGATGCCCAGGAGGTCGAACATCCCCGACCAGCTGACCGCAGGGCGGCCGGTGGCGATGCTCGCCTCGACAACGAGATTGCCGCCCGCCGACCCGCCGAAGAACGCCACCTTGCTGCGATCGAACGACCAGTCCGACGCGATAGCCCATTTCGCTGCGGCCTGCACGTCGTCTCTGCTGGCCGGGAATGTGGCATCCGGCGCCTCGCGATAGTTCGGCGCGAAGACGATGTAACCGGCGTCGACCAGCATGGTCGCCAGCGACAGCTCTTTGCTCTTGTCACCACGAAACCACCCGCCGCCGTGCACCAGCACGATGGCTGCGCGCGCACGATCTGCGAGGTCGGAGATGCTCCTGTCGTACACGTCGAGAAGGAGGGGCGTCGACCCCACGACTCCGTACTCGACGTCTCGGATCACTGATGGCTCGTCGGACATGGTGGCCTCCTGTCAGCTAAATGCGTATGCAGCGCTGACACGAGCCTAGAATCCGACCTCGCTGTGAACCATGGCCCTGCCGGGGTCACTCAGGGCGGCGGCTCAGCCCTTCGGGGCAGTGTTCAGCAGGACCGCCGCGCGGATCACGGCCTGGAACGCATCCGCATCCACCGTGTCGCCCTCGTGCAGATCGATCGCCCGCCGCACGCCCGCACCGACCACGAGCAGCCCCTCGGGATCGGGAAGCGCCGACCCCTTCGGAAACGTGAACTTGACCTTGTCTTTGTAGGTCTCGCCGGTGCAGATGAGCCCGCCCAGGCTCCAGGTCGCGACGCCGAGCGGGTTCGAGGGCTTCACCCATTTGGTCTCTTCGACGACGTCGGGCTCGGCCTCGAGAATCAGGTTCCGGATGCGCGAGAGCGTGTCGCCGCGCCAGTCGGGAAAGGCGGCGATGATCTGGTCTACGTCGGGTGATGCCATGAGCTGACCTCTCTCGTGCGGCGTGGGTTGCGCCGAGGCGATAGTAGTCCTCCGATGCGCGCGTGGTCAGCGAGAGCGGTTCAGGAACGGTTCGATGGTCGCCCAGGTCGCCTCCGGTGCTTCCAGGTGCGGCAGATGTCCGGCCGCGGCAATGACGGCGAACTCGGCGCCCGGAATAGCGCGAGCGACGGCCTGGCCGTAGGCGGGGGTGACGATGCGATCGCTCTCGCCGAAAACGACAAGCGTCGGCACGGACACCGAGTCGAGCCGACCGAGGAGTGTCGCGTCGCTCATGCCTCTGCCCGCGGTCGCGGCCATGGTCTGCCCGTTGAACTGTTGGATGGCGCGCTGCTCGGGCGTGAATCCCGCGGGGTCGACATACCCGCGCTCCGCATCGTGCCAGGCGGCCTGAGCGAGTTGGCGGGCGTCGAGGGAGAAGAAGTCTGCGAGCGGCTCGCCGTCGACGACCGCACCGATGCCGTCGATGTCGATCACGGCGCCGACGAGTCCCGCGTAACGCTCGTCGGCCGCGGATGCGATGCCGTCGGGTCGGCCGGTGCCGTTCCATCCAGGGTGGGTCGGGGCGAGGGCGTGCATGGTCGTGGCCAGGTGGCCGACGATGGGCGCGACTGTCTGCGGGCCCCCGCCGCCGTGCAATACCAGCGCGGTGCGGGAGTTCGTGTCGCCGGCCTCCGCTCGGCGAAGAGCACCGCGCCGATCTCGAGCGTCTGCTCCGCATGCTTCTCCAGGGAAGGTAGCGCGCTCGGTTCGTATCTGCGAGCGCGCCGAGAGCTCGTGAGGCCGGCTTGCTCCTGCCGTAGCGTCATGTGGTCTTCTTGAAGCACGTCCCAATCCGCTTCGAGAGGTCCGTTATGCACCCGTTCCCCACCCCGCCCCGTCAGGTTCCGATCGGCGATGCCGCGGCGTTTGTCGGCGTCACTCCCCGAGCCATCCGCCACTACCACCAGATCGGCCTGCTCCCCGAGCGCGATCGGGGCAGCGACGGCCGCCGCCGGTACGGCTATGCGGAGATCATCCGCCTGCTCTGGATTCGCCGCATGGCCGACGCCGGGGTCGCCCTCGAGGACATCCGCGACGCCTTCGATGGTGCAGCACCGGGCGACGCCGACGGCGACGCCAAGGGTGAGGATGAGGTGGCGGCCGTTCTCGCGCGGCTGGAGGACACCCTCGCCGCGCAGGAGGCCGAGCTGCAGCGCAAGCGGGCCTCGGTGCAGCGCATGCGCGCACGCGGCAGTCGGCTGGGACTGCTCGACGATCTCGTCTCCCATCGCCTCGAGGCCGCCCCCGAGGGTTCGCTTCGCCAAGACGATCTCGACGTGCTGCTGGTCACCGAGCGCATATTCGGTCCGCTCGGCGCAGTGATGCAGGCAGGCCGTTTCCTCGCTCTGGCCGCCGATCCGGCATTGCGGGCGGCATCCGATCGCGTCGAGGCCGCCGAGGAGGCCCTCGACGACACAGTCGCCGTCGACGACCCGCGCGTGGCGCAGGTGGCGGCCGAGCGGAGCGCCTTCGAGACCGAGCTGATGCGCGTCATTGCGGAGTCGGGTCAGCTGGAAGAGGACGACGCCATCTTCGACGCGTGGGATGAGTCGCACCCGCAAGAGGACGCCGACGCAGCGCCGGTGCCCGACCCGGCAGAGGGTTCCCGCGCCAGGAGCGCGGCGGAGATCATCTCGAGCATGCCCTATGACTTCTCGCCTGCCCGGCTGCGCTCCATGGAGCTGGCGGCGCAACTCGCCGCGTCGGTGCCGTCGACACCCTGAGAAGGTTGGAGATACGCAGAAGTGGCGCGCGCCGCGTTGGCAGGAGACGCGCGCCACAGCTCAAGCGCCGCCGGGCCGTGCCCCGCGACGATTCGGCGCCTCGACGTCTGCGGCGTCGACGAAGCTGCGTGCCCTCACCACACCCTCGTCATCGACGAAATGCAGCGCGAGCCGTGCCGCGGCGGCGGGCGGGTCGATCGTCACGACGACCGGCGCGCTCAGTTCGAACGGCTCGACCGGCGCAAGGTCCACCGTGACGGCCGCCTCGAGACTCTCGGGGAGCGGCGAGCCGGCGGCGATCCATTGGGCCGAGACTCGCCCACGCACCGCGTGCCGGCCGTGGTGGGAGAGATGGACCACAAGCTCGAATGCTTTAGTCGGCACCTCGATATCGGCTCCTGCGGCCTTGGGCACGAGGTCGATCACGAAAGCGGTGTCGGCGTTGACATCGGCCGGTTGCAGCCCGCCCCAGTCCTTTCGCCGGCGCGCGGCGTCGAGCAGGCCGGCATTCTCGTGCTCGACATCGGCGAGCTCCGTGTAGACGTAGCCGGAGTAGCGCGCATGGCGGCGCAATTCCTGGGTCTGCCAGCGCAGGTGCCAGGCTCGTTCAAGACTTGTGTAGCCCTCGCCGTACTCGCTGTTGAGAAGAGGTACTCCAGTGCGAGGAAAGTCGGCCGACCCATAGAGGCTCTTGTCGACCACGAAGTCGGGGCCGAGTTTCACGGGGAACGTCTCTCGCTGACCGGACGCCAGCTCGCGCACGCTTGCTGCCCACGTCGCCGGGTCCGGCTCGTAGTAGTGCCAGTCGACGAGGTCGCTCTTCACATGGGCCCATCCGGAGTTCTCGACCAGGGGGCGCGTGTGGTCGATCGCCGACATCGTGTCGTAAGCGTGAACGGCCGCGTCGGCCCGCCGCTGGCTGCCCGGAATGTCCCAGTCGAGACCCCATTCCTCGTTGTAGAGGCCCCAGACCACGATCGACGGATGATTGCCGTCGCGTTCCACCATCGGCCCGAGCTGGTCTTCGAACAGCGCCGCGGCCTCGGGGCTGAATCGGCTGGGTGCTGCGGGTTCAGCCCAGACGAGCATGCCGATCTCGTCGGCTCGGTGGAGCCATCGGGGCTCTTCGAGTTTGAGGTGCTTGCGCACCATCGTGTAGCCGAGCTCGCGAGCCAGGTACAGGTCTTCGATCAGAGCCTCGTCGCTCGGCGCGGTCAGACCGGTGTCGGGCCAGTAGCCCTGGTCGAGCACACCGCGCAGGAACAGCCGCTCTCCGTTGAGAAACAGCAGCCCGTCGCGCGATTCGATCGACCGCAGGCCCGTCGTGGCGACCACGCGGTCGGCTGCGCCATCCTCACCTGTCGTCACCTCGACCCTGTAGAGGTGCGGGTCGGCCGGCGACCAGAGACGCGGTTCGGCCAGCGCGATGCGTGCGCTCGCGATGCCTTCGGCGTCGCGGCTCAACTCGAGCACGACCGGGTCGCCAGCACCGGCATCCATAAGCCGGATGCGAACGGGCGCGTCTCGAGGCTCGTCACCAGCCAGTTCGACGGCGACATCGATGCCCGTGAGGCTGTCGCCGCGCAACGTCACCGACCGCGCATAGGTGCGACCGCGCGCCTCGATCCACACGCTCTGCCAGATGCCCGACGTGGGCGTGAACGACACCCCGTCGTAGTCATCGCGAGGGATCGACCGCTGCTTGCCGTGCACGATCGATCGCTTGTCTGCCGGTGACTCGACGGCCACCTGCACGGTGAAGTCCGATCCCGCGTGAACGTGCGGGGTCACGTCGAACTCGAAGGAGGTGTATCCGCCCACGTGCTCGCCGACCACCGTTCCGTCGATCGACACCGTCGCCCGGTGGTGCACGGCTCCGAAGCAGAGCACGACCCGCGCGCCGGCCCACGAGGGAGGCACCGACACGACACGCGTGTAGGTCGCGGACTCGAGCCAGGTGCGCTGTACGCCCGAGGCCGGCGTCTCCCAGGCGAAGGGCACGGTGATCTGGGTCGAACCGTCGATGCTCGAGAAGTCCCACGAGCCGTTGAGGCTGAGCCACCGTTCCGACCGATCGAGGTCGGGTCGCGGGTATTCGGCCTTCGGTGTCACCGATGCCGCGTCGGCATGGGGGGACGAGGGTGCGATGTCTGTGGTGAGTGTCATGTTCTGGTTCAGCCCTTCACGCTTCCAGCGAGGATTCCGTTGATGAAATGACGCTGCAGGGCAATGAAGAGCACAAGCAGCGGAATGAGTGCGATGGAGCTCGCGGCGAGAAGCTCGCCGGTCACCGTCGCATAGTCGGCACCGATTCGATTACCGGTGATGTTCTGAGAGAGGGTCGAGAGCACGACCTGCAGGGTCGCCATGCGCTCCGAAGACGCGATCACGACAGGCCACACGAAGTCGTTGTAGATGTTCATCACGGTCAGCACTGCGAGCCCGGCCAGTCCGGGGCGGATGACCGGCAGCACGATGCGCCAGAAGATTCCGAATTCGCTGCAGCCGTCGACTCGCGCGGCGTCGAGCAGTTCATCGGGCACCGCGCTGATCACCTGTCGCATCCAGAAGATCGCAAAGGCGTCGACCGCCCCCGGCAGAATGAGCGCCTGGTAGGTGTTCACCCACCCCAGCTCCTTCATTTCGAGCAGCAGGGGAATGATCAGCACGATCGTGGGCAGCATCAGGCTGACCAGGACTGCGCCAAAGATCAGGTTCTTGCCGATGAAGTCGTACTTCGCGAAAGCGAAAGCCGCCAGGGGCGCGAAGAACACGGTGATCGCGCCCTTGAACACGAGCACGATCGCCGTGTTCATGAATCCGGATGCGATGGGCACGTCTTGGAACATCGCCACATAGTTGTCGAGGGTGAACGTCGACGGATCGAACGCGAGGGGTGAACGGATGATGTCGTTGGCCGGCTTGAATGCCGACACCAGAGCCCACGCCACAGGCGAGAGGAACGCCACGGTGAGCAGCACCAGAAAGAGCTGCGAGCCGATGGCCGGTCGACTACGCCGTGCGGGGCGTGTCGTGCCGGTGGGCGCGGCGGCGCTCTCTGACAGCCGCGGTCGAGTGAGTACAGTCATCGGTTCAGTCCTTCGCTCGAAGCAGCCGCACGAACACGAGCGACAGGGCCATCACGATGATCACGAGCAGGAACGAGTTCGCGGCTCCGGTGCCCAGGTCTGCGCGCGTGATGTGGTTGTAGAGGTAGTAGCCCGCGGTGGTGGTCGAGTTGTACGGTCCGCCCTGGGTCACCACGAACGGTTCCGCGAACATCTGGAACACGGCCAGCGTCTGCAGAATCACGGCGAACATCAGCGTGCGGCGCAGCAGGGGCACGGTGATGCTCCACAGAGTGCGGAGCCTGGTCGATCCGTCGAGCGACGCAGCCTCGTACACCGCAGAGTCGATCGATTGCAGCCCCGACAGCAGGATGATGATGATGAACCCCGTCGTCTTCCACAGGAAGAGCAGCGCCAGCGTCGGTTTCGCCCATTCGCTCGTGCTGAGCCAGCCGACATCCGGCAGCCCCACCAGCCCGAGCAGACCGTTGACGGCCCCGTAATTGGTGTCGAACACCACCACCCAGATCTGCGCTACGGCGACGAGTGGAGTGACGAACGGAACGATGAAGGCCACCCGGTAGAACCCGCGCAGGCGCAGCTTGGCGTTGTCGAGGAGCACGGCCACGATCAAGGCGATCACCAGTTGCACCGGGATGATCAACAGCCAGAGAGCGCCGGAGTTGGCGAGCGAGTTCCAGAACCCCGGACTCGTGAGCAGATAGGTGTAGTTGTCCCACCCCACCCACTCCGCCGCGCCTGTGCCCCTCCAGTTGGTGAAGCTCAGGCGGGCGGTGAAGATGAGCGGGTAGACGCTGAAGGCGATGAAAACCGCTACGAACGGCAGCACGAACAGGTAGGGAGCCAGTTTTCGCCGGGCTCGCGCGGCAGTCATCGTCGTCATCGTGTGCAGCGCGCCTTTACTGCCGGTCGATCAGGTTGGACTGGATCTCGTCGCTGGACTGCTTGAGCACCTCGTCGGGCGTCATATCGCCGTCGAGCATGCGCTGCATGTTCGTGCCGAGGTAGTCGACCGCGCCGGCCCACCATGTCGGTGTCGGAACACTCGCGGGGATCTCCGTGCTGGCCTTGGTGGAGACGGCCCACAGGTCTTGGTTGCCGAGAGCAGGAACGGGCTCGAACAGGGGAGCTGTCGGGTCGGCGGCCGGAAGGTAACTCGGAATCGACGTGTTCAGGCCGGTCGGGTAGACGTCGCTCGGGCCCCACACGGCGCTGTACCCGGCCTCGTCGAACATCAGGAAGCTGTAGAACAGGGCCGCGAGCTCGGAGTTCTTTCCGTCACGCGGGATGGCGAACGAGGAGCCGCCCATCGCCCCGCTTCGCGCTCCGCCGTCTTCCCAGGCGGGCAGGGGCATGGCGCGCCAGTCGCCCTTCGTCTCGGTGAGCAGCTGCTGCGGCGCGAAGTCGAACCAGATCGCCCAGGGGTAGAAGACCTCGTTGCCGTTCTCCATCTCGGCGATGTCGGTCGGGCTGAGGTATTCGGCGCGGGTGCCGAGCCCTTCCTTCTGCACCGTGTCGAGATAGGTCAGGATCTGCGTGTATTCGGGACTGTCGAGTCTGAGCTGGCCATCGGCATCCGCGATGCTTGTGCCGAGCTGGCTCGCATACATCTCGAGCTGCAGCTGGCTCAGGAACGCGGCCTGCTCCAGGTGGATGGGCGCCGCCGACGGCACGGCCTGCTTGTAGGCCCGGGATGCGTCGAGCAGCTCGTCGTAGGTCGTGATCTTCGATGCATCGATGCCTGCGGCCTCGAGCGCCGTGGCGTTGTAGTAGAGCAGGCCGGGATTGGAGTCGAATGGCACCCCGTAGATGCCTCCGTCGACCGAGTTCACGTCGAGCTTCTGGGGTGCGATCTTGTCGGAGTAGGGCGCGAGAACGTCGGTGAGATCCCAGAGGTAGTCGGAGAAGCCGGTGATCTTCGCGTCGTCGAGGAACACGCCGTCGGGTACATCTGTGCCTGTGATCAGGGTGTTCTGCAGCTTCGCGTCGATGTCGACGGCCTCGTGGTGAACCACGACATCGGGGTACTTCTTATTGAAGTCGGCGATCGCTTCGTCGAACACTCCGTAGAGGTCGCCCGACCTGTCCCAGATGGTGATCTCGCCGGAGGGCGAATCTTGTGTGGGGAGCTGGAGCAGATTGCCGTCGGCCTTGGTCGAGGATGCGGATCCGATGTCGGGTCCACAGGCCGTGAGCCCGAGGGCGACCACGGCCGCGAGCCCGAGCGCGACGGCTCGGGTTGCTGATCTGGGTAGGTGCTGATGCAAGGGACACTCCTTTGTGACGGTGCGTTTGCCAACGTGTGCAAAATTATATCTCGCGTTTGCTCACGATGCAAACGTTATGATGGCGGGACCGCTGTGAAGGAGGCGATCGCATGCCCGCAACACTCCGCGACGTCGCTGAACGTGCCAGGGTGTCCATCCGTACCGTGTCGAATGTCGTGAGCGGCTATGAACATGTGAGCGAGCAGATGCGCGCCCGTGTGAACAACGCGATAGACGAGCTCGACTACCGGCCGAACCATGTCGCCCGCACGCTGCGAACGGGTCGTACCGGCGTGCTGGCCCTTGTCGTGCCCGAGATCGACGTGCCGTACTTCAGTCAGCTCGCGCGTGATGTCATCAACGCGGCCGGTGAGCTCGGGTACCGGGTGATGATCGATCAGACCGGCAACGACCACCAGCGCGAACGCGATCTTCTCACCGGCGGCAACCGCTCCATGCTGTTCGATGGCGTGCTTTTCAGTCCTCTCGTCACCAAAGCCGAGTTGAACGACATGAACGGTGACGGCGGCACGCCCCTGGTGCTGCTCGGAGAGCACGACTTCGACGGGCGATTCGATCACGTCGCCATCGACAATGTGCGGGCGGCCTACGATGCCGTCATGCATGTGGCGAATACAGGCAGAACGCATATCGGGGCACTCGGTTCGCAACCGGCCGAGGGCTATGCCACACCGCAGCAGCGCTCAGCCGGCTACCGCAATGCTCTGAACGATTCCGGCCTGAACTTCACGCCCGAACTCACGCGCCCGGCCGCGCATTACAGCCGCACCGAGGGGTATGCCGCCACCCGCGACCTCTTGGATTCGGGCCGCGACCTCGACGCGATCTTCTGCTACTCCGATCTGCTCGCTATGGGTGCGATCCGCGCTGTCTTCGATGCAGGACGACGGGTGCCGGAGGACGTCGCCGTCATCGGAGTGGATGACATCGAAGAAGGTCGGTTCTCGAGGCCGACGCTCAGCACGATCTCGCTCGATACGCCATTCATTGCATCGCAGGCGGTCTCCCGCGTCGTGGAGCGAATTGCAGACCCGAGTCGGGATGCCGTCGAGGTCGTGGCGCCCCATCGCCTCATCGTGCGTGAAAGTACGGCCTGACGGCGGCATCCACCCACGGATCGGCCTATGCCCCGAGCCTGCACGCCCGGGGCATAGACCTCGATACGCGGCTTAGGCGGGAAGGCTCCACACCTGGGTCGCCAGACCATTGCAGTCATAGATCTGCAGATCGGTTCCATCGGTGTAGTTGCCCTGCGGAACGTCAAGACATCTGCCGGACTGCGGATTGCGCAGACTTCCGTTCGGCTGCGGAACCCACTGCTGGGCGCCGGCGTTGGGAAGGCAGTCCCACAACTGCACGGGGCTGAAGTTGGCCGTGCCGTTGTTCGAGATGTCGAGGCACTTACCGAACGAGCGGATCGTTCCGTTCGCCGACACGGACCATCGCTGGCCCTCCGCGATGCCGCAGGTATAGAGCTGCACGACGCGCCCTGCCACCGCGGTATTGGTGTCGACATCCAGGCACTTGCCCGTGGAGGTCTTGATCGCGCCGGTGCGGCCGGGGAGACTTCCGATGCCGAACTTCAGTTCGCACTGCGAGCCCTGCTTGAGCGTTGCCGCGAAGTACACGAAGCTGGCGCCGTCCTCGCGCGGTATCGCGGGGGTCGAGTAACCGGGGCACGACGGCACGCCCGGGGCGTAGCCGCCCGTCGGATTCACCGTCACCGGCGCCTCCAGCTCCGTCCACGGACCCACGCCCAGATTCGTGTTCTGGAACAGCACGGTGCCCGATTCGGCGAGAACGGTCTTGTTTCCGGTGGGCCCGGCCACGACACGCTGGCCCGAGATCAGCAACGTTCCGTTCGGGCCACCGCCCGACGCCCACGATATGTAAGGAGTGTGAAGCAGCTCACGGGCGTCGGCCGTCGCGACCAACGTTCCCGCGTTGCCCAGCGCGCCCCAGTTCAGTCCGTCATCGCTGAACTTGATGTAGACCTCGCAGGCGTGATCGGGGTTCGTGGCGTCGCGGCACATCTCGTACGACATCACGAACTGTCCGTTCGGCAGCTCGGCGAACGTCTGCATGCCAGGGCGGCGCAGGTTGTCAGCGGGGAATGCGACATCCTGGGTCGCGGTTCCGCTCCACGACACGCCCCCGTTCGTCGACGTGTAGTGAACGATGTTCTGATTGTTTGTCGCCGAGTTGGCAGGTCGCTCGTCAGAGATGAAGCACGCGAGTGTGTTGTTGTCGGTGACGAGGAAGCTCGGCTCCCAGATGCCGTGGCCGATGGAATTCGGAAGCCCGGATGTCTGGGTGCAGTTCGAGAGATAGCTCCAGGTCTGGCCCTTGTCGGTGCTGCGGAAGACCTCGACCTTCTGCTGCGTGTAGTTCCCCGTGGACCAGGCGGTTCCTGCCGCGAGGATGTCTCCCTGGTTGAGGCCCGGAATCGTTCGAGGCACCTCGAAGATGGTCGGTGCTTCGATGGTCCAGCCGGCCGTGTGTGAGGAGATCGACGAGATCTGGCTCCAGCTCGCCCCGGCGTCTGTGCTGCGATAGATCGGCATGGTGCCCGGGCCATTGTGGCCGCCCTGCGCAAACGTCGCGAGCATCGTCTGCGCAGAGGAGCCGTCGTGGTCTACGCGGATCGCCCGCGGGTAGCCGACGGTGCCGGATGGAAAGGTGCTGAGATTGGGAGAGTACAGAATCTGCCCCGATTGCGCTGCTTCTGCAGGGGCTGGAGTTCCACTCACGGAACCGGCGACCATGACTGAGCCGAACAAGACGGCAGCGATGACGGCGATTCGTGGCTCGCGCCTGAGGCGTCGGAATAACGACATTATTATCCTTCGGTTAGAGAACGCGCCAACGCACTGATCACTATGTCCAATCTTTGCCAACGTTGCAATAGTCGTCTTCTGCCGAGCCCATCAGGGTCGTCACTGCGCGGCCGCCGCGTAGTCACGACCCCGCCGCGCCGGGTCGGTGACCCGATGCATGATCGTGGCTGTCGCGCGTCGGCTCAGCAGTCGGATGGGCGTCACGCTGATGCGGTTGCCGCGTCCGTCGATCACGCTCGGGCCGGGGTTCCGTCGTTCCAGGTGGGCGAGCGCGGTGGCCACGACGTCGGCCGCCGTACGCATCCGCGCGCCCGCGGTGGCGTCATCCGTGCCGACGACGGCGTTGAACTCGGTGCTGGTCGCGCCGGGTGAGAGCGCGAAGACGGTCACTCCGGAGCCCCGCGTCTCTGCCCAGAGCGACTCCGTGAAGCTCAGCACGAACGCCTTCGCTGCGCCATAGACCGCCATGCGCGGGGTGGGCGCGTACGCGGACATGCTGGCGACGTTGATGAGAAAGCCCTGGCCGGCTTCGAGCATCCGCGGCAGAAAGGCTGAGCTGAGCTGAACAGGAGCACTGACGTCGACCGCGATCTCCCGGTTGACTCGCTCGGGGTCCTCCTGCGCGAAGTCGCCGAACGTGCCGAAGCCGGCGTTGTTGATGACGCCTGTCACCCGCAGGCCGGCCTCGGTGATTGCAGACAAGAGATCAAGGGCCGCCGAGGGGGACTCGAGGTCCTGGGCGATCGCGGTGATGGTCACTGCGTGAGCGGCTTCGAGCTCGGATGCGAGTGCCTCGAGCCTGTCTCGACGCCGCGCGACCAGCACCAGGTCGGCACCGCGGGCGGCAAGCGCCCGCGCGAACGCTGCGCCGATTCCCGAGGATGCACCGGTGATCAGCACGGTCTGCTGGCGATAGTCGATTGCGGGCATGGGCGGCTCCAATGAGAAGAGAGTGGTCGCGACCTGCGACTCGATGACAACATATGCCTGGCTGGCACCCAGTGTCAACTGGGCATCGGGGTTACACTTAGACCGTGAGCATCGAAACGAGCCTGTGGCAGCGGTCGCGCCGCGCGGCGTACGAAGAGATCACCCGTGTTGCGATGGGGCTGTTCCTCGAGCAGGGATTCGAGCAGACGACGATCGACCAGATCGCCTCGTCGGCGGGCATCTCCCGGCGGTCGTTCTTCCGCTACTTCGGCACCAAAGAAGACATCGTTCTGGGCGATCTGGCGAGTCAGGGCGAACTCGTCAAGGCTGCGCTCGAGCAGGTGCCGCCGACGGTGGGGCCATGGGAGGCCCTGCGCGAGGCTCTCAAGGCTGTCGACGCTCTCGCCGTCGACGCCGAGGTCACCCTGAAGATCGCCCGCATGATGTACCAGACGTCGTCGCTTCGGGCCCGCAGCATCGAGAAGCACCTGCACTGGCAGTCGCTGCTGGTGCCCGACATCCGGCGCCGTCTGGGCATAGCCGAAGACGACGTGATCAATCCGGCGCCGGCCGCGATCGTGGCGAGCGCGATCGCGTGTCTGGATGCGGCGGGTGAGGTCTGGGTCGAGGGCGACGGTCTCGCAGACCTGGCCTCGCTCTACGATCAGGCGGTGGCGGGAGTGCGCGGCTAGTCCTGACTGCGCCGCTGACCGCCGCCGGCCCTGTTCAGCTCGGGTGACGAGGAGTAATCTCGCTCGCATGTGCAGGAACATCCGAGTACTCCACAATTTCGAGCCGCCGACCACCGACGATGAGGTGCACGAGGCGGCGCTGCAGTTCGTGCGCAAGGTCAGCGGATCCACGCATCCCTCTCGCGCCAACACCGAGGCGTTCGAGCAGGCCATCGAGGAGATCGCGGAGGCGACGCGGCGGCTGCTCGACGGCCTGGTGACGAACGCCCCGCCCAAGAGCCGCGAGCTCGAAGCGCTCAAGGGCCGGGAGCGGCACGAGAAGCGTATGGAGCGAGAGGTGCGCATCCGAACGGCGACCGCTTAGCGGGGTGCGTCTACTCGGCCGAGCTCGGCACGCCTCGTTGTTCTCGTCTGCGGTGACCCGACTCGTCACTCCGCGCGGCTCGTGACCGTGGGCTGGATCCAGCTCGCCAGAAGATCCAACGCCTGCCGCGACCGCGTCGCCGGCTCGGTCGTGTAGATGAAGAGGGTCTGGTCTGGATCGCCGGGCAATGTGAGCGTCTCGTAGTCGACCGACAGCTCGCCGACGATGGGATGGCGGAGGCGTTTGGTGCCGAAGGTGCGCTGGTACACCCGGTGTTCGGCCCACCACCGGCGGAAGTCTCCGCTGCTCTGCGCCAGCTGGTCGACGAGCTCGATCGTGAGTCGATCATCCGGATGGCCGGCGGCCGCGAATCGCAGGCTCTCGACGGCCGCGCGAGCCTGCGCATCCCACTCGATGAAGAGCTCGTGAGCCGCGTCGTCGAGGAACAGCCACCGGGCGTAGTTGCGCTCTCTGGGTCGCAGAGCGTCGAAGTCCGAGAACAGGGCTCGGGCGAGGGGGTTGGACGCGAGAATGTCCATTCGACGGCCGAGGATCATCGCGGGTTGACTCTCCAATGCGTCGAGCAGCTGGTGCAACCCCGGTCTGACGCGCTGCACGGATGGCGTCGTTCGCGAGGGACGGGCCGTCGTGGTGCCGATCAGGTTCTGCAGGTGGGCCCGTGAGATCTCGTCGAGATCGAGGGCGCGGGCGATCGAGTCGAGAACACCGGGCGACGGGGTGATCTTTCGGCCCTGCTCGAGGCGGGTGTAGTAGTCGGTCGACACGCCAGCGAGCAGGGCGACCTCCTCACGACGGAGGCCGGGGACGCGTCGCACCCGTCCGTCTGTCGGGAGACCGGCTCGCATGGGGTCGCCCTGGCTGCGGGCGCGCTTGAGGAAATCGGTGAGTTCCTTGTTCGTATCGGCCACCTTCCGAGTGTGGCACCGACCTCGGCGCGCCCGCATGGGTCGCTGAGTCCTAGCCTCTTGTGTCCCAGGAGGAGGCGGCCCTGATATGCGCTCCGACAAGGCGGCGTTCTGCCAGACGATCGAATGGACGGCACCAACCGGCGCCATCCACGATCTCTGATTGGAGTCACCACCATGAGCTTTCCCGAATCGACCGGCACCTGGTTCGTCACCGGCACCTCCCGCGGCCTCGGCCTCGAACTCGTCACACAACTGCTCGAACGCGGACACAACGTCACCGCGACGACCCGCTCGATCGAACGCCTCACCGGCGCACTCGGTGCCGCAGACACCAGCCGTCTGCTGCCCATCGAGGTGAACCTGACCGACGAGGCCGCGGTCGCGACCGCAGTGCAGGCGACGAAAGACCGTTTCGGCGGCCTCGATGTCGTCGTGAACAACGCCGGCTACGGATTCCTGGGAGCCGTCGAGGAGATCACCGACGCCGAGGTGCGCCGGATGTTCGACGTGCAGATCTTCGGCGTGTGGAACGTGCTGCGTGCGGTCCTGCCCGACTTCCGCAGCGCACGAGGAGGCCACATCATCAACGTGTCCTCGATCCTCGGACTCACGACCTTCCCCGGCTGGGGCCTGTACTCAGCAGGCAAGTTCGCCCTCGAGGGGCTCACCGGGTCGCTCGCACAGGAGATCGCGGAGTTCGGGGTGAAAGTGAACCTGGTCGAGCCCGGCTACATGCAGACCGACTTCCTGAAGCCGCAGTCGCTCGGACTACCGGGCAGTCTCGCCGACGGCTACACCGCCATCCGCGACATGACGGCCGCGCACCAGGCGATGCCCGGCACCCAGCTCGGCGATCCCGCGAAGGCGGCCGCCGCGATCATCGCCCTCGCTGTGACGGGTGATGCCCCGCTGCATCAGCTGCTCGGATCGGACTCGCTCGCCATCGCGGAGGGTGCTCTGCGGGCCTTGTCGTCTGAGATCGAAAGCGGACGCGCCCTCGCCGTCACGACAGACATCCCGCAGGTCTGAGCGAGCGGGGCGCGGTCAACCTCCTTACCGGATGCGGTTCACGAACGGGTCGACGACCGCCCAGGTCGCTTCCGGCGCCTCGAGGTGAGGGAGGTGTCCTGCGTCGGCGATGACGGCGAACTCCGCGCCGGCGATGGCGCGAGCGACAGCCTGGCCGTAGGCGGGCGTGACGATGCGGTCGCTGGCGCCGAACACGACGAGCGTCGGCACGGCGACCGCGTCGAGGCGATCGAGGAGTGTCGCGTCGCTCATGGTGCGCCCCGCGATGGCGGCCATGGTCTGGCCGTTGGACTGCTGAATGGCGCGCTGTTCGTCGGTCAATGTCGCGGGGTCCCGGTATCCGAGCTCGGGGTTGTGCCAGGCGGCCTCGGCGAGTTGATGGGCATCGAGCGCGAAGAAGTCCGCGCCCGGCTCGCCCTCGACGACAGCGCCGACGCCGTCGATGTCGATCACGGCACCGACCAGGCCGACGTATCGTTCGTCGGCGGCGGACTGGATCGCCATCTCGAGTGCGATCCAGCCGCCGATCGACGACCCGACCACCACGACGTCGCGCTCACCGCGCTCGATAAGGCTTTCGAGGTAGGCGGTTGCGAGCTGGGCGATGGATGCGATGTCGTCGGGTCTGCCCGTGCCGTTCCATCCCGGGTGGGTCGGGGCCAGAACATGCATGGTCGCGGCCAGGTGGCCGGCGATCGGCGCGACGGTCTGAGGTCCGCCGCCGCCGTGCAGCACCAACGCGGTGCGCGCATCCGGATCGCCGGACTCGACGATGGGCGTGTTCTGGGGAAGCGAGGGAGTCATCATGCACCTATCTCAATATGTTTATGTACTGGTGTTGATACGCTAACACGATGACGACGAATCTGGAATCGCTGGGGCAGGCGATCAAGCAGGCGCAGTATCGCAATCACCGCACGATGGATGCCGCCCTGCGCGAGGTCGGGGTGACTCTGGTGCAATGGGACGCACTGCGCGCGATCGACCGCATGCCCGGAGCATCCGGTCACGATCTGGCGGTTGCGACCTTCCAGAGCGATCAGGCGTTCGGCACGCTGGCGAACCGACTTGTCGACCGAGGGCTCATCGCGCGCACAGCAGGGCGCGGGCGGCGCATCGAACACGCCCTCACCGATTCGGGGAAAGACGCTCTGCGAGAGGGGCACCGCGTCGCCGCGCACGTGCTCGAAGACCTCTTCGCCCCGCTCGATGAGGAGCAACGCTCCACGCTCGAGCGCGTTCTCCGGAGGCTCGTGCACGAACCGTAGGCTCGGGCGTCAGGCAGGCGGTTCGCGGAAGGCGTCGATCGCCAGCGCAGCGAAGCGGCGAGCGCGTGCTTCTCGCGAACTGGGCAGGATGGATGACAGCCCTCGGCCGGCGAGGAGAACGAGGATCAGGTCGTCCATGACGAAGTCGTGCCGCAGTGCACCGGCTCGTTTGGCCCGTAGGGCAAGGAGAGCGAGCTGGCGGTGCAGCGATTCTCGATGCTCGGTGAACGTGTCGGCCTCGGGGTTGGCCGACATGAACGCGTTGACGAAGCCCTGATTGCGAGCGTTCAACACGCACAGCCCCTCGATGGCCGAGGTGAAGCCTCTCCATGGGTCGGGGTCTGCGCAGCTCTCTTCGACGATTCTGCGACAGGCCGCCAGCTCGTCGATGAAGGCCTCATTGATCAGCGTCTGCTTCGTCGGAAACCGGCGGTAGAGCGTGGCAGGGCCGACACCGGCTTCGCGCGCGATCACGCGCATCGGCACGTCGAGGCCGCGATCCGAGAACAGCGCGCGTGCGGCATCCAGAACCCTATCGCGGTTGTCCTGGGCGTCGGAACGCAAGAGATGAGGCAACTGCTCTGCCACGTCACTCACTTCTGTCAAGTGGACGGGGGCGTCCATTACGTTCTCGAGAGTAACGCGAAACACGACAGAACGAGAAGGACATGATGCGAGCAGTAGCAATCCAGAGCTTCGGAGATCCATCCGGAATGGCCCTGATCGACGTGATCGACCCGACACCGGCCGCCGGCGAGGTCGTCATCGACAGCTCGGCCATCGGCGTCGGCGGCGTGGACGCTGTGATTCGCCGAGGCACTCTCGGCGGCTACGGATTCACCGAAGGTCACATTCCCGGCAGCGAAGTCGCAGGGCTCGTAAGCGCCGTCGGCGCAGATGTCGATGCCTCGTGGATCGGCCGCAGCGTGTGGGCTTTCACGGGCACCGGGGGCGGTTACGTCGAGCGGGCGGTCGCGAGTATCGGCAACGTCGTGCCGCTTCCGGATGGGCTGTCGCCTATCGATGCCGTCACGCTGGGTAGCTCCGCACCCGTGGCCCACTTCGGTCTCGCCCATGCGCACGTCGCGGCCGGCGAGTCCGTGCTCATCCGGGGCGCGGCCGGCAGCATCGGCATCGCCGCGGTGCAGCTCGCCGCCCAGGGCGGCGCCGACGTCGTCGCCGTCACCTCGTCGAGCCCGGAGCGCGGACGACGCCTGCGCGAACTCGGCGCAACCCACGTGCTGGACCGTGCCGGCAATGGCGACCCCGGAGCATCCGCCGCTTTCGACGTGATCTTCGACGTCGTCGGTGGTCCGGAATTGCCGGCGTTCATCGACAGGCTCGAACCGAATGGCCGCATGGTGGTGGTGGGTGTGGTGGCGGGTATGCCGCCCGCCGACTTCGGAATGCAGCTGCTGCGCGCGTTTCAGAAGTCGCGTTCGTTCGCGACCTTCAGCCTCGATACCGTTCCCGGGCCGCGGCTCGACCAGGTGCGTGCCGAGCAGTTCGCGGCTGCCGCAGACGGACGACTGCTGTCGGTCGTGCACGAGGTTCTCTCGCTCGACCAGGCCGCCGAGGCCCACAGGCAGATGGATGCCGGCTCGGTCTTCGGCCGGATCGTTCTCGTGCCGTGACGCCGCCCTGATCGGGTGGTGTGTCGCCCGGCGCTATCGCGCGAGCTCGTCCTCGAGGAACGCGGGACGTGCGAGTGTGATCGCCGGGACGCACGCCACCAGTGCGACGGCGATCAGAAAGAGCAGCGGCACGCTCCAGCCGCCGCTCGCGTCGTGCAGCAGCCCGACGAGCAGTGGACCGAGCGCGCCGAGGGCGTACGCCACGCCCTGGGCGAAGCCGCTGAGCGCGACCGTGCCCCCGTGCGTACGGGTGCGCGCAGTGATGAGTACGAGGCTGATCGGAAACAGTATCGAACCGCCGCCTATGAGCAGCACCCACAGCAGCGTGAGCGATTCGGGGATGAGGAGCAGCCCGAGGTAACCGAGTACGAAGCTCGCGATGCCCGCGGCGATCAGCCAGCCGACGTTGCGCAGTCGTGCGACCAGAAGAGGTGCGACAAGTGCGCCGGGCACGCTGACGATACCGGTCAGGGCGAGCAGGAGACCGGCCTCCGTCGGCGTCGACCCGGCGATGTCGCCGAGGATCTCGGGCAGCCACGCGAAGGCCGCGTAGGTGCAGATCGTGCTCGTCGAGAACAGCGCCGTGATCGCCACGGCCACGCGCGACCGCCAGAGGTGCGTGAGGAGGGAGGGTGATGGTGAATCGATGGCGGCACTGTCCGAGAGTCCTCGGCGATATTCCCTGGCGATGATCACGAGCCACGGAGCGAGCGCGACGATCGAGGTGACAGACCAGATTCCGAGTGAGAAGCGCCATCCGAACTGACCGGATATCGGTGCTGCGAGAGCGGCGGGCAGCGCGGTGCTCACGCCGACGATGCACGCATACAGAGCGGTCAGCAGGGCGACCCGGTCGGGAAAGTACCGTCGAACGATCGACGGCAGGAGGACGTTGCCGATGCCCGTGCCGGCGAATGCGACGATGCTGCCGACGAGCAGCACCTCGAACGATGGCGCGAAGGAGCGAACGAGGTGGCCCGCCGTCATGAGCGCCAGAGCGAGCACGATGCCGCCGTCGATTCCGAGGCCGCGGGCGACGCGCGGCGCCATGAATCCGGATACGGCGAACAGCACGGGCGGCAGGGTTCCGAGCAGCCCGACGTCGATCGTCGAGATCGGGATGTCCACGCGGATGTCGCCGATGATCGGCGATATCGCCGCGACCGCCTGGCGCAAGGTGAACGCCACGAGCACGATGCCCAGCAGAGCGGCCGTGCGTCCCGCCCACATGGGGAGGCGGTGGTTGTCGGGCATCCTGCGAGTCTAGGGTCGCGTCATCAGCGCGCCTGCCGGCGTGCTCAGACCGCGTCGAGGAACTGCTCGACGGTCGAAGCGAACTCCTCGGCATGCTCGATCTGAGGCATATGCCCCGCATCGGCGAAGACGGTGACCTGTGCCTGAGGCAGCGTGGCACGAGCGGCAGCGAGGTGAGAGAAGGGCAGGATGCGGTCGCGCGCGCCCCACACGAGCAGCACGGGCCGCTCGTGCGCCGCGATCTGCGACAGCAGCGCCTGCCGCCACGAGGACGTGATTTCCCGGAGGGTGCCGAGGTCGCGGGCGATGTCGAGCGTCGTGCGCGAATGCCCCTGCCGCTGCGACAGCCGGAACGCGCGCGCGATACGCGCATCCGTTGCGTACTTCGCGTCGGCGAACACCGCACGCACTGTCATCCGGGCTGTGCTGAGGCGAGGTCGCGAGAGCACCTCGCCGAGCAGTGGCACCGTGAGCAGGCGCAGGGCGAGGGTCACCTCCGAGCCGAAGCCCGCGCTGTCGACCAGCACCAGTGCCGAGACGCGGTCGGGGCTCTCTGCGGCGAACTGCATGGCCACCGCTCCTCCGAGCGAGTTGCCCACGACGGGGATGCCGTGGGTCACCCCGACCGAATCGAGGAACGCGGGAAGCACCGCGGCCAGCCGCTTCAACGTGGCCCTGCCGGGCAGTCGCTCCGAGTAGGCGAACCCGGGCAGATCGAGGCTGTACACCGTGTGCCGCGCGGAGAGCAGCTCGTGCTGCTCGTTCCAGTCGTCGAGGCTCTGACCGATGCCGTGCAGCAGGAGTACCGCGGGTCCATCGCCGGTCACCCGGTACCGGACGCGGCGGCCATCGACCTCGACGGTGGACATGCCCGGTCGGTCGAGCAGCACCCGTCGATCGCCATCGCCCGGCCGCTCCAGGCCGGGCGGTGTGCGCTCGCCGGCGAAGCCGAAGCGCACGGAGTCCGTCACCCTTCCCGTTCGCAGCAGCACGAAGTCGCGCACATAGTTCTGGTGCAACCGCCACGGCGTGCGCTCTCCCTGCTTCGGCAACGACCGGATGCTGCGGCGCACGTACCCCGCCGCGAGGTCGATCAGCGGGGTGAGCTGGCCCGATGCCACGGCGGAACCGGCCCGGGGCGTGACGCTCGAGTACCCGTGGCGATCCATGAACCTCAGCAACCGGGCGACGTAGCGTGCCACGAGGTCTGCCTTCAGCGTCCAGGATGCGTTGGTGTAGCCGATCGTCATCGACATGTTGGGAACGCCGGCCAGCATCATGCCCTTGTAGGCGAGTGTCTTCGAGACGTCGACGTCGCGCCCGTCGACGACCAGTCGCATCCCGCCGAGATAGAGCAGGCTGAGGCCGGTGGCGGTCACGATGACGTCGGCGTCGAGGTGCCCGCCGTCGACCAGGTCGATTCCGTGGGGGGTGACCCGCTCGATCTGCCCGGTCACGATGTCGGCCGTGCCGCGGCGGATCGCCGAGAAGAGGTCGCCGTCGGGGATGGCGCACAGGCGCTGATCCCACGGCTCGTAGGTGGGAGTGAGGTGCGGGTCGATCGCGAAGTTCGCCGGCAGCCGTTGTGCGGCCGCCTTGCGCAGGATGCCCTTCATGGCGTCGGGGCGTCGGCGCGCGAACTGGTAGGTGAGCTGCGAGAAGCCGATGTTCTTCGCCCGCACCAGCGCGTAGGCGAGGTGCTCGGGCATGCGGCCCCTCAGGCGGTCGGCGAGGCGGTCTACCGACGAGACCGAGGCGATGTACGTGGGGGAGCGCTGCAGCATCGTGACGTGTTCGGCGCGCTCGGCCATCGATGGCACGAGGGTGACCGCGGTGGCTCCGCTGCCGACGACCACCACGCGGCTGCCGGCGTAGTCGAGGTCGGCGGGCCAATTCTGCGGGTGAACCACGGGGCCGTCGAACGACTCGAGCCCCGGGATATCCGGCGTGTACCCCTGGTCGTAGCGGTAGTAGCCGGAGCAGACCTGCAGGAACGAACACGTAATGATGACCGTCTCGCCCTGCCGATCGCTCTGCGTGAACTCGGCACCCGTCGGCGTGCGCACCGCGGTGAGCGTCCAGAGCGAGTCGGCGCTAGACCAGGATGCCGAGACGACACGGTGGTTGAGACGGATCGCGGGCTCCAGCCCCTCGTCGGCGACGGTCGACGTGATGTACTCGCGGATGGCGTCGCCGTCGGCCAGCGCTCGCGAGTCTCTCCAGGGGCGGAACGAGTAGCCGAGCGTGGACATGTCGGAATCCGAGCGCACGCCGGGATAGCGGAACAGATCCCAGGTGCCGCCCACGGTGCTGCGGGACTCGAGGATCAGAAACGTCTTGTTCGGCCGGTCGCGTTTGAGGATGCTCGCGGCGCCGATGCCGCTGAGGCCCGCGCCGACCACCACGACGTCTACGTGAACCACCATGACACCCACTCTACTCGACGCAGTGTCGATTTACTCAACACCATGTCGAGAGAACTGCTACCGTGGAGTCATGGCAGAACGATCGCGTCGCGCATCCCGCCCCTCCGGCGACGAACGACAGGAGGCGATCCTCGTCACCACGGAGGCGCTGCTTCAGTCGCGCGACTTCGACAGCCTGTCGATCGACGAGCTGGCGAAGGGCGCCGGCATCTCTCGCCCGACCTTCTACTTCTACTTCGCCTCCAAGGAGGCTGTGCTGCTCGCCCTGCTCGACCGGGTGATCCAGCAGGTGGAGGATCGCGTCGCAGCGCTGTCGCGCGAGTTCGAGGCCGACCCCGCCTCGGCCTGGCGTCGGTCGATCGCGGCCTTCGTCGAGGTCTTCTCCGAGCATCGCGCGGTCGCAACCGCCGCCATGGCCGTGCGCTCGCGCAACGCCGAAGTGCACGACCTCTGGTCGCGCTCGATGCTCAGCTGGGTCGACTACACGGCCGAGGTCATCGAGGCCGAACGGGCCCGCGGGGCCGCGCCCACAGGCATCCATGCTCGTGATCTCGCCGCGTCGCTGAATCTCATGAACGAACGCGTGCTGCTCGCGGCGGCCACCGGCGAGCATCCGGCCGTGACCGCCGGCGCCGAACTCGACGTTCTCGTCGACGTGTGGGTGCGCAGCATCTACGGCGTCATCCCCGTTTCCAACTAAAGGAGCACCACCATGCAAGCCATTCAGAACGTCACCGTCATCGGAACCGGAGTACTCGGGTCGCAGATCGCGTACCAGGCCGCCTTCCACGGATTCGCCGTCACGGCCTACGACGTCACCGACGACGCGCTCGAGCACGCCCGCACGCGCATCGCCCAGCTGGCGCCGGTGTACGTGGCCGACAAAGTGGCCGGGGCCACGACCGAGTCGACCGAGGCGGCGGCTGCCGGCATCCGGTATTCGAGCGATCTCGCCCAGGCCGTGGCCGATGCCGACCTGGTGATCGAGGCGGCGCCGGAGAGCATCGACATCAAGCGCGACCTCTACCAGCGGCTCGCCGAGGCGGCTCCGCAGAAGACGATCTTCGCCACCAACTCGTCGACGCTGCTGCCCAGCGACCTGAAGGACTTCACCGGTCGCGCCGATCGCTTTCTCGCGCTGCACTACGCGAACCAGGTTTGGCGGCAGAACACGGCCGAGATCATGGGCACGACCGATACAGACGCGGATGTCTACCGCTCGGTGGTCGACTTCGCCGAACGCAGCGGACTCGTGCCCATCGAGTTGAAGAAGGAGAAGGCGGGCTACGTTCTCAACTCCCTGCTGGTGCCGCTGCTCAACGCCGCGGCCGGTCTCGTTCTTCAGGGCATCGCCGACCCGGAGACCGTCGACAAGACGTGGCGCATCGGCACGGGAGCGCCCGTCGGGCCGTTCCAGATCTTCGATGTGGTCGGCCTCACGACCGCGTACAACATCGCGTCGGCGAACCCGGAGCCGGGATCGCAGGCGTGGGCCGCGTACCTCAAGACGAACTTCATCGACCAGGGCAAGCTGGGCGTCGCGACCGGTGAGGGTTTCTACACGTACAACTAGGTGCCGCCCACCTGCAGTCCTCGATGGCGGATGCTGCAGTGGGCGCACGAGACAGTGATGCCCTTCGCGAGGCTTCATATCCCGATCCCTGCAGGGAGTGACGGAGACCGCTCCGTGCCCTAGCGTTGAGCCACGGCGCCAGGTCGAGGATGTCCTGCGCACGGGGGGATGGACCTATGGCGAAGGATGACACGCCCGCGAACGCGCGAGCACGAGGTGCCCGGGTGCGGCCTGCCCGCGACCTCGCTGCGGAGGCGCAGGAGCACGCGGGCGTTCGGGCGACCTTCGTGAAACACGCGCTGACCAGGCTGCCCCTGATCGGTGTGCTCGTGATCACCATCAACCTCTTCGTGCAGGTGCGTGGAGACGTGGGGCTCGCCGTCGCGGTGGCCCAGAACCTGACCTTCGGCGGCCTGCTCGTGGTCGTGCTGCTCAACCTCGCGATCTACATCATGGTCGGAATCATGGTGGCGGCAATGCCCCTGGTGTTCGACTCCGAGTACAACTTCTGGACGAGGGTGGTCGGCACCGCGGTCGTGGCGATGCTCGGCGCCGTGATTTTCTGCACGGCACCGTGGGTGCTGCTGGCGGGACTCGTGGTGGTATTCGTCGTGGTGGGAATCACCGTGCTTCATGGGTACCGCAAGCCTGACCCACCGCTCACCCCAGAGACGATCAAGACGGTTCTGCGTCAGGCCACGCCGCCCATCGATTCCGGCCTGCGCTCCCTGTGGGCGGAGGGTCGCGCGATGCTTCGGCTGGTTTCTCCCGGCTCCGCGCCGGCGACCCCGGTCGAGCAGGCTATCGAAACCGAACCCGAACCCAAGACGTTCGCGGCGGTCGCCGAAGAGTGGAACGCGCGGACGGTCGTCATCAGGGAGCCACGGTCGAAGTCGGTCACCCGGCTCGCCTTCGTCGGCATCATCGGGTTCATCACACTGTTCGGCATAAACATCCTGACCCAGCCGATCCGGTTCGCGCCGCTCGAACTGGTCTCGATCGACGGTGCTCCCGCCCAGCCTGGTTTCGTACTCATGCAGGGCTCGAATGGGGTTTTCGTTCCCGACCCGTGGGGCACGGCGCAGTTCGTCTCCGCGGCCGACGTCACGTCTCGCGAGCTGTGCGATGACACGCCGCAGTGGTGGTCGGTCTCGGTGCTGGACATCCTCTCACCAGGCCAGATGAGCGGACCGGACTGCTCGCTGCCCGCAGCGAAGTGAGTGTTGACGTCTACAACGAGGCCTCGCTCACCGCTTCCTCCTCCGCCGCAACGTTCTTCTGCACCGCGAACTGGGTGCGGTGCAATTCTTCGTAACGCCCTCCCGCGGCGAGCAGTTCGTCGTGCGTGCCGCGCTCCACGATCGAGCCGTCTTCGATCACGAGGATCAGGTCGGCGCTGCGGATGGTGGAGAGGCGGTGGGCGATGACCATCGCCGTGCGCCCTTCGAGCGCCTCGCTCAGCGCCGCCTGCACGGCAGCCTCAGACGTCGAGTCGAGCGCCGCCGTCGCCTCGTCGAGAATGACCACCCGCGGCTGGGCGAGAAGCAGCCTCGCGATGGTCATCCGCTGGCGCTCGCCGCCCGATAACCGGTAGCCGCGCTCGCCGACCATGGTGTCGAGCTGGTCGGGCAGCGACCGGATGAGCGGCTCGAGCCGTGCGCGACGCACGGCGTCCCACACGTCGTCGGTGGATGCATCCGGCCTCGCGAGACGCAGATTCGAAAGGATGGTCTCGTGGAAAAGATGGCCGTCTTGGGTCACCATTCCCAGGGTGTGCCGCAGGGAGGCGAAGGTGACGTCGCGCACATCGAGCCCTGCGAGGCGCACGGCGCCACTGTCGACGTCGTAGAGGCGCGAGAGCAGCTGGGCGATCGTCGATTTGCCGGCGCCGGACGTGCCGACGAGGGCGACGGTCTGCCCCGGCTCGATCCTGAAGGAGATGCCGTGCAGCACCTCCTCGCCGCCGCGGGTGTCTAGCGTGGAGACCTCCTCGAGGGAGGCGAGTGACACCTTGTCGGCAGACGGGTAGGCGAAGCGCACGTCGTCGAACTCGACCGACACCGGGCCTTCGGGCACGGATGCCGCGCCGGGCTTCTCCTGGATGAGCGGTTCGAGATCGAGCACCTCGAAGACGCGCTCGAAGCTGACCACCGCGCTCATGATCTCGACCCGGGCGCTCGCGAGGCCGGTGAGCGGAACGTAGAGGCGGGTGAGGAGGAGCGCCAGGGTGACGACGTCGCCGGTGTCGAGCTGGCCGGCGAGCGCGAGGAAGCCGCCGAGCCCGTAGACGAGCGCGAGGGCGAGAGCGGAGACGAGTGTCAGTGCGGTGACGAAGACGAACTGCAGCATCGTCGAGCGCACGCCGATGTCGCGCACCCGGGCGGCGCGCACGCGGAACTCCTCGGCCTCTTCGTCGGGCCTTCCGAACAGCTTGACGAGGGTGGCGCCGGGCGCCGAGAAGCGCTCGGTCATCTGCGTGCTCATGGCGGAGTTGTGGTCGGCGGCCTCGCGGCGCAATGCGGCGAGGCGGCTGCCCATGCGGCGAGCGGGGATCAAGAAGATGGGGAGCATGATCACGGCGAGAACCGTCACGAGCCACGAGGTGCTGAGCATGACGATCAGGGTGAGGATCAGCGCCACGACGTTCGTGACCACGCCGGACAGCGTGCCGCTGAAAGCCTGCTGGGCGCCGATCACGTCGTTGTTCAGACGGCTCACGAGGGCGCCCGTTCGTGTCCGAGTGAAGAACGCGATCGGCATCTTCTGAACGTGGTTGAAGACGGCGGTGCGCAGATCCAGGATGACGCCCTCGCCGATGCGCGACGAGAACCAGCGCGTCACGAGTGACACCCCGGCGTCAGCCACGGCCACGAGCGCGATGACGACGGCGAGCCACACGATCGTGTCGACCGCGCCGCGGGCGACGATGGCGTTGACCACCTGGCCGGCGAGAACCGGAGTCGCTACAGCGAGGAAGGCTCCCACGACGGAGAGTGCGATGAAGATCACCAGCCTGGCCCGGTAGGGCACCGCGAACGTCAGGATGCGCCGCACGGACTCACGCGAGAAGCCGTGCTTGCCGTCTTTGGCGCTCGAGATCTTGTACAGCGAGCTCCAGGCGGCGCTTTCCATGCTCATGGCGATTCCTTCCGAGGGGACCATAACCGTAGCGCTATCCCTCGGGGTCGCCGAGATGGCCTGCAGTCGGAGGCGTCGACGTCGCGTGGGGCGATGAGTCGCCGTCGCCCCAACGCACCGCGCGCATAGTCTGTCGTTGGCGGCCGCGTGCAACGTCGGCCGGGTTGACGACCAAGAGAACGGATGCGCGGATGCCCCTCTCCTCCACGTCGTGCTCTGGCGGCGTCGTCTCGCTCGCATGGACGGTCGCGGCGACGCCGGAGATCGTGTGGTCGGCGTGGTCCGACCCGACGGTGCTGCCGCAATGGCTTGGGTCTCCGCTCGAGTGCGACGTTAGGGCGGGTGGTCGCCTGGTCGTCGACCACGGCGAAGGCACTGTGTCTCGAAGTGAGATTCTCGACGCCGCTGCACCGCATCGTCTGGTGATGACGTGGGAGTTTCCGGACGAGGCGCCCTCGAAGCTCTCCGTGGCCATGGACAGCGAGGCTGACGGCACCCTTCTGACACTCGTCCACGAGCAACTCGGCGACCTCGCCAGGTCGTACGAGTCCGGGTGGATGACCCACCTGACGTTCCTCGAAGCTGCCGTCGAGGGTGATCCGCTGCCCACCTCGCAGTTCTGGAAGCTGCACGAGAGCTTTCGCCGGTTAGTACTCCCAGACCTCGATCGACGGGAACTCGGGACGAGCTGAACGACCGCGCCCACCTGATGCCAGCGGAAGGGCGAGAAGGTCGTCGAGATCGAGATCGAGGTCGCTGAACTCGGGCACGGCTGCACGCGCCTCCTCGCGGGCGAACGTGTGCGCGCTCTCGCGTGGCCAGTGGTGCGCGATAAGAACGCCGGCCATCTCCTTGGCCCTGGCCGCGGCGCGGTCGTCGCCCTCGATCGCGTTGGTGATCGCCCCCGTGACGAGAATGTGCCACGACAGGGCGAAATCAATCGGATCGGCGAGTCGAGCCTCGTGAGCCAGGCGGGCCGCCAGCTCGCGCATCTCTGTGAGATAGCCCACATTCGCCCGTCCGAGTGGATGCTCTCGTCCCATATTCAGGAGCGCGTCGACACGACTGAGCGCCTCGTAGTCGTCACGATGAAACCACTCGTCAAGCACATCGAAGATGGCGAGCAGGCGCCCTGTCGGGCTGGTGGCTCGGGCGCGGGCGCCGGCCTCGACGATTCCTGTCGCCCAAGCCTGTTCGCGCCGTTCGAGCACCTCTGTCGCGAGATCGTCACGAGACGAGAACTCGAGGTCGAATTCGCCGCCGGTGACCCCCGCGACCCGCTGCACCTCCTCCTTCGTGACCTGCCTGATGCCGCGCTGGGTGAAGAGCGGTGCTGCGGCGAGAAGAAGGCGGTCGTGAATGCTTTCGTGTGAAGGGGACATGCTTCAGTGTGCGCCCCAAAAGGGGGTGATGACCGAAATGGCCGATATTGCCAGCCGATGGATGCCGGATCGGTCTTCGGCCGAATCGTTCTGGTGCCGTGACGCCGAGGTCAGGTCTCAGTGGTCGCCGGCAAGGTCTGCGGTGTCATCGAAGGCGCGGCGGTTGTCAGCAATCGTGTGCTGGTGCTCGCTCACCCAGTCGCCGAGGGTGAGCACCACGCTCTGCAGTGATCGGCCGAGGGCGGTGAGCTCGTATTCGACCCGTGGCGGCACCTCCGCGTAGACGGTCCGCGTCACGAGGCCGTCGCGCTCGAGCGCGCGCAGGGTGACCGTGAGCATCCGCCGAGAGATGCCCGGGATCGTGTCGGACAGATCGGTGAATCTCTGCCGCTGATCGCCCAGCACCCCGATCACCAGAAGAGTCCACTTGTCTCCGATGCGAGAGAGAAGCGATCGGAACAGGTCGGGATCGTGGCTCGTGCAGAGCTCGGCCATGGTGGGCATGGACTGGATGAGCCGTTGCTGCAGCGCGTCGACGGCTGTCTGGCTGGTCATCCGTTCTCCTTCGGTTACCTCCGGGTAACGGGGGATCGTTTGCGGTAACGGGAACCCGGCGTGCAGAGTTACTCATCGTAACTATAGCCCCGGGTGCCCGACCCGGAAACGATCGCAAGGAGTGTCATGTCACTGTTCCGCCTGGATGCCAGTATCCGCACCGAGGGTTCCACGAGCCGCGCCCTCGGCGACATCGTGGAGTCGGAGTGGAGCGCCACCCACCCCGGATCTGCGATCACCCGTCGACACATCGGCGCCGAGCCGCTGCCGGCCACCGCCTGGTCCGACGCCGTGGGCGCATCGATGACACCCGAGTCCGAGCGCACACCGCGGCAGTCGGCGGCAGTCGACCTGGCGAGCATGCTGACCGACGAGCTGGCCGGGGCCGACGCGCTGCTCTTCGCGGTGCCGCTGTACAACTTCGGCGTATCGCAGCACTTCAAGTCGTACGTCGACCTCGTTCTGACCGATCCCCGCATGGCGCCGGGCGCAGAACCGGCGACCGCCGGCAAGCCTGCCGTGCTGGTGACGGTGCAGGGCGGCAACTACTCCGCCGGCACGCCTAAGGAGGGATGGGACCACGCCACGGCCTGGATGCGACGCATCCTCGAAGACGTCTGGCAGCTCGACCTCGAGGTCGTCACACGCGAGTTCACGCTCGTCGGCGTGAACCCCGCACTGGATCAGTTCACCGACGTGGCCGACGAACTGAAGAAGCTGGCTGAAGACCAGGCCGAGCGCCACGGGCGCGCGCTGGCCCTCGCACGCGTGCCGCGCGCCGCCTGAATACACGCGGGCCGTGGTCTAGATGTGCTGAGAGCCGCCGCCGTTCAAGGCGGCGGCTCTCGGCTCGGGTCAGTCGAGATCAGCCCTCTTCGACGTCGGCGAACGTGATCCGCACTCCTCCGGTCGCGAGGCCGAAGATCGTCGGGAAGAACGCCGCCGCCTCGGGGGTGGCGACCGCGGCCGATGCGGTGTCGTAGTCGGCGAAGTACAGGTCGACGAGGCGGTAGGCCGGCGTCGGGCTGCCGTCCTCCTTGGGCCAGACCTTCGACGATTCGAGGCGCTGCAGGCCGGGGAGGGCCTTGGCCAGCTCGAGCTGCTTCGACTCGGCGAAGCCTGCCTCGAACGCGTCGGCGTCGGTGGGGTTGTCGTAGATCACGGTGATTTTGGTAGTCATGATTCAGTCTGCTTTCTTTTCGGTTTCTTTTGGGGGGTGGGAGGGAAGAACGTCAGGAATCCCGGCCGTAGGTCTCGAGCAGTCGCAGCCAGACCTCGCTCACCGTGGGGTAGGCGGGCACGGCGTGCCACAGCCTGTCGATCGACACCTCGCCGGCGATCGCGATGGTCGCCGCGTGCAGCAGTTCGGCCACTTCCGGCCCGACCACGGTGAAGCCCACGATCACGCCGCGATCCTCGTCGACGACCATTCCGGCTCGGCCGGTGTAGCCGTCGGCGTGCAGGGATGCGCCGGCTACCGCGCCCAGGTCGTACTCGACCGCGCGAATCCGAATGCCACGCCGCGTGGCCTCGGCGACGGTAAATCCGACGGATGCGATCTCGGGGTCACCGAAGATCACCTGCGGCACCGCGAGATCGTCGGCAGTGAAGGCGTGACGTCCCCAGGCCGTGGCATCCAGCGCCGTGCCCTGAGCGCGGGCCACGATGCTGTCGCCGAGAATCCGGGCCTGGTACTTGCCCTGATGCGTCAGCAGCACGCGCCGGTTCACGTCTCCGGCCGCGTACAGCCACTCGCCCTCCACGGGCGCGCCGTCGCGCAGCACGAGAAGCGCGTCGTCGACGGTGAGCCAGTCGCCCGGCTCCAGCCCGACGCTCTCCACGCCCAGACGAGACGTGTTCGGCATCCGACCCGTGGCCACGAGCACCTCGTCGGCGAGCACGGCCGATCCATCGGTGAGCTCGATGTGCACGAGCCCGCTGTCGTCGCGCGTGACAGACGTCGGCTCTGTGTCCAGATGCAACGACACCCCCTTCGCGCGCAGCGACTCGGTGAGCAGCTCGCGGGCGAACGGCTCAACGGCCGGCAGCAGCCCGTCGCGAGCGACGATCGTCACGGCCGTTCCGAACGCCGAGAACGCCGTCGCCATCTCGACGCCCACGACTCCTCCGCCGATGACCGCCAGTCGCTCGGGCACGGTCGGGGTGGATGCCGCTTCCCGGCTCGTCCATGGACGTGCGGCCGCCAGGCCGGGCACCTCGGGAACGCGGGCGCTCGACCCGGTCGCGATGACGACCGCGTGGCGCGCATCCAGCGTCTGAGCAGCACCAGAACCGTCGATGACCGACACCTGCCGGGTGCCGGCGATGCGGCCCTCGCCGCGGAACAACGCGACGCCCGCGCTCTCGAGCCACGCGGCCTGGCCGTCGTCTTTCCAGTGCGAGGCGAACGAGTCGCGGCGACGCAGCACGGCCGATACGTCGAGTTCGCCGGTGACCGCGGCCCGGGCGCCGGGCAGGTGTGCGACGGCGCGCAGGGCAGCGGCATCCCGAAGCAGAGCCTTGGTGGGCATGCAGGCCCAGTACGAGCACTCGCCGCCGATGAGTTCGCGCTCGACGATGGCGGCGGT
>Ga0247732_10000124_pt1 | contig 50560 bp, 54 predicted proteins | sample UWRJL163409C2_FD_180940 | JGI IMG/M metagenome (GOLD analysis project Ga0247732, IMG submission 180940) | Plant litter microbial communities from Arlington Agricultural Research Station in Wisconsin, United States - UWRJ-L163-409C-2 | ecosystem: Environmental > Terrestrial > Plant litter >...
GGATGACGACCCGAGGGCGCAAGCTGAAGCCCGGCCGCATCACGTTCGTCGGTTCAGGCCCCGGTGATCCGGGCCTGCTGACGACGAGGGCGCGCACGGTTCTAGCCAACGCGGCACTGGTCTTCACGGACCCTGACGTACCCGAGGCGGTGCTCGCCATAGTTGGCTCCGAGCTGCCGCCCACGTCGGGGCCTGCGGAGGCAGCCGCACAGGATGACGACGGGGCGGCGCCGGCGGCACCAGCCGCGGCCACGATCCCCGGCGGCGCGGATGTCCGCCCCGCACTGGGTGATCCGACCGAGGTCGCCAAGCTTCTGATGCACGAGGCGCGCACCGGCGTTGACGTGGTGCGTCTGGTGGCGGGCGATCCGCTGTCGGTCGACTCCGTCATCACCGAGGTCAGCGCGCTGGCGCGGACGCAGGCGCAGTTCGAGATCGTGCCGGGCCTCTCGCCCGCCGCCGCGGTGCCGACCTACGCGGGGCTGCCGCTCGGCTCGGCGCACACCGTTGCCGACGTTCGCGGTGACGTGGACTGGGCTGCCCTTGCGGCGGCGCCGGGACCACTGATCTTGCACGCCACCGCATCTCACCTTCCGGATGCCGCGCGCACCCTGATCGAATACGGGCTGACCGAGTCGACGCCATGCGTCGTCACCGCCAATGGCACGACGTGCCAGCAGCGTTCGGTCGAGTCCACGCTGTCGGGGTTGCTCGACAAGGCCACGCTGGTCGCCGCCGAGTCGACGGGTCCGTTCGTCGGCCCGCTGGTTGTCACGATCGGCAAGACCGTGTCCAACCGCGCCAAGCTGAACTGGTGGGAAAGTCGGGCACTGTACGGCTGGACCGTGCTGGTGCCGCGCACCAAGGACCAGGCCGGCGAGATGAGCGACCGACTGGTCGGCCACGGCGCACTGCCGATCGAGGTGCCGACGATCGCCGTCGAGCCGCCCCGCAGCCCTGCGCAAATGGAAAGGGCCGTCAAGGGTTTGGTGGACGGCCGGTTCCAGTGGGTCGTGTTCACCTCCACCAACGCCGTGCGCGCGGTGTGGGAGAAGTTCAACGAGTTCGGCCTCGACGCCCGCGCGTTCTCCGGGGTGAAGATCGCCTGCGTCGGACAGGCGACGGCCGACAAGGTTCGCGCCTTCGGCATCAACCCCGAGTTGGTGCCCTCCGGTGAGCAGTCGTCGCTCGGCCTGCTCGACGAATTCCCGCCGTATGACGACATCTTCGATCCGGTGAACCGGGTCCTGCTGCCCCGTGCCGACATCGCCACGGAGACCCTCGCCGAGGGGCTGCGCGAGCGTGGCTGGGAGATCGAGGACGTCACCGCCTACCGCACCGTCCGGGCGGCGCCGCCGCCAGCGCAGACGCGCGAGATGATCAAGACCGGCGGCTTCGACGCGGTGTGCTTCACCTCGAGCTCGACCGTGCGGAACCTGGTCGGCATCGCGGGCAAGCCGCACGCGCGGACCATCGTCGCGTGCATCGGGCCCAAGACCGCCGAGACCGCAGCCGAATTCGGGCTCAGGGTCGACGTCCAGCCGGAGACGGCCGCCGTCGGTCCACTGGTCGAGGCGCTGGCAGAGCATGCCGCACGACTCCGTGCCGAGGGCGCCCTACCGCCACCGCGCAAGAAGAGTCGCCGGAGGTAACGGAGGCGGAATGCCTTACCCCAATCACCGGCCGCGCCGTCTGCGGTCGACACCCGCGATGCGTCGACTCGTCGCGCAGACGTCCCTGGAGCCGCGGCACCTGGTGCTGCCGATGTTCGTCGCCGACGGCATCTCGGAGCCGCGCCCCATCGGGTCGATGCCGGGAGTGTTTCAGCACACCCGTGATTCGCTGCGCAAGGCGGCCGCCGAAGCCGTCACCGCCGGTGTCGGCGGGCTGATGCTGTTCGGTGTGCCGACCGACAGCGACAAGGACTCGACCGGGTCTGCCGGGGTGGCCGAGGACGGCATCCTCAACGTGGCGTTGCGCGATCTGGCGGCCGATCTCGGCTCCGACACGGTCCTGATGGCCGACACGTGCCTCGACGAGTTCACCGATCACGGGCATTGCGGTGTGCTCGACGTCCGCGGCAGGGTCGACAACGATCTGACGAACGCGCGCTACGTCGAACTTGCCGTCGCACAAGCCAATTCGGGTGCCCACGTGGTGGGTCCGAGCGGCATGATGGACGGCCAGGTCGCCGCGATCAGGGAGGGTCTCGACGAGGCAGGCCACGCCGACGTGGTGATCCTGGCCTACGCCGCGAAGTTCGCCTCCGGGTTCTACGGCCCGTTCCGCGAGGCCGTCGGCTCGAGTCTGCAGGGTGACCGCCGGACGTATCAGCAGAGCCCCGGCAACGCGCGGGAGGCGCTGCACGAAGTCGCACTCGACATCGACGAGGGTGCCGACATGATCATGATCAAGCCGGCGATGGCCTACCTCGACGTGGTGCGCGCCGCCGCCGAGATCTCACCGGTTCCGGTTGCGGCGTACCAGGTTTCGGGTGAATACTCGATGATCGCCGCGGCCGCCGCCAATGGGTGGATCGATCTTCGGACGGTCGCCCTCGAGACGTTGACCAGCATCCGCCGGGCCGGCGCCGACATCGTGCTGTCCTACTGGGCGGCCGACGTCGCGGACTGGCTGGCGTGACCGGACCATTCCAGGGCCCGCCGCCTGTCCAACCGGGGCAGGACGCCGGGCCCGTCACCCGCCCCGACGACGTCGACACCGGCTTCTGGCTGTGGCTGGTCGCGACGACGGCGATGGTGATCGGCTACGTCGTCGACCTCGCGACGCTGCCCGTCGCCGGACCCGGCGCGTTGGTCTACGGGGTGTCCGGGATCTTCCTCTTCGTCGTCGCCTCTGTCGTCGTGACGTTCCTTTTCCTGATGCGCGAGGGATACCGCTGGGCGAGAACCCTGCTCACCGGTGGCGGGGCCGCGACGATCGTCTACGCACTCACCAACCTGTTCGGTGTCGACCGGCCCGCGGTGGCGGCGTTCGTCTTCGCGGTGACCGCGATCATCGGTGCGGTGTGCGTTGCGGGCGGCGTCTACCTGTTGCACCGCCAGGATGCGCACGCCTACTTCACGCGCTGAGCGTGCCGCTAGGCTGACCCGACCATGCCCGACTCGCCAGTGCCAGATACCACTCGTCGTCCGCGCACCGTCACTGCGGCCTTTTGGTGCTGGATCGTCGCCGCCGTCTTCGCCGCGGCCTTCGGCATGCTGATCTCCACCTTCACCACCGCGGTCGTCTTCCAGGTCGCCGGGCTGATCCTCGTCGTCGTCGGCCTGGCACAGGGCTTCCTTGCGGGCCGGGCGCGCAAGGGGTCGAAGCGTTTCGCAAGTGCCGCAGTGGGCTTGGCGATGGCGGCGGTGGCCTACCTCGGGGTGCTGCTGGTGTTCGCAGGCATCGCCCCCGTCGGCGTCCTCATCGTCGCGGTGATCATGGTCCTGTTCATCACCGGCTCGGCGATGAACCAGCGACCGACGGCTCAGCAGTGGTACGACTCCCAGGACCGCCCGTGAGTGCCGATCCCGACGTCCTCTTCCACGAGCCGGGTGCCACCCTGTGGTGGTTGGCGGCCGGTCCGATCGCCGCGGCGACGATGATGTTCATCCAGGTGTCCTCGGGTTACGGCTGGCAGCCCCTGCTGCCGGGAGTGTTCCTGATACTCGTCACGGGATTCCTTGGGCTGCAGGTGAAGGCGGCTCGCATCCACACGTCGGTGGAGCTGACACCGGAGTATCTGAGGCAGGGAGCCGAGACCATCCTCATCTCCGAGATCGTCAGAATCTATCCAGAGGCGGACGGCCCGGAACTGCCCGCGTGGCAAGCCTCCCGGGCGTTGGGGGAGCTGACCGGTGTGCCGCGCGGTCGCACGGGCATCGGCGTGAAGCTCACCAGCGGCCGCCGGGCGCAGGCGTGGGCGCGCAGGCACCGACAGCTGCGAATCGCACTGGTCTCGCTCGTCGAGGGGGAGGCGGCGTGAAGGCCCGTGCCGTCGTGGAACTGGTGCTCGCCGCGCTGGCCGCGGTGGGTTGCGTCCTGAGTTGGTCGGCGGCCAGGTCCGCCGCGGTGGCCGCCCCCGTCATCCCCTCCGAGCCGTCGATGCCCACGGTGACCTACGACGCGTCGTTCATCGTTTTGGCGATGCTGCTGTTGACGGTGGCCGCGGTGTTCGCCGTGCTCGGAATCGTGGGGCTTCGGCGCCGCTGAACTCGTGAGCCCGCTCACACCAGGGAGGGTACAAAGTACGAAATCTGTAACACTGTGTCGTATGACCGAACTTGCCCAGAACGACGCGCCCGCCGACGCCCTTCCGCTTGGCCCCGAATCGCTGGTGTGGAAGTACTTCGGCGACAACCGGATGTACCTGATCGGCCCGCGGCCAGCCGTGCTGCAGAACATGCTGGCAGAGCTGGGCCAGGGCGTGCTCGACCACTCGGTGTTCTTCGCCGACACCGCGGCCCGCGTCAAGCGGTCGATCCCGCCGATCATGATGACGGTGTACGGCGCCGAGGACTCGGGCGAGGGCACGCGGGTGCGCGACTTTCATCGGGACATCAAGGGCGACATGCCCGACGGCCAGCGGTATTCCGCCCTCAACCCCGACACCTACTTCTGGGCGCACGCCACGTTCGTCGAGCAGGTGCTGTACTTCGCGGACACGTTCGTCAAGCGGCTGACCGACGACGAGAAGGAGCGGATCTACCGCGAATCGAAGACGTGGTACCGGCGCTACGGCGTCAGCGACCGGCCCATGCCCGCCGATTACGCCGGCTTTCAACGATATTGGGACCGCATGATGGACCAGATCGTCGTGGCCCATCCCACCGCCCGGTACGGCGTCGGATACGTCACCAAGGGCTTCCCCCGGCCGAAGGGTGTCTCACCACTTGCGTGGCGGCTGGTGTCCCCGGTGTTCAACCCCGTCGCAGCGTTCCTCACCACCGGCGGCATGCCGCCAAGGGCCCGGGTTCTGCTCGAGCTGCCGTGGGGGCCGGGACGCGAACGGGCCTACCAGGCCTTCGCGGCTGTGTGGCGGTCGAAGCCGGTGAACTGGGCGTGGGATCGACTGCCGATGACGGTGCGCTACAACAAGTTCGCTCAGGTCGGCTATGGCCGCGGCTAACGCGGCGACGGAAGCCATCCTCGACGCGGCGCTCGTCGAGTTCGAGCGGCACGGCTTCCAGCGGGTGGCACTCGACGACGTGGCCCGTCGGGCGGGGGTCAGCCGCACGACCATCTACCGCAGGTTCGCCAACCGTGACGAGTTGGTGGCCGCCGTCATCGAACGCGAGAACGTCGTGCTGTTCGCCGACATCGCGGAGGAGTTGAAGGGGGCCGAGAAGCCGGCGAACTACTACGTGGAGGCGTTCACGCAGTCGATCCTGATGTTCCGCAGACATCGGGTGCTCAACCAGATGATGACCGACGAGCCCGCGCTGGTGCTGGAACTGGCCCGCAGGCACTACGGCGCGGCGATCGAGCGGATGGCCGACGCGTTGCGCGTGATCTTTCCGGCGGGCTTCGCCGACCGAATTGGCGTGGCCGCAGTCGACGACCTCGCCGACACGATCCTGCGCTACGCCGCGGTGGTGCTGTTGTTGCCGAGCGCGGAGCGGCTCGACACCACCGATGAGCTTCGCGCGTTCGCGGAGCGGCACTTCGTCCCCAGCCTCCCGGCGGCACTGCGCGCGGTGCCGGTGTAGCTGGCCACTGTTTCGTAGATCACACTTTGGGGCAGCCCATGGGCATGGGAAACGACGAGCACGGCACCATTCCGAAGCCAGACGTCACCGACGAACACCGGGAGAAGGCCAAGGAGATGGCCAAGGCCTACGAGGACGACCGTCCGACCATCGGTCTGCCCGGCTCGAGCAACACCGTGACGGGCCAGGCGGTGTCGGACTGGGTCGACGAGGACGGCAGTCCGAAGTTCGGTGACGTCGAGAACGGCGGGGGCGTCAAGCGCGAGGACGTCATGGGTGTCAGGGAAAAGACAATGGGCGACGAGTCGAACCAAGAGTCCAGTTAGCCCTAGTCTGGAACCCGTGCAGCCCCTCGACCAGGTCGCTCCGGCCTTTCGCGACATGGCCCACCAGATCGTCTGGGCGTCGGTGGCGACCGTCGACCGCGACGGCCGACCGCGCTCCCGCATCCTGCATCCCTATTGGGAGTGGGACGGCACCGATCTAATCGGGTGGATCGCCACGGTGCCGACGCCGGTCAAGCGGGCGCACATCGAGGCGCATCCCGAGGTCTCGGTCAGCTACTGGACACCCAGTCACGACACCTGCAGCGCCGAGTGCGCGGTGCAGTGGCACCTCGACGACGACACTCGCCGGGCGGTGTGGGACAAGTTCGCCACCGCGCCAGCGCCGGTCGGGTACGACCCGCTCATCATCCCGATGTGGAGCGACGGCCCGACGTCGGATCAATTCGCCGTGCTGCGGTTGACGCCCCATCGGTTGCGGGTGATGGCAGGGACCGTGATGACCGCGGGCGTGGGCCAGCCGCTGGTCTGGACGGCGTCCTAGCGTCGCTTTGCCGTTTGCCAGCAATCCAGACCACAATGCCCCCATGGTCGCGTCGGACGTCAGTCGACTCCCCAAGGTGCCGAAGAATCCGTTGTCGCTGCTGGAACTGTTGGAGGCGGTACGGGTCTTCAACACCGGGGGCGAGGTGCTCAGCGCGGCGGGCGGCCCGGTGACCAGAATCGAGTTCGGTCCGAAGTGGCTGATGCCGCCGCTGGTGTTGGTGACCTCGCCGGCCGGGATCGGCGACGTGCTTGCCCGCAACCACGTGCTCGGCGAGCGGTGCATCGTGCACGACGAGGTCCGCCATCTGGCGGGCGACAGCCTGTTCGTCCTTCCCAACGAGCGCTGGATACCGCGCAAGCGGGCGTTGCAGCCGGTGTTCACCAACCACAACGTGCGCCGCTTCAGCGGGCATATGTCGGGTGCTGCCCAGGAGGTGGTCGACGGCTGGCGTACCGCAGGCCTCGACGGGGGCCTGGACGTCGACCTCGACCTTGCGTGCCGCCGCCTGACCATGCAGTCGTTGGGACGTTCGATCCTCGGCGTCGACCTCAACGAGCGGGCCGACGTGATCGCCGACTGCATGCACGTCGCCTCGGGCTACGCCGCCGACCGTGCGCTTCGGCCGGTGCGCGTGCCGCGGTGGCTGCCGACGCCTGCCCGCCGTCGGGCCCGCACCGCCGTGGCCACGATGCTGCAGGTGGCCGACGAGATGTTCCAGGCCTGCCGCGCCGACCCCGATCGCGACGCGCCGCTGGTCCGGGCGTTGATGGCGGCGACGGACCCGGTGACCGGCGCGGCACTGTCGGACCGCGACATCTGCAACGACCTGCTGATCTTCATGCTGGCGGGGCACGACACGACGGCGACCGCGCTGACGCACTCGCTGTGGGCGCTGGGACACCACCCCGACCTGCAGGACCGGGTGGCAGCGGAGGTCGCCGCGATCGGTACCCGCGAGTTGACCCCCGCCGACGTGCCTCGGCTCGCGTACACCCGCCAGGTGCTCAACGAATCGCTGCGGTTGTGTCCACCCGCGGCCGGTGTCGGCCGGCTGGCGCTCGAGGACTTCGAGGTGGCCGGCTACCGGGTGGAGGCGGGCAGCATCGTCGCCGTCGGCATTCAGGCCGTGCATCGCGATGCCACGCTGTGGGCCGACCCGATGACCTTCGACCCGGAGCGGTTCGCCCCCGAGGCGTCGGCGACGCGTCAGCGCTGGCAGTTCGTCCCTTTCAGCGGCGGCCCGCGTTCGTGCATCGGGGAGCACTTCGCGCTGCTGGAGACGACGCTGGCGCTGGCGACGATCGTCTCCTCGGTCGAGATCCGCTCGCTCGACGACGAATTTCCCGTCGAGGTGCCCTATACGACGGTCGCCAAGGGGCCGATCCCGGTGAGGCTGACGGCGCGGCGACGGGATACTCCTACACCCTGTAGTTGACGGCAGGGGACCGACTGGGACACTGGTGGGCATGCGTGCTGACCCAAAGGCGGCCACCTCGGCACGGCTCTTCGCCGAGGCGTCCGTCGTCATTCCCGGCGGGGTCAACTCGCCGGTCCGTGCTTTCAACTCGGTGGGTGGGACGCCGCGGTTCATCACCAAGGCCGCCGGCTACTGGCTCACCGACGCCGACGACAACCGCTACGTCGACCTGGTTTGTTCGTGGGGGCCGATGATTCTCGGTCACGCGCACCCGGCCGTCGTGGAGGCGGTTCAGCGGGCGGCCGCCGACGGGCTGAGCTTCGGGGCGCCCACGCCGTCGGAGAGCGAGCTGGCCCGCGAGATCGTCGGCCGCGTCGCCGCGGTGGAGAAGATCCGGTTGGTCAACTCCGGCACCGAGGCGACGATGAGCGCGATCCGGTTGGCCAGGGGCTTCACCGGCCGGGCGAAGATCGTCAAGTTCTCGGGCTGCTACCACGGTCACAGTGACGCGCTGCTGGCGGACGCGGGCTCCGGCGTCGCGACGCTCGGATTGCCGTCGTCACCCGGTGTCACCGGTGCGGCAACCGTCGACACGATCGTGTTGCCTTACAACGACATTGGTGCCGTGGAGCAGGTGTTCGCCGAGTTCGGCGACGACATCGCCTGCGTCATCACCGAGGCCGCGGCGGGCAACATGGGCACCGTGCCGCCGCTGCCCGGCTTCAACGCCGCGCTGCGACGGGTCACCGCCGAGCACGGCGCGCTGCTCATCCTCGACGAGGTGATGACGGGGTTCCGGGTCAGCCGATCCGGTTGGTACGGGCTCGATCCCGTCGACGCCGACCTGTTCGCGTTCGGCAAGGTGATGAGCGGCGGCCTGCCTGCCGCCGCGTTCGGTGGCCGCGCCGAGGTGATGGAGCGGTTGGCTCCGCTGGGGCCGGTCTACCAGGCTGGCACGCTGTCGGGGAACCCGGTGGCGATGGCCGCGGGCCTCGCCACGCTGCGCGCCGCCGACGACGCCGTGTACGCGGCGCTGGACGCCAACGCCGACCGCCTCGCCGGTCTGCTCACCTCCGCGTTGACCGAAGCGTCTGTGGCACACCGCATTTCGCGAGCAGGCAACATGCTCAGCGTCTTCTTCTCCGAGGAGCAGGTGGTGGACTTCGCCGGGGCCAAGGCCACCGAGACGTGGCGCTTCCCACCGTTCTTCCACGCCCTGCTCGACGCGGGCGTCTATCCGCCGTGCAGCGCCTTCGAGGCGTGGTTCGTTTCGGCGGCGCTCGACGACGACGCGTTCGACCGCATCGCGTCCGCCCTCCCCGCCGCGGCCCGCGCCGCAGCCCAAGCGCAGAGGCCCGCGTGACCGACGTCGACCCCCGCAAGACCATCGTGCACGTGATGCGCCACGGCGAGGTGTACAACCCGGACAAGATCCTCTACGGCCGCTTGCCCGACTTCCACCTGTCCGACAAGGGCCGCGCCCAGGCGGCGCGGGTGGCCGACTGGTTGGCTACCCACGACGTCACCTACGTCGTCGCCTCGCCCTTGGAACGGGCGCAGGAAACGGCCGGACCCATCGCGGCGACGCACGGCCTGTCGATCGACACCGACGGCGACCTCATCGAGTCGGAGAACGTCTTCGAGGGCGAGCGGGTGTCACCGGGGGACGGCGCGCTGCGCAACCCCCGCAACTGGTGGCATCTGCGCAATCCGCGCAGCCCGTCGTGGGGCGAGCCATACGCGCACATCGCCGAGCGCATGCAGGCCGCGCTGTTCCGGGCCAGGGACAACGCCCTTGGCCACGAGGCGGTGTGCGTCAGCCATCAGCTGCCGACGGCGACGCTGCGACGCTCGCTGACCGGCCAGACGCTGCACCACCTGCCCACCGCGGCGAACCGGATGTGCAACCACGCGTCGCTGACGTCGTTCTACTTTAACGACGAAGCGCTGGTCGGCTGGAGTTATGCGGAGCTGGCTGGCCAGTGAGATGTCGCGCGGCTTCCCTGGTGGCCCCTCTGATGACGGTGGCGGTGCTGCTGACCGGATGCGCGACCGGTGACGACGCCGTCGCCCAAGGCGGCACCTTCGAATTCGTCGCACCGGGCGGCAAGACCGACATCGTCTACGACCCGCCGGACAGCCGACACCGCCCCGGCAAGATCAGCGGCCCGCTGCTGACGGACCCCGCCAAGACCGTGTCGGTCGACGACTTCGCAGGCAAGGTCGTGGTCGTCAACGTGTGGGGGCAGTGGTGCGGGCCGTGCCGTTCGGAGATCCCCGAACTGGAGAAGGTCTACGAGGCCACCCGCGCCAAGGGCGTCGAGTTCTTGGGCATCGACGTCCGCGACAACAACCGTGACGCCGCAGTCGACTTCGTCACCGACCGCAAGGTCACCTACCCGTCGATCTACGACCCAGCCATGCGCACGATGATCGCCTTCGGCGGCAGATATCCGACGACCGTGATCCCGTCGACCGTCGTGCTGGACCGCAAGCACCGCGTCGCCGCGGTGTTCCTGCGTGAGCTGCTGGCCGAAGACCTGTTGCCCGTGGTGCAGAAGCTGGCTTCGGAGAAGTGACGGGCGAAATGACCGTTCTCGCGGCTGGTCTCGACCAGGTCGGCACCCTGGTGTCGGCCGGGCCGTTGGTCCTCGCGGTGCTGGTCAGCGTGCTGGCCGGATTCGTGTCGTTCGCCTCGCCGTGCGTGGTGCCGTTGGTGCCCGGTTACCTGTCCTACCTGGCGGCCATCGTCGGGGTGGACGACCGTGACGCCTCCGCAGTCGCGGTGAAGACGGCGCGGCTGCGCGTGCTCGGGGCGGCCGCGCTGTTCGTGGCCGGGTTCACCGTGGTGTTCGTGCTCGGCACCGTCGCGGTGCTCGGGTTGACCACCACGCTGCTGATCAATCAGCTTCTGCTGCAACGCATCGGTGGGGTCGTCACCATCCTGATGGGGCTGGTGTTCATCGGCTTCGTTCCGGCGCTCCAGCGCGAGGCGCGCTTCACCCCGAAGCTGTTGTCCACGATCGGTGGCGCACCGCTGCTCGGCGCGGTGTTCGCCCTCGGGTGGACGCCGTGCCTCGGCCCGACGCTGACCGCGGTGATCGCCGTGGCGTCGGCCACCGACGGCAGCAACGTGGCAAGGGGCGTCGTGCTGGTCGTCGCCTACTGCCTTGGGCTGGGAATCCCGTTCCTGCTGTTGGCCTTCGGGTCGGCGGGCGCGGTGCGGGGCCTTGGCTGGCTGCGCCGTCACACCAGGACCATCCAGATCTTCGGCGGCGCGTTGTTGATCGTCGTCGGCGTCGCCCTGGTGACCGGGGTGTGGGCGGACTTCATCTCCTGGGTGCGTGACGCGTTCGTCAGCGACGTGCGGTTGCCGATATGAGCCGGCTCGACGCGTCTCCTCCCACCCCGCGAGCAGACACAAAAGTGTCCGACACGCCGCGTATTGCCGCACATTTGCGACTGCTCGCGCTGGTGCGCAACACCTGGCGCGCCCTGACGTCGATGGGCACCGCGCTGGCGCTGCTGTTCCTGCTCGCGCTCGCGGCCATCCCCGGCGCACTGGTGCCGCAGCGCAGCCTCAACGCGGGCAAGGTCGACGAGTACCTGGCCGAGCACACGCTGATCGGACCGTGGCTGGACCGGTTGCAGGTGTTCGACGTGTTCTCCAGCTTCTGGTTCACCGCCATCTACGCGCTGCTGTTCATGTCGCTGGTGGGGTGTCTGACGCCGCGACTGGCCGAGCACGTCCGCAGCATGCGGGCCACGCCGGTCGCCGCGCCGCGAAACCTCGCCAGGCTGCCCAAGCATCAGACCCTCGTCGCGGCCGGGGACGTGGAGACGGTCGCGGCCGGGGTCGAGGAGCGCCTGAAGGGCTGGCGCAAGACGAGCCGCCGAGATGGCGACGTCGTCGAGGTCTCTGCCGAGAAGGGCTATTTCCGCGAGTTCGGCAACATCGTCTTCCACTTCTCGCTGCTCGCCCTTCTGCTCTCCATCGCCGCGGGCAAGCTGTTCGGTTACGAGGGCAACGTCATCGTCGTGGCCAACGGCGGGCCGGGATTCTGCTCGGCCTCACCGGCCGCGTTCGATTCGTTCCGGGCGGGCAACACCGTCGACGGCACCTCGCTGAGCCCGATCTGCTTGCGCGTCAACGACTTCGACGCCGAGTACCTGCCGAGCGGGCAGGCGCTGAGCTTCGCGGCCAACGTCGACTATCAGGCCGGTGACGACCTGGCCAGCGACACGTGGCGGCCCTACCGGCTCGAGGTCAACCACCCGCTGCGCCTCGGCGGGGACCGGTTGTACCTGCAGGGCCACGGATACGCCCCGACGTTCACCGTCACCTTCCCCGACGGACGCACCCGCACCCAGACGGTGCAGTGGCGGCCCGACGACCCGATCACGCTGCTGTCGTCTGGCGTCATCCGTGTCGACCCGCCCGCGGGCACCTACCCCGACGCCGGCGAGCGGCGCAAGAACCAGATCGCGATCCAGGGCCTGTTCGCGCCGACCGAGCAGCTGGACGGCAAGTTGTTGTCGTCGAGCTTCCCCGCGCTGCGGGATCCCGCGGTGGCGATCGACGTGTACCGCGGTGACACCGGTCTGGACACCGGGCGCCCGCAGTCCCTGTTCACCCTCGACCCGCGGCTCATCGAGCAGAAGCGGCTCACCAAGCAGGTCCGGGTGAACCTCAAGGCGGGCGAGTCGACCCGGCTCAACGACGGCACCGTAGTCACCTTCGACGGCGCGGCACCGTTCATCAACGTGCAGGTCTCCCACGACCCGGCCCAGATCTGGGTGCTGGTGTCGTCGATGACGATGATGGCCGGGCTGCTGGTGTCGCTGGTGATACGACGGCGCCGCATCTGGGTTCGGGTTTCCCCGGCATCGCCGGGTACCGTTGACGTCGAGCTGGGCGGCCTCGCGCGCACCGACAACTCCGGTTGGGGCGACGAGTTCGAGAGGTTGACGGCGCGGCTGGTGCCCTCGGCGGAAGAAGGCGGGAGAGAGCGCGCATGAACGGTCCACACATCGACATTGGGCTGGCCCGGTACTCGGATCTGGCGTTCACGTCCACGATCGTCGTGCTGGTCATCGCCCTTCTGCTGCTGGCGGTCGAGCTGGCCTACAGCGGAAGCCGCAAGGCCGACGCCCGCGAACTGGTGACCGCCAATTCCTCCGCCGTCGCCGCGGACAGTGGCACGCCCGGCGTCGTCGTCGACGCCCCGAGACGTCTCGTCGACGAGCGGATCGGACGGGCCGGCCTTGCGTTGGTGTACGTCGGGACGGCGATGCTTCTGGCGTGCATCGTGCTGCGCGGACTGGCGACCTCACGCGTGCCGTGGGGCAACATGTACGAGTTCATCAACCTGACGTGCTTCTGCGGTTTGGTCGCGGCGGCCGTCACGCTGCGGCAGCCGAAGTTCCGGGCGCTGTGGTCGTTCGTGCTGCTGCCGGTCCTGATCTTGCTTGCGGTGTCGGGAAAGTGGCTGTACTCCAACGCCGCACCGGTGATGCCCGCACTGCAGTCCTACTGGCTGCCCATCCACGTGTCGGTGGTCAGCCTCGGCTCCGGGGTGTTCCTGGTCGCGGGCGTGGCGAGCATCCTGTTCCTTGCCAAGATGTCACCGCTTGGCGAACCCGGCCGTACGGGCCGGCTGGCCGCCGTCATCGCGCGGCTGCCCGACGCACAGACCCTTGACCGAATCGCCTATCGCACGACGATCTTCGGGTTCCCGATCTTCGGCTTCGGCGTGATCTTCGGCGCCATCTGGGCCGAGGAGGCGTGGGGTCGGTACTGGGGCTGGGATCCCAAGGAGACCGTCGCGTTCATCGCCTGGGTCGTCTACGCCGCGTACCTTCACGCTCGTTCGACGGCGGGGTGGCGTGACCGAAAGGCCGCCTGGATCAACGTCGTCGGATTCGTCGCGATGGTGTTCAACCTGTTCTTCATCAACCTGGTCGTGACCGGGTTGCACTCCTACGCAGGGGTGGGCTGAGGTTGATCCGGGCGTCCGAACCACAGAGTTTCCGCGCGCAGCAGCGATTCAGCGATCCCTCGCAAGCGATCCCGCCGGAGTGGACCGCGCCGACCCCGCCGCACGGCATGCCCGTCGTCACGCTGCCGCCGACGCAGTCGGCACCGCCACCCGAGCCCGACGCAACGCCGCCGTACCTCGACCTGTCGACCGTGGCCCTGCTTGGCCAGCCCAAGCGCACGCCAAGTGCGGGCTGGCGGCGCTGGCTCTATCTGGGTTCGTTCACCCTTATCAACCTCGGCGAGGGCCGTAAGGCCATCCGCCGCAAGGAGCTCACCGCGCAAGCCAGTCGGCCGCTGCGCGGGTGCTACCGGATCGCCATGCTGTCGCTGAAGGGCGGCGTCGGAAAGACCACCATCACCGCCACACTCGGTGCGACGTTCGCCTCCGCGAGGGGGGATCGCGTCATTGCCGTCGACGCCAACCCCGACCGCGGCACGCTCAGTCAGAAGGTGCCGCTGGAGACCCCGTCGACCGTGCGGCACCTGCTGCGCGACGCCGAGGGCATCAACAGCTACAGCGACGTCCGCAACTACACCTCGCAGGGTCCGAGCCGGCTGGAAGTGCTTGCCTCGGAAAGCGATCCGGCCGTCTCGGAAGCGTTCAGCAGCGACGACTACAAGCGCACCCTCGAGGTGCTCGAGCGCTACTACAGCCTGGTGCTCACCGACTGCGGCACGGGCATGCTTCATTCGGCCATGTCGGCGGTGCTGAACAACGCCGACGCGCTGATCATCGTCAGCTCGGGATCGGTCGACGGTGCCCGCAGTGCGTCGGCGACGCTGGACTGGCTCGACGCCCACGGTTATCAGCAGTTGGTGGTCGATTCGATCGCCGTGATCAATGCGGTTCGGCCGCAATCGGGTCGGAATGGTTCGCGGGTCGACCAGAGCAAGGTCGTCGACCACTTCTCACGCAGATGCAAGGCGGTGCTTCAGGTGCCGTTCGATCCGCATCTGGAGGAGGGCGCGGAAATCAGCTTGGAGCGGTTGAAGCCGGAGACACGCGACGCCTTCACCGAATTGGCGGCCGTCGTCGCGAGCGGTTTTCCAGGCGCCAACTAGGGACGCGCGTTCGACGCCAAAGACGGGGACCCCTCAGCGAGGATCCTTGCCGTGGTTGAGCCGATTGAGGAACTCGGGATCGTCATCGGGCCCGATGGTCCTCGTTCTCGGCCGGTTGGCAGTCGCGCGTACCAGGCGCCAGGCCCCATAGGCCAGACCCGCCAGGATGACGACGAGGAGAACGAACTGAAGCACAAAAACCTCCTTGCACTAAATAATACGCGTCGTCGGTAGGCTCGGGTTCGTGTCTGGTGCTGCAGAGGGTGGAAGCGACGCGACTCGGGCGGCGACGCGCCCCGGATCGCGACTGGTCGTCGACGTCTTGGTCTACACGATCGCCCGGATCCTGCTGGTCGCCGTCCTTGCCGCCGCCATCTACTTCGGCGGAACGGCGCTCGGCATCGGCGAGTTCCCGATCGTCATCCCGATGCTGTTCGCGATCGTCCTGGCACTTCCGCTCGGGATCTGGCTGTTCGCCCCGCTGCGCAACCGGGCCACCGCCAGCATCGCCGTGTTCGACGAACGTCGCCGCCAGGACCGCGAACAGCTGCGCTCCCGCTTGCACGGTGACGACCCGCGAAAGTAGTGACCGAATGGTGACGACGACGCCTCACTCCGCCTTTGGAGCCCAATTCGTCGGTGCGGCAGGTTTTCTCAACTCCTCGACCTACGGGCTGCCGCCCACGTTCATGTTCGACGGTCTCGCCGAGCGCATGGGGGAGTGGCAGGCGGGCACCATGGACGTCCCGTCGTTCGACCAGTCGGTGGATCGTGGGCGCGCCGCATACGCGGACCTCGTCGGGGTGGCCGTCGACTCGGTGACCATGGGCGGCAGCGTGTCGGCTCTGCTGGGTCTCGTCGCGTCGGCCGTTCCCGACGGAGCCAGGGTGGCCACGCTGACCGGCGAATTCACCAGCACCACCTTTCCGTTCGCCGCCCAGGCGGCCCGCGGCGTCACCGTCACCGAATTGCCCGCCGACGAGTTGATCGCCACCGCAGCGGACTACGACGTGGTGACGGTGAGCGTGGTGCAGTCGGCTACCGGGGAGGTGCTCGACGTCGCCGGATTGCGGGCTGCGGTGGCAGGCACCGACACCGTCACCGTGCTCGACGCGACCCAGGCGGTTGGCTGGAAGGTGCTCGACCTCGGCTGGGCCGACGTGACCGCCGCCGCGGTCTACAAGTGGCTGCTGGCACCGCGGGGTACGGCCTGGATGTCGTTGAGCGACAGGGTGTCCGGGCTGATGACGCCGCACCTCGCCAACTGGTACGCCTCCGAGCAGCCGTGGTCGTCGATCTACGGCCTCCCGCTGAGGCTGGCCGAGGACGCCCGGCGGTTCGACACCTCACCCGCGTGGTTCGGCGTGTTCGGGGCGGGATTGACCATGCCCTGGTTGGCCTCGCTGGATCGCCACGACGTCGAGGCGCACTGCCTGGGGCTGGCCACCCGGCTGCGCGCCGAGTTCGACCTGCCGAAGGTCGAGTCCGCGATCGTGTCGCTGCCGTTCCCCGACGCCGCGACGGCTGCGGGGCGGTTGACGGCGGCCGGCATCCGGGCGTCGGTCAGGGCCGGTGCGGTGCGGGTCGCCTTCCACCTCTACAACACCGAGGACGACCTTCAGTTGCTCCTCGACGCGTTGGCCGGTTAGCGCGCTACCCGTCGAGCTGTCCGGCGATCCCGCGCTCGATGCCGGCCCGAGTGGTGGGCGGCAGCACGACCAGTCCGTCGAGCTCCTTGGCCGCCAGGTCGTAGGCCTGCTCGCGCTCGTGCTGCGTTGCTGCGGTGTCCGACGCGACGCTCAGCAGGCTGCGAGCGCGCGCGATCCGCTGTTGCTGCTCGGCGGAGAAGTCGCTGCGGCGCCGGCGGATGGCCTCGGTCTCGGCCGCGTCGAATGCCGTCGTGTAGTCCTCGACGGCCGCGAGGTACTGGGCGGCCGCTTCGCGGTCGTCGACCAGATCCTCGGCCTTGCCGGGGCGCAGCAGGTCGGCGCGCAGCTTGGCCTTGTGGAACTCCGTCGTCAGCGGTGCCCGCAGATCGGTCATCAGAGGAAAGTCGAGCAGCTTGCCGGTGTCGAGCTCGTACTCGAGCCAGCGGGTGTCGGTGCGCGCGTGCTCTTCCAGCGTGCGGGTGACGATGCGCCACAACGCCGCCGGATTGGCCGGCGCGGGCTGTTCCTCCTGCTGCGGGGGTGGTGCGGCCGAGGTGCCCTGCACCCGCTTCCACACGCTGATCCCCGCGAACACCACGCCGGCCACGGGGACGAGCATCAGCAGAAGCTCCGCCAACCGGAACACGATGCCCATGAAGCCAGGATGCCCTAGGAGAGCGCCAAGGCGGTCGCGACGGCGATCGACCACACCAGCATCGTCAACCCCGTGTCGCGCAGCACGGGGATCAGGTCCTTGCCGCCGAGGCCGGTCCGCACGGGGCCGGCGGCCCGCACCGCCAGCGGCAGCGCCACCAAACCGACCGCGCACCACGGCGTCGCGAGCATCAGCACCAGCGTCAGCACGAAGGCCAGCGCGACGAGCACCTGGAACAGCAGCCGGGTGCGGCGGTCACCAAGACGCACGGCCAGCGTGATCTTGCCCGAGTCCGTGTCGGTCGGGATGTCTCGCAGGTTGTTGGCCACCAGCACCGCCGACGACAGGGCGCCGGTCGCGACGGCGAGCGCGGCACCGACCCAGTCCACCCGCTGTGCCTGGGTGAACTGCGTGCCAAGGACGGCGACCAGACCGAAGAACACGAACACCGCGATCTCGCCGAGGCCGATGTACCCGTAGGGCTTGGACCCTCCGGTGTACAACCAGGCGCCTGCGATGCACACCGCGCCGACGGCGATCAGCCACGGTTGGCTGACCAGAGCCAGCGCGAGGCCTGCGGCGGCGCCGACGCCAAGGCTGAGCCCGGCTGCGGTGGCGACGGCGCGGGGTGAGGCCAGCCGGGAGCCGACCAGGCGCAGGGGCCCGGCGCGCACGTCGTCGGTGCCGCGGATGCCGTCGGAGTAGTCGTTGGCGTAGTTGACGCCGACGATCAACGCGAGAGACACCACCAACGCGAGAAGCGCCTTCCACCACACCGCGTCCCCGAGCCACGCCGCTGCTCCCGTACCCGCGATGACCGGGGCGACGGCGTTGGGCAACGTGCGTGGACGGGCGCCCTCGACCCACTGCGCAAGAGTTGCCACGCCGGTCATCGTCGCATGGACGGCTCACCCGGACCGGGCGGCAGGTGGTCGGCGGACCGCTCGTGGCCTGATACCGGACAATGGACAGATGCTCGCAGTGATCGGTGGCAGTGGCTTCTATACGTTCTTCGGCTCGGATGCGCGCAGTATCAGCGTCGACACCCCCTACGGACCGCCGAGCGGCGCCATCACCGTCGGGACCGTCGGCTCGCACGAGGTCGCGTTCCTGCCGCGGCACGGCGCCAACCACGAGTTCTCCCCGCACACCGTGCCGTATCGCGCGAACATGTGGGCGTTGCGCGCGCTCGGCGTGCGGCGGATCTTCGCCCCCTGTGCGGTGGGCAGCCTGACCACCGAACTGGGGCCTGGGTCGATGGTGGTGCCCGATCAGCTCGTCGACCGCACCAGCGCCCGCGCCGACACCTACTTCGACGAGGGCGGCATCCACGTCGGGTTCGCCGATCCCTACTGCCCGACCCTGCGCGCCAACGCCGCAGAACTGCCCGGGGTGGTGGACGGCGGCACGATGGTGGTGATCCAGGGTCCGCGCTTTTCCACGCGTGCGGAGAGCCGTTGGTTCGCGTCGCAGGGCTTCACGCTGGTGAACATGACCGGCTACCCGGAGGCGGTGCTGGCTCGCGAGTTGGAGATGTGTTATGCCGCAATCGCATTGGTCACCGATCTGGACGCGGGCATCGAGTCCGGCGCCGGCGTGACGGCCGTTGACGTGTTCGCGGAGTTCGAGAGGAACCTGGTGCCGTTCAAGAAGCTGGTGCACGAGGCCATCGAGAGCGTGGCGCCGGATCGTACGTGCGAGCACTGCGTTGCCCACGCAGGCGTCACCCTGCCGTTCGAGTTGCCGTGAGGGTCCTCGTCACGGGTGCCGCGGGGTTCATCGGCTCGCAGGTGTGCGCGGCGCTGACCGCCGGCGGCCACGACGTCGTCGCGGTGGACGCGATGCTGTCCGCGGCGCACGGGGATGCCACGACGCCGCCGGACGGCGTCCTCGAGGTCGACGTCCGCGACGCGTCTGGCATGGCGGCGCTGCTGCCCGGGGTGGACGTCGTGTGTCATCAGGCGGCCGTGGTGGGGGCCGGAGTCGACGCCTCCGATGCGCCAAACTACGGCAGTCACAACGACTATGGGACGACGGTGCTGCTCGCGGAGATGTTCGCCGCGGGCTGCCGACGGCTGGTGCTGGCGTCGTCGATGGTGGTCTACGGGCAGGGCGGCTACGACTGTCCGGTGCACGGCCCGGTCGACCCGCTGCCCCGCACGACGGCGGACCTGGATGCCGGCGTCTTCGAGCACCGCTGCCCGATCGGCGGTGAGGAACTGGACTGGCGGCTGGTCGGGGAGGATGCGCCGCTGCGGCCGCGCAGCCTGTACGCGGCGAGCAAGACCGCGCAGGAGCACTACGCCCTGGCATGGAGTGAAGCAGTCGGAGCCTCAGCCATCGCCCTGCGCTACCACAACGTCTACGGTCCGATGATGCCTCGCGACACCCCGTATTCGGGCGTGGCGGCTATCTTCCGATCTGCCATCGAAAGGGGCGAGCCGCCAAGGGTTTTCGAGGACGGCGGCCAGATGCGGGACTTCGTCCACGTCGCCGACGTGGCGGCCGTCAACGCGGCGGCGGTGGAGGCGGACACCAGTGGCTTCGCGGCGTTAAACGTGTGTTCGGGGCGGCCGATCTCGATCATGGACGTCGCGACGAAGATCTGCGAGGCCCGCGGCGGGCAGCCGCCGGTGGTCACCGGTCAGTACCGTAGCGGCGACGTCCGCCACATCGTTGCCGATCCCGCCGCCGCGGCCGAGGTGCTCGGTTTCCGAGCGGCGGTCGACCCGGCCGACGGCCTTCGGGAGTTCGCGTTCGAGCCGCTACGTGGGTGATTGTTGGAATTTGACACGCGTCAAGTAATACTGACGTGGTGAAGACCTCGATCTGCGACCAGTACGGTATCGACTTCCCGCTGTTTGCCTTCAGTCACTGTCGGGACGTCGTCGCGGCGGTCACCAACGCAGGCGGCCTCGGCGTGCTCGGTGGCACCGCGTTCACCCCGGAGGCGCTCGAGCAGGAGCTCAACTGGATCGACGAGCAGGTCCGCGGCAAGCCGTATGGCGTCGACATCATCGTGCCGGCCAAGTTCGAGGGCAAGGGCGAGAAGCTCGCGGCCGGTGCCCTCGTCGACCGGATTCCGGCCGAGTATCGGGCGTTCGTCACCGAACTGCTTGCCTCCCATGGCATTCCCGACGACCACAAGCGTCGCGTCGGCGGCAGCAGCCTGTCCGGCGACACCGGGGAGGCGTTGCTCGAAGTGGCGCTACGGCATCCGATCAAGTTGATGGCCAACGCCCTCGGCGTGCCACCGCCCTACATGATCGAAGCCGGGCAGTCCTCCGGCGTCCCGGTCGCAGCGTTGGTCGGCGCCCGTGAACACGCCCTCAAGCAGGTGGCCGCCGGGGTCGACCTGATCATCGCGCAGGGCACCGAGGCCGGCGGGCACTGCGGTGAGGTGTCGACGCTGGTGCTCGTGCCCGAGGTGCTCGACGCCCTCGCCGAGGTCGGCAGCGACATCCCGGTGCTCGCGGCAGGCGGCATCGTCACCGGACGCCAGATGGCGGCCTGCGTGGCGATGGGTGCCGCGGGCGCCTGGACCGGGTCGGTGTGGCTGACCACCGAAGAGGCCGAGACCGCACCGCACACCGTGCAGAAGATGCTCACCGCGACCTCGCGCGACACGATCCGTTCGGCCGGACGTACGGGTAAGCCGTCGCGGCAACTGGTTTCGGACTGGACCAACGCGTGGGCGCCGAATCCCGGTGGGCAGAAGCCGCTTCCGTTGCCGCTGCAGTCGATGCTGGTGGAACCGACCCTGCGGCGCATCGACAAGCTCGCCGCCAGCGGTCATCCCGGCGCGCAGGAGCTCGCCACCTACTTCGTCGGGCAGGGCGTTGGTCTGATGAACAAGGTGAAGCCCGCGCGGACCGTGGTGCTCGAGTTCATCGAGGACTACCTCGCGGCGGCCCAGCGGCTTGGCGACTCCGTCCCCGAGTGATCTCTTCCCGCCGAGTGTGGAGTTTTGCTACGCCGCGGAGTATTTCGGCGTGACGAAAGTCCACGCTCGGCGGGGGTTATTCGCCTGCCAGCGGCAGTCGCACCTCGAAGCGCGCGCCGTTCTCCAGGTTGTAGGCCGACACCGTGCCGTGGTGGGCGTGCACCAGGCCGGCGGCGATCGCAAGCCCCAGCCCGGATCCGCTTGGCAGCGACGAGTCTTCGCGTGGCACCCGGCCGTTGGACCCGCGGTAGGCGACGTCGAAGACGCGCGCCAGATCGGCCTCGTTGATGCCGACCCCGGTGTCGTCCACCCGCGCCCAGGCGCCCTCGCCGTCCGAACCGATGGCGAGCTCGACGGTGCCGCCCTCTGGGGTGTGGGCGATGGCGTTGGCGACGAGGTTGGACAGCACCCGTACCAAGGCGCGGTCGCTCCCGATCACCCCGACGGGGGTGGCGGGCACCTTGGCGTGCAGCGCGACGCCCGCGCGTTCGGCGGCGATGCGGTGTGCCGAGACCACGTCGTCGACCACCTCGTCGAGTGACACCTTGTCGTAGGCGGGTTGGACGGCGCCCGCGTTGATCTTCGACATCTCGAAGAGGTCGTCCACCATCTCGGAGAGCCGGATCGTCTCGTGTTCGATGTGCTTGGCGTGCGAGCGCACCTCGTCGGGTTCGACGACGCCGTCGGCGATCGCCTCGGCGACCGCCCGGATCCCGGCCAGCGGCGTGCGGAGGTCGTGGCTGACGAAGGCGACGAGTTGGCGGCGCGATTGCTCGGCGGTTTCGTCGGCCTCGCGGATCTGTTGTTCCCAGACGGTGCGCCTGGCCTGGTAGCGGGCGAGCATGATCGCCGCGGGGATCGTCACCACCGACACGATGACCAGCACGACGGCGATGTCCTCGTACCGCGGTGACAGCATGAACCCGCTGGCTCCGAAGACGCCGGTGAACGTCGCGACCGTCGGGATCAGCACCAGCACCACCATGCTGAGCGTCAGGGACCACGACCGGGCCAACCGGATCAGGACCGCGCCTGCGACCACCACCGGCACCGAGCACGCCAGCGCGAGGCCGGCGATCTCCCAGGTGTCAGTCGACGGCATACCGTTCCTCGCTCCACATGTAGCCGCGGCCCCACACCGTCTGCACCCGGTGCTCGGCGCCCAGCTTCGAGCGCAGTCGCTTGACGTGGACCGTCACGGTGGAAAGGTCGCCAAAGTCCCATTGCCACACCAACTTCAGCAGCTCTTCGCGAGTGAAGACGGTGCCGGTGTGGGTCAGGAAGAACAGCAGGAGGTCGAACTCGCGGTTGGTCAGGCTCACCGGCTGACCCTTGATGGTGACCGACCGGGCCGCGGCGGACACCGTCATGTCGCCCACCGTGACCACGGCAGGTTGCGCGCCGGGAGATGAGGGCGCGCGGCGCAGTACCGACCGCACCCGCAGCGCCAGCTCGCGCGGGCTGAATGGCTTGACGAGGTAGTCGTCGGCGCCCGCCTCGAGCCCGGCGATGCGGTCGTCCTCCTCGCCGAGGGCGGTCAGCAAAATCACCGGAACCGCGTAGCCGCCGCGTTCGCGGAGGACGCGACACAGGGCGAGCCCGTCCGGTCCCGGCATCATCACGTCGAGGACGGCGACGTCGATCTGCGCGGAACCCAGCATGCGCAGGGCTTCGTTTCCGTCACGGGCGACCAGGACGTCGAGCCCGTCTCGCTCGAGGTATCGGCGTACGACGTCGCGGACGACGTTGTCGTCATCGGCGATCAGTACTCGGGTCACAACGTCTCAGAGTAGTCCGGCAAACGTCGTACCTGCGTCAACGTCATGGATTCGTCAGCGTTGGCCGCGACGGCTCCCAGCAATGGTGGCTAACCTCGAGCCCGTGGATCCTTCTCGGGTGACGGTGGTGATGCCCTGTCTCAACGAGGCAGAGTCATTGCCGGGTGTGATCGCGTTGTTGCCCGACGGGTACCGGGCGCTGGTGGTGGACAACAACAGCACCGACGGCACCGCCGAGGTGGCACGACGGTGCGGGGCAACGGTCGTCGAGGAGTCAGTGCCGGGTTACGGCGCGGCGGTGAACGCGGGCATCGTCGCCGCGTCGACGCCGATCGTCGCGGTGATCGACGGCGACGGGTCGCTGGATCCGCGGGAACTTCCCAAGCTCGTCGATGAATTGGACCGCGGCGCGGACATGGCGGTGGGCCGTCGCCGCCCGCTGCCGGGTGTCGGCTGGCCATGGCACGCCCGCCTCGGCACACAGGTGGTGTGTTGGAGACTGCGCACTCGGCACGGCATTGCGGTGCACGACATTGCACCGATGCGGGTGGCGCGCCGTGACGACGTCGTCGCACTGGGTGTAGTCGACCGCCGATCGGGGTACCCGCTGGAACTGCTCGTCCGGGCTGCTGCCGCCGGTTGGGTGATCGCTGAACACGACGTCGCCTACGGATCGCGCACCGGGGGCAAGTCGAAGGTCAGTGGCTCGGTCCGCGGCAGTGTCCTTGCAATACTTGACTTTTGGCGGGTGATTTCGTGACGGGGGAGTTGTCCGTTGCGGTGCTGGTCGTCGCCAAGGCGCCGGTGCCAGGGTTGGCGAAGACGCGCCTGGCGGCCACCGTTGGCAACGCGGCAGCAGCCGACGTCGCCGCGGCCGCGCTGCTCGACACGTTGGACGCCGTCGCTGCCGCTCCCGTCGCCGCACGGGTGGTCGCCATGACCGGTGACCTGGCTGCCGCGAGCCGCAGTGCTGAAATCCGTTCGCGACTGGCCGATTTCACGGTCCTCGAACAACGCGGCGACGGTTTCGCCGAGCGTCTCGTCAACGCCCACGCCGACGCCGCGGTGGCGACCGGTGGACTGCCCGTCGTGCAGATCGGCATGGACACCCCGCAGGTGACGGCCGAGCTGCTGGTCGAGTGCGGCACCGCGCTGTCGTCCACCGACGCCGTGCTGGGCATGGCCGTCGACGGCGGGTGGTGGGTGCTCGGGCTGACCGATCCCCGTGGTGCCGAGTGCCTGCGGGACGTGCCGATGTCGACCTCGGAGACCGGCGCCGTAACGCTTGCCGCCCTTCGGGACACAGGACTCACTGTGGGATTGGTATCAGAGTTGGCAGACGTCGACACCGTCGACGACGTCGAAGCAGTTCGCCGGGCGTGCCCGCCGGACAGTCGATTCAGTCGGGTGAAGCTGACCGTGGAGGTGGGACGTGCTGGGTAACCTGTATGACGAGGCGTTGACGGGCGAGCGATGTTGGATTCGCCGCGACGACGGCAGCATTCAAGGGCTTCCCGTGCACAGCTGGCTGCCAGGCGGCAAACGGCTCGACAAGGCCTTCGACGCGGCGGTGCTCGACATGTGCGACGGGCCGACGATCGACTTGGGCTGCGGGCCAGGGCGATTCGTCGCGCACCTGACCAAGCTCGGCATCCCGGCGCTGGGCGTCGACCAATCGCAGACCGCCGTGGAGCTGGCGCGCCGCAGCGGCGCCCCTGCCTTGCGGCGCGACGTCTTCGACCGGCTGCCCGGCACGGGCCGGTGGGGGACGGTGCTTCTGGCCGACGGCAACGTGGGCCTCGGTGGCGACCCGTTGCGGGTGCTCCGGCGGGCCGGTGAGCTGATGCGCACCGGGGGCCGTTGTGTCGCCGAATTCGACCCCAACATCAGCGGTGTGCAGTCCCGCTGGGTGCGGCTGGAGTCGGCCACCACCGTCGGGCCGTGGTTTCCGTGGGCGTCGGTCGGCGTCGACTGCGCCAAGCGGTTGGCCGAGGAGGTCGGGCTCGCGGTCAAGGAGGTCCTGCCGATCGGACAACGGGTGCTGGCCAGCCTCGCCGCCGCCTAACCCACCCTCCCGCGAGCCTGCGTGTCTGCGGCCGACACGCCGCTCCAGATCGGGGGTTCGCGCACGCTCGGCGCGGGTGCGGTTACCAGTTCGTCAGAATGAGGTGGTTCAGCGCCAGCGCGCCAATCACGTTGAGGCCCAGCCACCATCGCCGAGACCGCGGCGGCAGCAGCGCCCCGGCGGCGGTCAGCCAGATGGTGTAGGGCAGCCAGATTCGTTCCACCTCTGCCTTGCTGAGCATGCTCAGGTCTGCGCAGATGGTGGCCAGCAGCGCCCCGAGGATCAGCAGGTGGACGCCCGAGCGGGCCTTGATGGGCGTCAGGTCGAAGGCGCGCGAGACCCCTGCCACGGTGCCGAGACCGACCGCGCACACCACCGAGGCGAAGTTGGCCCACGCCCAGTACTGAAATGGCCGGTTCATCGCGATGCCCTGCCAATACCGTTCCTGCACCAGGACGTAACCGTCGAACCACCAGAATCCCGCCAGTGCGAACACCCCGACGACGACCAGCGCGGCGATCACGGCGGGGATGAGGGCCCGAAGTGCGGAGCGGACGTCCTTGGCGGCGATCAACACGGCCACCGCGGGCAGCGCGATCAGGCCGAGCCCGTAGTTGAGGAAGATGCCCCACCCCAGCAGCAGCCCCGCTCCGGCGCCTGCCAGGAGGGACAGCCGCGTCGTGCCGCGGACGGCGAGTGCCAGCAACGCCAGCCCCCACGCCGCCACCCCGGCGAAGTACCCGTCGGCCGACACCGCGATCCAAATGGCCGTCGGCGCCACGGCGACGAACGGTGCCGCGCTGCGGGCGATCTCGGCACCGGACAGGGCCCGAAGCGCCACCACGATCGCCGCGGACGCACTCGAGCCGACGAGCAGGCACAGCAGCCCCGCCCATGCGCCGCCGCTGAGCCCGATGCGGTCCAACCACACGAAGGTCAGCAGGGCACCCGGCGGGTGGCCGGAGACGTGCGTGATCCACGAATCGGGTTGGAAGTCAAGAATTCTCGACGAGAAGGATCGAAGCGCGTACGGAATGTCGGTCACCGACGGCACCTGGCGCAGGTACTCGTTCGACGTCTCGAGTCGGCGAGCGAAGCCGAGGGACCAGCCGTCGACCATCGCGAGTGCGAACGCCCATGCGCAGGCCGTCGCCCACGTCACCAACGGCACCGCCCGCCACGGCAGCCGCTGGGCCACCGCGGGCCCCCACAGCGTCGTGCCTAGGCCGATCGCGATCGCCGGGATGGTGCCCCATCCCACGTGGGCGTCCCACCACCCGAAGATGGGTGCGGCCTGGGCGAACATCTCGATCTGGCGCGGCGTGCTGTTGATGAGCGGCGTGACGATCCCCAGATTCAGATGGGGGACTGCGAACGCCGCTGCCACCAGCACGACGGCCACGACGGCGGCGGCGATCTCGCGGCGAGCTGACTTCACGCCTACCCACCCTAGGCGTGGCGGCTGTCGGGTTGCCGTGACGTCTCTCTGACGGCCGCCTGGCGCGCTACCTCAGCTGTCGCGCCACTTCACCATCTGTTCGATGGTCGTGAAGTCGTATCCGTCGGCGTCCGGGTGGATTTCGGTGGTGAACAGCGTGACACCGGCGTCGCGGTAGGCGTCGGCACTCGCGACGTCCTCCCAGACCGACGAACGTTCGACGTCGGAGTCCTTGCGCCCGTTGGATTCGGCCAACTCCCTGACGACGTCGCTGGCCTTGCGGAACCTTTCGACGGGCAGAAAGCTGTGCCAGATGTCGGCGTGCTTGGCGACCGCGGGGATGGTGCGCTTGATGCCAGAGCCGCCAATCAGGATCGGGATGTCGCGCACCGGAGCGGGGTTCAGTACACGCAATCGGTGCTCGATGCGGTCGAGGCTCTCGTCGAAGAGGTCGAAGCGCGACTTCACCGTGCCGAAGTCGTAACCGTATGTGGTGTAGTCCTTTTCGTACCATCCGGCGCCGAGGCCCAGGATCAGGCGGCCGCCGCTGATGTGGTCGACCGTGCGGGCCATGTCGGCGAGGAGGTCCGGATTGCGGTAGCCGACGCCGGTGACCAGCAGGCTGATGTCGGCGCGCGAGGTGATCTCGCCCCAAGAGGCCAGGGCCGTCCAGCCCTCGAAGTTCGGAATGTCCGGCTGCACCTCCGAGAGCACCGGCGAGCCCTCGACCCTGCCGTCGAAGGCCGGGGCGTGGAAGTGGTCGTAGCCGAAGATGACGTCGACGCCGATGTTCTCGGCGCGCAGCACGGCCTCACGCCAACTGCGGTAGTCGGGTGCTCCACCCGGCCAGAGTTGGACGCCTACGCGGGTGGGTCGGGTCATGCGCGCTCCTGTGGACTGGACGACGGGTCACCCAAGGCAAGAGGGCCCGTGGACCGTTTATTCCAAGATCGTGACGATGCCCAGCCGCTCCACGAGGAACAGGAAGGCCGTCGCGAAGTCGTTGTCGGCGGTCGCGTCGCGGACCACGGCCCAGTCCACCTGCTCGCGAACGGCTCGGGTGGCCGGCAGCAACGCGGCGAAGTTGCAGTGGTGCTCGTGAAGGGACTTCAGCTTCTGGCACATCACGACCGTCGCCGAGAGCACCGGCATGGCGATCGCGAGGACGTCATGGCCGTCGGCCGCGTTGATGAGGTCGGCGGTCACGGTGCCGCCGTTCACGCAGTGCAGGACATCGACGACGGCGCCGTCGTCCGTGGAGGCCTTGAACAGCCAGTCCTCGGGGGTTCGTTCGATGACGAAGCCGGCGTCGGCGAGGGTCTCGGCCGCCGCGTCGGCGTCCACCTCGGCGACGACGAAGTCCACGTCGTGAACTGGTTCCGGGGCGCCGTGCACCCAGAGCGCGTAGCTGCCGGCGAGAGCGAAGTCCGGCCCTGCCGCCTTCATGGCGGACGCGGCACGCTTCAGCGCGTCGCGCAGGGCATCTTGGTAGGTGTCCATATTGGGTACCAAGTACCCCATGCGGCTCGCGACATTCAACATCCTGCACGGCAGAACGGTGCGCGACGGCGTCGTCGACGTGCAGCGGCTCCAAGACTGCGTGCGGGCCCTCGACGCCGACGTGCTGGCGCTACAGGAGGTCGACGTCGACCAGCCGCGCTCCAACCTGGTCGACCTGACCGCCGCGGCGGCGGAGGCGATGGGGGCGGTGACCCATCGGTTCGTCGCGGCGATCGCCGGCACCCCCGGCGCCACCTGGAGTGCCGCCACCGGTGACGAGCAGCCGGGGGCGGCCGCGTACGGCATCTCGCTGCTGTCCCGGTTCCCCGCCACGTCGTGGCAGGTGGTGCGCATGCCCCGACTCCCCGTCAGGGTTCCGGTGTATCTGCGTGACGCCAACCGGGTGATCATCGTCGACGAGGAGCCGCGCGCCGCGGTGATCGGATGTTTCGACACCCCGCTCGGCCCGCTCACCGTCGCCAACACCCATCTGTCCTTCGTGCCGGGGTGGAACCGGCGGCAACTGCGACGGCTCGTTCGCGACCTGCGCGGCCTGCCCGGCCCGCACGTGCTCGCCGGTGACCTCAATCTCGGGCCTGCCGCGGTGGGGCGCTACTCGGGCATGCGGGCGCTCGCCACGGCGCCGACGTTTCCCTACGACGCGCCGAACCGGCAGCTCGACCATCTGTTGACCGACGACGACGGTCTGATCGCGACGGGAGTCCTGGCGCCGGAGATGCCGATCTCGGATCACCGGCCGCTGGTCGTGGAGGTCGAGCGGCGGTAGCGTCCCGGCCGTAATTTAGTATGTGCGCATACTAAATTGCAGGAAGGGGCCGTCCATGTGGGTAAGTGAAGTCAAGGGTGAGTGCGCCGCGACGCCCGAGGAGGTCTTCGCGGTAATGGCCCAGCCGAGCACGTGGTCGGAGTGGAACGAGGGCGTCTCGGACATCCGGATCAGCGGGCCGTTCGAGTCCGGCGCCACCGCGGTGATGATCTTCCCCGACGGGGCCGAGCTACCGTTTCACCTGGCCTGGGTCGAAGAAGGCCGTGGTTTCGAGGACGTGACGCCCATTCCGGACGCCGGCGTGACCGTGCGGGTCGTGCACGAGGTGGTGGCGACGGAGACGGGCGCCCTGATCACCTACCGGTGCATGGTCGACGGGCCTACGGAGGTGGCGGCCGAGGTGGGCGCGGGGGTGAGTGCGGACTTCGGCGAGGTCATCGCCGCGCTCGGCACGCGCGCGGAGCGGCTACGTGGCTGACTCGCTGGAACCCGGAGAGAGCCCCGGCCTGCAATTGTGGCGGGCAACCTTGAGCTGGCAGCGGTGCGTCACCGCGGCGCTCAAACCGTTGGGGCTGACGCACGTGCAATTCGTGTTGATCGCCAGCACCTGGTGGCTCAATCGGGTGGCCGGCGAGCGCCCGAGCCAGCGGCGAATCGCCGAGCACGCGAACACCGACCCCATGATGACCTCACAGGTCGTCCGCGCCTTGACCGCCAGGGGCTTGCTGCAGCGCACCGCGGATCCCGATGACTCGCGGGCCCGCCTCGTCGACGTCACCGCAGAGGGTGCGGAACTCGCAGTCAGTGCGATTCGACTCGTCGAGGACACCGACCGCAGCTTCTTCGCGGCCGTCGGCGACCAGCGAGCGCTCGTGGAGGCGCTCAAGGCTCTCGGACGATAGCCATCGGGTTCGCGCGGGGCACGGCTAACCGGACGGTCCCCCTCGCGAAGTCGACTGTCCACCAGGCGAAGAGGCGGTCGTCACAAGGTTTCGTCATCTGGCCAGGCTGGCACTCGTTCCGCAGTGGTGGAGGAGCGTCGGATGCGGGTAGGGCTGGTCGGGAGTCACCAAGCGAGCGTCGACGGAGGGTTGCAGGCCGTGGACGACGTCACGTCGCTGGCGACCTCGCTGGCCGCCGGCGGCATCGACGTCGTGGGGTACTCCCGCCGGCCGAGCGCCGTCGACGTCGGCTATCCCGTGGTTCGCTTACCCGCTCCAGCGGAAGCGATAGGGGCGAGTTCCGATGCGGCCCTTGCTCAGATCGTGGGCGACTTCGCCAGATTCCTCTTGGCAGCGTGGGGCGACCACCCGCCGGACGTGGTCAGTGCCGTGTCGTGGATCGACGGCGTTGCCGCCCAATTGGCCGCGGACCACCACGGAATTCCTACCGTCCAGGCGCTGCCCGAGTTGGCGCGCGCCGCGCAGCGTCGGCAGGGGCGTCGCATCGGCTCCGCCGCACAACCCCGGTTCGAGCGGTTGCTCGCCAGGTCGGCGCAACGAGTGGCGGTGCCGTGTACGGAGGACCTCGCCGAATTGGTGAGCCTCGGGTGCGCGCGGCGACGCCTCTCGGTGCTACCCCAGGCCGTCGACGTCGAACACTTCACGTCGGTGGGTCCGGTAGCTCCACGTGACAGTGAACGGCGAATCGTCACGGTTGCCCGAGAATTGCTGCCGCACAAGGGGCTCGAGGACTTGGTCCGAACCCTGCCTCGGTTGCCGGCGGCCGAACTGGTCGTGGTGGGCGGGCCGGACCGGCACCGGCTGGACTGGGACGCCGGTGCGTGCCGCCTTCGCAGCCTCGCGCTCGACCTGAACGTATCGGGCCGACTGCATCTCATGGGTCATGTTGCACGAGAGGATCTTCCATCGATCCTGAGATCGGCCGACGTGTTCGCCGCACCGTCGTGGTACGAACCCTTCGGACTGCCGGTGGTCGAGGCCATGGCGTGCGGTGTCCCGGTGGTCGCGTCGGCGGCAGGCGGCATGCTCGACACGGTGGTCCACGAGGTGACGGGCTTGCTGGTACCTGCGCGCGATCCAACGAAGTTGGCCAAGGCGCTCGACGCGGTGCTGCGTGCGGGGGCGCTGCGCAACGGAATGGGTTTGGCGGGCCGGGTGCGGGCTCGGTCGCGGTACTGCTGGGAGCGCGTTGCCGCCGAGTCGAACACGATCTACGAGTTGGCCGTTCAGGAGGCCAGGGCACGCACAACCGTCGAGTCGACGTCCCGGTCGGCGAGAGGCGACGTGGCCTAGCTCGAGCGCCCGGGTGTTTGGAACCGCTTGGCCGGGGTAGGACGCCAGAGCAAGTCAACATTCAGGAGCGCAGGTGCGGACGGACTTTCGACAGCAGCTCGAGTCGTTGCAAGCCGACCTGGGCGCGATGTGTGCATTGGCCGGTCACGCGGTCGGTCGGGCCACCCGCGGACTGCTCGAGGTGGACGCCGAGGCGGCCCGCGAGGTGGCACACGACATCGAGCGGCTCCGCTTCCTGCACAACACGGTGGAGCGTCGCACCCTCGGCATCCTGGCGAAGCAGGCACCGGTGGCCGGTGACCTCCGCAGAGTGGTGACCGCCATCCACGTCGCGGCCGACGCCGACCGCATGGGCGGGCTCGCCGCGCACGTCGCCAAGGTGAGCCTGCGCCGTCATCCGGAGTCGGCGATACCTCGGGAGCTGCACGGTCGGTTCGACGAAATGGGCTCGACGGCAGTGGGACTCGCCGACTGTTGCCGTGACATCCTGACCACGGGGGACTGCTCGCAGGCAGATCGGGTTAGAGTCGAGGACCGCGTAATGGAGACGATGCACCGGGAGCTGTTCGGCGAGGTGATGAGTCCGGCGTGGGCGCACGGTGCCGTGGTCGCCTCCGACGTCGTCCTCCTCGGGCGGTTCTACGGCCGGTTCGCCGACCACGCCGACGAGATCGCGCGACGGATGGTGTTCCAAGCCAGCGGTGAGGCGCTCGCCCGCGAACAGGCCATCTGACACTGCTTCGCTTTCCGGCCCATTCCATTCGTCAGAGGTGTTGACGCCCGTCGCTGCCGGTAGGAAAGTCGGTATCCGACAACGGCTTTGACGGCGGGTGTGATATCTCTGTCGGTCGTGAGCTTCGATGGGTCCGACTCGCAGAATTCGAGTGTCGAGCGGGTGGGCAACTTTCGCTATCTGTCAGGTCCAGACCGATGGGAATGGTCCGACGCGGTGGCGCGGATGCACGGCTATGAGCCGGGCACGGTGACACCGACGACCGAACTGATTCTCGCGCACAAGCATCCCGACGACCGGGCTGCGGTTGCCGAGGTCGTCGAGCAGGTGCTGCAGCACGGCGCGCCGTTCAGCAGCAGGCACCGCATCGTCGACGCCGCGGGCCGCGAGCACGTCGTCATGGTCGTCGGCGACACGGTGCTCGGTGCCGACGGCGAGGTCGTCGGCACCGCAGGGTTCTATGTGGACGTCACCGAGATCTTCGAAGCCGACGTGCAGAAGTCGGTCACCGAGGTCGTCGCCGCGGTCGACGAGCGGCGCGCGTCGATCCAGCAGGCGGTCGGCGTGATCAGGATGGCCTACGGGGTGTCCGCCGAGCGGGCGTTCGAGGTGCTGACGTGGCGCTCGCAGCAGACCAACGTGAAGTTGCGAATCATCGCACGGCAGTTCGTCGACCGACTGGCGGGCCAGTCGCTGGCTCCACAGGTTCGCGTGCAGGTCGACCACGCGCTTCTCACCGCTCACGAGCCGGCCGGCGTCGACGGCGCCGCAGTTTACGACTGACGGATGCTGGCCGAAACTTCGTTTTCTGGAGTATTCTGACCGGCACGCGGGTTGAGAACTTAGCTCGGCAAATCCAGCCCCGGAGGTTGGCGATGTCGCCCTTGCGCCTTCTGCAGCGCGAAGAAGTTCACAGTCACGATCCCGTTGAGATCAGGTCCTATCTCAACCGGATTTACCGCGCCGACCTGAACGTCGAACCGCTGATGCATCGTCCTGGCGCGCGACTTGGCCTCGATCACGGCCGCGTCGGTTCTACGTCCTTCGCGCTGGAGCGAATCCGTCAGAGCGGTGACGTCGAGGTCCGCGCCGAAGACCCGACCGGCTGCCTCGTCGTCCTGTGGGTCGTCGACGGCCAGGCGGAATGCCACGTCCACAGCCAAAGTGCTCGCGCCGCACCCGGTCAGCCGATCATCGGCGCGACCGGCGCGGCGCCGGTGCGGGTCAGAACCAGCGACGCCACCCTCGACAGCGTGGTGCTCGACCGGTCGCTACTCGTCAAGGCCGCCGCCGACCTGGTCCCCGAACGCCCGGCGGAGGTCACCTTCACCGGCGTCGAGCCGGTCAGTGCCGAGGCGGGTCGGGCGCTGACCGCGGCCCGGCGATACGTGGAGGCATCGGTGCTCGCCGACGACGGGTTCGCCGCGCCGCTGGTGCTGGCGGCTGCAGGCCGGCTGCTCGCGGCGACCGTCCTCGCGGCCTTCCCGAACACCGCAGGCGCCGTGGCCTACATCGACGAGCGAGGCTCCGACGCAGTGCATCCCGCGCTCTTGCGCCGGGCAATGGCCTACATCGAGGAGCACGCCGCCGACGACGTGGGCATCGGAGACGTCGCGGGTGCGGTGTACGTGACTCCCCGTGCGCTGCAATACATGTTCAGGCGCCACCTCGGCAGCACGCCGATGGCCTACCTCCGACGCGTGCGACTCGACCACGTCCACCGCGACTTGGTGGCGGGCGACCGCAGTACTACGACGGTGACGGCGACCGCTGCGCGTTGGGGATTCGCGCACACGGGGCGTTTTGCGGTGCTGTATCGGGAGACTTACGGGCAAAGTCCCCACGTGACCCTGCGGTCCTAATTGGTGGCATCGGATGCGGCGCCCGAGGGTAGAGTCGAGGGTTCATCGAACGCTGCAGGAAGTGTCGTCATGGCGGTGGAGCCGTTCAGCTCAGAGATCGCGGAGATGGCCACACTGCTCGCCGACACCCAAAATCGGGGGACAAGAGACAGCCGTCGCACCCTCAACGAAATAGCCAAAAGCGCAACGCGTGCGGTGCCCGGCGCCCAGTACGCGGGCCTGACGATGGTCAGCAAGAAAGAGGGTATCCGCAACGTCGCGGCGACCCATCCCTACGTGGTGGCCCTCAACGACGTTCAACGCAACGTTCAGGACGGGCCGTGCCTCACCGCCGCCTGGGGGAACCACACCGTCCGCGTCGACGACCTGAGCGTCGACGAGCGTTGGCCGGCCTACCGGGCAAGCGCGGTGGAGCTGACGCCCATTCGGTCGATCGTGTCGTTTCAGGTCTTCGCCGGTGAACATGCCAGCGGCGCGTTGAACTTCTTCGCCGAACGCCCGCACGCCTTCACCGACGACGCCGTCGAACTCGGTCTGATCTTCGCCACCCACACCGCGATCGCGTGGGGCATGCTGCGCCGCGACGAGCAGTTCCGCAGCGCGCTGATTTCCCGTGACGACATCGGCCAAGCCAAGGGCATGTTGATGGAGCGGTTCGACATCGACGCCGTCCGCGCCTTCGAACTGTTGAAACGGCTCTCGCAGGACACCAACACGCCGCTGCACGAGATCGCGAAGCGTGTGACGTTGGCTCGGGAGACCAAGTCCGAGCGGTGAGTGGGCGTGTTGGATGGACTGCCCGACACGTGTTTCGCCCGGTTTGGCCGGTTCGCGAAGAGGTCGACGGGCCTGCAGTCCGCAGAGCGAAAGGTGTGCCTGCTCACCAGTGTTGACGATCTTCGGGGTGCCGCAAAAGTCACTCGACGGAGGCGGCGAGAGGGTGCAGACTGAATACATCCCTTGAGCCAGTGGGGCGGACCGCAGCCGCAACCACAGGGGGTCCTATGGGCAGCGTCGAGAACCGGTACGACGAAGTTCAGCAGATGTTTCGCGAATGTCGTTCTCTCCCCGAGGATTCCGTGGAGTTCGGACGCCTTCGCGAACGCATCGTCGAGCAGTGTCTGCCGTTGGCAGACCACATCGCCCGCCGCTACTCGGGGCGCGGCGAACCGCACGACGATCTGGTGCAGGTCGCGCGGGTGGGACTGCTGAACGCGGTCAATCGATTCGACCCGGACGCCGGTGACTTCCTCGGCTTCGCGGTGCCCACCATGATGGGCGAGGTCAAGCGCTACTTTCGCGACTTCAGCTGGTCGGTCAAGGTGCCACGACGGCTGAAGGACGTCTACCCGCAGTTGGGGGTCGCCATGAACGACGTCGCCCAACGACTCGGCCGCACCGCCACGGCGTCGGAACTGGCCGCCGAAATGCGAGTGGACCGCGCCGACGTCGTCGAAGCGATGATCGCGGGAGCGGGATTCAAGACGCTGTCCATCGACTTCACGTCCTCCTCCGACGACGACACCCCCGCGATGGCGGATCGGCTCGGTGACCTTGATCCGGGCATCAGGTTCATCGAGGACCGCGAGACGCTCAGAGCTCAGCTGGCCACGTTGCCAGACAGGCTGCAGCAGATCGTCGTGATGCGGTTCTTCGAATCGCTGACGCAGGACGAGATCGCCAAGCGCGTCGGCATCTCCCAGATGCACGTGTCACGTCTCTTGGCACAAGCGCTCGGTCGACTAAGGGACGGGATGAGCGACTCAGCGGAGGGTCGGTCCCTCGCCGGCTGACGCCAAAATGCTTGGGATGAATCAGGGAGGGTAGCCAGGTGCCGTGACCGCGTCTTCGATCCCCGATTCGGCCCCTCCGCGTGGTGTCATCGCCATCGGAGCCTCCGCCGGTGGGATCGAAGCGCTCAAACAACTCTCGGCGAGCCTGTCACCCGACCTGCCGTACGCCGTGCTCATCACGCTGCACATGGCGGCTGCCAGTCCCAGTGTGCTGGCTCAGATCGTCGACCGGAGCGGACCGCTCCAGGCCACCCAGGCCGTCGACGGGGAACACCTGCGCGCCGGGCACGTCTACGTCGCGGTACCGGACCGGCACCTCCTGGTCAGGGACCACCGGATCGTCGTGTCCCGTGGCCCGACCGAGGACGGCCATCGTCCCGCCATCAACCCGCTGATGCGGTCGGCCGCCGTCGCTTTCGGGCCGCGCGCGATCGGTGTGCTGCTGTCGGGCGTCCTCGACGACGGTGTGCTCGGGCTGGCGGCGATCCGCTCTAGGGGAGGCGTCACCGTGGCGCAGGATCCGGACGACGCCGTGTTCCCCGACATGCCCCGCAACGCGATCGCGGCCAAGGTCGTCGACCACGAGGTGGCAGCAGGCGCGGCTGGCCGGCTCTTCACCAAATTGGCCGAACGCCACGACGAGGAGTTCACGATGGTCTCCGACCCGGCGATGGAACTCGAGAACCGGATCGCGATGGGGCCCAGGTACTCCGACGCCTTCGACTCGGAAGCCTTGGGCCCCCCGTCGGGCTTTACGTGCCCCGACTGCAACGGATCGTTGATGTCGGTCGGCACGACGAACTACCGCTGCCGAGTCGGACACGCGTGGACGCCGGAGGCGCTGTTTCGGGCTCGAGACATGGAGACGGAGAACGCCCTGTGGATCGCCTTGCGCAGCCTCGAGGAAAAGGCCAAGCTGTCTCGCAAACACGAGACGACCGTCGGCCCGGGTGCGCTTCAACGGCGATATGCGGACATCGCGCGGGAGACCGAGCGCGCCGTGGAGGTACTGCGGGCCCGACTGACCGAGCTAGTCGACGACCCTGGAGACCGACGGAATGAGTCAACCGCGTAGCCGGCTTCACGTCGGCCGGGTCGTGACGCCCGGCCATACGTCGCTGGTGATGGACGGGGTGCTGGATGCCACCACGTACCGCAGTGTGCGCGACGCGGTCGTCAAGGCGGCGCTCGACGCGCCGCCCCTGATCCTGGTCGACGTGACGGCACTCTGGGCGCCTGCCCCGTCGGCCTGGTCGGTGTTCACCAGCGCGCGGTGGATGGTGGTCGACTGGCCGGACATTCCCATCGGCTTGGTCTGTTCACACGTCGCGGGCCGAAGGATGTTGGCACACAACGGAATCACGCGCTACTTACCGGTCTATGCACACCCCGACGCTGCGAGGAACGCCATGGCGCAAGACTCCGATCCGTTGCGTCGGCGAGTCCGTGAGGTATGGCCAGCCATGCCGTCGGCCGTCCCGTCGGTGCGCGACTTCGTGTCCCACTGGTTGCACGCCTGGTCACTCGACGAGTTTGTCCCGACCGCGGGTGTCGTCGCCACGGTGCTCGTCGACAACGTACTGCAGCACACCGAAAGCGACCCCGACGTCCGCCTCGAGACCGACGGTCACACCGTGTCGGTCGCCGTCACCGACGGGAGCCATTCGCTGGCCTGCGTCCGCGAGGACGATGAGTTCGAGGGCGCGCTGAGCGAATTGCAGATCGTCCACGCGTTGACGCGGGTGTGGGGCAACACCCCGACCCGCGATGGCAAGGTGGTGTGGGCGGTGATGGGACCCGAGAACCGGCTCTAGGTTCCGGTTCGGGTCGTCTCCACCGGCGCGGGTCGGCCGTCGGCGATCAACCCTTCGCCGAGGTCGTAGTCGTCATCGGCGTTGCACGTCAGCACGCCAACGGTCTTGCCGCCGGCTTCGTACCAGACCGTGAACCCGTCGTCGTGGTCGACGACCCGGCTGGCGTCGTAGCCGTCGCCCCAGGCGTGGTACTTGACCGCCGTGTCGCCGATCGTCGACCAGAAGCCGGGCACCGCATGCCAGGTGGCCGTGACGCCAGCCGCCTGGGCGCCCGCCACGTCGCCGTGGTCGACGGCGTCCTGCCAGTGCTCGACGGCGACGTGTCGGCCCGCGGCGGTGTTGAAGGCGAACGCGACGTCCCCGGCGGCGTACACGTCGGGAGCCGAGGTCCGCATGTCCGCCCCGACGACGATGCGCGCGTCCCGCAGGTTGAGTCCGGCCGCGGCGGCGATGTCGCTGTGCGGTGTGACGCCGGTGGCGGCGAGCACCAGGTCGCAGTCGACGGTCACGCCGTCGTCGAGTCGCACGCCCGACTCGTCGACCGACGTCACCGAGGTTCCCGCCACGTATCGCACACCCGTCGCGGTAACCAGGTCGAGCAGGCGTCGGCCCGCTTCCGAGCCGAGACGCTTCTCCTGCGGTACCTCGTCGGGAGCCACCAAAGTGACCGACAGTCCACGCGTGGCCAGCGACGCCGCGGCCTCGCATCCGATGAAGCCTGCCCCGATCACGACGGCCGACTTCGCGTCGGCGGCGGCGTCGCGGAGCCGACGCGCGTCGGCCAGCGCACGCAGCAGGAGTGCCCGCTCGCCGCCGGGCACCGGCAGTGGTGACGGCCCGGCGCCACAGGCAAGGACCAACGCGCCGTAGGTAATTCGTTTACCGTCGACGGTGACGGTGTGTGCCTCGACGTCAATCTCGGTGACGGGCTTGCCGTGGCGAAGGTCGACGTCGCGCTCGACGAACCACTCCGGCGGGTGGAGCCCGACCTCATCGGTGTCGCCCCGCAGGAAGTCCTTGCTCAGCGGCGGGCGCTCGTACGGCAAATCGGGGTCGGCGCTCAGCACCAAGACCGGTCCCTCGCCGCCGTTGCGGCGATACGACTCGGCGGCGCTGATGCCCGCTGGACCACTTCCGACGACGACCAATCCGGCTGCGCTCACCCTGGGCTCATACCCCACTCCCCGGCGCCACACACTCATCGCTGACGACGCTGCGGCCTTCGGCCCGCCGGTTGGCTTGGCTCGGGCAGTGACGGAATGCGTTCCTTCAAACGCACGGTCGTGGGCTGGTCACTGCTCAGGTCGAGGTCGGCCCCGGCGTGGCGAATGGTCAGGCGAGCGCCGTCGCTGTCGTCGCAGGGGGACAGGCCGTAGACCACGTCGCCGTGGTTTGCGTCGACGGTGACCCGAAGGCCTCGCCAGCGGACGCGGAACCGCAGCCGGGTGATCTGCTCGGGTAGGTGGGGGTCGAGCTCGAGCACGCCGTCGTCGTCGCGCAGGCCGCCGAATCCGGCGACGATCGCCGTCCACGACCCCGCGAGGGAGGCCATGTGCAGGCCGTCGCGCGTGTTGTCGTGCAGGTTGCGAAGGTCGATCAACGCCGCTTCATAGGCGTAGTCGTGGGCCAGCTCGAGATGTCCGACCTCGGCGCACAACACGGCCTGGGTGGACGCCGACAGCGACGAGTCGCGCACCATGCGCGGCTCGTAGTAGTCGACGTTGCGGGCCTTCTGTTCGGCGGTGAACGCGTGGCTCTGCCAGTGCATGGCCAGCACGAGGTCGGCCTGCTTGATCACCTGCGCCGGATAGAGCCGCACATAGGGTTCGTGCAGGAGAAGCGGATACGACGTGTTGTCGTCGAAGTCCCACTCGCGCAACGTGGTAAACCCTTCACACTGCTGGTGCACGCCAAGCCCTTCGTCGACTGGCACGTGCACGGCGTCGGCCGCGTCACGCCAGGCCGCCGTCTCCTCGGTGGTGACGCCGAGTGCGCGGGCGCGCTCGGAATGGCGACCACACGCCGCCGCGGCGATGCGCAGGTTGTCCGCGGCCATCAGGTTGGTGAAGACGTTGTCCCGCACCACCGCCGTGTACTCGTCGGGTCCCGTCACCCCGTCGAGGTGCCAGCGGCCGTGGCGGTCGTGGTGCCCTAGCGACACCCACAGCCGCGCCGTTTCGATCAACACTTCGAGACCGCAGTCCTCCTCGAGGGACTGGTCCCCGGTGACGATGCGGTAGCGCTCGAACGCGACGGCGATGTCGGCGTTGACGTGCCACGCCGCGGTCCCGGCCGGCCAGTACGCCGAGCACTCCTGCCCGCGGATGGTCCGCCAGGGGAAGCTGGCACCGGCCAGGTCCAGTTCAGCGGCCCTGGCCCGGGCCAGGTCGAGGGTCGTCGCCCGCCAGCGCAGGGCGTCGGCGGCGGCGTGTGGATGGGTGTAGGTGAGCACCGGCAGCACGAAACCTTCTGTGTCCCAGAAGGCGTGCCCGTCATAGCCCGTTCCGGTGAGTCCCTTGCCGGGGATGGCTCGCCGTTCGGCCCGCGCGCTTGCTTGCAGCACGTGGAACAGCCCGAAGCGCACCGCCTGCTGAATCTCCGGATCGCCCTCCACCTCGACGTCGGCGTTGTCCCAGAAGTCGTCGAGGTAGGCGCGTTGGGCGTCGAGCAGCCCCTGCCAGCCGGTGTAGCGCGCCCCGGTGAGCGCTCCGGCGACCTGGTCGTGCAGCGCGGGCCGGGAGCGCAAGCTGGACCAGCCGTACGCCAGATATTTGACGACGCGCAGTTTCTGACCGGGGCGCAGCCCGCAGATCACCGTCGTGCGGGCAAGGTCGTCCCAGCACTCGGTGTTGGTTTCGACGCGACCGGGGACGTCGACGTCGTGGTCCATGGCGGCGGCCATCGAGAGTTCGCTCTGCCGGGTGCGGTGGATCAGGACGGCCCGCCCGCCGTCGCAGTCGTGTGACACGGGTTCCAGTGGCCGGTCCAGCAGGGCCGCCGCCCGCGGGTCCTCCGACGTCTCGGGTTGATCCTCGTTGGCCACTAGCTCCGATTGCAGTGTCACCCTGGTGAATTCGTCGACCGCCTCGACGACGTACTCGATGGCGGCGACGCCGCGTTGGGCCAGGGAGACCAGCCGGGTGGTGGTCACGTCGACGAGCCGGCCCGCCGGTGAACGCCATCTGACGCTGCGAGTCAGCGTTCCGGCGCGGAAGTCGAGGGTTCGTTCGTGGTGCTGCAATTCGCCGTATCGGACGTCGAACGGCTCGTCGTCGACCATCAGCCGCAGGATCTTGCCGTTGGTGACATCGACGAGAGTCTGGCCCTCCTCGGGGTAGCCGAAGCCCGCCTCGGCATACGGCAGCGGCCGAATCTCGAAGAACGAGTTGAGGTAGGTCCCCGGCGCGCCGTGTGGTTCGCCTTCGTCGAGATTCCCGCGAAGTCCGATGTGGCCGTTGGACAATGCGAACAGCGACTCGGACTGGGCGAGCACGTCGAGGTTTAGCGACGTCTCACGAAGGCACCACGGCTCCACCGGATAGGTGGCGTCGACCGTCATCGGTCACCGAGCAGGTCGGCGAGGTCGGTGACGACCACGTCGGCACCGTGTTGGCGCAGGGCGTCGGCCTGCCCCACCCGGTCCACGCCGACGACCAGGCCGAAGTGCCCCGCGCGTCCCGCTTCGACACCGGAGAGCGCGTCCTCGAACACCGCCGCCTCCGCCGGCTCGACACCAAGTCGGCGGGCCCCCTCCAGGTAGGAGTCCGGAGCGGGCTTTCCGGCGATGTTCTGCTCCCGGATGGTGACACCGTCGACGCGCTGGTCGACGAACTTGGCCAGGCCCGTGAGCTCGAGCACCTCGCGGGTGTTGGCCGACGACGAGACCACCGCCACCGGAAGGCCCTGTTTCGCAACGGCTTCCAGGTATCTGCGGGACCCCTCGAACACCGTGATGCCGTTGGTCTTCATGGTCTTGAGGAACGCGGCGTTCTTGCGGTTGCCCAGTCCAGTTACGGTCTCGGCGCCGGTTTCGCCATTTTCCCCGTCGTCCGGATCGCCCTCCGGCAGGGTGATGTCGCGGCTCTGCAGGAACGACCGCACGCCGTCGCCCCTGGTCTTCCCGTCGACGTAGCGCAAGTAGTCGGCGTCGGCGTCGAACGGCACGAAGTCCGGCCCGAAGCGCGACCGGAGGAAGTCGTCGAACATCGCCTTCCACGCCCTGCGGTGGACGCTTGCGGTGTCGGTCAGCACCCCGTCGAGGTCGAACAGGCAGGCGTGGACTCCGTCGGGCAGGCCTAACACATGGCACCTCTTCACTCGCGACTCGCGTTCGTGGCACCGGGTCGGGACCATCGGGGGACCGGGTACCCAATTTGGCGGATTGCTTTCGACTTGGTGACACGGCACTCTCGGCGGGGCGTTGCCAGGGACTCCCGAGACGCGGAGGCATAGCCTCTCGGGAGTAGTCGCAGAGATGGTCGGGCGGGGCCCGCAGATTCGGAGGTTCGACAGTGAAGCTTGCGCTCAGTGACGACGAAGCGGCGTTCCGCGACGAGTTGCGGGAGTTCTTCACCACCAAGATTCCGGCGGACATTCGGGCCAGGGTCCGGGACGGTGAGCTCAAGCTGCCCGACGACGTGGTGACCACGCAACGGATCATGAACGAACACGGTTTGGCCGTACCCAACTGGCCCGTCGAATGGGGTGGAAAGGACTGGACGCCCCTGCAGCGACAGATCTGGTCCGACGAGATGCGGCTGGCATGCGTGCCGGAGCCATTGGCCTTCAACGCCAGCATGGTCGGACCGGTGATCGCCCGGTTCGGGTCTCAGGAGCTCAAGGAACGCTTCCTCCCGCCGACCGCCAACGTGGACATCTGGTGGTGCCAGGGGTTCTCGGAACCGGAGGCCGGTTCGGATCTGGCGTCGGTGCGCACCACCGCCGTCCGTGACGGCGACTCGTACGTGATCAACGGTCAGAAGACGTGGACCACCCTCGGGCAGTACGCGGACTGGATCTTCGTCCTCGCCCGCACCGACCCGACCGCACCCAAGCGGCAGGCGGGCATCTCGTTCCTGCTGGCCGAGATGTCGACCCCGGGCATCACGCTGCGCCCGATCAAGCTGATCGACGGCGGTTACGAGGTCAACGAGGTCTTCTTCGAAGACGTCCGCGTGCCCGCCGATCAGCTCGTCGGAGAGGAGAACAGCGGCTGGACCTATGCCAAGTTCCTTCTCAGCAACGAACGCACCGGAATCGCCAGGATCGGGACGACGAAGGTGTGGCTGGCGCAGGTGAAGGAGCATGCCGCGCAGACCGTCACCGAAGACGGCACGCTGCTGCAGGACCCGCTGTTCGCCGCCCGGGTGGCCGAGATCGAGAACGAGTTGCTGGCGCTGGAGATCACGCAGTTGCGGGTCAGCGGTTCCGAGGCGGACGGCAAGCCCAATCCGGCGTCGTCGATCCTCAAGCTGAAGGGCAGCCAACTGCAGCAGGCGGTGACCGAGTTGCTCGTCGACGTCGCCGGACCCGACGCGCTGCCGTTCGACGCGGGGGACGGCATCGGCTCGCCGCCTTGGGCGCAGCACGCCGCCCCGAAGTACCTGAACTACCGCAAGGTGTCGATCTACGGCGGCACCAACGAGGTGCAGCGCACGATTGTCGCGTCGACCATTCTGGGACTGTGAGGACACCATGGACTTCGATCTGACCGACGAGCAGGACCTGCTGCGCAACATCACCAGCGAGGTGCTGACGCGCAACTACGACGTCGAAAAGCGCCTGAAGGTGATCGACACCGATCTCGGCTGGAGCCGCGAGGTCTGGGGGCAACTGGCCGAGATGGGCATCCTCGGACTCGGCTTCGACCCGGATGAGGCGGGCCAGATCGAGCTGACGGTGGTGCTCACCGAGATCGGCAGGCGCCTCGCGCCGGAACCGGTCGCGGCGGCCGCCTTGATTCCGGGCGGCGTGATCGCCGAACTCGGCGACGACGCGCAGCGGAAGGTGCTCGACGACGTCGCCGAGGGGAAGACGCTGCTGGCGCTGGCACATCACGAGCCGGGCATGCGCGGTGTCACGATGCGGGTCGCGACTCGGGCTGAGCGCCAAGGTGATTCGTGGACGCTGACCGGCCGGAAGAACCCGGTGCTCGCCGGTGACTGCGCCGACGTGTTCGTCGTCAGCGCGGAACTCCCCGACGGCGGTGGCGTCGGACTGTTCCTTGTGGGCGGGGATGCGGTGAGCCGCACCGCCTTTCGCACGTTCGACGGCCAGCGGGCCGCACAGCTCGACCTGGCGGCGGTACCGGCAGAGCCGCTCGGGACCGGCGGTGACGCTACCCAGGGTTTGCAGAACGCGCTCATCAGACACCAGTCGGCGCTGTGCTCGGAAGCCGTCGGCGCGATGGCGGAGGCCCTGCGTCTCACCACCGACTACCTGACCAGCCGCAAACAATTCGGGGTGCCGCTGAGCACCTTTCAGACGCTGACCCAGCGTGCCGCTGACATGTACGTCTCCCTCGAATTGGCCCGCAGCATGAGCCTTTACGCGGCAATGTCGATCGCCGACGGCACCTTCGACCCCGTCATCGCCGCGCGCGCCAAGCTGCAGATCAGCCGGTCGGGCCGGCACATCGCCGAGGAGGCGATTCAGCTGCACGGCGGGATCGGCGTCACCTCCGAATACCCGGTGGGGCACTACGCCGCCCGGCTCACCGCCATCAACCAGACGCTGGGCTCGGCCGACGACCAGTTGCGGGTGCTCGCCCGCGGCCTGAACACCTACGGCACGGTGTCGTTGTAACACCGTGCCGCTGTAGCGCCGAGCCTCAGGTGTGCGCGGGCGTGTTGGCGAACTGATCGGTGATCGCCTGGCAGAACGCCGGCAGGTCGTCGGGCGAGCGGCTGGTGATGAGGTTGCCGTCCAGGCACACCTGCTGGTCGACGACGGTGGCGCCGGCGTTGCGCAGGTCGGTGCGGATGCTGGGGTACGAGGTCAGCGTCCGGCCGCGCACCACGTCGGCCTCCACCAGCGTCCACGGTCCGTGGCAGATCGCAGCGACCGGCTTGCCCGAGTTGACGAAGTCGCGGACGAAGGCGACCGCGGAGTCGTCGATGCGCAACTTGTCCGGGTTGACGGTGCCGCCGGGGAGGACGAGTCCGTCGAACTCGGTGACGTCGGCCCCAGAGACCTCGCGATCCACCGTGAACGTGCCGGCCGTTTCCAGGTCGTGGTTGCGTGCCTCGATCTCACCGGACTTCACCGACAACAGGACTACCCGTCCACCGGCGTCTTCGACGGCGGCGCGGGGTTGTTCGAGTTCGACCTTCTCGACACCGTCTGCGGCCAAGAAGGCAATCGTGCGGCCTTGCAATTCGTTGGGCATGGGTAGTCCTTTCGTCTCGTCGTGTCCTCCGGGCTGACTACCCACCGGTGGTGCGTCAAACCCGCGAGGGTGAGATTTTGCCGCGTTGTGGACCGCCACCGCGTGGGTACCCGACGGTGAGAACTGGTCACCCCGAGGAGAACAGGAGTGTGTGATGCCAAAGACGACCGACACGGGCAAGGCCAAGAACAGCGAACTGCCCAGCACCCTGAAGAAGTCCGACGACAAGGCCAAGCGCACGTTCGCCAAGGCCCACGACGCCGCAGAGCAAGAGTACGGCGAGGGCGAGCGGGCGCACCGCGTCGCCTACAGCGCGCTCAAGCACAGCTACGAGAAGGTCGGCGACCACTGGGAGAAGAAGGACAAGCCCGGTCCGTCCGACGACCGCGCCGAGAGCGGCGGCCCGAATGCCAAGGGCGACACCGCCGAAGGCGTCAACGCCAACGCCAGCAAGAAGCACCTCACCGAGGTCGCCCGCAAGTTGGACATCCCCGGCCGTTCGACGATGACCAAGGACGACCTCGTAGAGGCAATCCAGAAGGCCAACCGTCGGGAGACCCGGCGCAACCGCTGACGGCGCATACTGAGGGGGCCCGCCGTCTGCGGCTGGCACTACGGAGACGGCACATGCCCATCACACGCGGAGAATCCGACGTCGATGGCGCGCCGTGGCCGCCCCCTGCGCAACGCGCGGAGGCGGCGCATGCCCGCGCCGACGAGCTCCGCCGTCGTCGAGCCGAGCTGGCGAGCGGCGTCCAGAGCACCGCTGACGTCGTGGCACACGCTCGACGCCGTGCCAAAGAAGCCGTCGAACGCGCGGTGGAGGCGTCCCGGGCGGCGCTGCACCGGCACGTCGAGGCGGTGTACGCCCATCTGCGGGCGGCAGCCGCCCACGAACAGGCGGCGATGACGGTCGGCGACGAGGAATGCGACACCCACCAGACGGCCGCGGAGCAACACCGGGCTGCGGCCGCACTGCACCAGGCCAGCGTCACCGAGCTGTCAAGGACGGCGGCACCTGGCACGGCGTCAGCCGGCGTCCTCCATCAGAAGTAGCGCTCCGCTACTCGACCCACCCGCACCGCGGAACGACGAGCACGTCACGCGTAGGGCGATGTGCCTGCCGCGGCGGTTCACCGCACTGATCCGGGTCTCACCGGTCGCCTCGGGGTCGACGAAGGCGTTGCCTATCAACGGTTTCAGTTCATCGATGGGCAGGCCGAAGTCCAACCCGTTGAGCGCGACCCCCACCACCTCGTCCGACCGCAGCCCCCACAACTCCTCGGCGCCGCGGTTCCACTCGACGACCTGCATGTCGTGGTCGACGACGATCATTCCCATCGTCATGGAGTCGACCAGCGAGTCGAGGAACGACCGGGCGTCGTCGAGTTCGGCGCTGCGCTCGCGCAACGTGTCGTTGATGGTGTGGAGCTCGTCGTTGGTGGACTGCAGCTCCTCGTTCATCGTCTCGAGCTCTTCGTTGGTGGACTGGAGTTCTTCGTTGGTGGTTTCGAGTTCTTCGACGGTGGACTGGAGTTCTTCGTTGGTGGTTTCGAGTTCTTCGTTGGTGGACTGCAGTTCCTCGTAGGCCGCCTCGAGTTGGGCGTTGGTCTGCACCACCTTGTCGAGCAGGATGCGATTCGCCGTGACGTCGAAGAAGACGACCGATACGCCGATCAGACCGTTTTGGGCGTCCACCAGCGGGTTGACGTGAATCTCGAACCACGTGGTGTCGGCACCCGTTCGCTGCCATTCGACGTCTTGGATGCGCGCCGATCTGCGCTCGACCCGTGCCCGCTCCACATAGCCACGCAGTTCGACCGGCCGGTAGGACACCTCGAGATCGCGCAGCAGTCGCCCGATGTCGCGTGCAGACAGTCCGAAGGTCTCCTCGGCCTGGCGGTTGATCATGGCGACGGTGTCGTCGCCGGTCACCACGATCTGCGCGACGGGGCTGGCTCCGAACGCGAGCTCGCGAAGGGCCCCGAGCGCCGAAAGATTGCCGTGGCGTTCCGGCCGCGTATCCGTCGCGACCACCTTGTTGACATCGCTCTGAGAACCAGGCGCGCGTCGAAAGATGCGGTGCTTGAGGTCAATTGGCGAGAACTTGTCGGAGTGGGTGAGCAGCATCTCGGCGTGTCCGAGGAACAGCACCCCCTCCGGCGCCAAGGCGAAGTGCAACCGGCCGAGGACCTTCTGCTGGGTCTCCGCGTTGAGGTACATCAGGGTGTTGCGGCACACCAGCAGGTCGACGCGGGAGATCGGTGCGTCCTTGACCAGGTCGTTGCGACCGAAGATGACCGCCCGGCGAATGTCCTTGTTGAAGGCGTATCGGCCGTTCACCTGGTCGAAGTACTGCTCCAGCAACGGTTCGGGTACCGACGCGACGGCCTTGGCGTCGTAGCTGGCGGCCCTCGCCTCCGTCAACGCCTGCTCGTCGAGGTCGGTGGCGTAGATCTTGACCCGATGCCGAAATGCCTCGGGGTCCAGCGAATCGGCGAGGACCATCGCCAGTGTGTAGGCCTCCTGGCCCGACGCGCAGCCTGCGCTCCAGATCCGAATCGGCTCCTCGGGTCCTCGGCGGGCAAGGAGCGCGGGTACCACCTCGTCGTGTATGAGCTGCCAGGCATCCGGATCGCGGTAGAAGGCGGTGACGTTGATCAGCATCGTGTTGAAAAGAGCCGCGAATTCGTCCGAACTCGCTTGCAGCACATCGAGATATTCCTCGAACGTCTGAACGCCGGTGTGGTCCATCTGATGCCGCACGCGTCGCATCAACGACGTGCGCTTGTACCCGGTGAAGTCGACTCCGCGGGCGTCCCGCAGATAGTGCAGCAAGGCTTCGAACGAATCGTCGTTGTGATCGTTCATGTCATCCCGTCCGCACACTCATCACCTCGTACTGTACGCAGGGGGCACTGTCGAAGGCGTCTTCGAGTGAGTTTGCCCCGTCGAATCACCACGACGGGGTTCGTTTGGCGGACTTCGCCACCGCCAGCTTCGCTGCCGTCGCACCCGGTGGAACCAGCGCGACGGTCTGCGCCGACGTCAGCTCGATCAGCAATGGCCGGGACGCCACCTCCTCGGTGAGGCGGGCGCCCGCCCGAACGGGTGACAAACCCCGGTTGACCACGCGCGAAACGGGGAATGACGACGGACTATGCGTCTTCTCGAAAGGTGACCAAACTCCGTGGCCCTGGTGCTGCTCCTCGTGATCGCGACCGTCCTCCTCGCCCCGCTTGCCGAACGGATGACGGTGCCCTACCCCGTCGTCATGTTGATGTTCGGGCTGCTGGTCGCCGTCGTGCCCGGAGTGGAGGTGCCCACGGTCGACGGCGACTGGATCTTGCCGCTGGTGCTTCCGCCGCTGCTCTTCGCGGCGGCGCGCCGGACGTCGTGGCGTCAGTTCCTCGACAACCGGCGTGCCATCGGCCTGCTGGCGGTCGCGTTGGTGGCGGTGACGGCGTTCGCGGTCGGAATGGTCGCCGTCGCGGTGGTGCCGGGGCTTCCGTTCATCGCGGCGGTGGCACTCGGGGCGGCCGTGGCCCCGCCAGATCCGGTGGCGGCCACCGCCGTCGCCCGAAAGTTGCGGCTGCCCCGGCGACTTCAGACGATTCTGGAGGGGGAGGGGCTCTCCAACGACGCCACGTCCCTGGTTCTGTACGAAGTCGCAGTGGCGGCGACGATGACCGGCGCCCTGTCCCCGGCGAAGGCGGCCGGGGCGCTTGGTCTCGCCGTGGTGGTCGGGATTGGCGTTGGTCTGCTGATCGCGGTCGTGGTCCGCTGGCTGCTGACGCGGCTGCCCGCCCATCCCGCGGGCAGCGGACTCGTCCTGGTCTTGCCGTTCGCCGCCTATGCTGCCGCTGACGTCGCCCACGGCAGCGGAGTGCTCGCGGTCGTGACGGTCGCCCTGGGGTTGAGCAGGTACGGCGACGTGGAGTCCGCCCAGACCCGGCTGGTCTCCGGGACCACGTGGGAAATCGTCGAGCTGTTGTTGACCGGAGCCGCATTTGCGTTCGTGGGCTTGGAGATTCGCAACGTGGCCGGCAGCTTGTCCGGACCGCTGGACGTCGCGATCTGGCAGGCTCTGGCCGTCACCGCAGTGGTCGTCGTCATCCGGTTCGCTTGGATCTTCCCGGTGGCGGCGGTCGACGAACGGCTGCGGCGACGCAAGGGCGTGGAGGGCGAACCCGTCGGCTGGCGGGAGATGACGGTCGCCTCCTGGGCCGGGATGCGTGGCGTGGTCACGCTGGCCGCGGTCCTCGCACTGCCGGCAGGAACACCGGCCTTTCCCGAACGCGACCGACTCATCTTCATCGCCTTCGTGGTGATCGTGTCGACGATGGTGGTCCAGGGACTCACGCTACCGCTGGTGGTGAAGCGGCTCGGCGTGACCGCGTCCGACGACGAGAAGAACGATGCGACACAGGATCTCATTCGCCGAGCCAGGGATGCCGGCTTCCGGCGGCTCGACGAGTTGCGCACCGACGGCAGCATGGATGCCGAGACCATCGGTCAGGCAGAAGACAACGCCGACCGCATGTGGCACTCGATCGGGTTCACCCCTGGCGAGGAGTCCGCCGAGGAGAGCACCCGCCATGCCAACGCCCTGAACGACGTCAAGGACCAGATCCTGGCGGCCGCGCGGGAGGAGATCAGTTCGGCGCGTGCGGAATCCGGCGCCGACCCCGTCGTGGTCGACGGCGTGCTCAAGCGGCTCGACGCACGCGGAAGTCAACCGGAGTAGGTCACCGTCAGGCGGGGGATGGCTGGGGTTCGTCGGACCCCGAGTCGACCAGAGGTCCGTCCTGTTTGTCTAGCTCCTCGGTGCGCGCGCCGGGGTCGTCGGCGGCCAGTACCCGGATGAAGCTGTTGAAGAACGCGATGGCCGGCACGGCGAGTAGCGCGCCGATGATGCCGGCGAGCACTCCGCCCGCGGTGAGACCGAGCACGACGGCCAACGGATGGATCGACACCGCTCGGCCCATCACCAGCGGTTGGAGCACGTGCGCCTCGAGCTGCATGACCGCGACGATGACGCCAAAGGTGATGAGCGCGTAGATGAATCCCTTGGCCAGCAGCGCCACGATCACGGCGAGGAAGCCGGTGACCAAGGCCCCGACCACGGGGATGAACGCGCCGAGGAAGATCAGTGAGGCCAAGGGCAACGCGAGCGGGATGCCCATGATGGCGAGCCCACTGCCAATCGCCACCGCGTCGACGAAGGCGACGAGCGAGGTGGCGCGCGCGTACCCGGCCAGTGAATGGAAACCGGCGGCGCCCGCATCGTGGACCCTGGCCCGGTGCTCAGGGGGAACGACCCGAATGACGAAGTGCCAAATATTGCGCCCGCCGAGCAGAAAGAAGATGAGGGCGAACAGCAGAAGGAAGGCGCCGGCGAGGATTTCGACGATCGTGCCGGCAGTGGACAGTGCCCCGCTGGTCAGCTGGGCTTGATGGGTGCGCAGCGCCTCGGTGAAGGTGTCGACCGCTTTGTTGATCTGGTCGCCGCTGAGTTCGGCGGGACCGTTGATGAGCCAATCGCGGGTGCCCTCGATGCTGCGGGTGACCTGCTCGACGAGTTGTGGTGCGCCTTCGATGAATTGGTTGACGACGAAGGCGAGGATGCCGCCGAAGACGGCGAGACCAAAGACGAGGACGAAGGCGACGGCGCCACCGCGGGCGGCACCGTGCCGGTCAAGGAAGTCGACTGCGGGAAGGGCGAGGGCGGTGAGGATGAGCGCCAATGCGACGGGTACGACCACGACACCGAAGAGTCGAAGGACTTCCAGGAGGACGTACGCGGCGGCGAGAAGGAGAAGGAGGCGCCATGCCCACGC
>Ga0247732_10000126_pt1 | contig 49728 bp, 45 predicted proteins | sample UWRJL163409C2_FD_180940 | JGI IMG/M metagenome (GOLD analysis project Ga0247732, IMG submission 180940) | Plant litter microbial communities from Arlington Agricultural Research Station in Wisconsin, United States - UWRJ-L163-409C-2 | ecosystem: Environmental > Terrestrial > Plant litter >...
GCGGTGCGCTGCATCCAGGTGCCGATGTTCGACACGAGCGCCCCGGCGAACCAGAGGCGGTAGTTGACGCCACTCAGGGATCGGAACATCGCACTCACTGGTCGGCGAGCCTCCGCAGAATCGGTGCGGCGGCGTCGAGGGTCGCGCGCTCCTCCGGGCTGAGCCTCGCGAGCCGGGCCGAGAACCAGGCGTCGCGCTTGCGGCGGGTCTCCCGCACCAGGGTGCGGCCGGCGTCGGAGAGGTCGATGACCACCTTGCGCCCGTCGCTCGCGTCGGCGACCCGGGTGACGAGCCCGGCCTCGACGAGGGCGTTGATGGTGCGGTTCATCGACGGGGGAGTGACCCGCTCGTGCTCGGCGAGCGAGCCGAGGGTCTGCGCGCCCTCGTTGGAGAGCAGCGACAGCACGCTGAGCCTGCCGTCGCTCATGGCGTGGTCGGCGCGTTCCGCCCGCACGCGGCGCGCGAGGCGCAGCACGGTGAGGCGCAACTGGTGGGCGAGCTCGTTCGCTCCGGGGGAGATGGACACGAGTCGTTAGCCTATGCAATTAGCCTTGCTAAGTAAAGCGGATGCCGCGACCGCGGCCCGGGGGAACGTGCGCCCCCGCGCGCCCCGCCGCGCACGCCCCGCACTGCCGCGCACACCCGGCGGACGGCCCCCGGAGCAGCCTGCCCCCGCGGACACGGGATAATCGCAGGATGAACTCCGCACCCCAGATCCCCGCAGCACCGACCCCCGTCATCGTCGTCGGCTCGGTCAACATGGACCTCCTGTTCACCGGCCTGAGCTCCATCCCGAGGCCCGGGCAGACCGTCTCCGGCACCGACTTCCGCATCGTGCCCGGCGGCAAGGGCGCCAACCAGGCCGCGGCGGCCGCGCGCCTCGGCGGTAACGTGCGCTTCGTGGCCGCGATCGGAACCGACGACCTCGGCGACCAGGCCTGGGCCGCGCTCGAGGCCGACGGCGTGGGGCTCGACCACGTAGCGCGGGTGAGCGAGCCCACCGGCGTCGCCGCCGTGGTGGTCGACACCGCGGGCGAGAACTCGATCATCATCAACCCGGGGGCCAACGCCACCGTGTCCGCAGCGGATGCCGCGGCCATCGCCGCGGTCTACGCCGGCTCCCCGGCCGTGGTGCTCGCCTGCCTCGAGGTGCCGCTCGAGACCGTGACCGAGTGGGCGCGCCTCGCCCGCGCGAACGACTGGACCTTCATCCTCAACCCGGCGCCCGCCCCGGTGGCCCCGCTGCCCGCCGAGCTGCTTGAGCTCGTCACCATCATCACCCCCAACGACACCGAGCTGGAGGAGCTCGGCACGGTCGAGGCGCTGCAGGCCGCCGGCGTGCAGACCGTGCTCGTGACCCGCGGCGGCGACGGGGCCGACCTGCACGAGCGGGGCGCATCCGCCCACCACCAGGACGTCTTCCCCGCCTCGCCGGTCGACACCACCGGCGCGGGCGACTCCTTCAACGGGGCGCTCGCCGCCGCGCTCGCCGAGGGGCAGGGCCTTCGCGACGCCCTGCGCTTCGCCGCCGCCACCGGCTCGCTGTCCACCCGCGCGGTCGGTGCGCGCGACGGTCTGCCGACCCGCGACGAGGTGGACGGCCTGCTCGCCCGCTGAGTCAGTACGATTGCCCCACACAGGGAGGCGCAGATGCCCACATTCACGGCCGCGCGACGCGAGCACAGCTTCGTCGACGCGCACGGCGTCACGATCCACTACTACGTCTGGAACGCGCCCAAACCGGCCGCCGTGGTGCAGATCGCGCACGGCCTCGGCGAGCACGCCGGCCGCTGGGAGGAGCTCGCGCAGCTGCTCGTGCAGAACGGCTTCACCGTCTACGCCGACGACCACCGCGGCCACGGCGCCACCGGCATGCAGCAGCACGGCGGCGACGTCTCGCGGCTCGGGCGCCTCGGCGAGGGCGGCCTGCTCGCCGTGGTCGACGACCTGCACCAGCTCACCGGCATCATCCAGGGCGACCACCCCGGCGTGCCGATCGTGTTCCTCGGCCACTCCTGGGGGTCGCTGATGGGCCAGCGCCTCATCAACGAGCACATCGCCGACTTCGCCGCGGTCGTGCTCACCGGCACGGCCTACCGCACGGTTCGGCACATGAACCCGGGCGACCTCAACAAGGCGCACAGGCACCACGGCACCACCGGCTACGAGTGGCTCAGCCGCGACCCGGCCGTGGCGAAGGCCTTCGTCGACGACGAGCTGTGCTTCGCGGCCGACGCGCTCAAGCTGTTCGGCGTGGCCGACGGCCTGCACCTCTACGGCCGCCCGGCGAAGAACCTGCCCGCCGACGTGCCCCTGCTGATCATGATCGGCGAGGAGGACCCGGTCGGCGGCGAGACCAGCGTGCGCCACCTCGCGGAGAGCTACATCACGCGCGGCGGGCTCACCCACGTGGAGGTGGTCGTCTACGCCGGAGCCCGCCACGAGGTGTTCAACGAGACCAATAGAGCGGATGTCTACGCCGACCTCCTGCACTGGCTCGGCCTGCACCTGCCTCCGCGCTGACACCGGCCGCAGCCGGGAACCGCGGCACGAGTTAGGCTGTCCTAAACGCAAGGGAAGGCGCGACATGCACGGCGAGTACAAGGTTCCCGGGGGAAAGCTGGTCGTGGTCGACCTCGACGTGGTCGACGGGAAGATCAGCGGGTTCCGGCTCGCCGGCGACTTCTTCCTCGAGCCGGACGACGCGCTCGAGTCGATCAACGCGGCCGTCAACGGGCTCGCGGCCGACACGGACGCCGTCACCCTCGCATCCGCTGTGCAGAAGGCTCTGCCCGAGGGCGCGATCCTGCTCGGCTTCACCCCGCAGGCCGTGGCCACCACGATCCGTCGCGCCCTGCAGCGCGCCTCCACCTGGCGCGACTACGAGTGGCAGCTGGTGCACGGCGACCCGCACCGACCAGAACTGCAGATGGCCCTCGACCAGGTGCTCGCCGACGAGGTGGGCGCCGGGCGCCGCAAGCCCACGCTGCGCATCTGGGAGTGGAACGAGCCCGCCGTGGTGATCGGCAGCTTCCAGTCGCTGAAGAACGAGGTCGACCTCGAGAACGCGGCCAAGTTCGGCTTCGACGTGGTGCGCCGCATCAGCGGGGGAGGCGCCATGTTCATGGAGGCCGGCTCCGTGATCACCTACTCGATCTACGCCCCGGCCGACCTCGTGCAGGGCATGAGCTTCGCCGACTCCTACGCCTTCCTCGACGAGTGGGTGATCGTGGCGCTCAAGTCGCTCGGCATCGAGGCCAGCTATCAGCCGCTCAACGACATCACCAGCCCGAGCGGCAAGATCGGCGGAGCCGCGCAGAAGCGCCTCGGCAACGGCGCCGTCGTGCACCACGTCACCATGAGCTACGACATGGACGGCGACAAGATGGTGCAGGTGCTGCGCATCGGCCGGGAGAAGATGAGCGACAAGGGCACGAAGAGCGCCGCCAAGCGCGTCGACCCCCTGCGCAGCCAGACCGGCCTCAGCCGCGCGGAGATCATCGAGCGGATGGAGCAGACCTTCGAGAAGCTCTACGGCCTGAGCGAGAGCGCCATCACCGCGGACGAGCTCGCGCGGGCCGAGGAGCTCGTCGCGGAGAAGTTCAGCACCGACGAGTGGCTGCAGCGCGTTCCGTGACCCGCACCGCCCGCGGGGTCGCGCTCTCCATCGTGCTCACCGTGGCGCTCGTCGCCGCGGTCATGCTCTCCGCCACCGTCGGACAGCTCGCCATCACCCCGGCCGAGATCGTCGGCTCGCTGCTGCGCGCGGCGGGCGTCGACAACGACTGGGCGCCCACCGACCGGATCATCGAGTCGACCCTCTGGGTGGTGCGCTTCCCACGCATCGTGATGGGCCTCGCCGTCGGGGCCGCGCTGGCCGTGGCCGGCGCGGTGATGCAGGCCATCTTCGGCAACCCGCTGGCCGAGCCCGGCGTGGTCGGCGTCTCCTCCGGCGCGGCCCTCGGCGCGGCCGCCGCCATAGTCTTCGGCGTCACCGCGCTCGGCAGCTGGAGCATCGCGCTGCTCGCCTTCGTCGGCGGGCTGCTCGCCACCCTGCTGGTCTACTTCGTCTCCCGGGCCAACGGACGCACCGAGGTGGTCACCCTGCTGCTCACCGGCATCGCGATCAACGCCTTCGCCGGCGCCGGGCTCGCCTTCCTGCTCTTCGCCGGCGACACCGCGAGCCGCGAGCAGATCACCTTCTGGCAGCTCGGCTCGCTCAACGGCTCGCTCTGGCGCGAGGTGGGCATCGTGGCGCCGATCATGCTCGTCGGCCTGGTGGTGGCCGTGCTGCTCGGGCGCCAGTACGACCTGCTCGCCCTGGGCGAGCGCAACGCGCGCCACCTCGGGGTCGACGTGGAGTCGCTGCGCATCGGCTCGATCGTGCTCGTCGCGCTGCTCACCGGGGTGGCCGTGGCCTTCTGCGGCATCATCGCCTTCGTCGGCCTGGTGGTGCCGCACGTCATCCGCATGGCGATCGGCCCCGGCCACCGCCCGCTGATCGTCGCCAGCGCCGTCGGCGGCGGCGCGCTGATCAGCCTCGCCGACCTGGTGGCCCGCACCGCTGTGCCAGGAGCCGACCTCCCGATCGGCATGCTCACCTCGCTCATCGGCGGACCGTTCTTCTTCTACCTGCTGTTCCGGCAGCGCAGGCGCAGCGGGGGCTGGGCGTGAGCGCGGCGGCGACGATCGTCGCGACCGGCGTCTCCGTGGTGATCGAGGGCCGCGCGATCGTCGACGAGGTGAGCATCGACATCCGCAGCGGCGAGGTGCTCGCGCTGGTCGGCCCGAACGGCGCGGGCAAGTCGACGCTGCTGTCGGTGCTCAGCGGCGATGTGCGCCCGACGCGCGGTTCCGTCTCGATCGCGGGGCGCGACATCCGCTCTCTGCGCCACCTCGAGCTGGCCCGCCTGCGCAGCGTGCTCACGCAGGAGAACCAGGTGAGCTTCCCGTTCACGGTGACCGAGGTCGTCGAGATGGGCCGCAGCCCCTGGGCGAAGACCGCCGAGCGCGAGAACGACCCGGCCGCCATCGAGGCGGCGGTGGTCGCCACCGACGTCGCCCACCTGGGGCAGCGGCGCTACACCTCGCTGTCGGGCGGCGAGAAGGCGCGGGTCTCGCTCGCGCGGGTGCTCGCGCAGGGCGCAGGCACGGTGTTCCTCGACGAGCCGACCGCTGCGCTCGACCTCCGGCACCAGGAGGACGTGATGCGCACCGCGCGCGCCCTCGCCGCCGAGGGGCGGGCCGTGGTGGTGGTGGTGCACGACCTCTCGCTGGCCGGGGCCTACGCCGACCGCGTCGCGCTGGTGGCCGAGGGCCGGCTCGAGTCGACGGGGACGCCGCTGGAGGTGCTCACCGCCGAGCGGATCGAGCGGGTCTACGGGCTGGCGGTCGAGGTGATCACGAGCGGCAACCGCCCCGTAATACTCCCCATTCGGGGCACGTTTCCCGCGTAAACTGGGCGGATGAACGGATGGCTGGCGCTGGGTCTCGTGGTTGCCGCGATCGTCGCCGTCATCATCGCGCAGTACAACGGCTGGATCGACCTGTCCAATAAAGACCAGAACAGCGGTCCCAGGGGTGGGGCGATGGGCGCGGGCGACGAGGTCTTCAACCCCACCAGGCACGAGGCTCAGATCGAGCTCGACCGCCAGACCGTGCTGCCGGCCCCCGCACCGCTCGCGGGCGACGGCGACCTCGGGATCTACGCCGGCCGGGTGGAGATCGATCTCGACGAGGACCCGCCGCGCCCCAGTGCGTAGCGGACCCCGGCCGGATCGATCGGGCGGTGCCTAGAGCACGAAGTTGGCGTCGGCCTGGATCGTCTTGAGGCGGGCGAGCGCGAGGTTGGCCTTCGAGCGGTCGAGCGCGAAGTAGATGAAGACCTGCGGTGTCGCGGCCAGCGGGCGGATCACGTGGTACTGCGTGGTCAGCGTGATGAGCATGTCGTCGATCGAGTCGTTGAGACCGAGGGCCTTCATGGTGTTCAGCTTGGCGCGCACGAGCTCGGTGGTCGCCGCGGCGGCGATGTCGAGGTCCATGCCGCTGCCGGCCTTGCCGAGCAGCATGCCCGATCCGCTGTCGACGAGGGCGACGCACATGGCGCCGTCGACGGTCATGAGGCTCTCGAGGGTTTCGTTGATGTTGGACATGGGGCTTTCCTTCTTTCGGGTGGGTGTTCGTTGCGTCGGAATGGGCTGAGGGGGAGGGCCGGGGCGCGCCCTCCGGAAGAGGGCTACGGGGCGTCCGAGCTCATCAGCGCCGAGAGCTTCGTGGCGGTGAGGCGCGACAGCGACAGGGCCTTGCCGAGAGTCTCGCTGTCGTCGAACTTGGTCGACATCACGAGCGTCTGGCCGGGGATGCGCAGCTGGATGACGTAGCCGGACTCGGTGGCGATGATGATGTACTCGCTGAGACCCATCGACAGCTCGCGCCCGACGGCGTCGCTGAGCGCCTGCATCGAGCTGGCCATGCTGGCCATGCGGCCGATCCGCCGCTCGGCGCCGCTCGGCACGCTCACGACCTCGAAGCCGTCGTCGGTGAGGACGGCCGCGTAGACGAGCGCTTTGCTGAGGTCGCGCATCTCGGCGAGCACCTCGGCGCCGTGGGCGATCACCCGGGGGTCCTTGTGGGCGGCGATGCTCATACCGGCGCACCGCCCTTCGGGGCCAGCGCGGCCCGGGTCTCGATGTTCAGGATCAGCGTCATCAGCACCATGCGCATGTGCGCCTCGTTGCGGGCGTCGACGCTGAACACCGGGATCAGCGCGTCGGGGCGGGCGGCACTGAGCGCGGCCGAGTACTCGGCGAGCGACGGCGTGGGCGACACGTCGGAGCGGGAGACGCCGACGACGACGCCGCCGCGGGAGTACAGCTCGCCGAACTCCTCGAGGAACTCCAGCATCTGCGCCACCGGATCGGGGGCGTCGTTGTTCACCAGCAGCACCAGGCCGATCGCGCGCTCCCGCAGGATCTGCCACATGAAGTCGAAGCGGCGCTGCCCGGGCACCCCGTAGAGGCGCACCTTCTCCTCGTCGCCGATGGTGATCTCGCCGTAGTCGAGGGCCACGGTGGTCGTCGGCTTGTCGACGACGTCGCGCTCGGTGTTCTCCGCCTCGGTACGCACCACCTCGATCTCGCTGAGGGTCTCGATGGCGGTGGACTTGCCGGCGCCCATGGGCCCGGCGAAGAGGATGACGTGTTCGGCCATGGTGTCTACAACCCCAGTCTCGCGCGGAGGCGGCGGAAGAGGCTGCTCGTCTCCCCGGTGGTCTCTGTGCGCACGTCCGGGGCCGGTGCGGCCTCGACATCGGCGTCCTTCAGCACGTTCATCAGGCTCAGCGCGTTGATCAGCCGGGTGGCCGTCTCCTCGGTGGTGCTCGCGGCCGCGGCCAGCTCGGCGACCGAGAAGTAGGCGTTGCCGAGCAGCGAGGTCATGCGCATCTGGTCGATGGTGTGCGGCAGCTCGGTGAAGTTCGGCCAGCGGGTGAGGCGGTAGCGCTCGCCGGCACGCAGCCATGAAGCGGATGCGCCGCCGAAGGAGTGCAGGCCGATCGCCCAGAGCAGGTTGTCGAGATTCTGCCCCGGCAGTTCGAACAGGGGAGGGGATCCGGGCGGCGCTGGCTCGGTCTCGACCTCGACGCTCGCCGCGGACGCGGGGAAGCGCGCGATCGGCACCGTCCAGGTGTAGGCGTGGTGACGGAAGTCGATGTAGAGCGGCTCCTCGTTGCTCGGCGAGAGGCGCAGCAGCAGCGGGGTGCTGATCTGCAGGATGGAGCGCACGGCGATCGCGGCCCCTGTCCAGCCGGCGTCCCCGTGGTCGACGGGCGCCGGGGGCGGGGAGGGCAGATCGAACGACATGAGGGCACCAGACAACGATTGCGAAAACGAAGGGTTTTCAGAGAATGGGCACAGCAGGTGGACGATCCGTGGATGAAAAATCCACACTAAGTGCCGGGTTTCACGACGCTAACACAACGGCTAATCGTGAAAGCCGGAAATTCGGCCGTTCCGGCCAGATGTGCCCCCTTCTGGGGCGGTGCCTCCGCTAGGCGCCGACGCTGTCCAGATCGCGCACCGCGTAGCCCAGCGCCTCGGCGACCTCGGCGCTGTAGAGAGACCCGGCGTGGGTGCTCAGACCCTTCGCCAGCGACGCGTCGGTGCCGATCGCGGCGAGCCAGCCCTGGTCGGCGATCTTCAGCACGTAGGGCAGCGTCGCGTTCGTGAGCGCGTGGGTGGAGGTCTGCGAGACCGCGCCCGGCATGTTCGCCACGCAGTAGTAGGTGCTGTTGTGCACGCGGAAGGTCGGGTCGTCGTGGGTGGTCGGGCGGCTGCCCTCGAAGCATCCGCCCTGGTCGATCGCGATGTCGACGAGCACGCTGCCCGGTTTCATGGTGGAGACCATCTCGTCGGTCACCAGCTTGGGCGCCGCGGCGCCGGGGATCAGCACCGAGCCGATCACCAGGTCGGCGTCGGCGAGCAGCGCCGCGATCGCGTAGCTGGTCGACACCGCGGTCTTGAGAGCGGTGTAGCGCGCCTCGAGCTGGCGCAGCCGGGGGACGGACAGGTCGACCACCGTCACCTCGGCGCCCATGCCGAGGGCGTTGGCCGCCGCGTGCTCGCCGGCCACGCCGCCGCCGATCACCACGACCTTCGCCTTCGGCGTTCCGGCCACGCCGCCCATCAGGATGCCGCCGCCGCCGTTCGGGCTCATCAGCTGGGTGGCGCCCACCTGCGCGGCCAGCCGGCCGGCCACCTCGCTCATCGGCGAGAGCAGCGGGAGCGAGCGATCGGGCAGCTGCACGGTCTCGTAGGCGATCGCCGTGGTGCCCGCCGCGAGCAGGGCGTCGGTGCAGGGCCGCGAGGCGGCCAGGTGCAGGTAGGTGAAGAGCACCTGCCCCTCGCGCATCAGCGGGTACTCGGCGGCAATCGGCTCCTTCACCTTGAGCAGCAGGTCCCCCGCGGCCCAGACCTCGGCCGCGGTGTCGAGCATCGTCGCGCCGGCCCCGACGTAGGTCTCGTCGGTGATCTGCGCGCCCAGCCCGGCGCCGCGCTGGACGACCACCTCGTGGCCGCGCCGGACGAGCTCGTGCACGCCCGCCGGCGTGAGGGCCACACGGTTCTCGTTGTTCTTGATCTCGGTGGGGACTCCGACGCGCATGGGGGGCATTCCGATCTGCTCAATGATCTTCGCGGCTGTAGGGAGAAGTTTCTTGTCTCTTCGTTTCGAATGGATTTCAAACGCATACAATTCGAAGAATGAGCCATAATTCATTTGAATCTTCTGAAGCGGATGCGCGGGACACCCCGACCCGGGAGAATCTTCGCCGCTACGAGCCCCTCGACGACACCGACCTCACCCTCGTGCGGCTGCTGCGCGACGACGCCCGCATCTCGAACGCGCGGCTGGCCGAGGAGGCGGGCATCGCCGCGTCGACGAGCCTCACCCGCGTGCGCGCGCTGATCGAGCGCGGCATCGTGCGCGGCTTCCACGCCGACCTCGATCCGCGCGCCCTCGGCCTCGGGCTCGAGGCGGTGATCAGTATCAACATCCGCGTGGGCGCCCGCAAGGGCATCGCCTCCTTCTCCGACGAGATGCGGCGGCTGCCCGAGGTGGTGCAGGTGTTCTTCCTCGGCGGCGCGGAGGACTTCCTCATCCACGTGGCGACGCGCGACACCGACCACGCGCGGCAGTTCGTGGTCGACAACCTCTCGGCGCACCCCTCGGTGGCCTCGACCCGAACCAGCCTGGTGTTCGAGCACCACACGCCGGGGCTCAGCGTCGGCTGAGACCGTTGAGACCGCGGAGCCCGCCGGAGCGGCTGGTCCCGCTCAGGCGCTGTCGCGCACCACGATCCGCGTCGGCAGGATCTCCACCGGCTGCGGCTCCTCGCCGCGCAGCAGCGCGAGCAGCATCTGGGCCATCGCCTCGCCCATCTCCACCGAGGGCTGGTAGACGGTGGTGAGCTCCACCTCGCCGCCGGTCGCGACCGGGCTGTCGTCGAAGCCGACGACGGCCACGTCGCCGGGGATCGTGCGCCCGCGCGCGCGCAGCACCGCCACGGCCCCCGCCGCCATCAGGTCGCTCGCGACGAACACGCCGTCGAGCCCGGGGGAGGTGTCGAGCAGCGTGCGCATGCAGCGGGCGCCTGCCGCCATCGAGAAGTCGCCGCGGGCGACCAGGTCGGTGCGCAGCCCCGCGCCGTCCATCGCGCGCCGCCAGCCGGTCTCCCGGTCGATGCCGGCGGGCATATCGGGCGAGCCGGTGATGGTCGCGATGCGCCGCCGGCCCTGGTCGATGAGGAACTGGGTGCCCATCTCGGCGGCCGCAGCGTTGTCGACGTCGACGTAGTAGCTCGTCTGGTCGGCGGGCCGCAGCGGCCGGCCGCCGAAGACCACGGGCAGCGCCGTGCCCAGGCTGCCGAGGAAGTCGTTGCCGGAGTGGTGCGAGACCACGAGAGCACCGTCGACGTTGCCGCCGCGCAGGTAGCGCAGCGTCTTCGCCGAGGGCCCGCCTGGGCTCGCGAACTGCAGGTTGAGCACGTAGTCGCTCTGCTCGAGCCCGCGCACGATGCCGTCCACGATCGACGCGAAGTAGGGGTCGCCGAAGAAGCGCCTGGTCTCCTCGGGCACGACCAGCGCGATCGCCATCGTCTGCCTGTTCGCGAGCGAGCGCGCCGCCCGGTTGGGCACGTAGTGCAGCTGCTCGATGGCCCGGGTGACGCTCTCGAGCACCTCGGCGCTCACGCGGGTCGAGCCGTTGACCACCCGCGACACCGTCGAGCGCGAGACGCCGGCGGCGGCGGCGACCTCCTCGAGGGTCGGCGGCAGCTGCCGCGCCTGTTCGCTCGTCATGCGCTCACGCTACAGCGCGCGATCCGCGATGATCCGCCGGTACTCCAGCGCGCTGTCCTTGAGGGTGCGCTCCTGGGTCTCGTAGTCGACCCGCACGATGCCGAAGCGCTTGTGGTAGCCCCACGCCCATTCGAAGTTGTCCATCAGCGACCAGTAGAAGTAGCCGTAGACGTTCACGCCCGCGTCGACCGCGTCGAGGATGGCCGCGAGGTGGAGTCTCAGGAACTCGGTGCGCTCGGCGTCGGGAACCGCGCCATCCGCTGTCGGCTCGTCGTCGTAGGCGGCGCCGTTCTCGGTGACGTAGAGCTTCACGGCACTGCCCGTGTACTCCGCGTCGATCCGCTTCAGCAGACGGGTGAGGCCCTCCGGCTGCACCTCCCAGCCCATGCCGGTCAGCGGCAGGTCGCGCAGGTGCCAGTACACGTCGTCGGCGGCGGGGAAGGGCGAGCGCTTCGGGCGCTGGGAGGGCGCGGCCGTCGACATCTGCACCGCCACCGGATGAACGCTCACCGCCTCGCCGTGATAGTAGTTGACGCCGAGCGCGTCGATCGGGGTGGAGATGGCCTCGAGGTCGCCAGGCTGGATGTACTTCTCGAAACCGAGGTGCGCGACATCCGCCAGAACGTCCTCCGGGTACGCGCCGCGGAAGATCGGATCGAGGAAGAAGCGGTTGAACTGCCCGTCGATGCGGCGGGCGGCGTCGACGTCGCCGGCGTCCTGCGGGTCCACCGGGTCGGCCACCGTGAGGTTGAGGGTGATGCCGAGGCTGAGCGCGGGGTCGAGCGAGCGCAGCTCGCGGGTGGCGAGGCCGTGCGCGAGCAGCAGGTGGTGGCCGGCAGCGAGGCCCGACTCCGGGTCCTGGATGCCGGGCGCGTGCTCGCCACCGATGTAGCTGAGGAACGACGAGCACCACGGCTCGTTCAGCGTCGTCCAGTTCTGCACCCGGTCGCCGAGCGCGGCATGCACGTCGGCGGCGTACTCGGCGAAGCGGTAGGCGGTGTCGCGGTTGCGCCAGCCGCCGGTCTCCTCGAGCGCCTGCGGGAGGTCCCAGTGGTAGAGCGTGAGCCAGGGCAGCAGGTTCTTCTCGAGCAGCTGGTCGACGAGCCGCGAGTAGAAGTCGAGGCCCTTCTGATTGACCGGGCCGCCATCGGGGCGGATGCGCGCCCACGATGTCGAGAAACGGTACGTCTGCAGGCCCAGGTCGGCCATCATCGCGACGTCCTCCGGGTAGCGGTGGTAGTGGTCGCAGGCCACGTCGCCGTTGTGGCCGTCGACCACGGCGCCGGGCACACGGGCGAAGGCGTCCCAGATGGAGTCGGTGCGGCCGTCCTCGTGCGCGGCGCCCTCGATCTGGTACGCCGCGGTGGCGGCGCCGAAGAGGAAGTCGTCGGGGAAGGCGCGGCGCTCCGCCGGCGTGAATAGCTGGGTCATCGTTGACTGCTCCTTGCGTGGTTCCCGCGGTCGTTGCGGTGCGGCGTACCGCCCAAACTATCCAATTGTCGCGCGCTCGGCCGAGTTTTTTGAGAGCGCTCCCACGAACGGGCGGCGCAGTGGTGCGCGCGCGGCCCGCCGCGCCCCGGAAACGCGGGGTTCGGCGGGCCGCGGTGGCGACCCGGATTTATTTCTGGGTGTCTGCCTGCGGCGCCGCATCCGCTGCGCTGCGGTGTGTCGTGTCCGCCGCCTGCGAGGCCTGGAGGGCCGCCTCGGAGTCGGCGGACTGGCGTGCCGCGGCGTCGTCGTCGGCGTTCTCCTGCAGCGCGGACTTGGCGCGCAGCGGCGGGGCCTTGAGGAAGAAGCTGAGCACGAAGGCCACCAGGATCACGGCGAGGGCGATCCAGAACACGGTGACCGCGGAGTTCGCGAAGCCCTCGAGGAAGGCGGCGCTGAGGCGCGGGTCGGAGGTGTTCAGGAAGGACGTGTCGCCGGTGACGGAGCCGACGGCGGCGCCCGGGTTCTTCAGGATGCCGATGATGGTGGCGTTCGCCGGGTCGGAGGCGACGGCGGGGTCGGCGAGGGCCGCGGCGATGCCGTCCTGGATGCGCGTCGAGTCGAAGGCGGTCGCGATGTTCAGCGGCCAGCGCGTGAAGATCACCGAGAAGATCACCGCGGTGCCCACCGTTCCGCCGATCTGGCGGAAGAAGGTGGACGCGCTGGTGGCCACGCCGATGTCGCGCGGACCGACCGAGTTCTGGCTGGCCAGGGTGAGCGTCTGCATCAGCTGGCCGAGGCCGAGGCCCACGAAGAGCATGCCGATCATGAGGAACCAGACGGGCTTGTCGGCGCTCGCGAAGGTGAACACGAAGAAGCCGACGGCCACGAAGGCGGTGCCGATGGTGGGGAACATCTGGTACCTGCCGGTGCGGGCGATCAGCTGGCCGCTCACGATCGACGAGATCATCAGGCCGAGGATCATCGGCAGCATCAGGAAGCCGCTCTCGGTCGGCGTCGCGCCGTTCACCACCTGCAGGTAGAGCGGCAGCGTCATCATGGCGCCGAACATGCCGAAGCCGACCAGCACGCCGAGCACGGTGGCCATCGAGAAGGTGTGGCTCCTGAACAGTTTGAGCGGGATGAGCGCGTCGTCGCCCATCAGCTTCTCGCTGAGCACGAAGGCGGCCAGGCCGAGCACGCCGATCACGTAGCAGGCGATGGAGCCCAGCGAGCCCCAGCCCCACTCGCGGCCCTGCTCGGCGACGAGCAGCAGCGGCACGAGGCCGGTGACGATGGTTGCGGCGCCCCACCAGTCGATGCGCACGCTGCGGCGCTCGTGCGGGATGTGCAGGAAGCGCATCACGATGGCGAGGGCGGCGATGCCGATCGGGATGTTGATCAGGAACACCCAGCGCCAGCCTGTGACGAAGAGGATCTCGGGGGTGCCGGCGAAGAGGCCGCCGATGAGCGGGCCGACCACGCTGGAGACGCCGAAGACGGCGAGGAAGTAGCCCTGGTACTTGGCGCGCTCGCGCGGGGCAAGGATGTCGCCCATGATCGCGAGCGGAAGGGCCATCAGGCCGCCGGCGCCGAGGCCCTGGATCGCGCGGAAGCCCGCGAGCTCGTACATCGAGGTGGCGAAGCCGGCGAGGATCGAGCCGAGCAGGAAGATGCTGATCGCGACGATGAACAGCGGGCGGCGGCCGAAGATGTCGCTGAGCTTGCCGTAGATCGGCGTGGAGATGGTGGCCAGGATCAGGTAGGCGGTGGTGACCCACACCTGCTGGCTGAGACCGTCGAGGTCGTCGGCGATCGTGCGCATCGAGGTGGAGACGATGGTCTGGTCGAGCGACGACAGGAACATGCCGGCCATCAGGCCGAAGATGACGAACAGGATCTGGCGGTGCGTCATGACGCCGCCGGCATCCTTGATCGCCTGGGCCTGCTGCCGGCCTCGGGATTCAACGCGTGACAAGGAGGACCTCTGGATCTGTGAGAAGCGGGGGCGGGGCGCGCGGTGCTGCCGGGCCGGAGCGCGCTGATTATTGCGCAGAGCGCAAAGTTACACCGACAGCAAGCATCGCGCAAGCGTCACGCGGGCATCCGCGTGCATCCGCTTCGAAGCTGCGGCGAGGATAATCGACCGCACCATGCCAATTCGCCTTCGCAGATCCCCGTTCGTCACCCTGGTCGCCGCCGCGCTGGCCGTGGCCGGCTCCGTCGCTCTGAGCGGATGCGCGCCAGGCACCTCGACTGACGAGCCCCGCACGGCGGCAGCGCAGCAGGTGCCGGCGGTCGGCGCGCTGAGCCCGGCGAGCGGACCGCTCGCAGCCGGCGCCACCGTGACGATCACGGGCGAGCACCTCGACGACGTCACCCGGGTCACCTTCGCGGGCGTCGCCGCGTCGGGCGTCACCGTGGTGAGCGACACCCAGGTGACCGCGGTCGTGCCCGTGGCAGGCAACTACGCGGCGGGCACCGAGGAGGTCGACGTCTTCGCCGGCGACACCGCGGTGGCCCCCGCCGACGCCCGGCTCTCCTACGTGCGCGAGGTGGCGACCCCGGTCGACGCGCAGCTCGCCTACGCCTTCGCGCACTGGGCGCCGGAGACCTACAACCTCGCCACCTACGGCGAGTTCAACTCGGTCGGTGGCGACTGCATGAACTTCGTGAGCCAGACCCTGGCCGCCCGCGGCATCGCGCAGAACGACGACTGGTACTTCACCTCCACGAGCGACTACTCGAGCAGCTGGATCTACACGCCGAGCTTCGACAACTACCTCGCCGCCAACCCCGCGCTCGGCTTCACCCGGCTCGAGATCGAGCAGCGCGACCAGGCCGAGGTCGGCGACCTCGTGCTGTTCTCCTGGAGCGGGGTCGGCAGCCCCGACCACATCCAGGTGATCTCCGACATCCGCGTGGTCGACGGTGTGACCAGGATCCTCATGGTGGGCCACAACCTCGACAGCGACTGGCGCGACCTCGACACCACGATCACGGTCGACCACCCCGGCGCGAAGGCCTGGTTCTGGAAGGTCCCCTAGGTGGCTGCCAAATGAAGGAGATTGTCGGCGCATGGCCCCGGGATCCGCGCCGATCGGCGGCACGGGACGGGTTTTCCTTCATTCGGCAGGGGAGGTGGCGATGAGCTGGGAGTTCGAGTCCGAGCTGTGGGCGTGGACGGCCCGCAAGGAGCTCTGGGTGTTCGCGACCGTGCCCGCGGACGTGTCCGACGAGATCGCCGACCGACCGCGCCCGCCGTCCGGCTTCGGCGCGGTGCGCGTGCGGGTGCGGCTCGGCGCGCAGGAGTGGGAGACGTCGGTCTTCCCCGGCGTCGACCGCGGTGCCTACGTGCTGCCGATCAAGAAGGCGGTGCGCACCAGAGCGGATGCCGGGGTCGGCGACACGGTCACCCTCGGCCTCGAGCTGGTCTAGCGGTCCCCTCGCGCGTGCTGCCGAATGAAGGAGATCTTCGGCGCATGGCCCCGCAATCCGCGCCGATCGGCGGCAAGGGGCGGTTTCTCCTTCATTCGGCAGTACGCAGGGGCGGGACCTAGCTGCCCAGTGCCGCGTCGACGATGACCTTCGCCTCCGCCTGCACCTTCTTCAGGTGGTCGTCGCCGAGGAACGACTCGGCGTAGATCTTGTAGACGTCCTCCGTGCCGCTCGGGCGGGCCGCGAACCAGGCGTTCTGCGTGACCACCTTCACGCCGCCCACGGCTGCGCCGTTGCCCGGCGCCTCCGAGAGGCGGGCCGTGATCGGGTCGCCGGCGAGGGTCTCGGCGGTGATCGCCGAGCCGTCGAGTTTGGCCAGCGCGGCCTTCTGCGTCTTCGTGGCCACCGCGTCGACGCGCTGGTAGACGGGGTCGCCGAACTGGGCGACGAGCTCGGCGTAGAGTTCCGAGGGGCTCTTGCCGGTCACCGCGCGGATCTCGCTCGCCAGCAGCGCGAGCAGGATGCCGTCCTTGTCGGTGGTCCACACGGTGCCGTCGGTGCGCAGGAAGCTCGCGCCGGCGCTCTCCTCGCCGCCGAAGGCGACGGATCCGTCGATGAGGCCGGGCACGAACCACTTGAAGCCGACCGGCACCTCCCACAGGGTGCGGCCGAGCGACGAGGCCACCCGGTCGATCATGGTGCTGGATACGAGGGTCTTGCCGATTGCGGCATCCGCTCTCCACTCCGGACGGTGCGTGTAGAGGTGCTGGATGGCCACGGCCAGGTAGTGGTTGGGGTTCATCAGGCCGCCGTCGGGGGTGACGATGCCATGGCGGTCGGCGTCGGCGTCGTTGCCGGTGACCAGGTCGAACTCGTGCTGGTGGGCGACGACGGATGCCATCACCGACGGCGACGACGGATCCATGCGGATCTTCTCGTCCCAGTCGAGCGTCATGAATCCCCAGCGCGGGTCGACGGCGGGATTCACGACCGTGAGGGACGAGCTGGTCCCGGCGAAGTAGGTGTCGGCGATGAGCTGCCAGTAGTGCACGCTGGCGCCGCCGAGCGGGTCGGCGCCGATGTTGAGCCCGGCCTTCGCGATCGCGTCGAAGTCGATGATGTTCGCGAGGTCGGCCACGTAGGCGCCGCGGTAGTCGTAGGTCTCCACAGCGCTGGGCTCGGCGCGCTTCACGTCGACGCTGCCCGCGGCGATGATCTCGTTGGCGCGGTTCGCGATCCAGCCGGTGGCGTCGCTGTCGGCCGGTCCGCCGTGCGGGGGGTTGTACTTGAAGCCGCCGTCGCGGGGCGGGTTGTGGCTGGGGGTGATGACGATGCCGTCTGCTTGGGTCTCATGGCCGGCGGCGTTGTAGACGATGATCGCCAGGCTGAGCGCGGGGGTGGGAACGTAGTCGTCGAACTCGTCGACCAGCGCGCGCACGCCGTTGGCCGTGAGCACCTCGAGGGCGGTGGTCTCGGCCGGGCGGCTGAGCGCGTGGGTGTCCTTGCCGATGAACAGCGGGCCGGTGATGCCCTGCGCGGCGCGGTACTCCACGATCGCCTGGGTGATGGCGGCGATATGCGTCTCGTTGAACGCCGCGTCGAGGCTCGACCCGCGGTGCCCGCTGGTGCCGAAGACGACCTTCTGCTCGGGGTTCGTGACATCCGGGACCTTCTCGAAGTACGCCGCGATGAGCGCCTCCACGTCGATCAGATCGGATTCCTGGGCGGGTTGGCCGGCGCGAGTTGTCATAGGGTCGAGTCTTTCAGCAAGCGGCGCGAAGTGGGAACCCTGATGTCATCCCTCCGGGCGACTCGGCTCGGCGGGCGGGCGGGCGCTCGCCGCAACCGGCTCATGAGGCGCGGGCGGACGGAAGCGGCGGCCGCGGCGGCCTCGATCGTCCGGGACCGGCTCGGAAGCGTCAGCGATCCGCTCGCGCCGCCGCCGCGCAGCCCTGCAATACAGTGGGAGCCATGCCCGCAGACGCCACCCCCCCGCACGAGACCTACAGCTACCTCGGTCCCGCGGGAACCTTCACCGGCGCCGCCCTCGCGCAGGTGCCCGAGGCGGTCGGCAAGCACTGGCGCTCGGTGAACAACGTCGGCGAGGCGCTCGGCGACGTGGTCGCCGGACGCAGCATCGCCGCCATGATCGCCATCGAGAACTCGATCGAGGGCGGGGTGAGCGCCGCCCAGGACGCCCTCGCCACCATCCCCGGCCTGCGCATCGTGGGGGAGTACCTCGTGAACGTGAACTTCGAGCTGGTGGCCCGCCCGGGAACGACGCTGGCCGACGTCACCACCGTCAACGCGCATCCGGTGGCCTACGGCCAGACGCACCTCTGGCTCGACAGGAACCTGCCGAACCACGGGCACATCCCGGCGAGCTCCAACGTGGCCGCCGCCGCGAACCTGCTCACCGCCGAGCACGCGGATGCCGCGGTGGCGCCTCCCGGCATCACCGACCACTACCCCCTCGAGGTGCTCGCCCGCGACATCGGCGACAACGCCAACGCGGTCACCCGCTTCGTGCTGGTCTCGCGCACCGCGACCGTGCCCGCCCGCACCGGCTCCGACAAGACCAGCATCATCGCCGAGCTGCCCGACAACCGCGCGGGCCGCCTGCTCGAGATGCTCGAGCAGTTCGCCACCCGCGGCGTCAACATGAGCCTGATCGAGTCGCGCCCGATCGGCGACGCCCTCGGTCGCTACCGTTTCGTGATCGATCTCGACGGGCACGTGCACGACGAGCGGGTGGCGGATGCGCTGCTCGGCCTCAAGAGATTCAGCCCGAATGTCATGTTCCTGGGCAGCTATCCGCGCGCAGACAAGGTGGAGATCCAGGTGAGCCGGCGGTACGTCGACGACAGCTTCACCGAGGCGCGGGAGTGGCTGCGCGGGCTGCTGGGCTAGAAGCTGCCTGCGGGCACCCGCACCGTGAGCGCGCCGGGATCGACCCAGGAGTGCACCGACTTCGCCTCGCCGAACTCGTCGCCGTCGAGCTGGAACTCCTGCGGCGTCTCCACGGTCATCCGCAGGTCCTTGCCCGTGTAGTAGGTCACGTCCTTCGCGTCGCGTGAGAGGTCGATGATCCGGCGGCCGAGCGCGCTGCGGCGCAACACACCGTTCTCCCAGGCCACCTTGTTCCACACCTTCAGCCAGCCGAAGGGGCCGCGCGGGCGCAGCGCCACGAAGTCGAGCAGCCCGTCGTCGGGCCTCGCGTCGGGGATCAGCAGGAAGCCGCCTGGCAGCTTGCCGCAGTTGCCGATGATGATGGTGTGCACGTTGACACTGAGCTGCGGGCCGCCGTCGCGGCTCACCCACAGGCGCACCGGCTTGATCTCGGGCAGCGAGCGTCCGATGGAGTCGACGTAGGCGAGCCAGCCCACCGCCTTCTTCAGCGTGGAGTTGGTGTTCCTGATCATCTTCGCGTCGAGCCCGAGCCCGGCCATCACCAGGAAGACATGCTCCTCGTGGTCGCCGTTGGCCCGGCGTATCTTCGCCAGCCCGAGGTCGATCGGGCGGTCGACGCCGCCGAAGGCGATCTTCACGGCCGCGTCGAGGTGGGTGAAAGGCACGTCGAGGTTGCGCGCGAGCAGGTTCCCGGTGCCGGAGGGGACAAGCCCCATCGGCACCCCCGAGCCGCGCAGCGCCTCGGCGACCGAGCGCACCGTCCCGTCGCCGCCCGCGGCGATCACCATGTCGGCGCCCTGCGCGAGCGCGTCGGCGGTCACCAGCTGCCCCGGGTCGAGAACGCTCGTCTCGAACCAGAGGGGGTGGGCCCAGCCGGCCTCATCGGCGGCCGCCGCGATCGCCGACTTGAGCGCGAGCACGTTCACCTTGATGGGGTTGTAGACGACGGCGGCTTGGCGTGGACGAATATTCTGCGGAGTCGTCACCCGACAAAGCTAATGCACCGCCCTCCGCCGGGGCGCGCCTGAAGACGGCTCAAAGTAGACTGGCCGGGTGATTGACCCACAGATTCTTCGCGAGAACCCCGATTCCGTCCGACGTTCGCAGGAGGCTCGCGGCGCATCCGTCTCCCTCGTCGACGACGCCCTGCTCGCCGACACCCGCCGGCGCACCAGCATCGGCGAGTTCGAGACGCTCCGCGCCGAGCAGAACGCCTTCGGCAAGACCGTCGCCACGGCGCCCAAAGACGAGAAGCGGGCCCTCGTGGCCCAGGCCCAGGAGCTCGCCGCCCGCGTGAAGACGGCCCAGCAGCTCTCAGCGGATGCGGACGCCGACTTCTCGAGGATTGTCGGGTCGATCGCCAACCCGATCATCGACGGCGTGCCCGCCGGAGGCGAGGACAAGTTCGTCACCCTGCGCGAGGTGGGGGAGAAGGTGGCCTTCGACTTCGAGCCGCGCGACCACGCGGAGCTCGGCGAGATGCTCGGCGCCATCGACATCAGCCGCGGCACCAAGGTGAGCGGCAGCCGCTTCTACTTTCTGCGCGGCGTGGGCATGCGCCTCGAGCTCGCCATCATGAACATGGCGCTCGACAAGGCGCTCGCCGAGAACTTCGTGCCGATGATCACCCCCACGCTGGTGCGCCCGGAGATCATGGCGGGCACCGGCTTCCTCGGCGAGCACGCCGACGAGATCTACTACCTGCCCGCCGACGACCTCTACCTCACCGGCACCAGCGAGGTGGCGCTCGCCGGGTACCACTCCGACGAGATCCTCGACCTCACGGACGGCCCGCTGCGCTACGCCGGCTGGAGCACCTGCTACCGCCGCGAGGCCGGTTCGGCGGGCAAGGACAACCGCGGCATCCTGCGCGTGCACCAGTTCAACAAGCTGGAGATGTTCAGCTACGTGCACCCCGACGAGGCGGAGGCCGAGCACGAGCGCCTCGTGGCCTACCAGGAGTCGATGCTGCAGGCCTGCGGCCTCGCCTACCGCGTGATCGACGTGGCCGCCGGCGACCTCGGCTCGAGCGCCGCCCGCAAGTTCGACATCGAGGCGTGGGTGCCCACCCAGGGCTCGTACCGCGAGCTCACCTCCACGAGCAACTGCACCACCTACCAGGCGCGCCGACTCGACATCCGCCACCGCGGCGAGGGCGGCAAGACCACGCCGGTCGCAACCCTGAACGGAACGCTGGCCACCACCCGCTGGCTCGTCGCGATCCTCGAGACGCACCAGCAGCGCGACGGCTCGGTGATCGTGCCGGAGGCCCTGCGCCCCTACCTCGGCGGACTCGAGATCTTCGAGCCGGTCGCCCGATGACCGATTCGCCGGCTCGCGCCGACCGCTGGCTCGTCGCGCTCGACATCGACGGCACCGTGCTGCACGAGGACGGCACGCTCAGCGACGCCGTCGCATCCGCTGTAACGGATGCCGCGTCCCGCGGTCACGAGGTGATGCTGTCGACCGGCCGCTCGGTCGCGATGACCCTCCCGGTGCTCGACCGTCTGGGCATCACCCCCGAGTACCTGGTCTGCTCGAACGGGGCGATCACGCTCAAGCGCGACTCCGACGCCCCGGCCGGCTACTCCCGCCACGTGGTCGAGACCTTCGACCCGAGCGAGGTGCTCACCACGATCCGCGCCAACCTCGAGGCGGCCCACTACGCGGTGGAGGACGAGACCGGGCTGGCCCGCTTCACCGGCTTCTTCCCCGAGGGAGCACTGGGTGCTGGCAGCGTGAAGGTGGAGTTCGAGGAGCTGCTCACCTACGAGGCCACCCGCGTCGTGGTGATCTCCCCCGAGCACGACATCGAGGACTTCCTCTCCGTGGTCGAGCGGATGGGGCTGCACAAGGTGAGCTACAACGTCGGCTGGACGGCCTGGCTCGACATCGCCCCGCACGGCGTGAACAAGTCGACCGCGATGGAGCGGGTGCGCGCCACCCTCGGCATCCCGCGGTCGCGGGTGCTGGCGATCGGCGACGGACGCAACGACATCGAGATGCTGACCTGGGCATCCGTCGAGGGCCGCGGAGTGGCCATGGGGCAGGCGCCCGAGGAGGTCGTCGCTGTGGCGTCCGAGCGCACCGAGACAGACCTCAACGACGGGGTCGCGCGGGTGCTCGAGGCCCTGTAATCCGGGCATTCACGCCCTGAAGGGCGATTTCCAGCCTCGAGTGACGGCCATCGGTTACACTCGGGAACTGGTTTACCAGGAGGGCTGTCCGAGCGGCCGATGGAGCCAGTCTTGAAAACTGGTGGGCAGAAATGTCTCTAGGGTTCGAATCCCTAGCCCTCCGCTTTCCGATTTCCAGCACGTGTTCCACTTACCGAAGGGTCTGCGATGAGTGAGCTTCGCCCACGATCAAACAGGTCTCTGGCCAAGAACGCGGCGCCCAAGCCGGCCGCCGGCATCGCCCGGCACGGCCAGCTGAAGAAATCCGGGCCGTGGGGCTCGATCGTCAAGTTCCTCGGGCTCGCGGTGGTGGTCGTGCTGGTCAGCGGCATCTCGCTCGGCGGCATCGTCTTCAGCCAGCTGGCCACGAACGTGCAGGCCAACGCCGTGACCCTCGTCGGCGAGACCGAGGGGCCGCCGCCCAGCATCGGCGCCTTCGAGGGCGGGTTCAACATCCTCATCGTCGGCAGCGACAAGTGCGAGGACCCCAAGGGCTGCAAGGACCGCGAGGCGGACCTGAACGACGTGACGATGCTGCTGCACGTCTCCGAGGACCAGACCAACGCCGTCGCCGTGAGCTTCCCCCGCGACCTCGTTGTGCCGATCCCCTCCTGCCCGCGCATCGACGGCAAGGGAAACAACTCGGCCATGTCCGGGCGCCCGATCAACGAGACGCTCTCCTACGGCGGACTCGCCTGCACCGTCCTCACCGTCGAGAAGCTGACCGGCCTCGAGATCCCCTTCGCCGGCCTCATCACCTTCAACGGCGTGATCGAGATGTCGAACGCCGTCGGCGGCGTGCCGGTCTGCTTCGCCGGACCGGTGAAGGACAAGTACACCGGCCTCGATGTCAAGGAGGCGGGAACGTACAACCTCGGCGGCCAGGGCGCGCTCAACTTCCTCCGCTCCCGCCACGGCGTCGGCGACGGGAGCGACCTCACCCGCATCAGCTCGCAGCAGGTCTACCTCTCCTCGCTGGTGCGCACCCTGAAGAGCGCCGAGACGCTCAGCGACCCCGTGAAGCTCTACGGACTCGCCCAGGCGGCCACCACCTCGATGAGCCTCTCCAACAGCCTCGCCAGCCTCGACACGATGGCGTCGATCGGCCTCGCGCTGAAAGACATCCCGCTCGAGACCGTCACCTTCGTGCAGTACCCGGGCACCACCGGCGTGGGCGGACTCTACGAGGGCAAGGTCGCGCCGATCAAGGCGAAGGCCGACGCGCTGTTCGCGAAGATCCGCGCGGACGAGCCCTTCACCCTGGCCACCGTCGGCGACGGGCGCGGCTCGGTCGCCGACCCGAACGCGCCGGTAGCCGAGGTGCCAGCCGTGCCGGCGCCCGACCCCGCGGCCACCGTCGACCCGAACGCGCCGGTCGATCCCGCCGCGACCGCGGCGCCCGTCGACCCGGCCGCCGTGCTCGACGTCAAGGGCCAGACCGCCGCCGACTACACCTGCTCGAAGCCCTTCACCGGCTAGTTCTCAGCACGAGATCCCGCGCACGACGCACCCCTGGGGGCATCATGACGAACGAACTCGACCCGGAGGCGCGCGCGAGCGCATCGACCGGCACCTCGCCGGCCCGCCACGGCCAGCTGGCAAGGCCCACGACGTGGCGCTCGCTCCTGGCGCTGGTCGCCGCCGGCCTCGCCGTGCTGCTGGTGGCCGGAGCGTCGGTGGCGGCGATAGTGATCTACCAGCTCGGCAATGACATCGACACCTTCGTTCTCCCCGGCCAGACCGCGGGGGAGAAGGCGCCGAGCATCGCCGCCTACGAGGGCGGTTTCAACATCCTCATCGTGGGCAGCGACGTCTGCGAGGACGACTCGGGCTGCGACGGCCGCGGCTCGGCCGAGCTCAACGACGTCACCATGCTGCTCCACGTGTCCGCCGACCAGACCAACGCCACGGCCGTCAGCTTCCCCCGCGACCTGGTCGTTCCCGTTCCCGCCTGCCCCAAGGCCGACGGCAGCGGCGACTACTCGGCCATGTCGGCGCGCCCGATCAACGAGACCCTGTCCTACGGCGGGCTCGCCTGCACCGTGCTCACGGTGCAGGAGCTCACCGGTCTCGACATCCAGTTCGCCGGCCTGATCAAGTTCAGCGGCGTCATCGCCATGTCCGACGCGGTCGGCGGGGTCCCGGTGTGCGTGAGCGGACCGGTGGTCGACAAGTACTCCGGCCTCAACCTGCCCGAGGCCGGCACCTACACGCTCAGCGGGGCGCAGGCGCTCAGCTTCCTGCGCACCAGGCACGGCGTGGGCGACGGCGGCGACCTGACCCGCATCAGCTCGCAACAGGTCTACCTGTCGTCGCTGCTGCGCACCCTGAAGAGCTCGGACACCTTGGGCGACCCGGTGAAGGTCTACAACCTGGCCAGGGCGGCCACCTCGTCGATGACCCTGTCGGAGAACTTCGCGCAGCTCGACACGCTCGCCGCGGTGGCCCTCGCTCTGAAGGACGTTCCGCTGGAGAACTTCAACTTCGTGCAGTACCCCGGCTCGACCGAGGGAACCGGCGTCTTCGCGGGCAAGGTGCAGCCGGTCGAGGCCAAGGCCGACGAGCTCTTCGAGAAGATCCTCGCCGACGTGCCGTTCACCCTCGCCGCGGGCGGGGACGGGGAGGGCTCGGTGGCCGCTCCCGACGCGGCCCCGGTGGAACCGGTCGCCCCCGAGGAGTCCGCCGCCCCGGATGCGGCCGCCGGGACGCCCGTCGAGGTGCTCGATCAGCGCGGCCAGACCGCCGCGGATTCGACCTGCGCCCTGGCCAATTGAGCCGGCCGCGGCATCCGCTGGCCCGTATCGGACAAAGTGGGCCGCAGAATTGGTTATGCTTGGTGAGCTATGGAGACGTCGCATAGTTCGGCCTAGTGCACCACCCTGCTAAGGTGGAGTACCCTAACGGGTACCGAGGGTTCAAATCCCTCCGTCTCCGCACTTCGAAGAAATGCTGGTCAAGGCCCCACTCCGGTGGGGCCTTTTCCCGTTCTGGCGACTAGCCGACGTGAATGCCCGGGCGTCGGGACTGGTCCTTCTCCGCCTCGCGCAGGATCTCGCGCACGAGCGGCGCCGTGTCGCCCCGGCCGAAGAGCAGGTACTTGAACAAGTAGGCGATCGGGTTGCCCTCCGACCAGTCGAAGTAGCAGTCCGGCCGGATGGACGTGCCGTCGCGCAGGGCGAGCAGAACCGCCGCAAGGGTGTTCGGCACCACGGCGCTCTCGACCCGGAGCACCCGGTGGTCGCCGACCTCGGTGCCGCTCACCCGGATCGTCTGGCTGAAAGTGGACGGGTCGACGACGGTCACCTCGAGGAACAGGGGGCGCGCGTCCAGCGGGACCCGGTTGGTGGCGTGCTGCGACACCCGCTTCTCGTCGTACTCGGCCACGTCGCCGGTCTGGCGGCGGTTGGCGATGATGTCCAGCCTGCCCTCCGCGGCCGCCTCGGCGATGTAGCGCTGGGCCGCCGGGGTGAACTCCACCTCGTCGACGCGGAGCTCGGTGGCGCGGTAGACCCGGGAGACCAGGGACACCGTGATGATGCCGGCCACGAATAGGCTCGAGATGGCGATCCCGTCGGGCTTCTCGACGACGTTCGCGATCAGCGCGTAGAGGAGCACCAGCGTGAGCACCGTGAAGCCGACGGTCGAACGACGCGCCTGCGGCCGTGCCGCCGCGATGGTCACCGCGACGGCGCCGGAGACCATCATCGCGAGAATGCCGGTGGCGTAGGCGCCCGCCTGGGCGTTGACGTCGGCGTTGAACGCGATGGTGATCACGATGCTGATGCCGGTGTAGACCAGCACGACCGGGCGGATCGCCTTGCTCCAGTCGGGCGCCATGCCGTAGGAGGGCAGGTAGCGGGGAACGATGTTGATGAGTCCCGCCATCGCCGACGCCCCGGCGAACCAGAGGATGAGAACGCTGCTGATGTCGTACACGGTGCCGAAGCCCTCGCCGAGGTACTCGTGCGCCAGGAACGCGAGCGCGCGGCCGTTCGCGCTCCCGCCCTCCTCGAACTCCTCGGCGGGGATGAGGACGGTGGTGACCACGCTGGTCGCGAGGAGGTAGACGCTCATGATCACCGCGGCGGTGGTGAGCAGCTTCCTGGTGTTCCGCACCCGGGAGGCGAGCACCTGGAACTCGGTGAAGCCCTCGGACTTCACCAGCGGCATCATGCTCACCCCGGTCTCGAACCCCGAGAGCCCGAGCACGAGCAGCGGGAAGGCGAAGACCGCCGTGCGCGTGACGTCGCCGAAGTTCTCGCTGCTGGCGGTGAGGCGCCCCAGCCAGTCGTTGAAGGAGCCGGGATCGGTCGCGATGGCCGCGACGGAGACCATGATCACCACGGCGTTCAGCCCGAGGAAGACGACGACGAGGGGTATCGCCACGTTCACCGCCTCGTTGAAGCCGAGTAGGAAGACGCCCCCGAGCAGCAGGAGCAGCACGACGGTGACCAGCACCGCCTGCCCGCGCAGGGAATCGGGCACGAAGGGGTTCTCCAGAAGGTGCACCGTCGCGTCGGCGCTCGACAGCGTGATCGTGATGATCCACGAGGTGGCGACGAAGCCGAGCAGCACAAGCACGAAGAGCTTGCCCCGCCAGAAGGGCAGCAGCTTCTCGAGCATGGCCACGGAGCCCTGGCCGTGCGGGCTCTCCTTCGCGACCCTGCGGTACATCGGCAGCATCCCGAACAGGGTGAGGAGCACGATGAGCAGCGTCGCGATCGGGGAGAGCGCCCCCGCCGCGAGGGCGGCGATCGCGGGGAGGTAGGAGAGGGTGGAGAAGTAGTCCACACCGGTGAGGGTCATCACCTTCCACCAGACGTGCTTCTCGCCCTTCTCGCCCGACTCCGGTCCGGAGGGCGCCACCTGGTTCGCCAGCAGCCACGTGCCCAGCCTCGTCGGCGCCGCGCCGTCGCCCGGCTTCTTCAGCACGACGACAGCGGGTATCGATCGCGACGGAATCGGAGTGCTCACGAGGCCCGAGACTACCCCCGTGCCGCACGCGTGTCGCCAGCAGAGCCGATTCCGGTTCCGGAGCCCGGAAACGTGTAGAAGGGCCCCTCCCGTTAGGAAGCCGTTAGGGTTCGGCGTCGCCGCGTGAGGACTCCGTGAGGATCGCCGAACCGGGGCGGGCGCAGGTATCTACTGGTCTGCTGTGCCTCTCCCGGCACCTGGCCCGTCGTTCGCGGGCTCGTAAGAAAGTCCGTTCTTCGAAATGAGTTGTCTGTGCTCGACATTGTGTACGTCCTCGCCGCGATAGCCGTCTTCGCGGTTGTCGCGCTGGTCGCCCGAGGGGTGGAGAAGCTGTGATCGTCTTCGACCTCGTCGCGGCCGGCCTCGCCGTCGCCGCCCTCGTCTACCTCGTGTTCGCCCTCGTGAAACCGGAGAGGTTCTGATGACGACCCTGTTCGGGATCCTCCAGGTGCTCTCCGTCGCCCTGATCATCGTGGCCCTGTACCGCCCCCTCGGCGACTACATGGCGCACATCTTCACGACGGGGAGGGATCTCCGCGCCGAGCGCGGCTTCTACACACTGGTCGGCGTCAACCCGCGGTCCGAGCAGTCGTGGATGTCGTACCTGCGCAGCGTGCTCGCCTTCTCCCTGGTCGGGGTGCTGTTCGTCTACGGCATCCAGCGCGCCCAGGAGGTGCTGCCCTACTCGCTCGGCTTCCCGGCGATCCCCGAGGGGCTGTCGTTCAACACCGCGGCGTCGTTCGTGGCCAACACCAACTGGCAGTCCTACTCGCCCGACGTGACCATGGGCTACTCGGTGCAGATCCTCGGCCTGGTCGTGCAGAACTTCGTCTCGGCGGCCGTGGGCATCGCGATCGCGGTCGCGCTCATCCGCGGGCTCGCGCAGCGCCGCTCCGGCACCATCGGCAACTTCTGGGTCGATCTGACCCGCGGCACCCTGCGCCTGCTGCTGCCCCTCGCCGCGGTCTCCGCCGTCGTGCTGATCGCGGGCGGCGTCATCCAGAACGTCGCCGGATTCACCGAGGTGACCACCGTCACCGGGGGATCCGCGACGATTCCCGGCGGACCCGTCGCCTCGCAGGAGGCCATCAAGCTGCTCGGCACCAACGGCGGCGGCTTCTTCAACGCCAACTCCGCGCATCCGTTCGAGAACCCCGCCCCGTGGACGAACCTCTTCCAGATCGTGCTGATGCTGGCGATCCCCTTCGCCCTGCCGCGCACCTTCGGCGTGATGGTCGGCGACAAGCGCCAGGGCGTCGCGATCGCCGCCGTGATGGCCACGATCTTCGCCGTCTCGCTCACCGCGATGACCCTGTTCGAGACCCTCACCGGCGGCGCCGCCACCCGCGCAGCCGACGCTGCGATGGAGGGCAAGGAGGACCGCTTCGGCATCTGGGGCTCCACCCTGTTCGCCTCGACCAGCACCCTCACCTCCACCGGCGCGGTCAACTCGATGCACGACTCCTTCACCTCGCTCGGCGGCATGATGGCGATGCTCAACATGATGCTCGGCGAGATCGCCCCGGGCGGCACCGGCTCCGGCCTCTACGGGCTGCTGGTGCTGGCCATCGTCACGGTGTTCATCGCCGGGCTGCTGGTGGGGCGCACCCCGGAGTACCTGGGCAAGAAGATCGGCCCGAGGGAGATCAAGCTCGCCAGTATCTACATCCTGATCACCCCCACACTCGTGCTCGTCGGAACCGCGCTCAGCTTCGCGATCCCCGCCGTGCGCGAGGATGTGCTCGGCACCTCGATCTGGAACCCCGGCCTGCACGGCTTCTCCGAGGTGCTCTACGCCTTCACCTCGGCGGCGAACAACAACGGCTCCGCCTTCGCCGGCCTCACCGCCAACACCCCGTGGTTCAACACCGCGCTCGGTGTGGCGATGCTGCTCGGCCGCTTCCTGCCGATCGTGTTCGTGCTCGCCCTTGCCGGCTCCTTCGCCGCCCAGGACAGGGTGCCCGCCACCGCCGGCACGCTGCCCACCCACCGGCCGCAGTTCGCGGGCCTCCTCCTCGGCGTCTCGGTCATCGTGACCGCGCTCACCTACTTCCCCGTCCTGGCCCTCGGGCCTCTTGCCGAAGGGCTGCACTAAGCCATGTCCGTACTCACACCCCTGCCCGACTCCGATACAGAAGCGGATGCGACGCCCCCGTCGTCGAGGACGTCCGCGTTCACCGCGTCCCAGCTGGCAGCCGCGCTGCCGGGCGCCGTGCGCAAGCTCGACCCGCGCCAGATGTGGCGCAACCCCGTGATGTTCATCGTCGAGATCGGCGCCGCGTACACCACCGTGCTCGCGATCGCCGAGCCCTTCCTCGGCGGGGCGGCCGACTCCGGCGGCACCGCCGTGCCTGCCTCCTTCACCTGGGGCATCGCCGTGTGGCTCTGGCTCACCGTGCTGTTCGCCAACCTCGCGGAGTCGGTGGCCGAGGGCCGCGGCAAGGCGCAGGCGGAGAGCCTGCGCGCGACCCGCAGCAGCACGACCGCGAGCCGTGTGACCGGCTACGACCCGGCCGCCGACCCGTCGGCCGAGCGTGCGGACGTCTCGTCCGTGTCATCCGCCGACCTCGCCCTCGGCGACGTGGTCGTGGTGGTGGCCGGGGAGCTGATCCCCGGCGACGGCGACATCGTCTGGGGCATCGCCTCCGTCGACGAGTCGGCCATCACCGGCGAATCGGCACCCGTGATCCGCGAGTCCGGGGGAGACCGCAGCGCGGTCACCGGCGGCACCCGGGTGCTCTCCGACCGCGTCGTTGTGCGCATCACCAGCAGGCCGGGCGAGACCTTCGTCGACCGGATGATCCGGCTGGTCGAGGGCGCATCGCGGCAGAAGACGCCGAACGAGATCGCGCTGAGCATCCTGCTCGCGAGCCTGTCCATCGTCTTCGTGATCGTCGCCCTCACCCTGAACCCGATCGCCGGGTACTCCGACGCCGTGGTGAGCGTGCCGGTGCTCATCGCCCTGCTGGTCTGCCTCATCCCGACCACCATCGGCGCGCTGCTCTCGGCCATCGGCATCGCCGGCATGGACCGCCTCGTGCAGCACAACGTGCTGGCGATGTCGGGCCGGGCGGTGGAGGCCGCGGGCGACGTGACGACCCTGCTGCTCGACAAGACCGGCACGATCACCTACGGCAACCGGCGGGCGACGGAGTTTCTGCCGCTCGCGGGAGTCGACAGCTTCCGACTCGTGCGCGCCGCCGCGGCGGCATCCGTCAACGACGCGACGCCCGAGGGCAAGTCGATCGTCGAGCTCGCCGAGTCGGAGGGCTACCTGTCGACCGCTTCGACGGCCTCCGTTCCGGCGGCCGCTGCCGATGCGGCCGTCGTGCCCTTCACCGCGCAGACCCGCATGAGCGGGGTGGACTACGCCGACGGGCGACGGGTGCGCAAGGGCGCGGGGTCCGCGGCGATCGCCTGGGTCGAGGAGGCCACGCCGATCGGCCCCAGTCAGCGCCGCGAGCTCGACAACGCTGTCTCCGCCGTGTCGCAGAGCGGCGGCACACCGCTCGTGGTCGCGGAGCGCGACGCGGCCGGTGTTGCGCACGTGCTCGGCGTGGTGCATCTCAAGGACGTGGTGAAGGCGGGGCTGCGGGAGCGGTTCGCCGAGCTGCGCGCCATGGGGATCCGCACCGTGATGATCACCGGCGACAACCCGCTCACCGCCAAGGCGATCGCGGCGGAGGCGGGAGTCGACGACTACCTGGCGGAGGCCACGCCCGAGGACAAGCTCGCCCTCATCCGCTCGGAGCAGGAGGGCGGCAGCCTCGTCGCCATGACCGGCGACGGCACCAACGACGCCCCCGCGCTCGCCCAAGCGGATGTCGGCGTGGCGATGAACACCGGAACCTCCGCCGCGAAGGAGGCGGGCAACATGGTCGACCTCGACTCAGACCCGACGAAGCTGATCGACATCGTGCGCATCGGCAAGCAGCTGCTGATCACCCGCGGTGCCCTCACCACCTTCTCGATCGCCAACGACGTGGCCAAGTACTTCGCCATCATCCCTGCGATGTTCGCGGGCGTGTTCCCGGGGCTGGGGCTGCTGAACATCATGCAGCTGCACTCCCCGGCGTCTGCGATCCTGTCGGCGATCATCTTCAACGCAGTCATCATCGTGGTGCTGATCCCGCTCGCACTGAGAGGCGTGCGGTACCGGGCGCTGTCGGCGTCGAGAATCCTCAGCCGCAACATCCTGGTCTACGGCCTCGGCGGCATCGTCGCGCCGTTCGTCGGCATCAAGCTCATCGACCTCGCGATCTCGCTGATCCCCGGCTTCTGAACCGAAGAGAACTGGAAAACACATGTCAACACGCACAGCAGCCCGGCAGTACTGGGTCGCGATCAGGGCCATGCTCGTCTTCACCGTGGTGCTCGGCGTCGGCTACACCGCCGTCGTCACGGCGGTCGGACAGGCCGCGCTCCCCGCCCGGGCCAACGGCTCCCTCATCGAGGTCGACGGCGAGAGCATCGGGTCGAGCCTCATCGGGCAGTCCTTCACCGACGCCGACGGGGCCGCGCTGCCCGAGTGGTTCCAGTCGCGGCCGTCCGCGGCCGGCGACGGCTACGACGGCGGCGCCTCCAGCGGCAGCAACTACGGGCCGGAGAGCGAGGACCTGCTGGCCGCCATCGAGCAGCGGAGGTCGGCGATCGTCGAGCTGGAGGGCGTCGATTCCCGCGAGATCCCCGCCGACGCGCTCACCGCATCCGCTTCGGGGCTCGACCCGCACATCAGCCCGGCGTACGCGCTGCTGCAGGCGGCCCGTGTCGCCGAGGCCCGCGGCCTCGCCGAGGCGAGAGTGCGGGCGCTGGTCGAGGAGCACCTCAGCGGGCGCGACCTCGGCTATCTCGGCGAGGAGACGGTCAACGTGCTGGAGCTGAACGTCGCGCTCGCGCGGCTGGAGGGCTAGCGGCGGCCGGACGGGGCGGCTCGAGCGCTGCTCGGGGCCGCCGCGTCGCGGGCGGGGCCGGCGTCACGAGGCCAGGCGCGCCGCCGTCTCGGCGAGCCGCATCGAGAAGCCTGCCTCGTTGTCGTACCAGGCGGCGACCGAGAGCATCCCGTTGTACGACTGGGTCAGCGGCAGGTCGACGATCGAGGAGTGCGGGTCCCCGACGATGCGAGCGGATGTCCACTCGCCCTCGACGACGTCGAGGATGCCCTTCAGGGGGCCGGTCTCGGCCGCGCTGCGGAACAGGTCGCGCAGCCCCTCGGTGGAGATCTCCCGCTCGGGAACCACATTGAGCTCGACGATGCTCCCGGTGCGGACGGGGACGCGGTAGGCCTTGCCGGTGATCTTGAGGTCCGGCCAGATGAACCCGAGCGCCTTGGCCGCACCGGACGAGGACGGGATGATGTTCTCCGCACCGGCCCAGGAGTCCCGCCGGCTCGCCATGGGCTGATCGGTGAGCGACTGCGTGTTCGTGTAGGCGTGCACGGTCGAGAAGACCCCGTGCGCGATGCCCGTGCTCTCGAGCAGCACGCTGACCACCGCGGCCAGGGCGTTGGTGGTGCAGCTGGCCATGCTGATGATCCGGTGCGCATCCGGGTCGAAGTCGTCGAGGTTGATGCCGGGGAGCAGCACGGCGTCGCAGTCGGCGGCGGTCTTGCTCGGGCCGCTGATCAGCACGCGCGAGGCGCCGTTCTCGAGGTGCCGTGTGGCGGCCTCCCGGGTGACGCCCCGGCCGCTGCAGTCGATGACGAGGTCGACGCCGAGCTGCTTCCAGTCGGGGAGCGCGTCGCGGGAGTTCACGTAGGCGATCCTGCGGCCGCCGATCGAGATGGAGTCGGCGTCGTCGGAGGCGACCCCCGGCCACCTGCCGTAGTTGGTGTCCACTTCGAGCAGGGCGGCGAGCGTGCCGGCGGGGGCGACGTCGCAGACGACGCTGGGGAAGAAAAGGTCGCCCCGCACGGCGCTGCGCAGCAGCTGCCGCCCGATGCGTCCGAGTCCGTAGATGGCGATGCTGGTCATGGTGTGCCTTTCGATGGGGTGCGCTGGACGGGTGGGGCCGTGCGGTGGTGTCGGACTAGCGCCCCGGGTACACCGGGTCGATCAGATCTGAGAACTGCCGGTTCTCGGCGATGAACCGGGAGACGGTGGGACAGTAGACGGTCACGTGCGCGCCGAGGTCGCGGATGTCGTCGAGGGCGTAGGCGATGAGCTCGTCGGCGATGCCGCGTCCCCGGAACTCGGGCTCGACGGTCGTCGACACGATGACGACCCGCCCGTCCACCGCGTCGTAGCGGATCTCGGCGACGGAGCGACCGTCGACCGTGGCCGCGTAGACGCGCGCGGCGTCGTCCCGGTGCACCCGGACCTCGGACTCGGCATCCGCCGATGGCCGGTCGAGGTCGACGACCGCGTCGTGCGTCTCGACGCGGGCGGCGGTGCCCTCGTCGAGGAAGCCGGTGCCGTCGGGATAGCCGGCGGCGTCGGGGTACTCGAAACGCGCGGACGGCCGGCCGGTGGTGGTGTTCGACATGGATTCCCTCTTCTCCCGATCGGGATCGAAGGATTCGATCCGCTACGAGCTAAGACCGGGGAGCGGGCCCCGCCGTGACGGGTCGTCGAGAATCGGGCGGCGGCGGTGCGCGCTCGAAAGTGACGCCCGCGCCCGAATGTTCGGGCGCGGGTGCCACGAACGGCCGCGGGACCGCCCGCGAGGCGGCGCCGCTAGAGCGCGTTCTGCCGCGGAACCACGACCTCCTTGAGGATCAGCTGGATCGCCGCGGCCACCGGGATCGCGATGAGCGCGCCGAGGATGCCGAGCAGGGTGCCGCCGGTGAGGGCCGCGATCACCACCACGACGCCCGGCACCTTCACCGCGCGCGCCATGATGCGCGGGCTGAGGAGGTACGCCTCCACCTGCATGTAGACCACGTAGTAGACGGCGACCACCAGCACCTCCCAGCCTGCGCCGTTGAAGAGCAGCGTGCCGAGGACGATGAGAACGGATGCCGAGATGGTGCCGACCAGGGGGATGAGCGAGCCGAGGAAGGCGACGAAGGCGAGCAGCGCCGCGTACTTGATGCCGATCACCGAGAGCACGATGAACGACAGCACGCCGTTCACCAGGGCGAGGGTCACCTGCCCCATCACGTAGCGGCCGACCGACTGGCTGATCTGCTCGGCGAGCGAGATGAAGCCGTGGCGCTTGGAGGCGGGCACCAGCTGGTAGAGCCCGCGCTTCAGGCTGCCGAGCGAGGCGATGAAGTAGACCATCAGGATCAGGATGATGACGCCGCCGAAGAGCCCGGTGGCGACGGTGATGCCGGCCTGCAGCACGCCGCCGCCGATCGAGCTGATGTTCGTGGGGTCGACGATGAAGTCGCCGGCCTGGTCGAGCACGGTCTCCACCTGCAGCCAGGGCAGCGCGGTGGAGATGTCGGAGATCAGCGAGTTGTCCTGGATGCGCGGAATCAGGATGTAGGTGATGAACCGCGTGAGCGTGGCCACCTGCTCGCTGATCACGGGGATGAGGGCGAACACGAGACCCGCGAAGATGCCGAGCACACCGACGAGCGTGATGAGGATGGCGAGCGGACGCTTCACGTGGTGCTTCTCGAGCCAGGTGACGAGCGGGTCGAGGCCGAGCGCGAGGAAGATCGCCGCGCCGAGGTAGGTGAGGATGCTCGACAGGTCGCCGACGGCGGAGCCGATCAGCAGCGCGACGAGCACGCCCAGTCCCGCGAGCAGGCCGAGGCGGAAGGGATTGTGGATCTTCATGGGGCGTACCGGTTCTGTGGTTCTGGCGGACCGGCGTGCGGTGATCGCGTGGTGGTGGGAAGCAGAAGAGGCACCGCCTCCGGGGAGGTGGTGCCTCGTCTGCGAGGTGGTGCGGTGTGCGAGAACGCCTAAGCGGATGCCTCGGTGTCCTCGTCCTCCTCCTCGATCAGCAGGAAGAGCCCGGCGTAGGGGGCCAGGCTCACCGGGAAGCTGAGCAGGTCGTCGACGAGGCCGATCGTCCTGCCCGTGACGGCGTTGCGCACGCTGCGGCGGGCGATCAGCTGGTCGGAACGGACGGTGCCCTGGATCGCCTCGCCGCTGAAGTTGAGCACGGTGATCTGCATGGTCGCGTTCGAGGTGGCGTCCCCGCCGTCGAGGCGGTGCACCAGCACGAGCATGCCGGGGTGGGCCACGTCCGGCACGTCGATCTGGCTGCCGATCGCGATGTCGTGGCGCTCCCGGATCGCCAGGATGGTGCGCAGCTTCGAGGCGAAGGAGTTGCGGTCGCCGATCTGCTCGGGGAGCGAGCCGTAGAGCGAGCGCCCGCGAGGCATGCCGGAGCTGGAGACGTCGGCGTCGGGGTTGCCGTCGACGAGGTCGTGGGCGCCGCGCTCCACCCAGCGGGTGTCGCCGCCCTCGATCAGGTCGGCCACCTGCGACGCGGGCAGCGGCAGCAGTCCGAGCAGGTCCCACGCGGAGAGCGCGAAGACGCCGGGCTGCCAGGCGTTGAACATGGCCAGCAGCAGGTGCGCGCTGCGGATGTTGTCGACGTCGGCATCGGTGATCGAGTCGAGGGTGGTGTGCCCCTGCGCCGCGGCGATGACCGACGCCGTGGTGCACGCGATCCCGTTGGTGGTGAAGACGAGGTTGTAGTCCGCGGCCTCGCCGGTGAGCTTGTCGAGCAGGTCCTGGCGGATCACCTCGGCGAGCTGCGCCCCCTCGACCTCCTCACCACGGAAGGTGTAGACCTCGGCGTGGTGCTCGGTGGCCCAGTGCACGAGCTCGTAGGTGAGCTCGTCGTGGTTCTGCAGCGCGTGCACCAGAGTCACCGGGTCGACGCCCACCTCGAGCGAGGTGCGCAGGGTGAGGCGGAGGAACTCGGTGTCGCCGGTCGCGAGGGCGTGGTGGTACGCGGGCCGGTTGATGAAGTCGTAGGAGAGGTCGGCGCCGACGCGGCCGGTGTCGCGGATGTCCTCCATGGCGAGGTTGAGCTCCTGGAAGGAGAAGCCGCCGACCTTGCGCACCATGCTGGCGATCAGGTGGTTCGCGGCCTCGGAGAGCGGGTGGCCCTCCGACCAGGCCGGACCCTCGACCGACTTCTCCACACCGAGGAACCCGTTGGCGTCGAGCCGCAGGGCGCTCGTGCGCAGGTCGCCGAGCGAGTGCAGGGCGTCGCCCATCACGAGGCGCATGCCCGCGAAGGTGGGGTCGAGCCAGTTGATCGAGGGCTGGCCCTGCTTGAAGTAGTGCAGGTAGACCCAGCGGCGGATGCGCCCGTCGACTCCCAGCACGGGGCCGGTCGCGCTCCAGTTGGTCTCCTTGATGCCTGGCGCGTAGAAGATCACGCGCTGCAGCCGGCCGATGATGTAGCCGCTGTCGGCGAGGCCCTGCTCGGAGGCGGTGTCGAGGTTGACCGCGTCGTGCCCGGCGGGCACCTCGGGCAGCAGCGCCCAGTCCTCCTCGGGGATCTCGACCATGTGGTAGATCCCGGGGTAGTCCTTGTAGGCCATCTCGGCGAGCCGGAAGTCGGCGCCCTTGCCGGTGTGGCCGGGCACGATGTCGTCGATGACGCTTCCGCCGTACTGCTCGGCGACGTCGGTGAGCGCGCGGAAGTCGTCCTCGGTGCCGAAGGCGGAGTCGATCTGGGTGCTGATCCGGTCGAAGTGGCCGTCGACGCTCGCGGTGTGCGCCCAGCCGGTGATGCCGCCCGCGACCTTCACCGGTCCGGTGTGCACCGCGTCGATGCCGATCCGCTGGAAGATCTTCCACAGCTCGTCGTCTCCGAGCGCCTGCAGGTAGGTCTGGCCGGGCCGGGTGATCAGCGAGATCGGGTAGGCGGTGAACCAGACGGACGCGGTGCGGATGGCGCGGCGAGCGTCGGGGCGCGCGTAGGGGTTGCGCCACATGCTGGGCTGGCCGGAGAGGCCCCGGCTCAGCACGTCGGCGTCGCCCAGCATGGACTGGCGCTTCAGCCACTCCACGTACGACGGGTTCGAGGCGTCGGCCGCGCGGGGGTCGGAGAAGGAGCGCTGGATCTTGCTCGCCGTGAGCGGTGCGCGCGTGCGCAGCCGGGCGGGCCTGGCCGGATACCGTTCCTCGTCGTAGGTGATCTCGCTCGGCTCACGTCCGTCGTCTTCGGTCACGCTTCCCCACTTCGTTGTCACTCGGTGTCGCGCCGGCTCGAGCCGAGCCGGTGAGCGCACCACTGTCCACGACGGTACAGGCGACTGCCCGCGAAGTCGAAACAAAACGGGGGCTGGACAGGCGTGTCCGCCCTTGTGTCGGCGCGCCGATCGCCCCCGCCGTTCAGCTATTCTTGGCAGCAGTCCGTCACGTGCAGCTGGAGATAGGTAGGAACTGTGCCCCCGTCGTACGCCGATGTCGTGGCTCGCAACAATGTCACCGTGTCCGGGGCCGGCCGCCCGATCGTCTTCGCGCACGGTTTCGGCTGCAGCCAGGACATGTGGCGGATGATCCGGCCGCGGTTCGAGGACGACCACCAGGTCGTGCTGTTCGACCACGTCGGGGCCGGCCGGTCCGACCTCTCCGCCTACCGCCCGGGAAAATACGACTCCCTCGACGGCTACGCGCGCGACCTCGTCGAGATCCTCGAGGCGCTCGATCTGCACGACGTTGTCGTCGTCGGGCACTCCGTCGGCTCGATCATCGGCATGCTCGCCGCCAACCGCAGCCCCGAGCGCGTGGGCGCGCTGGTGCTGGTCGGCCCGTCGCCCCGCTACATCGACACCGAGGACTACACGGGCGGCTTCACCCAGTCCGACGTCGACGCCCTGCTCGAGAGCCTCGACTCCAACTACTTCGGCTGGTCGCACACCATCGCCCCGGTGATGATGGGCAACCTCGACCGCCCCGAGCTGAGCGAGGAGCTCGACGCCAGCTTCTGCCGCACCGACCCCACGATCGCGCGGCACTTCGCGCGGGTGACCTTCCTCTCCGACAACCGCCGCGACCTCGACGAGGTGCGGGTGCCGACGCTGGTGCTGCAGTCGGCGGACGACGCCATCGCGCCGCTGCCGGTCGGCGAGTACGTCGCGGGCCGCATCGCGGGCAGCGAGCTGGTGGTCCTCCCGGTGAACGGGCACCTCGCGCACCTCTCCGCGCCCGACCTGGTAGCGACCGCGATCGCGGAGTTCCTGCGATGACCGACGCCGCGGCATCCGCCCCCGTCGAGGGCTACTTCGAGGAGCTCTACGAGAAGGCGCCCTTCGGCTACCTCGTGACCGACCGCGACGACGTGGTGCTGCGGGTGAACGAGACCCTGCTCGGCTGGGTGGGCTTCGACGCGCAGCAGCTGCTCGGCCGTCCCTTCCGCAGCCTGCTCGCCCCCGGCTCGCAACTGCTCTACGAGACCAGGCACCTGCCGGTGCTGCGCCTGCAGGGCTTCTCCCGCGAGGTGCTGCTGCAGCTGCTCGCCCACGACGGCACCCACCTCAACGTGCTCATCAACGCCAACCACGTCGACGGCGACAGCGACGCGGAGGTGCGCATCGGCGTGCTCGACGCGTCGAGCCGGGTGAGCTACGAACGCGAGCTGCTGACCACCCAGCGCTCTGCCGAGAGCCTCGCCACCCGCATCATGGTGCTGCAGAACGCATCCGCCTCATTCGCCGGCAACGCCTCGGAGACGCAGATCGCGCAGACGCTGTCGGCCATCCTGGAGGACGCGCTCGCCGCGGTCGCCGCCTGCGTCGCGATCGTGCGGCCCTCGGGCTCGCTCGAGGTCATCGCCGGGGTCAACATGCTCGACGGGCTGATCCGCGCCGACCGGGAGCTGCTCGGCGACACGGTGCTCGCCTCCGAGGCCCCGGTGATCGTCGGAACGGGCGACGCCGACCGCGAGCGCTTCCCGTCCGTGGTGGAGGCGCTGCTCGAGGCGCGGCTGCAGACGGTGGCGGTCTTCCCGATCATGAACGACTCGACGCCGGTCGGGGTGGCGGCGGCGTTCTTCGGGCGCGAGCGCACCTTCGCCGACAGCGAAGTGGAGGTCGTGCTCTCGGTCGCGCGCCAGGCCAACCAGGTGCTCACACGGATGCGCGCCCAGGACCAGCTCGCCTACGCCGCACTGCACGACCAGCTCACCGGGCTGGCCAACCGGGCGCTCGTGCGGGAGAGCATCGCCGCCGGCCTGCTCGTCGCCGACCAGACCCGCCACCCCTTCTCGGTGATGTTCATCGACCTCGACGGCTTCAAGTCGGTCAACGACCAGCTGGGCCACCACGCGGGAGACCTGATCCTGCGCGAGGTGGCGCACCGGCTGGCCGCATCCGTGCGCGCCACCGACATCGTCGGACGCTACGGCGGCGACGAGTTCGTGGTGATCTGCGCCGACACCGGGGGCGACGAGGCGGGCACCATCGCCGAGCGCATCCACCGGGAGGTGCGGGAGCCCTTCGACGACGCCGAGGGCTTCATCATCAGCGCCAGCATCGGGATCGCCGTCTCCCCGGGCGGCGCCGAGGTGACGACCGACAAGCTCGTCGCGGCGGCGGACACGGCGATGTACGAGTCGAAGCGGCTCGGCCGCGACCGCACAACGCGGGTGGAGCTCTAGGAGCGGAGGGGCAGGCTTCCGACCCTCCCCGCCACCGCGGAGGTCGGAAGCCTACCCCTCCGGTCTCGCCGGCCGGCGCCCTAGACGGCGGCGAGTTCGGCGATGGCGGCGGTGATGACGGCCGCGACCTCGTCGGGATTGGTCTGCATCACCAGGTGCGGCGCGTCGAGCTCGATCACGGAGCGCAGGCCTGCGCGCTTGTAGCCGAAGCGCTCCACCTCGGGGTTGATGGTGTGGTCGGCGCTGGAGACGATGCCCCAGCCCGGCGTGGTCTTCCACGCCGCGGCGGACGCCGGCTCGCCGAAGGCGATGGCCGAGAGCGGGCGCTGCGAGACGGCGAAGACCTTCGCGTCGTCGTCGGGCACCCCGGCCGCGAAGACGGCGGGGAACGCGTCGATCTTCACCGAGACGTCGGTGCCGGGCTCCGCGCCCTCGATCGGGTAGGGCGTGTAGACCAGGTTGGCGGCGAGGTCGGAGTCGGGGAAGCCGCCCTGCAGCTGCCCGAGGCTCTCGCCCTCGTCGAGCGCGTAGGCGGAGACGTAGACGAGCCCGACCACGTTCTCGGCGACACCGGCGACGGTGATCACCGCGCCGCCGTAGGAGTGCCCGGCGAGGATCACCGGACCGTCGATCCGCTCGACGAAGTCGCGGATGTACGCGGCATCCGCCACCAGGCTGCGGTTGAACACCGGCGGGGCGAGAACGGTGTGCCCGCCCGCGAGCAGGCGCTTGGTGACGGGGGCCCAGCTGCCGGCGTCGGCGAATGCTCCGTGGACGAGCACGATGGTGGGTTCTGCAGTCATGGTCTCTTCTTCTCTGTTCGTGGAGTGGTGGAGTCCCAGAATGCGACGAGAGCGGATGCGCCGATTAGGACGCCAGTCAAGACCCCGTGCGACGAACGTCGAGTCGGTGGCCGCTCCGCCGGCCGGCTAGCGCCGCGTCGGCAGGGTGAGGATCTCGGCGCCGGTCTCGGTGATGGCGATGGTGTGCTCGCTGTGGGCGGTGCGGCCGCCGTTCGCGCTGCGCAGCGTCCAGCCGTCGGCGTCGGTGACCAGCTCGTCGGTGCCGATCATCACCCACGGCTCCAGCGCCAGCAGCAGGCCGGGGCGAAGCGTGTAGCCGCGGCCCGGCCGGCCGTCGTTCGCGACGTGCGGGTCCTGGTGCATGGTGGTGCCGATGCCGTGCCCGCCGAACTCCATGTTGATCGGATACCCGGCCTCGGCGAGCACCACGCCGATGGCGTGCGAGAGGTCGCCGATGCGTGCGCCCGGCCGGGCGGCGGCGATGCCCGCCGCGAGAGCGCGCCGGGTGGCCTCGATCAGGGCGACGCTCTCGGCGGGGCGGGAGTCGCCCACCACGAAGCTGATGGCTGAGTCGGCGGCGACGCCGTCGAGCAGCACGGCCAGATCGAGGGTCAGCAGATCGCCGTCGGCGAGCCTGTAGTCGTGCGGCAGGCCGTGCAGCACCGCGTCGTTGACCGCCGTGCAGATGTAGTGGCCGAAGGGGCCGCGGCCGAACGACGGCGCGTAGTCGACGTAGCACGACTCGGCGCCGGCCTCGAGGATCATCGCCTTGGCCCAGCGGTCGATGTCGAGCAGGTTCGTGCCCACCGTGCTCCGCTCGCGGAGGCTCTGCAGGATGTCGGCGACCAGAGCGCCGGTCCTGCGCGCCCGCGCCACTTCGCCGGGGGTCAGAATCTCGATCATGCGCTGCCTCTCGTGAACGGCGACCACTGCCGCCGATAACTATCCCGGTAATACTATCCCGGGCTAACTATCCCGCGCTATGATGGGCGACATGGTCAGGTTGCCCCTCACTCCCGCCGACGTCGACCGCGGGCAGCGTCTCGGATCCCTGCTGCGCGCGGCCAGGGGCTCCCGCTCGATGCTCGATGTCGCCCTCGACGCCGGCGTCTCGCCGGAGACCCTCCGCAAGATCGAGACCGGCCGCGTCGCGACCCCCGCCTTCCCCACGATCGCCGCGATCGCCGCCGTGCTCGGCCTCTCCCTCGACAACCTCTGGGCGCAGGTCAGCGCCGGCGCGCCGAGCCCCGACCGCCGGGTGCCGGAGCGTCTGGCCTCCTAGCAAGTCCTTCTAGGCGGATGCCGCGGCAGCGGCCGCGGCGGGATCCAGCCGGGTGAGGTGCCGCACCTCGGGAGCGCCGACCGCCAGGGACCTCGCCGCGTCGAGCTCGCCCTGGTCGAACCCCGTCATCCGCTCCTCGTGCTGGCTGAGGTGCTCCCGCCAGGAGCCGACCGAGAAGGCCTCCACGATCACGTCCCGCTCCTCGCGGTCGTCGTAGAGCTCCCACCGGCGCGCCCCGGTGCGCCGACGGCTGCGGCGCACCAGCTGCATCTGCGCCACGAAGGCGGGGCGGTTCTCGATCGACACCCGGTACCGGATCAGCACCAGCGTCTCCGCGGCGTCGCTGATCGACAACGGTGCCACGTCGTCGACCGGCGGCGCGTCGGTGAGCGGGATGGCGACCACGCCGCGGTCCTTGTGCTCCGTCGACATCAGCGGCCAGAGCAGCTGGCTCGCCGCGACCCCGATCACCACGACGCCCGCGCCGACGCTGGTGGGCACCACGCCGACGGCCTGCGCGACCCCGCCGATCACGGCCGAGCCCGCCGCCGTGCTGCCGAACAGCACCAGCTGGTACAGCGACAGGCCGCGCGAGCGCACCCAGCCGGGCAGGAATGCCTGAACGGAGCCGTTGAGCGAGGCGATCACGGCGATCCAGCCGACCCCGCCGACAACGAGCACCGCGAGGGTGAGCGGCAGCGAGGTGGACAGAGCCGAGACCACGATGGTCGCACCGAAGGCGGCGGAGGCGATCATCACCGTTGTGTTGGCGCCGAGCCGCGCACGCGCCCTCGGGATCACGAAGGCGCCGCCCACCGATCCGACCCCGAGGGCCGCGAGCAGCAGCCCGTAGCCGTTCGAGTCCAGGCCGAGTCGGCTGGCGGCGAGCAGCGGCAGCAGCGCCCAGAGCGCCGAGGCGGGAACGATGAACAGCGCGAGGCGCACCAGCACCCGTCGCACCAGGCCCGCGTTCCACACGTAGCGCAGCCCCGCCCGCGTGGCCTCCACGAAGGGCTCCGGCCGGTGCGCCGGCGGGCTGTAGCCGCGCCAGGTCACGAGCACCAGCAGGAACACGGCGAACGACAGCGCGTTCAACGCGAACACGAAGGGGATCCCGAGGGCGGAGATCGCCAGCCCCGCGAGGGCCGGGCCGATCGATCTGGCCACGTTGACGCCGATGGAGCTGAGCGCCGCCGCGCTGGGGATCACCGCGCGCGGCACGATCTCCGGCACGAGGGCCTGGTAGGCCGGGCCCTGGACCGCCGATCCGGCACCGAGCAGGAAGGTGAAGGCCAGCAGCAGCGCTGGCGTCATCCCGCCCAGCCAGGTGACGGCGCTGAGCACAACGCCGATCGCCACCAGGCAGCTCTGCACCGCGATCAGCAGCCTGCGGCGGTTGACGAACTCGCCCAGCACCCCGGCCGGGATGCCGAGCAGCAGGAAGGGCGCGGCCGACGCCGTCTGGATCAGCGCCACGATCGCCGCATCGCTGTGGTGCTCGATGAGGAACCACTGCGCCCCGACGGTCTGCATCCAGCCGCCGATGCTGCTGATCAGCGAGGCGGTCCACAGCGCGCGGAAGAGCTTCACCCGCAGCGGCCCTAAGGGCGACAAGTCCGCCGCGGGCGGGGCGAGTGAGGTCATCTGAGTGCTCCAGTGCTGGCGGGGGCGGGGGCGGGTGTGGGATCAGCGTAGGAGCGCCCGCATCCGCTCTCTGTAGACCGGCGTCGAGGCCCCGCTCGACTTTTGTCGCAGGCCGAGCCGCTCAGCTGGAGCCGGGATTGATTCGCTAGGATTGTCGGAATTATGGACGACCCTCCCCATCACAGATCCCAGCCCCTTGACCCGAAGAGCCTTCCGGCCCGAGTTCACGGAAGGGGCGAACGATGAATGAGTGGATCATGGTCGGTATCGGCCTCGTCCTGACAGTCGGAACCGGCCTGTTCGTGGCCTCCGAATTCGCCCTGGTGAACCTCGACCGCAATGACCTCGAGAAGCGGCAGGCGCGCGGCGAGAAGCGTCTCGGCCCGACCATCCGGGCCTTGAAGATCACCTCGACGCACCTGTCCGGCGCCCAGCTCGGCATCACCCTGACGACACTGCTCACCGGGTACACCTTCGAGCCGGCCATCAGCTCGATGCTCGAGGACCCGCTGACCGCACTCGGGGTGCCCGCGGCGATCGTGCCGGGCATCGGTACCGTGGCGGGCATCCTGCTCGCCACCCTCTTCTCGATGGTGATCGGCGAGCTCGTGCCGAAGAACTTCGCGCTCGCGCTGCCGCTGGCGACCGCGAAGGTCGTCGTGCCGTTCATGACCCTGTTCACCACGGTGTTCAAACCGATCATCCTCGGCTTCAACAACACGGCGAACGCCATCATCCGCGGTTTCGGCATCGAGCCGAAGGAGGAGCTCTCCGGGGCCCGCTCCGCCGAGGAGCTGGGCTCGCTCGTGCGCCGCTCGGCCACCGAGGGCTTCCTCGACGAGGACCACGCCACCCTGCTCGGGCGCACGCTGCGCTTCTCCGAGCACTCGGCCGCCGACGTGATGACCCCGCGGGTGCAGGTGACCTTCATCGACGCCGGCGACAGCGCCGAGCAGATCGTCGAGCTCTCTCACGCCACCGGCTACTCCCGCTTCCCGGTCGTCGGCGAGACGACCGACGACATCCTCGGCGTGGTGCACGTCAAGCAGGCCTTCGCAGTCGCGCTCGCCGATCGCCGCACCGTGACCGCGAGCGACCTGATGGTCGCTCCCACCCGCGTGCCCGAGTCGATGGAGGTGGAGACCCTGCTGGCGCTGCTGCGCCGCAGCGGGTTCCAGATCGCCGTCGTCAGCGACGAGTACGGCGGAACCGCCGGAATCGCCACCCTGGAGGACCTGGTGGAGGAGATCGTCGGCGAGCTGGAGGACGAGCACGACCGCCACAAGTCCGGCCTCATCCGTGCGGGCAAGACGATCACCTTCGACGCCGGCTGGCGTCCTGACGAGCTGCTCGAGCGGGCGGGCATCGTGGTGCCTGACGACTCCGAGTACGAGACGGTCGCCGGCTTCGTCACCGACGAGCTCGACCGCATCCCCGAGGTCGGCGACGAGGTCGCCCTGCCCACGGGCACCCTGCGGGTCGAGCGGGTCGACGGCGCGCGCGTGCTGCGGCTGAGCTTCACCCCCGCCGAGGTCGACCAGATCGTCGACAGCATCAAGAAGGAACTGTCATGAGCGAGTACCTGCCCGGAATCATCTGGCTCGTTGTGCTGCTGGTGGTCAACGCCTTCTTCGTCGGCGCCGAGTTCGCGGTCATCTCCGCGCGGCGCTCGCAGATCGAGCCGAAGGCGGAGGCCGGGAGCAAGGCGGCCAAGACCACGCTGTGGGCCATGGAGCACGCGACGCTGATGCTGGCCACCAGCCAGCTCGGCATCACCGTCTGCTCGCTCGTGATCCTCAACGTCTCCGAGCCGGCCATCCACCACCTGATCGAGATCCCGCTCGGCCTCACGGCCCTGTCGGGCGAGGCGATCGGCGTGATCGGCTTCGTCGTGGCGCTGCTGCTGGTCACCTTCCTGCACGTCGTCATCGGCGAGATGGTGCCGAAGAACCTCGCGTTCTCGGTGCCGGACCGTGCCGCGCTGCTACTCGCCCCGCCGCTGGTGATCGTCTCCAAGATCTTCCACCCCGTCATCGGCACCCTGAACTGGCTCGCGAACATGATCCTGCGCGCCTTCCGGGTGGAGCCGAAGGACGAGGCGACGAGCACGTACACGCTCGACGAGGTCGCGAACATCGTGGAGCAGTCCACCCGCGAGGGTGTGCTGAACGACGCGTCCGGCGCCCTCAGCAACGCCTTCGAGTTCACCACCAAGACCGTGGCCGACGTCCAGGTGCCGATCGCGGAGATGGTGCTGCTGCCTCCGTCGTCGACCCCCGCCGACATCCAGCGCGCGGTCGCGATGCACGGCTTCTCGCGCTACATCCTCACCAACGGGGAGTCGGAGCCCACCGGCTACCTGCACCTCAAGGACGTGCTCGACCTCACCGATCCCGCGCTCTTCGACACCCCCGTGCCCGCGAAGCGCGTGCGCCGGCTCACCTCGGTGCTCGGCAGCGCCGACCTCGAGGACGCGCTCGCCGCGATGCGCCGGGCGGGCTCGCACGTGGCCAAGTCGCTGGACGAGAATGGCGAGACCACCGGCGTGCTCTTCCTCGAGGACATCATCGAGGAGCTCGTCGGCGAGGTCGAGGACGCCACCAGCAACTAGCACAAAGATACGATTACTCACTACGACACGAAGGGACCACCCGTGGTAATTTCACTCGACAAAGGCGCCAACCTCTCGCTGACCAAGGAGGAGCCGGGCCTGACCGTGGCCCGCATCGGCCTCGGCTGGGACGCCCGCACCACCAACGGCGCGGAGTTCGATCTCGACGCCTCGGCCCTGCTCATCGGCCGCAACGGCAAGGTGCGCTCCGACGCCGACTTCATCTTCTACGGCCAGAAGAGCGACGCGGCCGGCTCCGTGGTGCACCAGGGCGACAACCGCACCGGCGAGGGCGACGGCGACGACGAGCAGATCCTCGTCGAGCTGGCGCTCGTTCCGGAGGACATCGACAAGGTCGTGTTCGTCGTCTCCATCTATAAAGCGGATGCCAACGGCCAGAACTTCGGGCAGGTGCGCAACTCCTACATCCGCCTGCTCGACGAGTCCAACCAGAAGGAGGTGGCCAAGTACGAGCTGGGCGAGGAGGTGGCGTCGGAGAACGCCGTGATCTTCGCCGAGGTCTACCGCTACAACGGGGAGTGGAAATTCCGCGCCGTAGGCCAGGGCTTCCTCGACGGACTGGGCGGCATCGCCCGCGACTTCGGAGTGCACATCTCCGACTGACCTTCCGCGGGTGGCCATCACCTGAATTCCCGGTGAACGAGCCGTGAACTAGGCTTTCCGGATGCGATTCCCCACTTATCAGCGCCGTACTCTCACTGGAATCGTCGGGTTCGCGCTGGTCGGCGTCCTTCTCGCCGGCTGCGCGGCCAACGAGGCGGGCGACCGGCAGAGCGACCTCTCCGGCACGCTCGACGGCGCGGGATCGTCGGCGCAGGCCGCCGCGCAGGAGGTCTGGGTCTCCGCCTTCCAGCGCAACAACGGGGGCGTCACCGTCAACTACGAGCCCTCCGGATCCGGCGCGGGGCGCGAGCAGTTCCTCGCCGGCGGGGTCGCCTTCGGCGGCTCCGACGCCGCGCTCAGCGACGAGGAGCTGGCCGGGGAGTTCGCGAGCTGCGTGCCCGGCACGACGGGGATCGACCTCCCCGTCTACGTCTCGCCGCTGGTGCTCATCTTCAACGTGGAGGGCGTCGACCAGCTCCGCCTCGACGCCGCGACGATCGCCGGCATCTTCTCCAACACGATCACCCGCTGGAACGACCCCGCGATCCAGGGCCTCAACGAGGGCGTCGCGATGCCCGACTCCGCTATCACGGCCGTGCACCGCTCCGACGACTCGGGCACCACCAAGAACTTCGCGGACTACCTCTTCCAGAATGTGCCGGCCGTGTGGACCGCCGAGCCGGCGGACGCCTTCCCGTTCCCGGGAGGCGAGGCCGCCCAGGGCAACGCCGGCATCGTCAACGCGGTGACCGACGGCAGGGACGCCATCGGCTACGTCGACGCCTCCCGCGCGGCCGACCTCGACGTCGCCCAGCTGAAGGTGGGCGAGGAGTTCGTGCCGTACTCGGCCGAGGCCGCCGCGGCGATCATCGACGCCTCGCCGCTCGTCGAGCGCGACAACCCGAACGACATCGTCGTCGACGTCGACCGCACCAGCACCGCCGCCGGGGTGTACCCGCTCGTGCTGGTCAGCTACCTGATCGCCTGCCAGGACTACATCGACGACGAGCAGGGCGAGCTGGTGCGCGAGTACATCCTGAGCGCGGCCGGCGCCGAGGGGCAGAAGGCCGCCGCGGCGGACGCCGGCTCGGCCCCGCTCTCCGACAGCTTCTCCGAGCGGGTGCTCGCGGCCGCCGCCACGATCGAGTAGCTCAGCTCACGTGCACCTCGGGCCGCCTGGCCCGGTCGGCCTCCGCGCGCCGCAGCACCTCGCGGGTCACCGGCGCCACCTCGCCGGTGCCCGTGACGAGGAAGCGGAACATGTTCGACAGCGGGTTGCCCTCGGTCCACTCGAAGTAGATGCCTGGCACCGCGCCGGTCTGGTCGCGGATGGCGATCAGCACGGCGGCCAGCGTGTTCGGCACGTTGCCGCTCTTGACCTGCAGCACCCGGTAGCCGTGGCAGACGACGCCGCGCACCACCAGGTCCTCCTCGAAGTTCGAGGAGTCGCCCGGGTGCACCTCGAGGAAGATCACCGGCGCGCGGGCGGGGATGCCGCTGTCGCGGCGCTCCTCCTGCAGCTTCAGCCGGTACTCGCCCGCCGTGCCGGTGTCGTCGCGCGGCTCGTGCGAGATCACGTGGATGGCGCCGTAGTCGTCGGCGTCGTCGGACACGAAGCCCTGCGCGGCCGCGTCGAGCACCACCGAGGTCGCCCGCAGCTGGAAGGAGCGCTGCACCCGGGAGACCAGCGACACCACCATGATGCCGATGATGAACAGCGCGGCGATGCGCACGCCGTCCGGGCGCTCGATCACGTTGACGACGGTCGTGTAGATGAAGACCACGGCGATCACGGCGAAGCCGATGGTGCGCTTCCGCTGCTGCCTGTGCAGGGCGGAGAGCGTGACCGCGACGGACGCGGAGGTGATCAGCACGAGCACGCCGGTGGCGTACGCCCCGCCCTGCGCGTCGACGTCGGCCTGGAAGGCGATGGTGATGGCGAAGGCGATCACGGTGAAGACGATCACCAGCGGCCGCACCGCCCGCGCCCACTGCGGGGCCATCCCGTACCGGGGCAGGTAGCGCGGCACCAGGTTGAGCAGCCCGGCCATGGCGGATGCGCCGGCGAACCACAGGATGCAGATCGTGCTGATGTCGTAGAGGGTTCCGAAGCCCTCGCCCAGGTACTCGTGGGCGAGGTAGGCGAGCGCCCTGCCGTTGGCCTCGCCGCCGGAGCGGAACTCCTCCTGCGGGATGAGGAAGGTGGTGACGATGCTCGAGCTGATGAGGAAGGCGCTCATGATCAGCGCCGCGGTGGTGAGCAGGCGCTGGGCACCGCGGATGCGGCCCTCGGGGTTGCTCTCGGTGTCGGCCGCGCCGCCACTGATCTGCGGCATCACGGCGACCCCGGTCTCGAAGCCCGACAGTCCGAGCGCGAGCTTGGGGAAGACGAGCAGCGCGATGCCCACCATCAGGAGCGGGCTGCTGTGCTGCGCGGTGAGCGCGGCCCACCAGTCGTCGACCACCGTGAAGTCGCCGCCGATGTGCGCGAAGGACACGGCGATCACGATCGCGTTCAGCGCGAGGAACACCGCCACCAGGATCACGGCGATCGAGATCGCCTCCTTGAAGCCGCGCAGGAACACCGCGGCCAGCAGCCCGACGAAGACGAGGGTGATGAGAACCTCGTTGCCGTGGAACCACTCGGGCGCGAAGGGGTTCTCCACGGCGTGAGCCGTGGCATCCGCTGCCGACAGGGTGATGGTGATCATGAAGTCGGTGGCGGCGAAGCCGAGCAGCACGAGCACGAAGATCTTGCCTCCCCACCAGGGCAGCAGGCGTTCGAGCATCGCGATGGAGCCCTCGCCGCGGAAGCTCTCGCGGGCGACCCGGCGGTAGACCGGCAGCGCGGCGAAGAGGGTGAGGGCCACGAGCACGATGGTGGCGAGCGGCGAGAGCAGGCCGGCCGCCACCGCGGCGATCGCGGGCTGGTAGCCGAGGGTGGAGAAGTAGTCGACGCCGGTGAGGCACATCACCCGCCACCAGGAGTGGGTCTTCTCGACCGTCTCGGCGTGCGGGCCCGGGTGCGCTCCCGAGCGCTCGGAGAGGCCGTGCAGCAGCCAGGCGCGCGCCCGCCCCCGCGCACTCGCCGACTGCTTGTTCGACTGCGTGTCCGTCTGCGTCGTGCCAGACGGGACCTGCGAGACCTGCGACACCCTGCACCCCTGATTCCTAGCGAAACTCCCACGCTAGGCCGAGACCGGGCGCCGCGGCGGGCTCCGGGCGTAAGGATTCCGTAAGGATTTGGCGGTCCCGGGATCCGACCAAACCGAAGCGGCGAGGGGGCCGAACCACCATCAGTACCAAGCAGCAGCCACAGCCACTTCGATCAAAGGATCTCCTCATGCGTAAGTTCTACAAGGCAGCACTCAGCGTCGCGTCCGCCACGCTCCTCGTCGGCGGCCTCGCGGCCTGCTCCACCCCGGCCGAGACCGACTCCGGCTCCACCGACGACACCAGCTCCTCCGAG